>Ga0209034_10000002_pt1 | contig 136739 bp, 126 predicted proteins | sample MarorgKNORR_S2LV_2_FD_188219 | JGI IMG/M metagenome (GOLD analysis project Ga0209034, IMG submission 188219) | Marine microbial communities from the Southern Atlantic Ocean, analyzing organic carbon cycling - 250m_A/KNORR_S2/LV (SPAdes) (version 2) | ecosystem: Environmental > Aquatic >... | reverse complement strand
GCGACGGACAATGTTTCATTGGGTTCTACTGAGGAACCCTAAGACTCGGATATGACTCATTCATACCGATTGACTGAGGGGCGACTCATTCGCTACCCTTTGATTCAGGCTCTTGTCCAGATTGAATAAGTAGAATCGTGCTCGTCCTCATCATCGGAATCCAGTTTCTCGACGACCTCTTCAGACCATCCACTGCGATCCCAAGCGGGGAAGTCGACCTCGCCGCTGCCGGTGGTGTGCACTGTTGTCACGTGGATCTCGTCCACCCTGTCGAGAAACATCTCGTAGACCTGCGCCCCGCCGATGATCCAGCACTCCTCGCTGCCTTCCGCGAAGGCCAACTCGATTGCGCGGCCTACGTATAGGGCAGTCTCAGCCCCCTCAGCATGCCAGTTAGTATCGCGCGACATCACGATGTTGACGCGCTCGGGAAGGGGTCTGAACGAGTTGGGGAGCGAGTCCCAGGTCTTTCTGCCCATGATGACTGAGTTGAAACCATCACCTCCGGTGAGCCGTTTGAACCGGGCCATGTCGCTGGACAGACTCCAAGGAAGCCGGTTGCTCATGCCGATGAAACCCTCCTCGTCCATGGCTACAATCATCGCCATTTTCATTGGCTCACCTCAGACGGAAATCGGGGCAGAAATGTGAGGATGGTAGTTGTATTCCTCAATCTCTATGTGTTCATGACGGAAATCGTCAATCGAAGTCACCGTAGGGTCGAGCCTGAGGATTGGCAACTCAAGTGGTACCCGTGTGATCTGTAGTCTCGCCTGTTTGAGGTGGTTGAGATAAAGGTGACAGTCTCCACCAGTCCAGACGAACTCACCCGGAACGAGTCCGCACACCTGTGCCATCATGCAGGTCAGCAGGCTGTATGATGAGATGTTGAACGGCACTCCTAGGAATGCGTCGGCACTCCTCTGGTAGAGCTGGCAGGAGAGCTTACCGTCGTTGACATAGAACTGGAAAAAGGCGTGGCACGGCATCAGAGCCATCTCATCAAGCTCACCAACATTCCAAGCCGACACAATAATCCGACGGCTGTTGGGGTTGTTGCGAATCAGGTCGATGGCATTCTCTATCTGGTCAACTACCCTTCCGTCATCAGCCTCCCACTTGCGCCACTGCTTGCCGTACACGGGCCCGAGGTCACCCTCTTCGTCGGCCCATTCGTCCCAGATTCTGACCTTGTTGTCCTGCAGATATCCAACGTTGGTGTCGCCCGAGAGGAACCACAAGAGTTCGTGAATGATGCTTGGCCAGTGTACTCTCTTCGTGGTCACAGCAGGGAAGCCGTCTGAGAGGTCGAAGCGCATCTGGTGGCCGAACACCGAGATGGTTCCAGTTCCTGTCCTGTCACTCTTCTCCTCTCCCTCACTGAGGATTCGACGCAGGAAATCGAGATATTGCTGCATAGGCTGTCCGACCTGCGCCTCGGTAGTCCATCAAGAATGCGGCAGCGTTTCTACTAAGGTGTCCTCAACTCTTTGCCGTGCCAACACAAGACTTGATGATGAGTTCCGGTTGCCAGCAATCGTGTGGAAAAGACGTATCGTCGGCTTGCTGATGGTCACATTGCTGATCATCCCATGCACTGCTCCTGCTGTAATAGGAGGATGGGAGGAAGACAACTGGCTGGAAAATCTCATCGGGCCCGAGAGACTGGCTCACGGTGACGAGTTCGGTTGCCATGGCTATGAGGGCCTTGACATACAGGAAGAACACTCGGTTATCGGGGACTGTCGGGACTACCTGACTGCATTAACCAACGCCTCCCGCTGGGGCGTGAAACCAATCTCATTCGGGGTTCCGGAAGGAAAACTCGACGTTTCTACCGCGACCGCTCTGATCGATGCCGGTTTTGAGATAGTCGGCGACAAACTCACAGAGCAGCCCGAAGGACTAGTCTCTATTGTTCGCAATGGGGGCAGTCTCGAGAAGGGTGTCGCCGACCAGACTCTGTTGAATTCGGCAGAAGAAGACAGCCTGGTCAGCATTTACTGGATGGCTAGGATGGAAGATCTCAAGCTTAGAGAGGATAAGGACATCATTGCCTGGCTTGAACAGCAGGAGGTTTGGTTCACCACGTGGGGCGAGTGGCTCAAGCACTCCGAGGCCAACTCCAGATTCACGACCACTCATGAGGGCACATTGATTTCCGTCGAACTTGGACCCCCAGCCTCCGGTGATTGGATTGTACCTGGAAGTATCAGTATCCAAGCCGACTCTGCAATCGCCTCCGTGACTCGCTACGATGACACGCCATTCCCCATTCTCAATTCTACTGACAGGGTGTTGCGTGAGGGCTGGCGCTCGGTGGAGGGTGGGGCATTGCTCACCCTGTATCCGGGCGATACCGCGAAGGTGACTTACGAATCCGAGCCCATTGAGTTGGTGATACAGCCACTGACGACTTTCAATGGCCTACACCACGCCGTTACTGTGACAGGTCATCACACCACCAATCTGTTTCACTGGTCCTCTGACTTCGTCGATTCCCAACTCGTGTTTACATGGCTCATCGAGAGGCCAGCGGAGATTGAGATGAACTGGCCCCTGCTCGTAATCGCCGCTACTGTCTTGGTGGCAGCACCGGTGACAATCAGATGGTTGGTCAATCGTGACCGGATGATTAGAGAAGAGTAGTCATTATCCAATCTCTGGCCCCTCTATCCGCACGCGCTCTGAACGCATGGTCTTGATGATGCGCCCGACCACCTCGGGTGCGAGCACCTCGGGTGCGTGCACGCCTGGGGGGAGCATTTCGGGATCGGCAAGCCACTCCTCGACGCAGCACGCGGTAACCATACCTGTGGTGCGCGCCATCGACGAACCGTCATCACCTCCATAGTCAGCGACCCTCCATACCATCTCAGTGCCGTCGCGGCCCTCGGCTCGGACTTCCATCCAGGTGAACTCCGGTGTCTTGTGGTTGTACCACCAGTGGTGTAACAACTCGTCCTCATCGAGGGTCCCCGCTTCCCTCTCGTCGATGAACTTCTGTATGTGTCCGGGCCAGCGAATCGTGTACTCGGACATCTCCACAGCGGGAATAGAGCTCAGCAGGCTGCGTAACCCATCTGTCAGGAAGGCCTCCATCTGACCGTGCTCGGGGACATTGATCATGTGACGCTCGGACAGGGCCGGGAGAGTCACCTCCTCGGAGTCCCTGATGACTCTTGCCGGTCTCGTGTACTCTGCTATGACGTCCTTGGGGGAGAACGGAGCCATGTAGTTCCAGCCTTGCGTCGGTCCGGTCGGATTGCCACCGACCCTGACCGCTGCTTTTTCCAGAGGTCCAAGTTTTCGGTAGGCCTCGGCGAGAAGCATGTTCGACAGGCCGGGCGCTATCCCCACGTCCCACAGTATACTAGTGTTCCAGTCCTTCGCTTTCTCGTCATCCAGGTCAGGAGTGTCGCCACTGAAACTGAGGTCAACCGTCCTGTAGCTCTGCTCATTCAGTGTATTCATTGCGATATTTCCTATATCCCCCGGTAGCATATTGACGACTATATCCACCTCTGCGTACTCATTCAGTTCACTGCAGTGGTCGAGCGCGTCGCCGTGATGAATCGTCACTCCTGGGTATCCCACCACCTTCGGTTGTGGATTCATGTCGTGTACATGGACTTCATGTCCTCTGTCCGCCAATCTGCATGCGACATAGGAGCCTACGAGCCCAGCCCCCATACAGTGTACCGATGCCACGGGGATGCGAACTCGGTTACCTTCTTCGGTCTAACGGTTCGCCACTTCGCTGTTTCAACGGGCGATGCCTTGATTGAGGGCATTGCAGGCCAAGAGCCGTGGCGGGTGGCGAACGCATTGACCCTTGGTCCTCAGACCAGACGCATGACTATGCGAGGATAATCGAGCAGTTTGGACTCGGCACAGTCGACCCCTCGGCCCTCCCAAATCCCGGGATGTTACATCGTCGAGGCATCGTTTTCGCCCACCGAGACCTTGATGTCGTGCTTGGCTGCATGGAGGGGAACGAGCCCTTCGGGGTGCTGACTGGTCTGATGCCCAGCGGCAGGATGCACCTCGGGCACTCGATGGTAATCGACCAAGTCAGGTGGTTCCAGGAGCAGGGAGCGGACATCACGGTCACCGTGGCTGACTTGGAAGCACTCGCGACCAGAGGCACCTCGCTGAAAGACGGGCGCAAGACGGCCATCAACGAGTACATCCACAACTACGCCGCCCTCGGCCTCGACCCTGACAACACCAACGTATACTTCCAGAGTTCCCGGCCCGCGGTGCAGAGACTTGCATTCACACTCGGAAGGCGAACAAACCTCTCTGAGTTTGAGGCCATCTACGGATTCGGTGGTGAGACCAACCTCGCGCACGTGCAGGCGCCTCTGGTGCAAGTAGGCGACATCATTCACCCGCAGCTCGATGAGTATGGCGGCCTACGCCCGATTGTAGTCCCCGTCGGCATCGATCAGGACCCTCATTTGAGGCTGACCAGAGGGATTGCAGGCAAGACACACTGGTTCAACGTCAAGCCGCGAACCGAAGGCGGCCTGACCGTAGCTCTCTCGGTCCAAGAGGACAATCAAGAAGCTCTGGGAGTCTCGGGAGGCCAAATCGACTCGACAGTCAGGGATTCGATCTTTGAGCGCATGGCACAGGCCCTCGCTCCACTGGGATTCGCCGATTTGCTAGCCAATGCCAAGCACGGCACCTTAGAAATCCCTGGCGCCACGTTGGATGACCGCGCTCGTGTGCGCATGTGCATGCTGGCTTTGGAACGAGAGTTGGGCGGAATGGGGCTGATGCCGCCCTGCTCTACGTATCATAGATTCGCTGTGGGAATGACGGGTGACAAGATGTCGTCATCTCATCCAGAGACTACCATCTTCATGGACGAGACCCTAGAGGAGATGGAAAGGAAAGTTAAGAGGTCATTCAGTGGCGGCCAGCCTACCACCGAGGAGCACCGCAGGCTCGGCGGCGACTGCTCCAAGGATGTCGCGTTCCAGTACCTACAGTTCTTCTTCGAGTCTGAAGACAACGCCCTCGCCGAGGTCAGGAGCGAATACGAGAGCGGAAGGATGCTCGCAGGGGAGATAAAGCAGATCTGCATAGACAAGGCAACCGAATGGCTGACTGAGTTGGCTGAGCGCAGGAACATGTGGGTGGACAGGCTGGATGAGTTCCTTGCGACCGATGCCTTCTAGGGCATCGCATCAGCATCGAACACCGGTACTGAAGGCCCGGTTGAAAGGACACTCATCTCTTCATCACTCAACTCGCGCGAAACCGCATTCTCATGCAGTATCTGGCTGTGTCCCATGGGGTCCAGCAGGACCAGTTCAACACTCGATTTCCCTGACTTGATGCTTATGATATCATTGAGTAAAGCGATACACTCCTCGACAGTCTCACGACTGTCTTCTTCACTAATGGCTTGCCTATGGAGCACGTTGATAGCATCTTCGAACCTGTTGAACACACCCTCAATGTTTGAGATGTACCCAGTAGCACTACCACCTGGCTCAGCCTCCAATCCAAGCCCCACCAACCTAACCGTGCAGGAGGCGGAGCGCACGACTCTTACGGTCATGTGCTCAGGAGAGTCGACGACCATCGTACTGGCACCGGGTTTCGTGCCGCCTACCGGGATGAAATCGGTGTGCTTCCACCCGCACGCATCACACAGTATGGTGAGTTGAGTATGCTCCCCGAAATAAGGAATCTCTGATGTGTGAACTATCATCGTCAGACCTGCATCCGAGAAGCAGATCGGGCAGGGCTGCTCGACAATGCTCTCCATGTGCCACCTCATAGGTACATGGGCCGGTCATCGGACTTGCGAGTACTCTCGAAGTTCATAGGAAGCAGAAGCAGCCTTGAGTCACCGAGCCTGACAACTTCACCGGACAAATCCTCCTCGACGAAACTTCGGATTCTCTCGACCGCTGTCTGCAACTCGAGCTCCCTGCCAAGTAACCTGCTCATCTCGACGATTACCAAATCCCCGTCTGAGACCCAGTCCATCACCATGGGGACCCCAGTGATGTCATCCAGTACGGCACGGTGTACTATAGCATCGCCAATGCCTCGTGAGACGGGCGCATCGGGATACCGAACTCCAAGGTCGTGGTAGTTCTGTCCTGGCTCTATGGAGGTGCCGACATCATCGGGCACACTCGGCATCTCTATCCAGCGCGGACCACTGCTCCCCTCTTTCACCACGCCTAATCGCCTGAACCGCGTGCCTTGACTTCTGCGGTCCGCCCCGGCGAGGAAATGCTGTTTGCAGCGATTGAACAATAATCCGACCTCCCCTCCCGTCGCATTGATAAGGGGCCCGAATGGAGTCGGGTTCGCTGGGGACTTCCCCGCAGCAGGTGACTCAATGAACGAGACCGCAGATGTCGTCAAGACAGGAACGAGCACCTTGGGTATCACTTTCGATGGAGGAGTGGTAGTCGGTGCTGACCACAGAGCCACCATGGGGCACTTCATCGCCAACAAAAGCGTTCAGAAGTTGTTCCAAATTTCCGATACAATCGCTCTGACGACGGCCGGCCTCGTTGGGCACGCACAGTCACTCTCGCGAACGCTTGCAGCCGAGCTGCGACTGTACGAACTCAAGCACGGCACCCCGATGACCGTCAAGGGTGCTGCTACTCTCACTGCAAACATCCTAGTCGGCCGACCTCATTACGTTCAACTCCTCATCGCTGGAATAGACGAGTCCGGAGGTAGCGTATACAGCATCGATTCAGCAGGTGGTTCAATACCAGATATCTACTGCGCAACTGGTTCAGGAAGTCCTTTCATGTACGGTGTCCTAGAAGACCAGTTTTCCGAGGGGATGTCACAGGACGATGCCCTCAAGGTAGCCGCCAAGGCCCTGCTCGCCTCCGCTCAGCGAGACGCTGCTAGCGGTAACGGCATGGACCTCGCTGTAATCACACTCGGTGACGGGTTTTGCCTGCTCTCCGAAGACGATGTCTCAGCCCTCCTTTCCGGAATATGATCACACTCCCGGCCAAGTGCCAACCCTCTCCTTCTCGGGAGAACAGTACTGCCGCGAGTCCAACAAGGAAGTGAATGAATGCGCCTGACGCTCAGTGAGCTGAAGAAGAAGATATCGAAGATGATACCTGATGACGTTGACTACGAGGTCGACCTCGAAGCCGGCTCGATTGCGATAATTACCAAGCAGCCAGAGGCTTTCGGTGGAGCAGGAGACAATCTCACCGTCAGGATAGCCAAGACGATCAAGCGCCGCATCGTCATCAGACCCCACCGTGACATCCTAGCCGATGAGAAGACTGTTCATGACGCCGTAACTCAGATAATCCCGTCCGATGCCGAAGTTCGCAAGGTTTGGCTCGATCCGGCTCTAAGCCAGGTGATTCTAGAATGCGATGATCCTTCCACCGCCGTCGGTAGGAAGGGCTCTAACATCCGCGCCCTCAGGGATGAGATAGGCTGGTTGGTGGATGTTGTCAGGGCTCCGGCGATAGAGAGCCGGACCCAGCATGACATCCGCCGCTATCGAAAGGAGTTGGCCGACGAGAGGAAGTCCCTGCTCAGAAAGTTCGGTACCCGGATCTACCGAACTCAGCGTCTAGGCGAGTCATGGGTCCGTGTCACTGCACTGGGTTCCTACAGGGAGGTTGGCAGGGCCATGCATCTGGTAACCACAAACGAGTCCAAGGTGCTGGTAGACTGCGGCGCCAAGCCTACAACTAATCGCAGTGAGGTCCAACCGTTCTTTGCTGCACCCGAAATGCTGCCACTGGACAATCTCGATGCCGTAGTAATCACCCATGCCCATATCGACCATATCGGGATGCTCCCGGTGCTATTCAAGTACGGCTATAGGGGGCCGGTCTACTGCACTCCACCCACCCGGGATCTGATGACACTGCTGCAGATTGATTACATCAAAGTCGCAAAGGCGGAAGGCAACGAACCGCCCTACTCCAAGGCGGACATCCAAGAGTGCATCAAACACGTCGTTGACATCAACTGGGGCGATAAGACAGACATTTCACCCGACATCAAGATGACCATGGAAAACGCCGGACACATCCTCGGATCATCCAGTGTGTACATGCAGATAGGCGAGGGCAAGGGTGAGCACAAGTTGCTCTTCTCCGGCGATATCAAGTACGAGAAATCATGGCTCTTCGATGCGGCAACGGTTCGATTCCCCAAGGTCGAGACGTTGGTTATAGAATCGACATACGGAGGACCTCAGGATGTGCAGCCCACTAGGCAGCAGGCCAGTCAAGAGTTACAGGACCTGATTCAGGACGCTCTCGGCCGAGGCGGCAAGATATTCTGCCCAGTTTTCGCTGTCGGACGGTCACAAGAGGTCATGATAGCGATTGACCAGTTATTCAAATCCGGCAACGTGAAACCAGTCACCGTGTGGCTGGATGGGATGATATCCGAAGCCACCGCTATTCACTCCAGTCACCCTAATTTTCTGAATCGCGAACTCCGTAGGCAGATGCTCAAAGGTGGCACGGATAACCCCTTCAACTCCTCCTGGTTCAAGCAAGTAGATTCGAGAGAGCAACGCGATTCTATACTTCTGGACCCCAATCCGTGCATCGTCCTCGCGACCAGCGGGATGATGACGGGCGGGCCAATCGTTGAGTACTTCAAGCACTGGGCTCCCGAGCCTAGTGCCACTTTGTGCTTCGTCGGCTATCAGGCATCGGGGACTCTAGGAAGGCGTCTACAGCAGGGCCACGCACAAGTTCCTCTCATGGATGGAGGGCAGACTCTGATGGTCGATATCAGGTGCAATATGGTAACCATCGACGGATTCAGCGGCCACTCGGACAGAAACCAGTTGATAGACTACGTAGACGCTCTAAATCCCACTCCGAGGAAGATTATCTGCCATCACGGCGACCCCCAGACCTGCAACGCCTTCCGTAAGGGCTTGAGGGAGAAATTCAGAGTTCAGACCTACGCGCCCGCTAACCTCGAGACCCTAAGACTGTCCTGATGATCACAGGATGGGAACATCGAAACCCGCTTCGACAGGGTCTGGAACATCCTTCGGTGCGGCTTCGGCCTCGTCATCTTCTTCCCATGACTCAGAGCCTTCTGACTCTCCATTCTCCCAAGGAGCTGTAGGGGTGAGAGCCATTGCCAGTGCAAGTGGTGTCAGAAGCAAGAATCCCCAAGCCTCGGCAGTCAGTCCCCCTTCGGATGCAAAGGTGTTGGCTGAGAGCATGATTAGTATCACTGCGAGCAGCCAACCTATGGTGACTCTCTGTTTACGCATAAGGCTCGCAGAGGCTGATGATACATCAAATCGGCCTAGAAATGATGATATTCGCCCGAGACAACCTCTTGAACCGTGATTCCAAGGCTCTTCTGTGGATGAGGTCTGGCTGCTAGTCAAATGTTCATGCGGTAATTGGTTCGGAGCTCGGAAGAACGCCATTGCCACTTGTCCCCGTTGCGGCTCCTCCGATACGTGTAACGCCCTCAGGGAGTTCCATTCGCCTGAGCAACTGGCCGAGGCCGTCGCAGCCTCTAACCTCCCTCGTCAGATTAGTCAAGAGGTCGAGTCTCGGATTGCCGTCGAGGTAAGCAGACGCAGTACTGTCGTAGACAAGCAGCGTGGCGGCCCGGAAACGGTCAAGATTGTCATGAAGCAATCCACTGGTGATGATGGCACGCTGACTGTGAAGTCGTTATCTCGAGAACTTGAAAAGGAGGGGATTGACGAACCCTCTGCAGAGCAAATAATAGGCCAAGCAGAACTGGAGGGGATACTGATTCGCTCCAGTCCAGATTGTTGGTCGTGGCTCTAGTAACCTTCATGCGAGCCCTTCTAGTGGAGCGACATCAGGGCCCGTGGGTTAGTCTGGCTTATGCTTGTTGGTTTGGGACCAATAGACCCAGGTTCAAATCCTGGCGGGCCCACCATCAGCCGACTCTGAGGATCGCCTCAATATCGAACAGAGAAACGGCGTTTCCCAGAGCTTCCTCAGGAGTGAACCATCGTGCTTCCTCAATCTCATCATCCTTCGGAACAATCTCCTCTGCGGGAATATCGGCCTCGCAGTGATACGTAAACGAAAGCCAATCAATTCCTTCTTTTTGGAAAATTGCCTCTTGGATTAATGCACCGTCGTCACCGACTAACACATCACCCGACTCACCTTTTGGATCAGCGATAGTGATGTTGATTCCTAACTCTTCCAGAGCTTCACGCTCGGCTCCCTTGCGTGGATGCTCGCCGTAGTCAACGAATCCTCCGGGAAGTGTCCAGCAGCCGGTGAAGAAACCTCTGGTTACCTTGGCCATCAAGATATGTCCATCTGGGTTGGTGATAACGACCTTGCTGACAACCCTGTGCAAGGTTCGATACACCGATTCGCGCGCGACGGGATCGACTGCGCTGTCGCTGATGACCGCATCCTTCCAAGCCCAGTGCTCCGGCCATGCAATCTCGGGAGTCCCAATCGTCACTCTATGGTCCTCAGTTCCGAGGCGGAACTGGTTGACCCTCTTCTCCTTCCAGGTGAGGCCCATCGCTCGCGCTTCGTCAGAAGTCGGGAGTCTGAGAAGAAAATCCCCGCCCTCCCATTCAGTGCGTCCCTTTCTGGGGATTCCCGGTCCATTTCCATCTAGGTCAACAAGCAGCAACTTACCATCGTGTTCGAGATGGACGTGTTCGCATTGCCGTTCCACGTGACTCCGAGAAGTCGTACCCGAATGAATCCAACGGATTCAGTATCCGAGGATATCACTTAGTTGTTCTTTGTAGAAGGCGCCTGAACTCTGCAGGCTTGACAACTCCGAATCTTTGAGTTCAAGCTCAATTATCCTCTCGACCCCTTCACTACCTAGGATCACAGGTACACCAATGAAAATATCCTCCATGCCGTACTGCCCTGAAATGTAAGCACTACAGGGTAGCATCCTCTTCCTGTCGTTGATAATAGACTCTGCCATGATCGCTGCGGCGGCCCCGGGTGCGTAGAATGCGCTACCGCGCTCAAGTAACTTGACAATCTCGCCACCACCCGCGGCAGTGCGCGCGCAGATGGAATCGATAGTCTCCTCATCCATCAGTTGGGTAATCGAGATCCCGCCAGCGGTGGTGTAGCGAGGCAGAGGGACCATTGTATCTCCGTGCCCGCCGAGGACCATTGCCTGCACGTCCTCGTTGCTGCAACCGAGTTCCTGAGAGATGAAATGGGTCATTCTGGCTGAGTCCAGGATACCGGCTTGGCCTACGACTCGATGGTGGGGAAAGCCCGTGACTCTCTGCATGTGGTAGGTCATCAGGTCAAGCGGATTGGTTACCATGACTATGATGGAGTCGGGGGCGTGGTCCCTGATCCCGGCTCCAACTTGAGAGATAATGTCGGCATTCTTGCCTATCAGATCCTCTCGCGACATACCCGGCTGCCTCGGGAATCCCGAGGTCACCACTACAACATCTGCACCTGCGATGTCTGAGTAGTCCTTGGTCCCTGTGATCTTACCATCGTAGTTGAGAATCTGACCGCCTTGGCTCATGTCGAGGGCCTTGCCTTTGGCGAATCCCTCGTAGATGTCCAGCATCACAATCTCTCCGACGTTCTTCTGAGCAAGCACGAAAGCGCAAGTTGCCCCTACATTCCCCGCACCGATAACAGCAACCTTCCTAGCACCTCTAGACATTGTACGACCTCGCTCTGAGCGCCTCCGGTATCGAACTTAGCCTTAGTGATGCAGTGATTTGCCCACTGACAGCGTGATATCCATCACGCCGTAATATCCGCTGCGGTTCGGCTAATTCCCCCGACGACGGTTTCAATAAGAGCCCTCAGGTCGAAAGAACCGTCGAAAGGTGAGCCTGTGGCTCATCCAATTGGAAAGTGCCTGAAATGCGTCTTGGGGTATTGCTTGAACCGGAGGGGGAGAATCGCGTAGCCATAGTTCCCAATTCGGTATCTAAACTCGGAAAGGCCGGCTTCGAGGTACTGATTGAATCAGGAGCCGGCTCTGGATCAAACTACTCTGACTCCATGTACGAGACCAAAGGTGCCCAAGTCGTTTCTAGGGACGAGGCCTTGTCAGCCGAACTCCTTGTCACCATCCACATGCCGAATACATCCACCATGAATTCAGGTCAGATGCTCGCTTGCGTCGCTGACCCGTTCAGACACCCTCAACGCGTCAGAGATGCGATGGCATCAGGAATCACCCTGCTAAGTATGGACATGATTCCCAGAAGGCTGTCGAGGGCCCAATCCATGGATGTCAATTCCAGCCAGGACAATCTCGCTGGCTACAAGGCCGTCCTGATAGGCGCAGATTACATCTCGAAGGCCATACCAATGATGACCACTAGTGCGGGCACAGTAAAGCCTGCCAAGTTCGTAATCATGGGTAGTGGCGTGGCGGGTCTTCAGGCCATCGCCACTGCGAAACGCCTCGGCGCCATCGTCTACGCCTCTGATGTCAGGAAGTCAGCAGCCGAGCAGATTGAGTCTGTTGGCGGACGTTTCATTGAGGTTGAGGGAATGGACGACTTTGAGGATGAATCAGGATACGCAAAGCCTCTGACGCCCGAGTTCATACAGAAAGTCAACGACACTGTTTGCGAAGTAGCAAAGGATGCTGACGTGATCGTCACGACTGCTCGAATCTTCGGTAGGCCCGCTCCTATCACGGTCCCAAAAGAGGCTGTGTCCTCGTTCAAGGAAGGCACAGTCATAGTCGACATGAATGCCGACGTAGGAGGTAATTGCGAGCTCACCGTGCCCGGAGAGGTTGTCGTTCAGCATGGTGTGACCATAGTCGGTATAGAGAACCTTCCCGGCACCATAGCCTCCACTGCTAGCATGTTGTACTCGAACAACTTGACAAACTTCGTGACATCTCTTACCGAAGACGGCGAATTGGTGCTCAGCACTGACGACGATGTCCTCGTTGGTGCCCCAGAGGGATCGGATTTCCACGTCTCAGGGATGGGGGGAGTACTGATTTGCTCTGGTGGCCAGATTCACGAGAAGCAGACCCGTCTAGAGGGGGTGGTGAACTGAGCCTTACTGTCGCAGCACTGGTCGGTAGCATAACTGTCTTCGTGCTTGCCATCTTCCTTGGTTTCGAGCTAATCAGCAAGGTTCCGCCGACTCTGCACACTCCTCTTATGTCCGGCGCCAACGCAATCTCCGGAATCACCATAGTCGGCGCCCTGATACTGTCTAATACCGCATTCAACGACGGCGACCCCGGTACCGCTGCTTGGCTAGCATTCGCCGCCCTAGTAATGGCGACCATCAACGTAGTCGGTGGCTTCATGGTCACCAACAAGATGCTAGAGATGATTGCTGGCAAGAGAAGAAAGGGAGGGGATTGATTGGTAAACGTCGCCGTTTGGGACATCGGCTACCTCATAGCTGCAGCCCTATTCATCCTAGGAATCAAACAACTCTCCAGCCCGCGAACAGCTCCGCGGGGGAACAGGATGGGGGCGATGGGGATGTTCCTCGCTGTGATTGTGACACTTGCTCGAATGTACTCCGAGGGAGTTGTTGGCTGGGAGCTGATGGTAGGGGGCCTAGCCATTGGCATCCTAATCGGTGCTCTGATGGCGACAAAGGTTGAGATGACTGGTATGCCCGAGTTAGTGGCGCTGTTCAACGGCTTCGGAGGGGGTGCTTCTGCTCTGGTAGCTCTCTCAGAGGTGCTGGGGAGGTTGCAGGAGGGCGACGTCCCCGACGGAGGAGTGGAACTCTACGCTGTTTGGGTGGCCATCGGATTGTCTGGACTGGTCGGATGGGTAACTCTGAGCGGCTCCCTAGTTGCGATGATGAAACTCAAAGGAGGGGTCGAGATTCCCATCACCGGGAAGTGGGTCAGGTTTCCTACTTGGGGCCCATCATGGCTCAATACGGTCAAAATCCTACTACTCGCAGGCTCCCTGTACCTCATTTGCCTTACTATCGATGATCCGAATAACAAGGACTACATTTGGGGCATAGTGGGCCTTTCAAGTCTGTTGGGTATACTGTTCGTGATTCCTATCGGCGGCGCCGATATGCCGGTTGTTGTCAGCCTACTAAATTCGCTCTCTGGTATCGCCGCCGCCTTCACCGGCTTCGTAATCGGCAACAACGTACTCATCATTGCTGGCTCTATGGTAGGGGCTGCAGGACTGATTCTGACGTTCATAATGTGTAAGGCGATGAACAGGACGCTGCCCGACGTGCTGTTCAAGACATTCGGAGGTTCTGGAGATAAGGACCAACTGACTCGAACCAAGGTGGGCAGCGACCCCGAAGAGGTTGCGATGGTTCTTGATGGCGTCCAGAAGGTCATCATAGTTCCAGGCTACGGTATGGCTGTCAGCCAGAGTCAACATGCCGTCAAGGAGTTCGCCGACATGATGGAGGCAGAGGGATGCGAGATCGCCTACGCCATCCACCCCGTTGCAGGAAGAATGCCGGGACACATGAACGTCCTTCTAGCAGAGGCAAACGTTCCTTACGAGCAAATGGTGAAACAGGAAGACATCAATTCGGAATTCCTCGATTGCGACGTTGCCTTGGTCATCGGAGCTAATGACACAACCAACCCAGCTGCTCGTACCGGCGAAGGGCCCCTAGCAGGCATGCCGATACTTGATGTCGACAAGTCCAGAGTGGTGGTCATTATCAAGCGCAGCCTGTCAGTGGGCTATGCGGGTGTGGACAACGACTTGTTCTACATGGACAAGACGATGATGCTGTTCGGCGACGGCAAGAAGATGATGAATGAGTTGAATTCCGCCCTCAAGGAACTGTGAGGATGGCGCATCCCTTAGGGGATGCGACCGAGCAACGGTTATGAGACTCCGACAGCCGAGAGAAGTACGGGTGAGACGGTGCGAGCGACTGTCAACAGGGCAATTATTTGCTTGATGCTGCTGGGGATGCTTGCCTTGCCCTCCATGGCAATGTCCGGCGGACCCCCTGCCGAGACCGACAACGGAGACTCAACTGTCAAGTACGGTTGCTCATGTCACAACAATGGTGCCCCTTCAGATAGGTCTGTGGTGATGATCACCGGTGTCCCTGTAATGTATGGTCTAGGCGAGACCTATCAGTACACCATCACCGTAGCCGATTCTCTGTACCTCTCTGGTGGAGATGGGAATAGCAAGGCAGGTTTCCTGTTATCTTCATCGGGCATGGGGGCCTTTACGTGGGCAGATGACCAAGACATCCGCGAGGCAGAAGATGCCCCTGAAGACGCCTCACATTCCGACACCGATCCCGATGGCATTTGGTTCCTAAACTGGACGGCGCCTACCGAGGACGTAGGCGCAGTTAGCTTCTGGTTGGTAGGAAACTCAGTCGATGGTTCTGGGGTGCCGGACGAGGGCGATTACTGGAACCTTCTCTCTTTCACTGTAAATGCCCCTGGAACAATACACTCAGGAGACGATGCTGCAACTCTCGAGACAAGGACGATTTCTGTTGGCGACTACGACACCTTGTTCCTGATCGAGGAGTCCGATGCCGAGAAGGAGGCAGAGCGCCAAGCGGCTCTATCGTTGAGAATCTACGAACAGGGCAATTTGCTTTACTGGACCAGTTTGGTGGCTCTGATAGTCGGGGCCGTAGTCCAGAAGGAGATACTCGAGCGCCGCTATGATGAAGCCCCGGAGTTCCTAGCAACAGAACTCGCCTACCCACAAGCCATACGAAGTGGCCTGATCTGCATCGCAGCATTCGCCGTCGGTGTTCGTTGGATGGCCACAGACGCATCCATCTCTTTCCCTCCAGATAGCATTGTCGAGGAAGGAACTAGAACCACCGACCTCACTACGTTCGCAATTGGCTGTGCCTTCTTCATCAGTGCATGGGCCGCTTACAGCGTCTACAGGACGGTGTTAGCGGCCAAAGCGGAGCCACAGGTCAAGGACATTCTCTGAAATGAAACTCGCAGTATCTTCAGACAGGGCAAGACCGTTGTCGGAACACCTCGCAGAGTTAAATCACGTGATACGCATTTCGGCATTTCTCCTGTTCTTCGCTACCATTGCATGCGCTTACGCCACCGACTCGCTGATGCGAGCGTGGCTGGACTACCTCCCCTTGGGTGCCGATGCCCCCAATCTGTCCGTCTACTCTCCCTTTGAGTGGTTGGAGATTCGGTGGTCCTTGGCAATGTTGCTGGCCTTGTTGACAGTGATGCCAGCGATCTCTCTACAGCTGCATCGATTCTCTCGACCTGGTTTGCTTCCCCGCGAGCGCAGTTGGCTTGCAACCCTGCTTTGCCTGAGCATAGTCATCATCCCGCTGGTGATTCTGGCGACCTGGGGTTACATGCTCCCCTTCTTTATCGAAGCCGCCCACGCCGCCGACTCCCTAGAGGGTGTAGGAACCAGATACGATGCAAGCGCCCTTTTCAGGCTGGCTCTAGGATTCTCCTGGCTACTCGTCACCATCATGCTAGCCACATTGTCCCTATCCATAGCTCGTCTGCTAGGGCTAGTCGAGCACGGTGAGGTCAGGTTCAGGGCGCGCATCCTGCTGATTTTCGGAGGCCTTCTGCTGCTGACTCTACCAGCTGAGTACGAAGGCCTGAGACTGCTCGCGGCGTTTGTGGCCATGGCCTTGGCTGACACGATATCGCGAACCTTGCCTGAAGCCCCGCTCGGCTGCAGGAAATTCAAGGTCGATGACGTGTTATCTCAAGATGGCTCAACTCACAGAGTCGCCCTCATAGACTGCGGTTGCGAGGGTGCTTGCCCACGATTCCCAGCAGGTAGCATTCATCACGGAGTGGCTATACCAAAATGCTCGGCTTTGTGCTTGGAGCCGACAGAGCAGGATGCTTTGGTCGATATGGTCCTGCATCATGGCATCACCAAAATCATCATCGCTGGATGCGACGCGACCCCACTCCCTCCCTCTCTGAGGTCATCACTCGACTCTATGGATTGCGGATACGCAGGATTGGGATGGCTGGACGAACCAGAATCATCTGACGATTCATGGAAAGCATCTTCCATCAGCGATTTGATGCATCAGCCGACCGAGTCAGCATTGGATTGAAAGAGTAACTCATGGACGTAAGTCCATGAACGTAGCACGTGCAGCCATCGCAGCAGCCGTGCTGATGATGGGCGTTTGGGCCAATCTCAATCCAGATATTATTGATGATTGGATAAATGTCGAGATATCCGAACAGACTGATGACTCCACCGATCTAGTCGGATTACAGAGCGATGAGAGGTGGTTGGTACTGAGCGTTCAGTTCCCCGACAGGTCGTTCTCACAGGACAAGGCTGACTCGATGCTAGGGGGGGAAAACTCTGCTGCCGACTACATCGAGCAAATCAGTGGCGGGGCATCGACTCTGAGTGTCACGATGCAGGGGGGTGTGTGGACCGCACCCCATGCTGAGGGTCATTGGGGTACTGACTCCTCAGAGGAGCGAGACATAGGCGCAACAGCACTAGTTGAGGAGGCATGTAAGGCGATGCTTGAGGGCCAAGACCTCTCCAATTGGGACTTCAACGGAGACGGTTCCGTAGACAGGCTGCTGATCCTCCATTCAGGGAGGGCGCAGGAGACAGGCGGTGGAGCCAATTCACTGTGGAGTCACATGTCTTGGCTCGATGAGGCACTTCCATTGGGTGAATGGTCGGTAAATCACTACACCATGGCTTCGCTCGACTCGGGCATCGGCACTGTGGTACACGAGATGCTCCACCAGATGGGAGCACTAGATTTGTACGACGTGCATAGCGAACTTCCATCCTCAAATTGGAATGGCTTGGGTGACTGGGACATCATGGCAAGCGGTAACTGGAACGGCAACGGCAACATTCCTGCCTTACCGGGTTCAGCCACTTTGGATCTCATAGGCGCGCATCGTTCCATTTCAGTAAACCCGCTTGTTGGAGGGAGCTTTGAGATGTCTCCGGTATCTGCAGGTGGGCAGCCTCTGTCTATAGAAATCGCCCCCGGAGAGACTCTATGGGTCACCTTCAGGGGTGATATCGGATTCGATTCTGCTCTGCCGGGACACGGTATTCTCGTCGAACATCAAGACGAGAACAATGGAAACTCCTTCGATAACCTCGTCAACACGGACCCTGATACAGCATGGGTCAAGATCATCGAAGCCGACGGCGATGCGGCCCTTGAAAGAGGAAGGGATACCGGAAGTTCGGGCGATGTATTCTCCGAGACCGACATTTTTGGCTCTGACGGGATGATAATCAGGGATAACCGTGGCAGGATGGTCCAGTGGACTGCCACGGTAGAGTCGCTGGGTGAGAATACCGCAACTGTGCACATCCAACCATCAGGACAACCGGATCTCGATGTCCTCACTCCACGCAACCCCATTCAAATCATTTCAGGAGAGTCATCCTACGCCATGGTGACTGCATCTCAACCTTGCACATTGGAGGTATCTCTCTCGTGGACACAGAGCGGCGGTCAGATTCAACCCGATTACATCGACATCCCTTCTGGCGCATATGAGGTTGAGATACTCCATAGCCCGGATGGGCCCAGCGACCATGGTAGTCTACGAGGGACAATAGGATGCGAGGGCGAGAGCCTAACCGACATCGACCTCGATTGGTTCCGAGTCGGCCACCGTCTCGGCACAACACAACTCGAGGCTGTCGTCCCATGGGACTCGACATCCATTGTGCATATCACCCCGGACTATGAGGGGGGTGGTGAGCGCACCTATTCGATATCCGTGGAAGGGGCGGCTGGTAGGATCGCCTCAGCGACCTCTCCAATTACCCTCTTCGAGGGAGATTCCATCTTTCTCGATATCGACCCAGCTGGCCTCCTCGAGCCGGGCATGCTTGCGAGAGGCGAACTGGTCCTGTCTGACAGCAACGGCATAGAGCAGCGCATTCCGTTACTCTTGGAGGCTGAATCACCTTTCTCAGGAAACGGCTGGTTGGCTTGGCTCTCACAGCCCTCCAATGGCCTACTTGTCATTTCAGCACTAGTCGCAATATCGATTGTTACCGGTGGGCGCGTAGATGTTGTAAAACCGCCCTCTAGAACTGAGTAGTTACCTTCTGTAGGGGTTACTCCACCTTGAGTCGGCCGGGGGCCTCGTTATCGAGATGTAAATCAAATTCCCATCGGTCATCATCGGATGCACCCAAGTCTTGTTGACACCGGATGCCAGCCTAGAGGCTAAGCAAGCCCCCTCCCAGTCTGTCGGCCCTTCGTTAGGATGAACCACCAACAACGGCGCATGACCCCGTCCAAGAGGCTCGTCGTAGCACCTCCATCTTGTTCCGTACTTGAACCCCGGGCGGGGATGCAACCCTCTATTGAGGAGGTCCCAGAGGACTAGTCCGCCCAATGTTGGGATTAGGGAAATTCCAGTTTTATAATCGACCATTTGGACAGTAGTCGCATCCATCATCCTGCCTCCTGGATGGGGGATGCCTATTCGCTCATCCGGCCAATTTTCTTCGTACTCTACGAATCTCCCGCCGCTATCTAGATCCGTTCCACTCAGCGAAGAGACGGCCTCCAGAACTCCATCAGGGATACTCCCCATCGAGCCAGAGGGTTCTACGGGTAACACCCTGTAGGTGACCACGGCGTGCTCGTCATCGACCACCATGACCTCTGGTATCCTGTCTCGGGAAGTCACTAGCGATGACCACCTGTAGAGGTCTTCGGAATCGAACTCTTCGCTGGCGTGGAACCATCTGACTTCCGATACTGCATTACTTGAGTTGGGGTGCTCATCAGATGGCCACCTCAACCCCCAAGAGGTATCCGCCGAAGAAAGCCCCATGGCCTCGAAATTGGAATGCAGGACTATCCTGTTTCCAGGAACTCTGAGTGCTTCGAGGACTGCAGCCTCATCAAGCAATCTGGGATGCGCCTTTACTTGTTCGGAGAGCCATGCTTCTGTTGGCCATTCTATATGCCGGTGTTCACGGCAGAACAAAACTTCGCATGGAGCGAGGAGAAGAGCACTATCTCCCATCCACCTGCCGATGGCTGATTTGTTCCACAGCCTCTCGGCTGACTGACCTTCGTAAATCCAGCCTCCTTCGTGCTGCTCCACGCTTCGACGAGAAGGTTCCTGCCTTGAAGTCCGCCGGTCTCGTAAACATCATCCGTCGATGCTGTCACGCAGGCACGATGAGCGACGAAGGCGACGTGCAAGAGCGGGCCGAGGCGCTCAAGAGGCTCAGGTCACTACTGGGCGGAATGGATTCCTCCAAGGTCACACTGATTGGTGATGTTATGCTGGACAGGTTCCATCATGGCTACGCTAACAATCTTGATTCCACTGCCCCCGTCCCAGTACTCAAAATACTCAGGTCAGAGGAGACCCCTGGAGCGGCTGCTCACATCGCGATGGGACTAAACTCACTCGGTCTTTTGGTCAGTCTCCATTGCTGCGTTGGGGATGATAGGGAAGGAAAAGTCATCATCGAGAAACTATCTGACGATGGCATAGATACATCCGGTGTCGAAGTCGTTCCCGGACGTAACACTCTGACTAAGATCCGCTTCTACGGAAGCCGAGAAAGTCTTCTTGATAAGAGCCAAATACTTTTGCAGGCAGACCGTGGGCCGCGTGAAGAGTTGACGGAAAGTATCAGCGCGTCGTTGTGTGCTTCGGCGATGTCCACTCTTTCTGATAGTTGCGCAATCGTTCTCTCGGACTACGACAAAGGAGTTCTGACTCCAGATGGCGCATTATCTCTCATTAAGGCGGCCGGTGATGCCGGCATTCCTGTAATCATGGATCCCAAACTTACAGGCCTTGAGAAGAGCAGGGGGGCCGATGCTGTGCTGTTTGAGATTCGAGGCCTCGGCTTGCTACAGCGTAGACTGATGGCCTCTGATCAGGCTGAGGCCGCAAAGAACTTGATTGAGACATATGAATGGGGGGCGATGCTAGTTTTGGGGGGCGTTCACGGAGTCACCCTTTACCAAGCGGACGGCGAGACGATGCACCTCCCGTGCTCGGCTGTAGCCCCTAAACAGCAGATTGGCCTCCACGATGCGGCCGCTACTGCACTGGCTGCGGCACTGGGTAATGGACATTCCATGACCGATGCCGCGACTCTGGCCGCCGCAGCATGCGAATGCGTACTGTCTGCCGAGGCCAGCCACGAATTTGTCAACAGGACCACTTTGGGTGTTTGGCTAGATGAGTTAGCCTGGCAGTTACAGATTTCAGACAGATGATTGACCCATCATCATCTAAGCATGATATTCATTACAGGATGATTCCGGGCGAATACTGTGAAGTCACCTAGGATACTTGTCGTCTTACTTCTTGTAGCGACGTGGTCATCAGCGTTCTCCACTGTCAACGCTCAGGATTCTGACGATGTCGCCCTTGTTGGATTCGACTTTGAGAACGGCTTCTCTACGAACCAAACTACGGTGATTACAGGCTCTGTCGAGGACGAGGTGAAGCCCGCCTCAGTGACTTGGAGTATCGTGGACTCGCTGCCGCACTTGGTGGAGTTAGAAAGTGGGGATTTCTCAGGTATTTTAGAGGAGGCTGATTCATCAGGCTCGAGACCCATCTGGACTTGGTCGCTGGAAATTAATGTGGCGGAGTACTCCCCCTGCACCTGCTACTTGACAGTCACAGTGGAAACTGCTTCCGGAGAGATCACTCAGTCACACCGAGTGCTTTTCCTTGGTGATACGGCTAGATCCGCTATCATGCTTCATTCATTGAACTCTGGCGATTGGGTATCCAACTCTTTGACTGCTTCGGGTTGGAGTTTGCATCCGATGGTATGGACCGCCCCCGAACTCAGATTCTTCGCGAAGCCAGCTTCCAACGCGGTTGATGCATGCGTTATCGAGGGCGATTCTGACTTCAGCACTCATCTGTTGGTGATTTCCCCAAACGGAACTTTCTCAGAGAACATCGACATCTCAGGTCTGTATGATGGATGGCACTCCTTCTACGCTGAGAACTACGATCCTTCTGGAGTTACCTTCGCTCAGACCTGTGTTGCGCTACGTGTCAACAACCTCGCTCCGACAATCACCTTGATGGGTCCTGACAGCGTACTGGAGGGCAGTGGCGACTTGCTGTTCGATGGCAGTTCCTCAAATGATCCAGTATGGGGCAGGGAAGACATGCATTACATGTGGGTGCTGCGCAGACCCTCACACACTGGTCAGACACCCATCGACATCGCCATGGGAGATGGAGTTGGGACATATTCGATGGGCAGCGAAATATCCGGGGAGTACACACTAACTCTGCGTGTCATGGATGCCGGAGGGGTCTCAAGTACCCAAGTCAAGAATTTCTTCGTTGAGAATGTCGTGCCCACGGCCAATGTGAAAGTTGACGGCTCTCCGGTCTTTGATGGAGACAGCATCAATCTGAGCCCCAGCTCGAGTAGCGAATGGCCTCTAGATGCTTCCGCTTCTATAGATTCAGTCAACGACCAAGCAGGATTGAGGTGCGTTTGGAAGATCGATTACGCTCCTGTTTACGAAGGATGCGAGAGAACCCTATCATGGAAGTCTGATATCGACAAACCAATCATCCTCACATTGGATGTCATCGACGATGACGATGATTACTCCACTATCTCTGTTCAGTTAATTCATCCAGACGCTAGTGAGCCCCTGCCATACCCACTGATTGCCCTTGTTATCTCAACCATCTTCATGGTATCAGCCATATTCCTCAGATTCCGCTCTTCGGATACCCCTTCATCTATACCCAAATGGAAGGACGACGACAACTGACATCATCTTCCTCCCACAGCCCTAAGAACAACTCTCAGGTCGCAAACACGGTGATACCCATGGTTGAGCTTGCGTTTTCCGCATCCGAGTATCTAGAGCGCCAGTCGCAATTCCTCAGCCAAATCCCCTCTGACAGCCTCGTACTGATTCCCACCAACCCGGTTGCGTATCGTTCCAATGATACCTCTTTTCCGTTCCGAGCCAACTCGTATTTGCTGTATTTGTGCGGCTGGAGTGATCCGGAAGCAGTCTTCATGGCTCATCATGACGCTGATTCATGGGTCACAACCCTCTTCGTCCAACCCCGCGATACCAAAGCCGAGATCTGGACGGGTCGCAGAGTAGGCACTGAGGGGGCTGCTTCAGGATGGCCAGTTGATGAGTCCAAATCTATGGATGATATTGAGGACATTGTTGCAGCCCGCCTAGATGCTTGTAAGCAAGTCTACTTGATACAAGGCGTTAATTCAACTTTGGATGAGATGGTAAGCAGCGCCGTTGGCACAGATTCTGCTGACCCCACTCCGATACTGGATGAAATGCGGGTGCGTAAGTCCGATAGGGAGATACAGTTGATGCAGGAGTCTGCAGACATCGCCTCAGCGGCACATATCGAGGCGATGCGAGCGACATATAGCGGAATTGGAGAGTGGCAGTTACAAGCAATCATCGAGGGGTACTTTACCTCGAACAAGAGCCAGTGGAGTTACCCTTCTATTGTCGGTGGTGGCGATAACGCTACCATCCTCCACTACAACGTAAATAGTGCTGATATCAGCGATGGTGAGCTTGTTCTCGTCGATGCCGGTTGTGAGGTCAAGGGATATGCGTCTGACATTACTAGGACTTGGCCGGTGAACGGAAAGTTCAATGATGCACAGCGGGAGATATACGAACTTGTCCTAAAGGCCCAAATCGCTGGTATCGGGGCTTGCCAAGCAGGCTCGCCATGGAGCGCGATGCACCAAGCGACTTCTATCGTACTCGCTCAGGGATTGATTGATCTCGGCATCTTGAATTGCTCGCTCGAGGAGGCCTTGGGAGAGGATTTCGATGGACCATACAGGAATTACTTCATGCACGGAACGGGTCATATGCTGGGCTTAGATGTCCATGATGTAGGGGGTGGTCGCCAAGGTGACGAGGGCCCTGAGCGCGAACTTGAGCCGGGCATAGTCCTGACTGTCGAGCCAGGATTGTACTTCGGTACTTGGAGAACCGATGTCGAGATTCCCGAGAGGTACTCTGGAATCGGCGTCCGCATAGAGGATGACGTACTCATTACGGAAGGCGATCCTGTGGTGCTGACTTCGAATTGCCCTAAGACAATTGATGAAATAGAAGCACTCATTGGAAGCGACCGGTGATATACTGTCTGACTGGAGATCCATACTGGCCACTCAGGTATCTACAGATTACCAGAGATTGGATGTCGAAGACGCAGTCATGCTCTACGAGACCGCTGATCTAAATGACTTGATGCACGCTGCTATGATACGTAGGAGACAACAGACGCCGGGCAACGAGGTCACATATCTGATTGATAGGAATGTCAACTACACCAACGTCTGCACCATAAACTGCCAGTTCTGCTCCTTCTATCGCTCGCCAGATGATCCTGAGACATACACTCAGTCAGTTGACGAGATAAGTGAGAAGTTGTCCGAACTTGAGGCCATTGGAGGCTCACGTGTCCTGATGCAAGGTGGTGTCCACCCCGAGCTCCCATTGGAATGGTATGTCAATCTCCTGAGGGAACTTAGAAGGATGCATCCATCCATTGCGTTAGACTGCTTCTCACCGATTGAGATAGAAGGCATCTCCGAAGTTTGCGGGATGACTACTCTGGAAGTTCTTCGCCAACTCAAGGATGCTGGCATGCATGGACTACCTGGGGGAGGGGCTGAGATGCTGGTGGACGATGTCAGGCTGGACATCTCCCCAAAGAAGGGCTCGGCTGACAATTGGATCAGGGTGATGAAAGAGGCACAAAGTTTGGGACTCACGACCTCAGCGACCAACGTCTTCGGCTTTGGGGAAACTCCCAGACACCGAATCCTGCATATGGATAGGATTCGAGTGATGCAAGATGAGGCGAATTCGCTGGGACGTACTGGGTTTACCTCTTTCATCGCTTGGCCGGTGATGCTGGAGAACAACAGCTTCGGGACGCGGAACAAGGGACGGAACAGGTTCGTGTTGGGAGCGGGTCCGATAGAGTACCTACGTCACGTTGCCATCTCGCGTTTGTTCTTTGACAACATTGGACACATTCAAGCATCTTGGCCGACAATGGGAGTTGGCGTTGCTCAGATGGCATTGCTTGCTGGGGCTGATGATGCCGGCTCCACAATGATGGAGGAAAACGTCGTCTCAGCATCTGGGACCACCAAGACCGAAGCATCGGAAAGGGAGTTGCAAAGTATGATACTCAGAGCCGGTTTTCATCCACGCAAGAGAGATTCTGACTATGTTTCTCTGGATACGGAAGTCGATTACGAGATTCTGGCAGCACCGGTGCCATCGCAATCAGGATAATCAGTTCGATAACTCGATCCTTCCGCTTCGCACGGCCATCTTCGATATTTCTTCTAGTCCCTCCCGTGAAGGCATCTTCAGCGGCCTGACCCACTTCATCCTAGTGCCATCGTCTCTGATTGCTTGAATCACGAGTTCCCAGTGGATCGCTATAACAGAAGAGTAGATTGAACCGGGCCACAAATTCTCCGGACCTTTGAGTCGATGGCTAACCTTGCTACCCTCTATATCGACCCATTCGCCCGCCTCTTGAACTCGCATAGGCTCCAGAAGCAGCACCCTCTGATGCGCGACGGGCATAGGGATTGCCTCACCTACTCCCGTACCGAGCTCTTCGCCAGTTGTGATTCTGCGCTCGGGCAACTGCGTGGACATCCCAGGTGCCGGTTGCCCCCCCTCCTTCCTAGTCAGCGCTTCAAGCACTTTACTCCTCTCCGGCACTGCGATGCCTACCTGGATGCGGGCACGGCTGGCCATAATCTCTAATGGCATACGCATTTTGTCGATTCTGACTGCATTTCGCTCGTTAACCAATGAGATAACAGGAGACTCCAGAGGAGACTCGATGTACGCATTTTGCCTTCGAATGTCTCGTAGGTTTGCAACCATCCTAGAAACGATGGGCAAGAGAAAAATTGGGAATGCAACGAGTAGCATTTTGGGGTAGTCCAAAGGGCCGATTCTGTATGACCCAGCAATCGCCTCTGATAGCAACCCGATTTTCACTAGACCCGGCTCCATCGAGTGAATCAGCAAAGTAAAAATCAGCAATGATACCGTCGGAGCTATCAGCCTCCTAGCTAGGGAGTGCAATGGGTCGGGCTCAATGTACCAACCATCTCTCGTTCTCACCAGAAAGGGAAACGGGCGGGTGGAGACCTCGGATTGTATTACTGGCCATTCGGGGTCATCGTCCTTGCAACGCCTCCATTCAACCATCCAATTATCATCCGTGCCTATTTTGAAAGAAGGCGGAGGTGGATGCTGGGACTCCAACACCACTTCGACCAAGGGGACCTTTGCCGCATTCATGTTTGAATGCTCAAAGGGAGGATACCTGATACGCTGGACTGACTTGTGCAATTAATCACCCTAGGAGTATGGCCTTCACAGCTCGTTTGGCCAGTGAGCGGAATTCGGGGATATCTCTAAGCATTTTTATTCCCAGTGGGATGGGGTGCTCAATCTCTCCGATATCGTTGATCAACTCAGTTACTTCCGGACGTGCCCAAACGGAAAAAATCTCGTCCAACTCAGCATTTGAGGATTCGGTTAGGAACGCGTCTCGCAAAGCCCTCGCCCTCCTCTGATCCTTCCTCATTGGCTCCATGAGTTCAGCAATCTGCCTCATACTAGAATCCGATAAATTATCACTCTCAAGGGCTTCAAGCAGTAGGGGAGTCACTAAGTTAACTTGAGCGAAGCCAGGCCCTATTCCGCCTCCAGTGGTAGGCTTGCAAAGCCCCGCCGCGTCCCCGAACAGTGCCACTCTGCCTATCATCGGACGCTTCACCATGCCACTTGGTATGGGTCCGCAGAATCTACCGACCTCCCTGCATTCTGAGAAACGCTCGGCCCAGAGAGGCTCCTCTCTCAGTCTGTCTAGCAATTGCTCGCAGGATTCGCCACCCATCAGGCCTGGTTTGCTCCATGTGCCTATTCTAGTGGTTTCCCCAGATGGTATCGCCCATGCAAAGAAGCCCGGAGATATGCGTGAACCAGTGTACATGTCTAAGCGCCCCTCCTCTCCATGATACCCGGTCACCTCGACTTGGAAACCAATCATCAGTTCCTTAGGACGTCCCATCTTGAAGTGTCTCCGCACCCAAGAATGAGCTCCATCGGCACCACAAAGTAGACGGCACCTGACATCCTTCTCACCTTCCGGGGTACTTATGGACAAGTTGACGCAACTCTTCTCAACTACAGCTGATAGGGGTTTGCTGGACAACCAGATATTAACGCCCTTTCTGATAGCCTGCCTCACTACCCCTTCATCGAAGAGTTTGCGGCAGACTGACCATGTTCGGGTGCGACTTTTATCACCAATTACCACAGGAATCCCAGAGGGGCTGTGTATTCTGGCACCCCAAATAGGGGAGAGCACAGTGTGATGCAATCCCACGAGGTTCATGGATTCTGTATTGACTAAGCCAGCGCATTGGAACGGCCTTCCAATCTCTGCGTGTTCTTCAAGAATGAGGACACTGGCCCCCCCAGTAGCTAACCTAGTTGCGAGATATCCTCCGACCGGTCCAGCACCCACGACTACAACATCGTACTCGCAGACTTCCACACCACGCCTTGCAGGGCGATTGTTCTTGAGTACTGTCACGAAGTGACCGTGTTATGCTCCACTGCGTCGCCTTCCGCTTCTGCGTGCCCGCTTCTTCATCTCGTTGATGATGTCGCTCGCATCGGACTTGGTCATCTCGTCGATTTCTCTTAATCCAGCAATAGCTAAAACCTCCTTAATTGGCATCTCCTGCTGATCAGCCAAGTTGTTGACCAAATCGATCTGCGCCGAAGTCGCCGGCATATTCCTGCTCTTTTCAATCATAGTCGATATCAATTCGCTAGCCGTGCCATCTCTCCCACCAGTAAGCTCAGAGATGTCGGTAGAACCGACCAATTGTAGTGATTCATCAAGGTCCATACCTGCCTGATCGCATAGTTTCACAATCAGGGCAGTCTGTTTATCGCTGGCCGGGAGGATTCCATTCTCACTGTTTGCATCAGTGATAGACTCGATTATTCGCCGGGCTTCTTCGCCCGTGAGATCGCCGATATTCTTTCCCGAAAGAAGCTCCTTCCGTCTGACTTCATCAAGATAGGGAATACGATTCTCTAGCAGCGCTAGTTGTCGAATGGTTGGTACTTTCCGTTTCTCTTCTAGGGCAATATTGTGCATGGCTCTGAATTCCCCTACAAAATCGTTCCAGACATCAGCCCCACTCATTTTGGCATTCTCTATACGATCCAGGCTCTCCTCCATTTTGGAAGTGAACTCTGGAGTGAATAGGCCATCTGTGTCATTTTGCTCATTGAAGAAGGGAACTACTTGAAGCCACAAAGTGCGGCCCTTTTCAGTAGGGGAAAGTGAGTTGCCCTCAACATCGACATATCCCTTATTCCCTAGATTTTTCACAATTGACACATAGGTAGACGGTCTTCCTATCCCCGCCTTCTTCATCTGTTGGATGATTGAACTCTCAGAGAACCGTCTCGGTGGCTTGGTTTCATCTGTCTTCATGAACGGGTTGTCTTCTGAAACATCAATTTTCCAGACAGCCCCTTCAGTGAGTGGAGAACCTGGCGGTGATGTCTTTACATCTCCGTGGTATTGCGCATATACAGCCTCCCAACCGGGGTGAATTCTCCATGATGCAGTCCCATTCAGAGCCTTGTCTATTCCCTCCACAGTGGCTTGCAAGTCCCTCCTTTCCCTGACTGAGGGGGACATCTGACTGGCTGCGAAACGGGCCCAGATTAGGCCATACAATTTTTTCCAGTCAGAATCAGCCCCTGAGATCGAGGTGTTCGCTGGTCTCGTAGGCCTGATTGCCTCGTGCGCATCTTGTACGTTGGTTGCCCCCTTCTTGGAATCCGAGCCTAGAACGCCGGGTCCGAGATGATTCTCACCGTATTTCTCACTAATGTGATTTCTGATTTTCTTTCGTGCGTCGGAATTGGTTCTAGTTGAATCCGTGCGGATGTACGTGATGTGTCCTGCATGGTACAATGCTGAAGCAATTCTACTGGTCTTTGATACGGGCCATCCAAGTGTTGAGTTGGCAGTTTGCAGCAGTGTGTCTGTGGTGAAGGGCGGCTGAGGATTGCGATTGGTCTTACCCTCATTCACTGAGGTGATGGTAATCACCCCCGTCTCCTGTAGCGCCTCCAAAGCATCGGCGGCGAGCTTCTCGTCCGAAGTCCTGTCTGAATGGTACTTGCCAGAGTCATCGGTCCAAGCATCGAGATCATCCTTTTCGTGAAACCTGACGTTGAATCTGATTCCGTCAGACTCGACTCGAACGGTGTGAAACTCTATGGGGACATGAGACTCTCTCTCAAGTTCCCTCTGGACAATGAAACCAAGGGTCGGCGTCTGTACTCTACCCATTGATTTGAGATTCCATGACTTACTAAATCCGGAGCATCTGAAACCAACCAGTCTATCCATGAAACGACGCACTTTGGCGGCGTCGACTAAATCCATATTGATGCCCTCTGGATTCTCTATCGCATCATTAACAGCAGTCTTGGTGATCTCATTGAAGGTGACCCGCTTCAGTACTGGAAATTCCGAGAACAGGATACTTAGCCGCCAAGCTATGAACTCACCCTCGCGATCTGGATCAGTAGCGAGGTATACTTCTTCAACACCTGAGTCCGTCGCTTTATTCAGAATTGTTGCAATGACCCCCTCAGCCCCCTTAGTCCATTCCCAAGGCGGCTCAGGCAGATTTCCATTTTCTGAGGCCCACATTGCCTTCGAGCGTTTCTTACCACCTCCTTGTGGTAGGTCCTGGATATGGCCGGAACAGGCTTCTACGATCCATCCTTTGCCGAGGTACTTCTTCACAGTGCGTGCTTTGGCACCCGACTCGAGAATCAACAATTTCATAGTTCCATCCTTCGCCAAGACTATCTCGCAGAGACAATCAACTGGCTTCGTTTTGGTGTGCCCTGATGGACCCTGTATAAACATGAGTAGTCCAAGTAGTCTCCAACGCGCGCGCGAGCGGGTGGGCGCGCGTAGCGACCTATCTCAGACGGCTTCTAGAGGCTTCTTCATCCCAAGGTAATTCAGCGGCCGGACCTGCACATCCTATACAGCCAGGGTATCCGGCTGCAGCCAGGTCCAAGACAGAACTTCCAAATTCCTCCCATAGTTCTTCGGGATTACCAGGAATCCAAACGCCGTCTAGGGTTCGGGGTTCGGGGCCACCGATAAATCCCCCAGGCCCGCCTTCGAGGACGATTGCAATGGTGCCTTCGTCGGCCTCCTCTGCGATAGCCCCGGATATTACAGATGGCGCTAGATCGGAAATCAATACTGACAAGGAATCAATTCGGAGCCTTTCAACGTCCTTAGTCCGAACAGTGATTCCACTGGACCTGAGAGTTCTGCGGGCAAGTTCGCTGATGGCAGCACCCTGCTTTGATGAGCCCATGATGCCGCGATGGTGCGTAACGCTTGAAGAATACCGTACGACAGCCTCAAGCAATGGGATTGCCATATTCCTTATTCGCACGGCCATTCCTCCGCTTTGTAGACTCCGAGAAGGCACATGATTTAGCCATCAGAGGCCTGTCAACATTCGGGCAGAGTTCTGGTGGTCAACGACTCCTCAGTACACTGTATCATGCCCCCGAACTCCCAATTCATGTCTTTGGACGGCTTTTCCACCACCCCTTGGGTCTAGCAGCCGGGTTTGACAAGAGCGCAGAGGCTCTTTCTGCTTGGCCTGCATTAGGATTCTCTTGGCTCGAGTATGGTGGAGTAACTAGGTTCCCGCAGGAAGGCAATCCTAAACCTAGGATGTTTAGGGCTGAGTCTGAGAATGCGTTGGTAAACAGGATGGGTTTCAACAACCCAGGGGCTTCGGCTGTTAGAGACAGCCTGATATCTCGCCGTTCCTCCGGCAAGTGGCCTAAAGTCCCCGTTGCTGCGAACATAGGACGTTCCAAGAAGAGCCCCAATGAAAGCGCGCCCAGCGACTACTCACAGACATTGGACATCCTGTGGAATCACGCTGATATTTTCGTACTCAATGTCTCATCACCCAACACTCCTGGCCTCAGGGAACTACAGGAGGTTGACCACCTGTCTTCGATTCTGTCAGAGTGTGGCAAAGTAACTGAGAGGAAAGGCGGTGGCAAACCCCTCTTGCTGAAACTTTCCCCCGATAGTTCCGACGATGAGATTCTCGCTTCGGCTCAGATGGCGCTGAGGCGGGGCATCGATGGTTTCGTTGCCACCAACACCACTCTTCATCGTCCAATCCCCTCTAATACGCGATCGCGAGGCGTCTTCGCCGAACCAGGTGGTCTCTCTGGTAGGCCACTCCAATCGCGTTCAGTGGAAGTCATCAGACTTCTCTATGAGGAGGCCGGCTCAGAGGTTCCAATCGTCGGAGTAGGAGGGATAGATTCTGCTGCCTCAGCTTGGGAGGCGATGACATCTGGAGCCTCGCTGCTACAGTTGTACTCGGCTTTGGTGTTCAAGGGGCCATCAGTAGTGCCCCATATAGTAAAGGGGCTGAGGAGGAAGATGAGGGACAACGGTTTCTTGGGTATCGAAGAGGCGGTTGGCTATGGTAATCCCTGACTCGTCAGTGAAAACCCTCATCAATACCTGAATGGAGGTGCGAGCATGGCAGGGACCAGAGTCACGCGTATGGCGCTAGTCGGTGTCGCACTGGCCGGGCTGGTTACACTGATGTTCCTGAGCATTGAGCCGGAGACGCAGTATTCCGTTGACGAGGTCATGTCATCTCCTTTTTCGCATGAAGGAGGCGTGCATCTTCGTGGCCAAGTTGTAATCGACTCGCTCGATTCCGATTCTTCCTCGTTCGAACTTGCTGGCTCGTCACACTCACTAAACATCGATTTCTCTGATGTCGCAGTCCCTGATGGCTTTGAAGAAGGGCACACGATAGCCGTCAAGGGCAATCTGATTAATACCGCTGACGGATGGCTACTCAAAGCCCGTGAAATTCAGACTGGTTGCCCTTCGAAGTACGCTGAATAGGTATCAAAGCCGGTTTTCGGATCGGGGATTCGTTGATATGGGTCGATTTCTCGCGATAGTCGGGCTAGGGGGAGAGTTGACGTGCTCTATAATTCTCAAATCGTCGGAAATGGAGACCCGAAGTCCGAGGGCGGCGCAGACGAGCCATTGGTGTTCCACCGGTTGACGTCGATGCCTCGCCCCCGAGAGATCCAGGTTGGCGGAAATTGCTTCCGGAGGGAAGCGAGGACTGTCTCACGCCCGGGAACCAGGTCAGGCGCGGAAGCGAGCAACCCGACCGGGGATGCTGGATGCCTTGGGATAGCGGGGCGGAGAAGATCGGTGAACTTGCACTTTTGGTGACGAGCGTCCACCGAGGACGCGCCCACTACCCGGGTATCCCCGGGAGTCCTCCCATACGGCACACTATTTCGAAATGCTCTGGTGGGACCGGTTGCACCGATAGCCTCTGCCCCCTCTTCAGAAGGGGCATGTCTTCAAGCTCAGGATTCAACCTCAAAACTGACAATTCCACGTTACTCAACTCTACGACTGGCTCGATGTCTACCATCATCCAGCGTGGCTCATCAGGTGTTGCCTTCGGGTCGAAGTAGTTCGACGACGAATCCTGCGCGGTGTGGTCAGGGTATCCTTCCTTGCAGACCTTAGCGATTCCAGCGACGTGTGGCGGCTTGCAGTTCGAGTGATAGAACAGGACCAAATCCCCTATACTCATTTCGTCCCTCATCATGTTCCTCGCTTGGTAGTTCCTCACACCGTCCCAGTGGGTCGAACCATCCTCTATCAGTTGCTTCCAAGGGTATACATGCGGTTCACTCTTCATCAACCAGTACCGAGTCATGAGATCACCATGCATCATCAGAGGAGCCAATCAGCATCGATGCATCGATTGAATCGGCCTCGTCCCTAGCAATAGCCCTTCGTAGTCCAGCGGTCTTGACCATAGTCTCGACACCTCCAGTCAATCCGATGTTGGACTTAATCAAAAGAGCATAGATTGCTGGTAGAAGGAGAAGCGCCGATAATGCTGCGACAATCAGCAGGATGATGATGACGGTGACGAAGGGGTGAATCGCATCAATGGGAATCTGGTAGGCACATGTGAGTCCAGCAGCGGTTACCGTAGTGGCTTCGAACAGACTCATCCCGGTGCTAGCACAGGCTACTTGTACGGCCTCCATCGTCCCGCCTTGCTCTTTGACTCGATTGGCGATATGTATCGAGAAATCTATCCCCACCCCTACCAGTATAGAGCCAACCATCACCGTAACAAGTGACAGTGGAACTCCAAGTGAATCCATAGCCAGCCATTGCATCGCTACGGTGAAGCCAACGGGTATCGTTGTCAATAAAGCGAATCTGAGGTCTCGGAACACCAAGCCGAGGGTAAGAACCGTGAACAGCAAGGCGAAACCCAACGATGTCCATTGCGAATCAACGATTAGATTGTTGACTTCAATCGTCACCGATGCGACTCCAACAAGGGGGGATGACTCCACGCCGGCGGTGTTCTCAGCCCAATAGTTGATGCCTCCCTTACCTGTTACAGCCGCCTCTGTGTTCTTCACATCCATGAATGGCATGTCAATGTAAACCAGACTGCGCCTGTAGTCGGATGAGATGAACAATTCTCGCATTTCATCTGTCATGCTGTTGTAAAATACATAGAGCAGGAAGTTGTGAGATTGCTCATCAGTCCCCTCCGCACCGTCCAAAGCCGCTAACGTTTCCCAGAAAGAGCCGTTTCCCGAAACATTTCTGCCAAAGACGAACTCTACAACTTCCTTGATCTGTGTCGGGAGCGGCCACTGATCTACCTGATCTACTATGGCGTAACCCGAGACGTTAACCCCAACGGCGACCGCTTTCATTAGGAAGACTATCGAAACTGCAGTGGTTCTGTTAACCCGGTTGCAGTTCTGCTCCAGTGCTTCAATCCCCTTCAGATGGTCATATGGATCGTCTAATATTGGTGAGAAAAAGTTGGGACTTGCTCTCAAATCACCTTCTACGAGGAGGAACCCCGGCTGACCGGCTTCAAACTCGTCCGAGTACACCCCCATCTTCTGCACAGACTCAACATTCTGCGGAGCCATCTCTAGCAGGTCTATGTTCTCCTCAACGTTGTCTCTGGAGATGCCGGCGGACATAAGCATGGCAGCGAGGAACAAGACTATTGTGACTCGAGACCATTTCACAGGCACCCCTACGGCCTGCACGAACAGTTTAGGAGGGGGATGAGACGGTTTCTTCAGGTCGAGCATCATAGTTAGATTAGGTACCATAATCATGGTCATTATGTAGACCACGACTATACCTCCGGCTAGGGACCATCCCACAGTTTGAATCGGTTTCATCGGAGCGAAGGTCAATGAGATGAAGCCAATGACGGTCGTAATAGCAGAGAGAAAGACGGCTTTACCTGTCGAGTTCAGAGCTATCGCCATTTTTTCACGCGGCGTACCTCTGGATTCTGCGTATCGATTGGTAATGTGTAGTCCATATGATACTCCGAGGGCGAGAATGATAGGACCGACAATTATGACAGTCATCGTGACCTCATAGTCAGTGTATCCGATAATTCCCAAGGTAATCCAAACCGAGCATAAAGTAGGAAGTCCCGATATGATAACAACCTTCAGCCCTTGTACGAATCTGATCCTACCAGTCTGCAACAGGTCGCAATGGAATAGGAAAAGACCCAGTGCAACCGCTAATACACCAATCGGGAATACTTTCCAGAACAGTTTGAATGACTCCTCCGTGACAGCGTTCGTAATTGGTATGGGGCCAGTCAAAGTCATCGTCAAATTATCTTCGGTCCAGTTGTGGTCTTCCGATATTTGATTGATGGTGTTTTGAGTTTCAACAATCAATTCCGAGATTGAGACATCGTCTATCCCATCTCCGTCCTTGTCCAAATCATCGGTGATTCCTATGATAATGACGGCCCTGTTCCAGTAGTTCACACGAGCGACATCCTTGTCCCCGTCCCCGTCCAGGTCCTTACCGACATCTCTGACAAGCTTGTCCAAGGCATTCTGAGGCATCTCCCTGAGGATCCTGTCGACCCGCTCCTGCTCATCTGGAATAGAGTAACTGCCGATGATATCCTCCTGTTCGTCGATAGTATCGTTGAATTGGTCAGAGAGGCCTTCGTTCCCAGTGGCTTCTGCTATACCTGAGAAGAATGCCTTGATCACTCTTCCCGAACTGGAGTTTACTTCCTTGATTACGGTGGAAATCGACAGGACGTAGATGATATTGTCATTTACGCCCCTATCATTGCGAGCGAAATTCAACTCCCTTTCTACGGCATCAATCTCGTTCAGGATATTGACTGTGGTGACATTGGTGTCCTCGGACTCTACATAGATCACCATGACATTGGTAGTCCAGTCTTCCTCGACCACAGATATCCACGCGCTGACTTCGGACCCTTGAGGCAGGTACACCTCAAGGTCCCCATTGACATTCAATGCTGACTCCTCTCCGCATAAATCAGGATTATCAAAACCCTCTCGGCAGTCTAAGACTCCGGAGTGCATGGTGAAAAAACCGGTTACAACCAGACATAGCGCCACGGTAACTACTGGGACCTTCGTCAGTATCCCCGTGGGTGTTGAATCGGCTAGGGCCCTGCGCAAGGCATTGGGAGCCATCCTAGCCACTCCCTTCACGGATTCAGCATCGATCTGCCCCACCGACTCCTTTCCTCTAGCAACTTTAGAGGCTGCTTCCGTCCTGATGCGCTGGACAGATTCTCTTGGGTCGAAGCCACTGCCTCCACTATCGCTCATGGTGCCACTCAAATCCTACCTGCATGAAGACGGGACTTCAACCCCTCGCAATCGCAATTCGGTCCACACTCAATATCGATGTGACCTGCGTGTGCGGGAATGGTCAAGAATGGAGTTGCTCAGGCAGGGCCGCGTCAAACGTGTGGTGGTTCCGTGGGCGATCCGAAAATACCCGAGAAGAGATGGAACATAGACCTTGAGAAGAGGATTCAAGAAGAGCATTTCGACGAATCGTACTCAGAGAGATATTCCTTCGATCCTGATAGCGAGCGCGAGATATTCGTTATTGATACTCCTCCACCTTATCCTAGTGGTACATGGCACATCGGCGCTGTTGCTCAGTATAGCATGATTGACGTAATTGCTCGTAGTCAGAGGCTGCTGGGTAAGGAGGTGTGTTTCCCATGGGGGGTGGATAGAAATGGTATCAACATCGAGTTCACCGTCGAAAAGAAGTACGGGAAAAAGATGAGGAGTTACGAACGAGGAGAGTTTCTTGATTTGTGCGCAGAGACCATTGAGCCATACACCCAAGAAATGAGAGAAACCGCCAAGCGCGTTGGTTTGTCTTGTGACTACGATAACGAGTACCTCACCGATTCTCCTGACTACCGAGCTGTCTCACAGTCCATTTTCGTCGACCTCTTCAAACGAGGAGATATCGTTGAGGATCTTCGACCCAACATTTACGATCCGATAGAGGGGACAACCATAGCAGAAGCTGAGGTCCAGAGGATAACTCGCAAAACCCTGCTTTGTGATGTTCGATGGAGCACAGAGGATGGCGACGATGTCGTCATATCCACAACCCGACCAGAGATGATTTGCGCCTGCGGTGTCGTTGTGGTACACCCTAATGATGAGCGGTATTCGCATCTCGTCGGTAAACGCATCCACCTTCCAATTCCTGTAGCCGACAGAGAGTCTACTGTGGAGATTCGCACACATCCTTCAGTGAAGATGGATTTCGGCAGTGGCGCTCTAATGGTTTGCTCTTTTGGCGACCAGAATGATGTCGCAGTGTTCCGTGAACTAGCCCTCCGTCCATTCGCCGCAGTTGATCTTGAAGGACGTATGGGTTCCGTCGGAGGCCCTCTGGCTGGCATGTTGGCCGAAGAGGCGCGTGCGGCATCAATTGACATCCTGCGAGAATCTGGCCGACTAATCGCAGCTGAAGAGCATATTCAGGAGGTACCAGTCAGTGAGAGGGGTCGCAACCCCGTTGAGATCATCCTGCTGAAGGAGTGGTATGTCAAGCAGACGCATATACTGGACAGACTAGGTGAACTTTCGGAGCAGAGTGCATTCATTCCCGAGAGAAATCGCCAGTATCTACATGATTGGATGAACGGCATCTCAATCGACTGGCCAATTAGTCGCCGTAGATGGTATCACACCGAAGTTCCAATTTGGTATTCCGAAGATGGCTCCAAGGTTATCGTTCCGCCACAGGGTGCATATGTTCAACCATGGCGCCAGTCACCACCCTCTGGCTCTGAGGTGCTAGATCGCCAAACTCGTGGGCGCATTGGCGCATTTGACGAACTTAGATTGAGCCTTGGTGAGTTGGAGGGAGAAGGTAAGGTATTCGATACCTGGATGGATTCATCGAACTCAAATCTCTTTGTATCTGGTTACCTCAGCAACCCTGATTTATTCAAGCGGGCATTCCCGACTTCAATTAGACCTCAAGGAAAGGAGATCGTTCGTACGTGGTTGTATTACACCCTGCTCAAGAGCGCCCTGTTGTTGGACAAGCCCGGCTTTCAGAATATCTGGATTGATGGACTTGGGATGGATCCATGGGGCCGTAAGATGTCCAAGTCCCTAGGGAACGGGATTGATGCTAATTCGGTCCTCGAGTGCGGTGCTGCAGGAAGGACCGGCTCATGGAAGATCAAAGGTCCTGACGGTAAGCAGATGCAACTCAGGGCCAACAAAATTGGCAGCGAGTGCTTTCGTCTTTGGAAGGCCTGCGATGCACAGGTTGGCGACGACTTCCATATCAATCCCGAGGAAATCGAGGCCAAGTACTTCGGTGTCCTGACCAAATTATTCAACGTGGCGCGCTTCGCCAGTCAGTTCGACACTCCAGATGACCCAGAACAGCCCCCCAAAGACCTCGCTCCCGAGGATCGTTGGATACTCGCCGAATTTGATCACGTGATGACGCGTGTCGAAGACGCGTGGTCGAGAATAGATATCTACACTGCCGCTCAGACCATCAAGGGATTCGGTACAGGTATTTTTCCCAGTCATTGGCTGGAGATGAGTAAATCGAGGCTGTACGATGGCAATGCTGCAGCAGCATGGACATTACACCGGGTGGTCAGGGATCTACTGTGCGCTTTGACACCGATATGTCCCTTCTTCACTCATTACCTATCGACAACCCTGTATGGTCACAGTGCGGTGGATGCCCGTTCATTCCCCCGTTTACCTTCGGGGGCAGTAGGTGAAGATGCAGATACCTTGAAGGAACTCACTCCTGCAGTTTCCGATTTCAACTCCTCTATATGGAAGTTGAAGAAAGACTCTGGCTTGTCTCTGAAGTCGCCCATCTCCAACATTTCAATACCACCAGAACTTTCGATGCTTGAAGACTCACTTGTTAGAATGCACAATATCGAATGATGCTTAAGTCACGAAGACCCCCATCAAGAATCCTCTAGTTGATGACTGAAATAGGTCTGTCGCCGTTGAAGTAGTCAATCAGAAGGCCCACCATCTCCTCGCCCACCCTAGCCTGTGCCTCTAAGGTTGCAGCGCCTATATGCGGCGAACCGTGGAAGTCAGCATGCTCCAGTAAGGGGTTACCAGCAGCCGGCTCGATTTCGTATACGTCTAGAGCCGCTGAAGACAGTTGCCCTGTTTCAAGGGCGGCGAGTACTGCAGATTCGTCGACAATACCTCCTCTAGCGCAGTTGACGATGTGATTACCGCAGGCGGTCCCGTCTGCACCGACTCCTGGCATCATCGACAATCGCGCTGAGTTGACTAGGTGATACGTCTCGGGTGAGAGATTGCAGTGGATGGAGATATGAGTGCAGAGTCTGAACAACTCATCCACATCATCGTGGAGTATACATTGGGAGGCAGTAGACAACTCTTTGGCAATGTAGGGATCGAATGCGTGAAGTTCCATGCCCATGGTGCGAGCAACTTCGCCGACACCTCTAGCAATCCTGCCGTAGCCGATTAGACCCAGCCTCTTGCCTCCAATCTCAGAACCCCTGAGGGATCTCTTCTCCCATTCTCCCAATCTGAGAGTCCTATCGGCCTTTGCAATATGTCGTACAGATGCGATTAGGTGGCCAATCGTCAATTCCACGACGCTCGAGCTCGAAGCCCCTGGAGTGTTGCATACAATAATCTGGCATTCGCTCGCAGCGGGGATGTCTATGTTGTCAACGCCCACTCCAGCGCGACCGATGAATCCAATTCCACCGGATTCGGCTCTGGATGCGTTAATGACTTCACCAGTCATCTTCGTCGCACTCCTGACCACCACTGCATCAAAACCAGATAACACCCCTGCTGACAGTTCCTCCGGAGTGTAGTGACGCAGAACCACTTCGTGCCCCGCGTCTTCTAGAAACCCGACTGCTTCTGCTGACATTCCATCTGTGACAGCGACTCTTCCCACGGTCTGTTGGCCTTGACGGAATTCAATCAAGGTTCCCCACATAAATTCTCAGACAATGGCGAGAGGATTGATATTCCGATGCTCCTTGGGCAAATCGATTGCATGTCCTTTGAACTGCCCGCTTTGAACTACGCATACGACGCACTCGAGCCTCACATAGATGCGTTAACCATGGAGATACACCATACCAAGCATCACAATGCCTACACGAACAACCTCAATGCCGCAATCGAAGCTAACGGACTTGAGAACAAATCGATTGAGGAACTACTCTCTAATCATCACAGTATCGCAGCTGTGAGGAACAATGGCGGGGGTTGGTGGAATCACTGCCAGTTCTGGGAGGTTATGTCCCCTACGGGAGGTGGCTCCCCCAGCGGAGCTCTCGCATCTGCTATCGTTGCATCCTTCGGTACCTTTGATGAATTCAAAACCGCTTTCCAAAACGCTGCAATGACTCGCTTTGGTAGTGGCTGGGCATGGCTGGGAATCCGTGATGGAGAATTATGCATATGCTCTTCCCCGAATCAGGACAACCCGCTCATGGATGGATACTGCAATCCCATCCTAGGACTCGATGTATGGGAGCATGCATACTACAAGAAGTACGGTCCGGGAAGAGCTACTTACATCGAAGCGTGGTGGAATGTTGTCGATTGGGATGAGGTTTCCCGTCGCTACGCAATGGTCAATGATTGAAGTCCCACGCCCGCGGTGGCACCGTTTCATTATTGGGGGGAACATTGACCAGAGAGTGTGGTTGCAACATCAGAGGCACTAATGACCTCCGTGCTGATACTTCTTTCACCGGTGTTTTTCGCTTTACCGCTGTCATTGGGTTGGCGTTGGTGGATTGGTACCGAACCAGAGCACGAGCACTACAGAGAGAAAGTCAGGAGGGTACTCGATGCTGGCATCCCTTTGAGAAGGTACAGGGTTGAACTTGATGCCGAAGCTAGGAGATTTCTGATAGACCCAGAGAGGCAATCTCGTATCGAATCCGACCTTCTGCACCCCCTAAGGATGCAGCATTTTCTCCTTCTTCCAGGTTTGATAGTCTGGCCTTTACTTGGTTTATTCGCTGCAATAATCGCAATATTTCTGATGCCTGTACTCAGGACTATCGAATGGGTGTTGATTGACAAAAGGGCTCTGGCCCTTCTCGCCAAGTTGATTCAAGGTATCACAAGGTGGCAGATTATAGGCATCCCTCGGCTGGATGATGGCGCTAAGGAACTGGATCGAATACTGGCATCGGTACACAGGCTGCCAATCACAGTTTTTCTGGGGTTATTTGCATATCTCGTAGTACTCTATCTGCCTCTTGATGCAAGAGGAGTATTCATGCTCAGTGGAGCGGTTTACATCGCGTTGGTATCTTTCATCTCTGTTATTCGCGCTGCAACATCCAATGCTTTGGTTTTCGCGGACCCCACCAAGCGGAGATTAACTCCTATGGATACGTTTGTCGAAGATGCTTTGGGCCCATTGGTCGGCGTGGGACTGGTATTCTTGCTGACTAGACAGTTATTGTATGGGAGCCAACTACGCACGAACGACTTGTTCGCTGATCCGGTGTTATTCGCTCTTAGTGTGCTTCTCGTACTCTATACAGCCACCATCATTGGTGTCACGGTAGAATTGGGTTTCTTTCGTTCTCGCGCAACATCTGTACGCAGGGCATTCCAAAAACAGATGGTCGAGGATTATGACCCCACGTTGTACCTCTTCACAAGGAATCTCGGCTCGCTGCGAATATCTCCCTTAATGCCACTTTCCGAGTGGTTGGATAGAGGGGAGGTATTCGAGTTCGACAGTGACGATTTTTCAGATTAACTCCACTTTTGCCGTGGAACCGTCGTCGAAGACTAATTCACTCAATCCTTTGGCCTCATTAGGTATGATGGCGAGGGCAACCCCTCCCCCTTCATACTCCGCATTCGATGTCACTACTATCCTGCCAATTCCAGGGAGGACATGCTTACCTATCGCCGGAGGGGTTTTGCAGTCAAGTCGGACCAACGTCCTCGCGAGCCTACCTCTACTGTCCATCCTAGCATGGATCTCCTGGCCGGGATAGCACCCCTTGTCTAGTTTGACCAGTTCATGCAGACCAAGTTCGAATGGCAGGTTGGAGGGATTCATCTCATTACTATCAAGAATACCTAATCTGATACGGAGTTCGCCCCATCTCACTGAATCAATCCGTTTTGCTCCATTACTGATTAGAATGTCCACCAAAATATCAATCTCTGCTGTTGGAACTAGTATTTCCGTGACAAATGAATTTCCCACTTTAGATCTTGAGATTAGGGAACTGCCGAATTCCGTCCATGATTGCAAATCAATATCTGTTGGGTCAATACCCAATCCCACCAGACAACGGTCTACTGCTCTGCCTACGAGTTTGAGGTGCCCGATTGCATCATCTCCATCCAATATTGCTACATCTTGATCCCAAGGAACACCTCGGAGCAATTGCTGACGGGTTTCGTTTCCAGTGCCGTGATTCCCCACCAGAATCACCTGTTCTTCGAGGTTACACAGAGTCAAACGATCCAGAATTCTACCATTAGCATTGCACAAGAGGGCATCCTGCTTGCCATGGAGACCTATTTGCGTTGTATCTGTAGTCAGAGATCGATTCAGGTGCTCAAGAACATCTGTGCCTTTGACTACACTGATGCTTGAGGGTATGATGAACACTTCTGCTAAGGGGTGAAGGAAACTCTCACTGGACATTAGGCATCAACCGAAGGACTGCCCACATCCACAGGATCTGTCTGCATTGGGGTTGTCGATTTGAAATCCCCCTCCCATTAGTGTGTCCTTGAAATCGACACGGATACCGTCCAATAGTGGACTGTCCTTGTTGTGCACTAGGACGGTAACCCCATCCGCGTCTAAGCGCTGGAAATTGGAATCGTTAGGATCCTCTGCAATCTTCATGTCATACAGATATCCAGAGCAACCGCCGGATTGAGCGCTGATAATCAGTACGTGGGAACTTTCGTCACCATCCATGTTTTCTTTCATCGCAGACTTGGCCGAATCAGTGAATTCGATCTGGACATCTACCACTTCGACTGGTGTGACTACGGGAAGGGTGAATCCATCCCCACCAAGTATACTCATATTGAGCCCTTCATGCAGTGGTATTTGAACGGTTGCAGATTCACTGACCGATTAGCCATAACCCAATACGTTGAATGTATTACGTGAGGGTATGGAAGGTACTGAGCAGAGGCCGGTTTCCAGGATCGTGATGGGAAAATCCACGCGTGAACCAGACTCCGTTTCCGTTGAAGCCGCACTATCAATATCGATACTATCGCCCGATTCAGAGACTCACTCTCTAGGAATCACGATGCGGACACCTGGGCATGATGTTAATCTGGCACTTGGCTTACTATTATCCGAAGGAATTATCGACAAGGTGTCCGATATCGAAGGAGTTGCTGCTTTATCCGACTCAATCGAGATCCAACTCTCCAAAGGTGCCTCATTCAACTCTTCTGAGCACATTCGGAGGACCACTACAACTTCTTCCTGCGGGGTTTGCGGGAGGGAGTCAATATCCAACCTGCTGCATATACACGGACCCCCTCTCAGCGACAAAATCAAAATCGGTCAGACCGAGGTAGCACTAGCGATATCTGGACTAAGAAGCAATCAGAGGATTTTCGAGATTACTGGAGGCACCCATGCCTGTGCTAGAGTGAGTCCTTCTGGAGAGGTCATCGATATCGCCGAGGACATCGGACGACACAATGCGATGGACAAACTCGTCGGAGCTGCAATGGGGGGCGAAATATTTCCAATCGGCGATGAGATGGTTGTAGTCTCAGGAAGGGCATCATTTGAGTTGGTTCAAAAGGCCTTGAGGGCCGGTTTCCCTATTTTCATCGCCGTAGGGGCACCTAGCACTTTGGCCGTAGATCTGGCTAATGAGCATGGCATGACATTGATAGGATTCGCAAGAGAAGACAGAATGACGGTCTTCAGCGGTAATCGAAGGTTGGTCAACGGTCACTCCTGAAGGTCATCTTGCGTGACGCTGATGTATCATCACTATCCTTGGCGATTCATGGGGAGAGATGTCGCAGCCACCACACCTTCTGAATCGTCCCCCCCGAGTCTCTCCAAACCAAAGGATGTAGCAGCCGGCATTCCCGCGGTCATTTCTTCGCTGTCTCACGGCATTACTAGGATGGGTACATTAGCGTCCCTTAGGAACCTCACCCGTGTAAATCGCTTCGATGGCTTTGACTGCCCCGGTTGCGCATGGCCCGATCCCGATGGACATAGAACCATAGCGGAGTTCTGTGAGAACGGAGCCAAGGCTGTCGCAGACGAGGGAACCAGAAAGAGAGCGGGACCGGAATTCTGGTCTCAGTGGTCGGTGGGTGAACTATCTAGAAAATCCGACCAGTGGCTGAATTCACAAGGAAGGTTAACCCACCCAATGATACTCAGACCGGGGGCCGATTACTATTCTGAATTGTCGTGGGACGAGGCGTTTGACATCATCGCGGATGAGTTGGCCAGCCTTGATAATCCCGACCAAGCGTTATTCTATACCTCGGGGAGGACTAGTAACGAGGCAGCCTTTCTATGGCAACTGTTGGCTCGAAGATTCGGAACCAACAACCTACCTGATTGCTCAAACATGTGCCACGAGTCATCGGGGGTGGCTTTGAGTGATTCCATCGGCATCGGTAAGGGTACAGTCACTCTCGATGACTTCACCAAGGCTGATCTGATTATCGTAGTCGGCCAGAACCCTGGAACCAACCACCCTAGGATGCTGACAGCACTGAGGGATGCTAAGCGCGCCGGTGCTTCGATCGTTAGCATCAACCCTTTGTTGGAAACCGGCATGAAGCGATTCAAGCACCCCCAAGCCCCTCTAGAACTCCTAGGCAGTGGCACTTCAATCTCTGACGAGCACGTCCCTGTCAGAGTAAATGGAGACTTTGCCTTGTTCAGAGGCCTTGCTAAAGTCGTGATACAGAGAGAAGCACTCGACAGGGCGTTTATCGATACACACACACACGGATTCGCTGATTACAGGCGGGCGGTGGAATCTACTTCGTGGGACTCGATAGTCTCAGGTTCCGGAGTCGAACAGGAGGTGATATCAAATCTCGGTGTTACAATTTCCAAGTCCAAGTCCACCATTGTCTGCTGGGCAATGGGCCTTACCCAGCATCGCAATTCGGTTGCGATAATTCAGGAAATAGCCAATCTACTGTTTCTAGGGGGTCACATCGGTAGGCCCGGAGCAGGAGTATGTCCGGTTCGTGGGCATTCTAACGTCCAAGGAGATCGTACCGTTGGTATAGATCACAATCCATCAGCCAAGTTTCTCTCAGATTTGCATGACTCAACTGGAATCACAATCCCCACGAAGCCGGGTGTGGACTCAGTTCACGCCGTGAAGTCGATGCGAGAAGGTACTGCCAAAGTATTCCTTTCCATGGGTGGTAATTTCGTCTCGGCCATGTCGGATACAAATGCCACCGCCCGTGCCCTGAGCAATTGCTCTATCACTGCTCAAGTCTCTACCAAACCAAATCGTTCGCATCTGGTCACAGGCCGCACTGCATTGATTCTACCTTGTCTGGGTCGTTCTGAGAAGGACCATACTCGTGTTGGCGAGCAGTTTGTATCTGTTGAGAACTCCATGGGAATTGTCCACTCATCAAGGGGTTCTTCCAAGCCAGCATCTGAGATGTTGAGATCTGAGTCATCAATCATCTCTGGTATCGCAGGAGCTCTGGATACCAGAATCGGAAGAAGTGGAATCGCTTGGCAAGACTTCGCGGAGGACTATGATAAGGTCAGGGACATGATCGAAGCCAGCATTCCCGGATTTGAGTGTTACAATGAGAGAGTTAGGTTGGATGGTGGATTTTACCTACCAAATCCCCCTAGGGATAGCAGGACATTCCCCACTGAGTCTGGATACGCTAACTTCCGTGTCCATGACATGTCGGGAACCTCTGCCGAATCTGGCCAATATCTTATGATGACTATCCGTTCTCATGACCAGTACAATACGACGATATATGGATTGGATGATAGATACAGAGGCATCAACAAAGGACGCAGAGTCGTCTTGATGAATCAATCTGATATGGATGACAATGACTGGTCGGAAGGTGACTTGGTCGACTTGACCTCCCACTTCAAGGGATCTGAATTGCATGCACGGGAATGGTACATCGTGCCTTATGAAATCCCAAAGGGGAACATTGCGACGTATTTCCCAGAGGCAAACGTTCTCGTTCCATTGGATAGCGTGGCCGAAGGCAGCAACACGCCTACGAGCAAATCGGTCGTGGTGACAATTAGAGCCACTGTCTAGGCCGCGGCTCTGCGCCGCTTCTCTTGTTCCTTGTGCAATAACTTACATCGATTGATTTGAGTTTTGCAGATGTTTACATCATCCTTGTCCAACCCCCGGTCCAATGCCTGCTCAAAACACTTGATGGCATCTGAGTACAATTCTACTGCGGCGTAAGATGAGCCCATATTGTAAAGAGCTCTTCCAGTGACTCCAGCTGGATCCATCGTTATCGCCGTATGATATGCTTGAATGCTTTCGGGGTACCTACCCAGTTGGTACAGTGCATGCCCCCTTCCGTTTTGTGCCCGGACTCGTAATGCTTGCTCTTCCCTAGGCGCCCCACCGATAGCCTTCTCAAAGCAGTTCAAAGCCTCAATGCTGTTATCCTCAGCAAGCAGATTGAGGCCTTTGTTGTACCATTCAATTGACACATTGACGCTTTCCTTTTCACTAGGGGGGAGATGCCCAGTCTTTTCCGCGGCCTGTATGGCGGCCTCCATGAGGTCAGCCTCTACTACAGATTCGTTCTCCTCATCTTCCATCCGAATTCCCTCTTCGATCGCATTAGCCCGCTGTCTGCACTGGTGTGCCCGTTCGATGTGTCCTGCTACGGACAGTGCATCGGCTAGGCCGTGCCAGATATCTGCTGACTGACCATCTTCCTGGAGTAACTCCTTCCACGCATTTACTGCGGCCACATGATCACCGCCATCGTTCAGTTCGCGAGCTTTCGAGATCTTGTACGACTTGCTTTCTACGAAGGATGGCTCTACCTGCTCAAACTCCGCGACTTCGTCATCTTTGAACTCCTCTTCTGAATCCCCAAGCAACTTGGAACCCTCCTCCTCTAATTCTACTAACTGATTCATTATCGGATGCTCGGAATCCATTGCAACAACTCTCTGCCAGTTCTGGGCTGCCAATTCATTATCCCCCCTATTCTGGAAGATTTCACCTCTTGCAACCAAGCTGTTGATGTGCGAAGGGTCGCATAAAAGTGCGTTTGCGAGAGATTGCAAGGCATCATCTTCCCGATTGCTTTTCCTGAGTAACTGAGCCAGATTGAAATGGATCTTTGCCGAATCTTCGCCGATGGAAATTGCATATTCGATAGCCTGAATCGCATCATCTATATGTTCCAACTGTGATAGGCAAATTCCACACATGGCCCACAGTTGGGAATTGTCAGAGGCATCTCCTTCCAGCCTTGGTTGGATGAGGTTGAGCGCCTCTTGAAAGTCCCCCTTCAGAACCAGATCAGATGCCAGTTCGACAACATCGGTAATTTCCATCAATATTGGGTTCGCCTCTAGCAGGGGGGGTTCTTCGATGATTGCCTTCGAGTCCAGAAGGGGCGGCACGAACTCATCATCATCCACAATTCGAGCCGATAGTATGAGGGGTTCGTCAGTAGGGTGGTTGTCGGCAATTCTGGTCAATTCCTCTACATCGGAGAGCGTCTCCAATGCTTGTTTAGCAAGTGCTGAGGCTCGGATTGAGTCACTAACTTCCAGAAGAACGGCTAGGTTAGCAGCAGTGGGAGCGTGATCCGGATTCAGTATGTGTGACTGTTCGAACGCAGATACAGCATCAGCGGTATTACCCCGTTTGGCCTGCATCACAGCTAACCCATACCAAGCAGAAGCACTGGAACTATCCATTTCGGTAGCCTTTCGGTATGATTCGAGCGCGCCGAGAATGTCACCTGTGCGGGCCTTGGAAGAGGCTTCTTCAAGTATCTCAAGCATAGTCGGCTCGACCATGCCTTCGCCTTGGCGCATGTAAGTTAAGCATTCTCTGAACCTGACTGTATCCCTACCCCTGTATTGAAGGCGAACCACTCTTTCGTCCAAGCATGGCGGAGCCGGTACGGGTGATGGGGATATGCGGAACCTATTCTCCGGATTCAGCAAACGGCCGAATGCTGCAAATCGCATTGGCGTACTGTGAGGAGTTGGGCGCTGAAACCGTGATTTGGGACAATTCCGTGAACTCTCTCCCATTCGTAGGCGAGGATGGCTGTTGGGCTCATCCCTCTGTTGAGGAGTACAAGGAGTTGGCTAATTCATCAGATGCCTTCATGCTGTCTAGTCCAGAGTACCATGGCACTATGAGCGGGGTGATGAAGAATCACTTGGATTTCCTTTCCTTTGATCAGACGTCAGGCAAGGCTTTCGGCCTGATGAGCACCTTAGGTGGACAGTCGAATTCAAACACTCTCAATCACATGCGAATCTCCGCTAGATGGATACATGGCTGGGTCGTTCCTGAGCAGGTGGCTATAGGGAACGTTAGGAGGGCATTCGACGATGCCGGAAATTTGATTGACGAAAAGTTAGATCAGAGAGTACGCGATCTCGCTGCATCGCTAGTGAAGACCGCTGAGTACCTTCGAGGCATTCGTTGAGGGATTCTGTGGAGTCATTGCCAGCAGGCAGTGAGATGCTGTTATTGCTCTGTGCGATAGCTGGAGTATGCACTTGGTACCTTGGAAATTTCACTGAAAGGGTTGAACTGACCAAATTGACTGCATTCATCGGCATCTGCTCCATGGTGACGTTGACTATCTGGGTGTTATCTTAATGAAATTCTCTGTAGATACATTTCCGACACGAGCCCCGGTGTGGTGGGGGCGTCGTGGGGTGGCGGGCGCGCACCCGGAGGTGAATGGAGTCACTGGTATGGAGATTGTAATCAGACACCCTAAGAACCTCGGAAGATTCGAATCTCTGTTGGCTAGAATATTTAGGGCTCCAAATGAACTAATCAGACCATTGGATGACATGAATTCGGTTTTATGGGAACTGATGGATGGGAGAAACGACTTCCAAACCATCTGCTCTATGATGGACTCGACATTCCACGAGAGGATAGCACCCGTCGAAGAGAGAGTTCGCGCCTCCATAGTCCAATACTGCACTCTCGGACTGGCTATCATTCGACAGTCTGCACTTTCGGGCGAGTGGGATGTCTCTGCAGGATTCGATCCAACGGGGCTTCTAAAGCCTCCCGGTGAGAAACTTGGCTTGCATCAGGAAGAACGGTCGGAGGAGTAATCATCCTTCAACTTCCGGTGTTTCCATCCTTATTTGCTCATCTCTCTTGGCTTTGTACATAGCTGAGAAGTACACCATTAGTGGTATGATCAGAAGCAGAGAGAAACATCCTACCAATGTGGCGAAACTGTATACCGATTCTTGTAATGGGTCGAGTTTGAACTCCTCGATTGATATCAATTCGTGCGTTACCACACTGACCCCCAACTCAATCCCTTCTGATGCGACGGCATTTCCATCCTCGAGAACTTCCACTCTCCATGTGATGGTTCCCGCGTTACTATCTATCAACTCCAGTGCCTGTTCCTCTGCCGAATTGGGATTGTCGCTATGCAGGTACCCGAGCCCATCTATTGGTAAGTCCATATTTACAATTCCGAACATCATGTCCTCTCCTCCTTCTGAGTCCAGTTCGTGAATCCGTCCGAGTTCGCATGTCTCAGATATATCCACATCTCCCTCCGATGACGATTCCCTACAGTTGAAGTTCTCGGCATCAGGGGAGCCTAACAGAGGTGAATAGTACCACTCTGACCCTGTAGCCTCTACCTGGATTGTCGCGCCTTCGGGAGCCCCGGATACTGTGATATTGATCCATGTGATCGCCACCCTTGTGGTCGAGTACCATGATGCACTCCCTCCTTCAGTCTCCTGCATGTCCAGTTCGACTTCATCGTTAGTTGTCGTGTAACCGTAGTATTCGGAGTCCAGAGTGTTGGAATACACAGCGTATGAAAGCACCAGTATTAGCACGAGCCCTATGCCTATCATGGTCCTCATCATGTTGGGATTGCGAGACAAGGACTTTCTCATATCTACTCCAGCCGAGGCAGTGTTTTCAATTCTTGTAGTGACTACCTAATGCTCATTCCTGCCACGTAGTGGCAATTCCACAGTCATCACGGTTAAATATACTCTCTAGGACGGCCGGACCGCACTGGTGATGAGATGACAACGTTTCACGATGTCCCCGCTGATTTACTCATTCAAGAGTTGGCTGCCAGACTGCAGTCACAGGATTCCATATCACCCCCGGAATGGGCGGAATACGTCAAGACGGGCACCCACCGGGAGAGGCCACCCACCCAGCAGGACTGGTGGCACATTCGTTCCGCTGCCATACTCCGAAAGGTCGCCTTGATGGGCCCAATAGGGGCCAATCACATGGCCCAGCAATTTGGCGGGCCCAAGGACAGGGGAGTCAAGCAGAACCGGGCCGTGTCCGGATCCCGAAATATCGCTAGGACCATTCTTCAGCAACTATCTGGTTGTGGCTTGATTGAAAGCAAGATGAATTTGGCCGGCACAGTCAACATTGGACGCGTACTAACCTCAGAAGGTCAGAAGTTGTTAGACAACGCTGCACATTCAGTTCGAGCCGTTGCCGAGGAAAGGTATCCGGGTCTCGCTGGATATTGAGGTGGTTCAATGGCTAGGAACAAACCGTTTGCAAAGAAGCAGAGACTTCTCAAGGTAACCAAGCAAAACAGACGAGTACCAGTCTGGGTTATGCTGCGCACCAATCGCAGGGTGAATTCACACCCAAAGCGACACATGTGGCGCCGTTCCAAGTTACAGAGGTGAGGGTTTGGCTGAGGTGAAGGAGATGACGATACCATTACGCGCGGCTTGGAATGTGCCTCGGACTCGCAGGGCCAACCGAGCGATGACCGAGGTTCGCAGACACGTAGCTAGGCACATGAAGATGGATGATGATGAGGACTTGTGGATCGACGAGGCCGTCAATCATGCAATCTGGGCCCGTGGTATGCAACACCCCCCTAGAAAAATCAAGGTTATCTGTACTCGTGAAGAGGGATTCCCAATAGAGGTCAAACTCCTGGAGGCTTGAGGATGGGGAATATACGACCTTCGTTTATCAAAATCAGGGCCCTCAGGCTCGTAGAAATCTATCCGGACAAGTTCACCGAGGACTTCGAGACCAACAAGCATCTTGTCTCTGAGTTCACAGATGTCGACAACAAGAGGATGCGAAACTGGATTGCAGGTTACATCACACGTTACAAACAACGTCGCACCGACTGATTCAGCATGCTCTTGAATCAGGACCCACTCGAGTGAGTGATGGGCATCAGACAAGACATCCCTGAGCCTGCAGCCGCGCAACGCATCTGCGTGGTGCTGGTGAGGCCGGAGAACGATGGCAACATAGGTGCGGTAGCGAGGGCGATGGCCAACTTCGGCGTGTCCGACCTCAGAGTAGTTGGAAGGGACGAGGGGTGGTCTGAGGAGACCCGGAATCGCGCTAAGCACGCACAGTGGGTCCTAGAGGGTGCAAACACGTTCGATTCGATAGGGGATGCTGCCAGCGACTGCTCGCTGGTGGTAGGAACATCCGGGATGAGGGAGTCGGGTGCCAAGACGGTATTCCGGCACTTCCTCCATCCGGAGGACCTTCCTTCCAGGGTCCGGGACATGGATTCTAGGGTGGCATTGGTGTTCGGACCAGAGGGCAACGGCTTGTTGAACGAAGAGCTGAATCTGTGCGATCTGCTAGTCTCTGTACCCACATGGGAGGGGTACCCGATACTCAATCTCAGCCATGCAGTATCAATCGTTCTCTATGAGTGGTACAAGGCCGTTGATTCAGAACCAGCCACCGATTCGTTGCTGAGCCCCGGGGTCAGGGCTCGGCTGAAGGAAGAGATATCGAGACTCGCCCAGACGATGCCCACCCCCGAGCACAGACGACAAGGAATAGAGGAGACGCTGTCCAGGGTGATGTTGCGGGGCTTGCCTTCAGACGATGAGGCACAAAGAATACTGGGTGTCATCTCCACTGCTGCCAATGCCTTTGAGCAGGAATGACTGAGAGGCGTGCAGGAATTCCTTCGGCGCTTCGCGGATATCAGTCTTAGGACTAATTGGAACAAGTGATTATTCAATCGTCATTCCAACTCGCCCAGGACTTAGGTGTCTCCCTGACGTGGAAGCTTACTAGACTCAACCTATTTCCGTAACTGGTGTTGATATGTGGTTCGACTATGGAGAATGCCCACTTTGCCAGGTTTTCTGCAGTGGGGACAAAAGGCACCACCAACGTCTTGTGACTATCTCCCATTACTGACAAGGCTCGCATCGCTTCAGCATCATTTTCGTAGACGATGAAGGCGTGATCCACTACATCGTGGATGTACTCCTCTAGTATCTTCGAAACATCTCCGAAGTCTATCAGCATCCCCTCCTCTGAAGCACCCTCCCGCGTCACTACCTCGCCTTTGAGCTCTGCCTCCCACCTATACCTGTGGCCGTGTAGGTTTCGGCACTTGCTCCTGTGGTTGGGAATCCTGTGGCCGGTGTCTGTCTCTACCCATCTTCGGATGGAGGTACTCATGACTCTCCCTCCGGGGCGAAGTCCATGCTGGCTGAGTTGATGCAGTACCTCTCTCCGCCGAATTGCGTGGGCCCATCATCGAACACATGGCCGAGGTGAGCATCGCATGAGCCACAACGAACTTCGACACGCCTCATGCCGTGACTATGGTCCTCAATTCTGCGTATGCCTGCGTCAGCGTGCTCTGTGTGGAAAGCGGGCCAGCCGCACCCCGAGTGATATTTCATCTCGGCAGTGAAGAGTAAGTGTCCGCAGCAGATGCAGTAGTAGGAACCATCCCGATCCTCCATGTTGTAAATACCAGTGTTAGGCATCTCTGTGCCCCCTTCCCTAGTAACGTGGTACTGGAGCCGCGTCAGCCTAGAACGCCACCCCGGGTCCTTCCCAGGGTCTATTCTTGGTACATTGTCAGTCATAGTGTCGCCTCGTATCTCCTTTCTGTGTCTAGCGCCCGCTCAAGCACGGTGTCCCAGTCGTCGACGTACTCGACAGGGTCCTTCCTTCCGATTGCGTGGAAGGCCAGTATCCTCTCCACATCAGCACCCGTTCTACCGGAACTGCGTCCAAATTGGTCCGGGTTGTAAGAAGTGTTCGTGTTCCGGAAGATGGTATCGAAATCGAGTCCGAGGCTATCACAAGAATTCATGGCATCTAGGAGGATGCTCTCCTTGTCTCCGTCAATGTATGGCAGCTCCACAGCCACTCTCTGTGAACCCCAGTTCCCCCTCTCAAATGCATGCATCAGGGCATCGTAGAACTCTGGTCTACAGTCTGGGTAGATAGCATGATCTCCTGAATGCACTCCTAGGGTAACAGAGACATCGATATCCTCCTTGGTGGATATGGACAGTGCGTAGCCGTAGAGGATTGATGAGAAGATAGCGTTTCGGTTGGGGACCACGGTCTGCTTCATCTGTTCCTCTTCGTAATGGCCCTCGGGCACACCGACTTCTGAATCGGTGAGAGCAGAGTAGAACAGAGCCATTGCGCTGGATAGGTCGACCACGATATGCTCGACGGTGTGCCCCATAGATAGAAGATAATCGATGTTTGCAGACGCACGTCGAAGTTCCACAATATGCTTTTGTCCGTAATCGTACGAGATGCATGTTACATGACTACCTCTTGTCAGCATCTGCAGTAGCAGTGCCGTTGAGTCCATGCCGCCACTGAGCGCCATTACCACTCTGCTCATTCCACACACATCCACTTGTGAGTCTGGAGGGAAAGCCTCCACTCAGGCCTAGATCTGACCTGTTCGAAAGAATCATGGAAGTTGAGACCATTCCATTCAACACTTTGCCCCTCATCATAGCAGGGCTGTAAGTACAGGTGTTCAAAACCACCTTTTAGGTCGTCATACATTGACATGTCTTGACCGAGGTATACGACCTTCAACTCGTCACCAACCCTCTGTTTGATGGCTACATCCGGGTACTCCTGGTCCTTCGGACTGACACATATCCAGTCGATGATTCCGCTGGGTAGCGTGACGGTTCCGTTTGTTTCGATGCTGATGTGGTAACCTATTTCCCTCAGAGCTGTGCATAGAGGCGGAAGATCCTGTAGTGCAGGCTCCCCTCCGGTCAGGATTATCCTGTCGCAGTCGAACTTGCTCACTACGTCGATAATCTGTCCCAGTGTCATATCATCCCATTCGTCGAACTCAGTGTCGCACCAAGGGCACCTGAGATTGCACCTGCCGAATCGTATGAATACCGAGGACATCCCTGTGTTGTGCCCTTCTCCCTGTATGCTATGGAAGATCTCTACTATCGGGAAAACCTGCTCGAGGTCGGAGCCTGTAGGCAGCAGTACCATTGAGTCACCTGTCCGAGAAACTGTTGATGAGTTGGAGAAGCTCGCCTCGTGCCTCGTGTTTGTCGAAGAATGCACCCCGCATCGCGCTCGTAGTCATCACAGCATTCTGCTTTGAGACCCCCCGGCATTGCATGCATTCATGGGCGGCCTCGAGAATTACCGCACATCCAAGGGGGGCCAATATGGACTCGATGTCATCAGCTACGCCCTTGGTCAGCCTCTCTTGGTTTTGCAATTTACTGGAATGCAAGTCTAGCAGTCGTGCCAGTTTACTGATTCCGACAATCCTGTCAATAGGGATGTAGGCTATGTGGGCCTTGCCCGTGAATGGAAGCAGGTGGTGCTCGCAAACTGAATGGAACTCGATGTCCCTCAGTAGGACGATTCCATCATAGCCCTCAGAGTTGAATGTAGCATCGAGAATTGATTCGGCATCTTCCGAATACCCCGAATATATTTCATCGAACGATTCGACCACTCTCTCCGGGGTCCTAGTAAGTCCTTCTCGCAAATCCCCGTTTGCCGACTCGATGTACCTAATCAGAGTATCAACAGCGGATACAGCCTTCTCCCTGCTCGGAACTTCATTCATCGGATTTCCTCCCGATTCTGCCGTGCATCTCATCAATAGCATCGAGTTGATCGAGTAGTTTTCTGCAAGCAGTCCTGACTGCGTCTGCCAGGGAGACGAACTTCTTGTCGTCGCCCACATGAAGACGCAGGTCCTCTAGCAATTCATTGGGTATGTCTAAACTTACCTTAGGCACACAAAAGCGAATGTACATGTGTTGATAAGTATTACTCAAGTAATACTATAGTAATACTAATAGCGAACTTTCTCAATCTTGCCATCAAGTTCGGGGTGATTAGAATGTATCCTCTCAGCCCGATCTTGCAGGTGTTGCAGTTGCACACGCACCTCTTCGTCAGAAACTCCCTGAGCAATCAAATTACTAATGACTGATAGTCCCCCTTGGATGGAACCAGCGTCTAGATAGGCATCATTGGAAATCTCTCCCGAGTCGCGAAGATTCTCTAGCGTTGCAGAAAGGAATTCAACCTCATTTGATATCGTTTCATGCGTCATATCGCCGTGGTGATTGAGACGGTCGAGGGAAGTACGCATGGAACCGCGAAATCCGTTCCCTTTTTGATGCTTTTCAAGGGAGGTACTCTACGAGCTCGACGAGAACACCACCGGTGCAAGATGGATGGATGAAAGCAATCATCGTCCCATCTGCACCGGGAACGGGCTCTCGGTCGATCATTCGCACACCCAGCTCTTCCAGTCTTTCTATTGTCCCTCGGATTTCTGGAACTCGTATAGCGAGTTGCTGGATACCCTCTCCACGGTTTGTAAGAAACCTTCTGATTGGTGAATCAGGGCCGATAGGCTCTAGCAACTCTATGCTAGCTCCAGCATCCTCGTCCAGTGTCGAATTGAACATCCGGATACTAACCCCCTGTTGTTCATTCATGTGGTCGCCAGTACGGATGAAACCTAATGCCTCCCAGAATTCTGAGGCCCCTTCCAGTGAGTTAGTCGCGATGCCGACGTGATCAATACTGACTTTATCCATATCATCACACCCCACTTGGGGATATCCATGTTCCAAAGACATCTCTCATAACACCATTGACCTCGCCGATTGTCGCTCCGACCTTCACAGCCCGAATGAGTGGTTCCATGATGTTCTGCGTACCTTCGCATGCTTCTCTGAGTAGTAGTAGTGACTCGGAGACTTCTACTGCATCTCTTGTGGATTTGTGAGATTGCAAAGATTCGAGTTGCTCATTAACGGCCCCGGCATCGAGTTTCTGCCCTCTGGCCTCACTACACTCTTCTTCGTCAATATGAACGTTCACTCCTATGACGGAGAGATCTCCAGTCTCTAACTCTTGCAGATTGGCCCACGCACTCTCATGTATCAATTTCTGCTGGTAACCGGATTTTACACACTCTAGGGCACCACCACGAACATCAATCTCTTTGATTATTGATCCTGAATCGGATATAATACGGGATGTCATTTCTTCAACGAGGTAAGAACCAGCCAAAGGATCAACAGAATCGGCAATTCCAGTTTCATCAGCGATGATCTGTTGTGTACGTAATGCAATTTTCGCAGATTCAGCAGTAGGAAGGCCGAGAGCCTCATCGAAACTGTTTGTGTGTAGAGATTGAGTTCCACCAAGAACCGCAGATAGGGCTTGATACGCTACTCTCACAGCGTTATTGAGGGGTTGTTGGGCAGTGAGCGTAACCCCAGCCGTTTGTGTGTGGAATCTCAATTGACTGGACTTCATCTTCTCCGGACCAAATTCCTGATTGACTAGTTCGTACCACAATTTCCTTGCCGCTCGGAACTTAGCAACCTCTTCCAGAATATCATTGTGTGAACTGAAGAAGAAGGACATCCTAGGTGCGAAATCATCAATTTTTAGTCCAGCATTTATGGCGGTTCTGGTATATTGCAGGGCATTCGATAGAGTAAGACCAACCTCTTCAATAGCCGTACAACCCGCTTCCCTCATGTGATATCCACTGACTGAAATGGTATTCCATTTAGGCGCATTGTCCTTGCACCATTCCATCAGATCGGTAGTCAATCGCATAGAATGATTGGGCGGGTAAATGTACAAACCCCTCGCAATATATTCCTTCAGTATGTCGTTCTGGACCGTTCCTCTGATAGCCGATCTACTGACTCCCTGTTCTTCGGCAATCGCCACGTACATTGCGAGCAGGGTCGTGGCTGGTGCATTAATGGTCATAGAAGTCGATACCGAATCTAGGGCAATCGAATTGAACAAGACTCTCATGTCTGTTATGCTATCAATCGCAACTCCTACTTTACCGACTTCACCCAGTGCGTTGGGGTGATCCGAATCAAGGCCTAATTGAGTTGGCAAGTCAAATGCGACAGAGAGACCAGTCTGCCCTTCATCTAGAAGTAATCTGAACCGATTATTCGTTTGCTGCGCTGTTGAGTAACCGGCGTACTGACGAATGGTCCAGAGTTTGGTTTTGTACATCTCTTCATGAATCCCGCGAGTGTAAGGGGGCTGACCGGGTAGGGGATGCCCGCCTTCGGGGTGCCCTGCAGACATTGATGTATCCGACGTAGATACGTCAGATCTCGGCATCCCGCTCATGGTTTTAGATCTACTTTTGCGCATCGTTAGTTCTTGGGAGGTGGGATTCGTCCATGAACAATGTGCTAGTGATGGTGGTGCCCAGGGCCATGTGCATGGCCATGCTCGAGCTCCTCAGGTAGGGCAGCTCTGACAGAAACGACCTCAACGGTGAATCCAAGGGATTTCCCAGCCATCTGGTGATTGAAATCAACAGTAACGGAATCGTCATCTATAGCCACTACAGTAAATTGAATTGGCCCTTGATCACTCTGCGCTCCGAGTACGATACCCACTTCAAGAGGAATATCTGGAGGAAATTCTGTAAGTGGAATTGATTGTATCGCATTATCATCTCTCTCCCCATAAGCTCTGTCGGGAGTCAAGGTAAATTCTCTAGATTCACCAACGGCTGCACCTAGGAGTTCGTGTTCGAAACCCTCAATCATGTTTCCATGTCCGACTAGGAAACCAAGGGGCTCACCCCCCTCACTGGTATCGAACACCTGTCCTGTATCGAGGAAAGTACCCGTGTAATGGACAGTTACTACAGTATCCTGTTCAACAGTCGCCACAATTTCACCTCCTAACAGTGTAGTCATCGATGACTTCGCAGAGCCTTGACCGGTGCACTTCGGTGATAATCCCTTCAGATAGTTTTTTTTCAAGGTATTCCTTAGCATCAGTGACTGTTTGCCTCTCGCCTTTGGCCCATATCGAACCGAGTATACTGGAACGATGCTCTTCTGAAACTCCGATTTCCTCCAACACCTGGCGCACCTCATACTTGTATTCCATATGCCTACTCCTGTCTAATCGCTTTGCGCGTTTCGCCGGCTGAAAACTACTCTGACGCCGCCGGGGCTTCCTATTGATTACCTTGGGCGCTGGGGGTTCCCTCGCGATTATGGGAACAGGCTCTACAGATCCCTCCTTGGGAACCTCAGGAGCTTCTTCTGGTTGTGAGGCTCTATGTTTGCTCTCATCAATTAATTCCTGTGCCTTGGTGCTGACAGTTGCCTCTAAGGGCTCGTCCTGTTTTGGTTCAGTGATAGGCCGCAGTCCAATCGATTTCCTCTTCGGAACTCCGAGGATCTGACTTTCGAGGAGTGATACATCCTCTTCGACAGGAGGGGGTTCGGAGTCCGTATCTATGGGCTCTTCAACTCTATCTTCAAGAGCAGGTAACGGTTCGGGTTTGGCACCCACGGTGGGTGGAGGGGTGGGTACTGGATTGGGTACAGTAGGGGGTTCCTTACGGGGCTCAGGCTCCTCTTTCTTTGTGGACTTAGTTTGAGAACCAGTACCGAAGATGTCTTTCGGTGCAGCTTTTGGTCGACGTCGCCTCTGCACTAGATAACCAAACTCCGTCTTGTGGCGAGCACCTGACTCTCATAAGGGTTCTCGGTTGAACGAGGTCAATCCCATGTGACGATGGTGTGATCTGTGCGCAGCCCAGGGTTGACTGAACTTTCCGTCAACGATGTGACAGACCCTGAACCAACCATCTTACGCCCCAACTCCGCAATCATGGTGCCATTGTCGACACAGAATGGTCTGTCGGGGCAAAATGACTCCCCACCCCTTTCTGTGCACATGATTTCCGCCATCTGATTCAACCTCTCATTGCATGCTACTCCCCCACCCAGCAAAAGCTCACTCTTACCTGTGTGAGCCATGGCCCTTTCAGCTACTTCAACACAAGAGGCGAAAGAATGCTCTTGCAAAGACCAGCACACCTCTTCTAGAGGGTTGTCATTGGAAACCTTCTGCTGTGCTGCGGTGAGAATACCTGAGAAAGCAAGGTCCATACCCTGTACTCCATACGGGAGCATGACGGATTCTAAACCGGCATCAGGTACATCAGCGATCCAAGTAGATGCAAGAGACTCAATTTTAGGACCGCCTGGGAAAGGGATACCTTGGGATCGGGCGAACTTATCGAGCATGTTGCCAATTCCAATATCCAAGGTTTCACCGAGAACGCGATATCTATCACCAGCACGTGCAATGACCTGGGTATTCCCCCCACTCACATACAGCAATACTGGATCGTCACAACCTGTCTGACTCCTGCCTATCTCAATATGTGCGACACAGTGATTTACTCCAATTAATGGAACCTCCCATGAGCAAGACAGCGAACGTGCGACTGAAGCACCTACCCTTAGGCAGGGGCCGAGGCCCGGGCCCTGACTGAAGGCTATTGCAGATACTTCTTCTGCAGACAATCCGTGAGACTGCATCAATTGCTCTAACAACGAACCTGCCACATCCGAATGATGGTCGGCCGCCTCTCTGGGATGGATCCCCCCTTCTTTTGGTCGAAAGAAGTCCGATACCGAAGGATAGGCATTTCCATCTCCATCTACTAACCCGAATGAGAGTGTGTGTGCCGTACTTTCAATACCCAGTATCATTGCACTCACGGGCCTTCGACGCAGACAGTCCTTTCAAGCATCGTGTATGTGGGTGCCCATGGGCCTGCTAATCGTCAACACAGGAGAAGTCGCCCATCTAACCTCAGGAGATACTACTAGCCCCCTTGCAGGGGCCGATATGCTAGATAGAGAGTCGAACACATTACCGTCAGGTCAAGCCATTCTAATTCGGGATTCCGTGATTCAGAGAATCTCCGATTCAGAATCACTGATATCCGAGTTTGCACCATGGTGGGGGCCAGGGCAGGGTACTTTCGGCATCTCTAAACCTCCTACTAATGTATCCCTTGACCTAAGTACGAGTCCATCGGTTCTCGATGCAAAAGGAAATGCAGTCATACCCGGCTTTGTCGATTGTCACACACACCTGCTGTGGGGCGGCGATCGTTCCAATGAAGTAGCCCTGAGAGAGCAAGGATATTCGTATCGTGAAATTGCTGAGATGGGAGGGGGAATTGGAAAGACGGTTAGAAGCACTAGGGACATGACTCTAGATGATATGTGTAGGACCGGCCTAAAACGACTCAATCAAATGATTTCAACGGGAACCACAGTTATTGAGTCCAAGAGCGGATACGGTCTAGAATTGGAAACTGAATTGAGGATGTTAGAGGCAATGAAACGTTTAGATGATTCATCCGATGTCAAAATTTTCCCGACTTGGCTGGGCGCGCATGATTTCCCTCCGGAACGCTCGCGCAGCGAATACATGGATGATTTGATATCGGTTCAGTTACCCTCCGTATCAGAGCAGGGGATAGCTCGTTGGGCTGATGTATTCTGCGAAGTTGGATGGTTCACCAACGAGGAGACCGAGGACATTGTGCACGCAGCCTCGGAATTCAACATCCCATCTCGATTGCACGTCGATGAGTTCGAGGACTCCGGAGGACTGGCTCTTGCCGCGGAACTTGGTGCCATCAGCGGCGATCATGTCGCTAAGTCCACACCCCAGTCGAGGCAGGCAGCCACAGACACCGGTACGATGCAGACCTTCCTCCCAGGCACCCCTTATGTCCTGGGCAATCCACTCGATTTACCTCTAATGGAATGCGTGGAACAAGGTTGGGCATTCTCATTGGCAACCGATTATAATCCAAACTGTGAGATTTCATCAATTCCATTCATAGGCAATTTAGCAACCAGTCGAATGGACCTTGATCCATTTGCTACATTGATTGCCTGTACAAGGAATCCCTCCACCACCCTGGGCGATGATGAAATATCAGGCACTATAGAGGAAGGGGGTAGAGCAGATATTAACATCCTGAATTCACAATCCGTCGATGCTTGGTGTCTCACCCCGGAAGAGGACCAGATCTTGTTTACCATTATAGCCGGGTCAATTGTAAATCAATCTAATTAGTCTCTATTCTATTCTTGTATAGTCATAAAATCATCTCTATTATTGTTAATTTTCATAGATTGTGGCAGTATCGCCAAAACTTAGCTCGCATATCTCGAAAAATTCGATGCACTATCGGACTGATAAGAGGGGTTATCAGAATCAATATTCAACAGATAGTTATGAATAGCCTCGCAGTACATCGATATTGCGAATGATTTGAAAATTATACTCTAGCCCCTACTCAGAGATGCATTGAATACGAAATCACCAATCCACATCTATGAGCAATCAGGTGATGGGGTTCTGCCTAAAATGCAAGACCTACTGCCAAATCGCTAATGCTAGAGAGATCGTCATGAGCAATGGACGAACTCGGGTGGCAGGTAACTGTTCAAATCGTGGGTGCGATGGCAAGATTTCAAAAATAGTCAGTTGATATATTCGGAGAATGCTTCATTTGTGACCTCCGTCTGGGCGGATTACTCTAGGGCTCGTGGTCTAGGGGTTATGACGTCGCCTTGACATGGCGAAGATCGCAGGTTCAATTCCTGCCGAGCCCACCATTAGAATACATCCTATTCCAATTCACTTTCAAATTGATAGGTTATTCTGTATTTTCCAGCACCTTTGGATTTGACGTTTGTTATGGAAATGGATTCGAGATCTAGGGTATTTGAGACGTGAGTCCCAGCGCAAGGACACAGGTCCACGCCATCTACCTCTACTACTCTGAGAGATGGAATCGAGCTTGGAATCCTATCCATGAATTTTGTATGCCTCATCTGCTCGTGTTCGAGTATTCTATTTCTAGTCCAATCATGCACCAGCACATCAGTATTAGTAGAAATTATTGTATTGACCTCTTCTTCTAGGGTACCTGAGTCATAGACTGCCCTGTCCTCAAAAAACAAATCAATCCTGGTATAATTGGTGCTGATTTGATTCCCTACCGTTTCTGCGCCCCACAGGTCATCGGCCATCGCGGATACGATGTGTTGAGCCGTGTGCATCCTTGCATGGCGATTCCTAACCTCCGAGTCAATTTCGCACTCAACTAGATCACCGATAGAGAAGTCCTCCGGTGTCTGCACGGGATGACGAATGAACTCCCCCCCTAGGACTTCTCCGAAGGCCATAGCACCACCATTCCTTGCAAATATACCTGTGTCCCCCGGCTGACCACCCCCCCTAGGATAGCAGTAAGATTCACTCAGTAGAATGTACTGTTCATCAATCCCTGAAATAGTGGTAGTGAAAGAGTCGGGATTTGTTCCTGGGTGATTAGTCATGTGTAGGCGTTCTTGCATCTAATCACCCATTGCTTGGGAGAGACTACCTGAGAGTAGTCCTGTAGCTACCCGCATGCATTCGTCTGACATGGACCGATCAGAAGTGAGAGCCGGGACTAGAGTCCCTACCCATGCTGTTACCTTACGCACTCCTCGGCCAGCATCCAATTCAGTGCGGCGCAAAGACTCACTGCTACATATCAATTCGTTTGCAATCACTTGGGCCAACAGTTCGCTAGAGCGCAAGGTCCTGTATGTGCTCGTTGCGCCCATTGAGACGTGATCCTCCTTGCCAAGGCTAACCGGTACGTTGCTTTGGGTCACTGGATTGGATAATAGGTGTAACTCTGCGATTAGTGCCGCTGCTACATATTGAATTATCATCAGTCCGCTTTCAACACCTTCGATATTCGCTAGAAACGCATTCTGGCCACTCCATTGCGGGTCCATCATTTGATTTATCCGCCTCTCAGAGATTGATGCCATCTCATGACATGCTAGGGCCAAGGCATCTGCTGCTAATGATAGATTCTGACCGTGAAAATTCCCACCGCTGATTACTTCATCATTTGAGCCATCAGTGAAGATTAGGGGGTTGTCTGTGGCGCTGTTAAGTTCAATCTCCAAAATTCTCCTTGTTTCAGCCAGTAGATCGATTACGGGACCGTGGACTTGAGGAGCGCATCGGAATGAGTACGCGTCTTGCACCCTTTCGCAATCAACGTGTGATTCGTTAATTTCCGAGTCTATGAGTAAGCTCGATATTCGAGCGGCGGATATTGATTGACCTCTCTGGGGTCTGGCATCGTGGACTCTGTGATCGAAGGGAGAGTGCGAACCAAATATCGCCTCAACGGAGCAAGCAGCAGAGGTATCGGCCGCAAACGCCAGATGATCCATATTGGCAACGCAGACTGATAGGTAAGCGCACATCTGACTAGTTCCGTTGATTAGAGCCAATCCTTCCTTCGCCTGTAGGATCAATGGCTTCATTCCGGTTTGCTCCATAGCCGATATTGATGGCCCCGGATCCCCCCAGTTTATGCCATGACGTACCTGACATTCCCCCTCTCCAATCATGCCGAGAGCCATGTGTGATAGTGGGGCCAGATCTCCAGAAGCACCCAACGAACCGATTCTTGGCACTACGGGAGCAACGCCCTCGTTAACCATGCTGACTAGCAACTCAACAACTTCAGGACGACATCCTGAATGTCCGATACATAGGGTATTTGCTCGAATCAACATCATCATCAGAACGTGCTTTGGATTCATTGGTTCTCCGACGCCGCATGCATGGCTACGGATGAGATTGTATTGTAACTGCTCAAGCTCATTACGCTCGATTGTGACTCGAGACAGAGCACCGAATCCAGTGTTAATGCCGTAAACAACCTCGTTGCTATCTAGAATCCTCTTCACAGCCGATCTGCTATTATTCATCGCAGATACAGCTGACTCATGAATTTCGAATACAGCCGTGCCGTGCCCCGCATCAATGACATCCTTGATTGAGAGAGAACTGCCATCAAGCGATACAATGCGCTTGTCCATCGTATTTCGCACGACTCATAGCATTAGAATATCGCGCTATTCGAATTGATCGGATAATATCCTATCATTTACATCACTAGGTAGTGTAATGGAGAGGTCGGGCGTGTGGTTCATTGCATCCATAATTGAGGAAACAGATCCTGGGTTGTTAGCCCATGCCCTACGAGCCACCCCATTGTTCACATCCCATGAAATCATGGAATGTATCGCCTGTTCACATTCTACTGTTCCATCTAGGACCATGCCGAAGCCCCCGTTAATCGCCTCGCCCCAACCAACGCCCCCTCCATTGTGCAGACTGACCCATGTAGCTCCTCTGAACGCATCACCGACGAAGTTGTGCACAGACATGTCCGCTGTGAAATTTGATCCGTCTTTGATATTGGCAGTCTCTCTGTATGGGCTGTCAGTACCACCTACGTCGTGATGGTCCCTGCCAATCACCACTGGGGAGGATACCTGACCTGTTGAAACCGCTTGGTTGAATGCGGATGCTATGGCTCTCCTACCGGACTCATTGGCATATAGAATTCTAGCTTTGCTTCCTACGACCAGATTGTGTTCACGGGCGTTCTCGATCCATCTCAAATTGTCTGTGTATTGAAGTCTGACATTATCTGATGCTGTATCACAGAGTTCCCTGAGGATATCAGTAGCGATTTGATCAGTCACGTCTAGATCTTCTTGGGTACCCGAGGTACAGACCCATCTGAAGGGTCCGAATCCGTAATCGAAGCATATGGGGCCCATGATATCCTCAACATACGAAGGATATCGGAATTCACCCTCATCAGATGTAACATCGGCACCGGCCTTTGATGCTTCGAGAAGGAATGCGTTGCCGTAGTCCCAGAAATGCATACCACGGTCTGAGAGCGTATTTATTGCTTCAGCGTGTCGAATCAGACTTGCTCTGACCTCACTTCTGAATCGCGGGGGATCATCCCTAAGAGCTTCGGTGGCATCTTCGAAACCCAGTCCTGCTGGCATGTACCCACCGAGCCAGGGATTATGCAGACTGGTCTGATCGCTACCTAATTCTGGGCATACATCCCGTTCGATGAGCCCCTCTAGGAGATCCACAATATTTCCTACGTATCCGAGAGAAACAGCTTCTCGATTGGATTTAGCCTGCTCTGCTCTGTCGATAACCGTATGCAATTCGTAGTGCAATTCAGACAACCAGCCCTGTTCATATCTCTTCTTGGCTGCGAACTCGTTACACTCGGCAATAATTGCAACAGCTCCAGAAATTACCGCGGCCTTCGCTTGAGCTCCCGACATACCACCTAGGCCGGAACTGACGAACAATACTCCTCCCAAACCATCATCGGCATCCTTCCCGAGGTACCTTCGTGCGGCATTCAGCAGTGTGATTGTGGTTCCGTGTACTATTCCCTGCGGTCCGATGTACATGTACGAACCTGCGGTCATCTGGCCATACTGGGTGATCCCAACAGCGTTCATAAGTTCGTAATCGTCCTGGGAGGAGTGATTTGGTACCACCATTCCATTGGTCACAACCACTCTAGGTGAATTCGGACTCGAAGGAAACAATCCTAATGGGTGCCCTGAGTACATCACCAGCGTCTGACTCCCACTCATGTTTGACAAGTAGGACATTGTCAACCTGTATTGTATCCAGTTCTGGAATACTGAACCATTACCGCCGTAGGTCACCAGTTCGTGTGGGTATTGTGCAACTCTGGGGTCTAGATTGTTTTGAATCATCAACATTATCGCTGCTGAGTGCGGGGTTTTTGCCGGATATTCAGAGATTGGCCTGGCATGCATGGGATATTTAGGCCTAAATCTGTGCATGTATATGTGACCGTATTCCACCAGTTCGGATGCGAATTCCGGGGCTAATTCGGCGTGCCACTCTGAGGGAAAATACCTGAGGGCGTTTCGTAACGCTAGACGCTTCTGCTTCGATGTCAGGTTAATTGGACGAGAGGGGGCATGGTCTAATGAATCGTCTATACTGACTGAATGGGGCAATTTAGGTGGAATACCTATGCAGACATCGTCGATGAACTCCATAAACTCACATCCTACGTGAAACAATCTCGCTAATTTCTTTGGCTAGCTGTGCACTACGAGACTCGATGTCATCAATCATTCTCTTCATAGAAGCAAGAAGGAGGTCAGTTTCTGAAGTAATCGTAGTCATATTCACTGAATCAATATTGATTCTGACGTTTAATGCTGCAATGCTTATCGCGGAGCGTGCCAACTCGGCTGCTGCACCTAAATCTGTAATTGCATTGGCATTGCAGTTCGTAGCGAATTCGCTTAGAGTTATGCCTAGTAATTCGGAGCCTGATCGGGCTGTTTCCATAGGCACATCTGTGGCCCTAATGTAGCCCTGTTGTATTGCCTCCCGCCTATCGGAGATCTCAGATTCAGTAGAATTGGGCATTCTAAACGCGGAAATCACAGAGTCAAAAGATTGGGCATCCCTATGTGCTAAATCTATGGCATATGATATTCCCTCATTAGACAAGGTGAGGGCATTTTGTGCAGATTCATGGCCAGATTTCCATTTTTCACTCTTGAGCGTGAGCCTAGCAACCATGCAAACTAGAGCATGTGCGTGTGCAAGCGACAGGGCTGCAACAGAACCGCCTCCAGGGGTGGGTGAATCAGATGCAATAGAATCGAGTATCTCTCGGTATCCCTCATTCAACTCAATCACCCAAATTGTTCTCCAGTGCCCACTCTATGATACTGTTGTACGGATCGAATTCACCTAGTTCATCCAACATAAGGCCGTTTATTGCTGATTGAACCAAAGTAGATTCATCATCACAATTTGACTCATTGTGGTAATGCTTGCCAGCACTAATCATTGCACTGAGGGGTACCAATCCGACTAGTTCTCCAGCAACTGCATCCATGCCGATTTTTGTAGCTTCGGATCTGATTGCATCGGTTACGGTGTGCAACCCAGTCACATTGTGATCCAGCAGGTTCATCGATACCTGGGCAGTATTCTCATTGTACATCCATCCTGCGGCTTGAAGGGATTGGAACATCCCCGATTTTCTGTTCGGCCTACCATCAACACCCATCACCTTGTCGCCATTTTCATCACGTACAAATACACCACTGGTTCTGATTATTCCTGCTATGGCACTAGCCTTCGCCTTGTCTGAAGTGTTGAGATTTACATTGTAGGCAATCAGGATTTGGCGAGCGCCCGACGCGGTAGCGCCCATTTTTGGTTTGAACTCAGCGGGACCGAAATCGGGAGCCCAATCAGACAAGGCAATTTTCTCTTGGAGCCCTTCATACTCACCCCTTCGAATATCTGGGAGCTTGATTCTCTGCTCATTTCTAGCAGATCCAGCATACAGGAATACCGGTAAGCCGAAACGCTCTGAAACGGTTTTGGCGTACTTTTCAGAAAGAGATACGCAAGAATCCATCGTGGCCCCTCGTAATGGAATGAATGGAACAACGTCGACAGCCCCCATTCGTGCATGCTCACCAGTGTGATTTCGCATATCGATTAGCTCAATAGCAACAGATGTGCAGGATATTGCCGCCTCGAGAACCGCCTCAGGCTCACCCACCATGGTTACTACAGTGCGATTGAAGTCGTGACCCATGTCAACATCTAGGATTGTAACTCCTTCAACAGCTTCTATGGATGCAGTAATTGCTTCGATGACTGAGATATCTCTGCCCTCACTGAAATTGGGCACACACTCGATCAACGGTCCGTTCACAGTGACTGCTCGGGGTTACGAGTGATGAGGATTACTAATCATCTGTATAGCGAATCAGGGCCGTTGTGTTCCGACTCCTTGCGTTTGCAGTCAATCGACGAAATGGCATCTGAGAAGTCATTCAAATTGCAGGATGACCTGCCATCAGAAATAGCCTGCATACCCGCTTCAATGACCACAGATTTAATTTCAGCCCCACTGTATCCTTCGGTTGAAATAGCCAATTTTCGAAAACTCAGGCTACCAGACAAAGGCATGTGCTTGCAATGGACTTCGAAAATACGCTCCCTGGCATCGGAATTGGGTAGTTTGATATCGATTATCCTATCGAACCTACCGGGCCTGAGAAGTGCGGCATCAAGCAGCTCGGGCCTGTTGGTGGCAGCTATGACTTTGACTTCGTCTAGACTCTCGAAACCATCCAACTCGGCTAGGAGTTGCATTAGCGTCCTCTGTACCTCTCTGTCTCCAGAGGTAGCCATATCCAATCTTTTGGAGCCAATGGCATCAATTTCATCAATGAAAATGATGGCTGGAGCCCGCTTCCGCGCTAAATCGAACAGTTCGCGGACCATACGCCCCCCTTCACCAATGTACTTTTGAGCCAATTCAGAGCCGACTAGCCCTAGGAATGTTACGTTAGTGGAATTGGCTACAGCTTTGGCTAACATGGTCTTCCCGGTTCCGGGTGGTCCGGTAATCAGAACTCCCTTGGGCGGCTCAATACCGAATTTCTTGAACGATTCGGGTTTTTCGAAGGGCAACTCGATGGCTTGCCTAATTTGTATGATTTGCTCATCTACACCGCCGATGTCAGAAAATGTTGTTTGCGGCTTTTCGATGATCTCTGCTCCTGAAACGAGTGGGTCCCACGAGTTGTCTAGCACTTCGATAATTGAAAGGGTGTCCTGATTCAATGCTACTCTGGCTCCGGGCAGTAACAGTTCTTCATCTAGGCGCCTGTTTACACTTACTAAGAATACGGTACCATTAGAATTTCTGACCACCGCATTATCACCAACTCTGTCCTGTATGTAACCAATAACGAAGGGGGGGGTTCTGAGATTCCTGAGTTCATCGTCCAACCGATTAGTGCGTTTCTTCAGCTGAGCACACTCATTCTCTAGGAACAATTTCTCGGTAAGCAATTGTTGAGCCGTATCTGAAAGCTCCTTCAGTTCTAATTGCAAACTATCGATGGATATTCGAGGCGTTGTAAACGAGGGGATGTCGCCGTCTTCTTCGTCGGTTGGTGGGGTATCTACCTCGGTTGCCATGTCATGAACTAATGAGACTCACTTTTGACCATTGTTACCAAAGACTCATTTTGGATGAATGGAATCGGACTGTATGGGTACCTGTGAATTATGCGGTGTGGACAACGTCTCGACACATCAGGTCATAGCCTCCGAGGTCAAAGTTGATGCATGCAACAAATGCATAGAGAAGATGCAACTTCCCCTATTTGAGTCACCATTTGAGAAGGTTTCCTCTACTCGTCGTACCGCGTCAACACCAATCCACAAAACACAAGTCAATATCATGCAAGGAGAGTCCGATGAATTATTTTCTGATTTCCATATTCGAATTCGCAATGCTCGAGAAAGTAGAGGGTGGGATCAGAGAGAATTTGCGATGCGGATGAATGAGAAACTCAACGCTGTGCAGAAAGTAGAGAACGGCTCTCGCCCAACCGATGCTCTACTCAGTAAGATAGAGAAAGTCTTGGATATCGAATTGTACGGTGAGCCAACATTTCAATCCGATACGGTTCTCATCCGCGGCAGTGATAGGGAAGTCACAATAGCAGATGCCTTGGAAGAATTCCTATCTAGAGGGACTATTGATGATGACTGATGTTCCTCTGCATGTGATACATCTAGATCAAGACGATCCCAGTAAATGCACTGCAAGAGCATTAGAGAGGAGGGGGCATGCTATCCTCCACTACGATGTCAGAAAATCACCCAAGAGAGGATTTCTACTAGATCCAAATTCTGGTGCATTACTGGGTCCTGATGATCGAAAACTCATCGATATTGGAGCTGCGATAGTAGCGCTTGATTGTTCATGGAAGAATCTCAAAGGATCATTGAGAGAAGTGTCTACGAATACCAACCTCATTCCACGTACCTTACCAATAGTCCTAGCAGCTAATCCAATATCATGGGGGAAGCCAGGTAGATTGTCTACAGCAGAGGCATTGTGCGTGTCTCTGATACTATTAGGAAGGACAGAACAAGCCAAATCGATTATTTCCCCATTCAGTTTCGGAGAGCAGTTCCTAAAATTAAATCATGAACCCCTATTAGTATACAGTCGGGCTGTGTCGAATTTGGAATTGGCTCGTATGCAATGGGAATTTTTTGATATGCCCGAATCAACGGACAACTGAGCCGGGCGGCATTTCGAAATCTAATGTCAAGACTGCCACTCCACCATCACCATCATCAGCAGCGAGCAGCATTCCCTCAGAAAGGACTCCTCTGAGTTTACGTGGCTTCAGATTGGCTACATACACTACATTCTTACCGACCAATTCAGACGATTCATAAATTCCCTTCAATCCAGCACAGACGGTTCTGGTAGATTCTGGCCCGTCTTCAATTGTAATGACATAGAGTTTGTCTGCATCAGGATGATCCTCAACAGAGAGGATTCTGCCCGTCTTCATCTCAACTTTTAGGAAATCTTCGAACTCGATATATCCAGCCTCCTGATCAATGGGGGGTTCACTTTGGTCATTGTCCTTGCTATCACCTTGATTGTCTATCAACGATTGCTCAGTGGCTATGATAGAATCCAAGTCCAACCTTTCGAATAATGGAACAGGAGCAGATTCATTCCACTGCAGGGATGAGTTAGGGTCGAAGGCGGCATCCAATAGTATTGAGTCGATATCGGATAGTTCACCGAGCATCCCCCAAAGTCTGTCTGATTGGAATGGAATGAACGGACGCAGAGTAACTGCTAGGCCGCGGCACAACCTCCATGCTAATGCGAGAGCTGAGAAGGAGTCCCGGGCTTCGGGTGTATTGTCGTCATCGAGATGCTTCCATGGAGCTGCTTGCTGTAGTATTGAGTTGCCTAGTTGGGCGATGTTCATTATGCTACGTAGAGCTTCTTTGAACCTTTGATGCTCCATTGAGTTGATTGCCTCTTCTAGGTGATTGTTCACAATTTTCCACGTATCCGAATGCGCGTCTGGCATATCGAATTCAGTTAGTGGGTTCGCACCCTGATTAGGGAGTCTATGAGCAAGAGTCAATACACGATGTACAAAGTTTGCATAGGTGGCAATCAGTTCATTGTTAACACGGTCAACGAACTCATCCCAACGGAAATCGGTATCGTGACTTTCGGGCATGTTAATTGATAGGTAGTACCTTAGGGTATCAGGATCGAATCTCTCTAGGAATGATGGCAACCAGACGGCGTGCCTCCTGCTCTTACTGAATTGTCCGCCTTGCAGCATTAGGTATTCATTGGCAGGGACATTGGACTCAAGAGCTAGGCTACCTGGTTCGGGGGCATGAGTGGGCGGTGACTTAGATTGGGCGGAATTGATTCCCATCAGTAGTGCAGGCCATATGATGGTGTGGAAAGGGATGTTGTCCTTACCCATGAAATACAAATGCTTGGGAGGCAATCCATCTTTAGAAACGGTCCACCAATTCTTCCAAGCATCTATTCCATCGAGATGGCCGGCATCATTGGCATACCTTTCCGCCCAGATACGCGCGCAGGTGTAGTAGCCTTGGACTGCTTCAAACCAGACATATACTCTCTTCGAGTCCCAATTAGAGCCTGAAAGTGGTAAGTCAATTCCCCACTGGATATCCCTCGTCACAGCACGGGGCTTGAGCCCCATGTCCAACCAATTCTTGGTCATAGCACGAACGTTTGGCTTCCATACGTCAGTTCGTTCGAGGTAATGTGAATTCAAAGATTCCTGAAACAAATCTAATCGGAAGAAGAGGTGTTCAGTATCACGGACCTCAATAATCGAATCAGGGTCAATCTTTGATCTGGGGTCGACTAGTTCGTGGGCTTCATAGGTAGCACCACAATCATCGCATTGGTCCCCTCTAGCATCCGGTGCGGAGCAGATTGGACAACTCCCCTCAACATACCTGTCTGGTAGAAAACGATAGGAGTTGGCATCAGATACTGAGCAGTATTGTTGCATTGTTTTGCTTTCGAGCATGTTTGCATCTAATAATAGGGTGAAAACCTCACGAACGAGCTCTTTGTGTCGTGGATCGGAGGTTCTGTTATACAAAGCACCGCCAAACTCTGGGCCACGGGGATCGATGTTCATATCCCAAGAGCAACCGAGTTCAATCAACGCCTTCTTGTTAATCTCATGAAAATGATCGACAATCTCCTGGGGGGGCACGCCTTTCTCTTCCGCGGTCAGAGTGATTGGGGTGCCATGTTCATCAGATCCACTGCACATGAGTACGTTCCGCCCTCTAGATCGTTCGTACCTGAATTGGATGTCGGCAGGTAGGCAGTTACCAGCCACATGACCTAGGTGCAGTGGTCCGTTAGCGTATGGCCAAGCCATGAATATCGCTACATACTCCACTATGTCACCGCTTGTTGTGATTGGATGTCGCAAGCCACATATTTATGTCATCATCGCCCCACCCCGCTATTGGAGCCGTACATCGTGGATACCCCGGTGGATATATCCAAATCTAATGGACTAACTCTGAGAGGCAACAGAATTGAGTGATTATACCCTTCTTATCCTCTATGCATCACTTGCATTGGGACTCTCATTCCTCTGTAGTATATTGGAAGCTGTATTGCTTTCTACTACAAGGAGTCACATTTTGGCTCTGGAAGATACTCATAAGAAAACTAGCGAATTGTGGATTAGGTACAAGGATGATCCGGAGCGGCCCTTAACGGCTATACTTACGTTGAATACTACGGCTCATACTGTTGGAGCACTCGGTGTCGGATACGAAGTGCAGAAAGTCTACCCAGAATACAGTGTTGCTATAGCCTCGGCAATACTAACTATTGCAATTCTCTTGTTAAGCGAGATATTGCCCAAAACCATCGGCGCGTTATATTGGAGAAAACTCACGGTACCATCAGCAACAGTTCTTCGAATACTGATATTCGTATTGTGGATTTTCGTCTGGACAATACAAATTCTAAGATCGTTCCTTCCAGAAGTCACCACCGAAGAGGTAACTCGGACGGAATTGGCAGTACTTGCAGACATCGCCGAAGAAAGTCATGTAATTGAAGAAGATGAGGAGACAGTCATACAGAACCTCCTACGTCTTAGAGAGATTATGGTTAGCGAGGTGATGACCCCCCGACGTGTAATGAAAACTGTAGACAGTCGTTTGAGTGTCGGGGATGTATTGAATGATATTCCGATTATGATATTTGGACGAATGCCCATGATTGGAGATAATATTGATGATATCAGAGGTATGGTCCTCAGAAGTGATATTCTGCGTAAAGCTGCAGATAACGACTATTCCAGTTCTATGGAAGACTTCGCGAGAGAGATATTTCACTGCAATCACGATGACTCAGTAGACAAAGCGCTGGATGTACTGCTGGAGAACAAAGTCCAAATTCTCATTGTTAAGGATGACTTTGGTCAGACAGTCGGCTTAATCACCATGGAAGATATCATTGAGACGCTCCTCGGTGTAGAGATTGTCGATGAGTCAGATCAGGAGGCGATTGATGATGGAAATCATCACGAAGACATGAGAGAACTGGCAAGACAACAGTATGAGGACTCCGAATCGGAGTAATCACTCAGCGGACTCGTCCTCAAGCAGGCCTCTTGATTCGGTGTAGTCAGCTATCGACTCAAGACGCTTCCACCAACCGGTTGCACTGTCTGATTTGCTAGTTCGTACCAACCATACGCCACCGAACACAGTCTCCCAAAGTCCCAAGTCAGAAGAGCTGAATCTGTGCATTAACCAATCTATTAGGGGGGGTAAAAGCAACAGCATACCAGTTACTGTGGCAATCTTTCCTAAATCTGATTCTGGCATTCCCTGGGAAGTGAATGAGAGGATAGCAAATAACCCCGCCATCACGAAAATGAATGACAGTCCTTTGAGGGCAGGATAGGCGTAGAAGGGGTGATCTCCGCGGGTGTTAACATAACTGGTTCGACTGACCCAGTTACCAATGGTTCTACCACTATTTCTTGGCACTATCACTAGATTGAGTGACATCAATGCGATGCCAAGAATGACCATTGGTGTTGGATTGAAGTAAGTGCCCCAGGCGGTAATTGCAAACAGCGGAACCGACCAGCCATAACTAACAAGAAAATCCACAAAGCGTCGGAGTACAGATTGGCCCCTAGTGGCGGCCTCAAACCCCTCAGGCATGACCTTAGCGACTCGTACCTTCTTCTCTTTCTTTTTCTTGACCCTCTCCTTACGAATTTTGGACTTCTTAGTGGGTTTTTCTTTGACGGGTTCAGGATCTGGTATGACAACTGTGTCAGGAACAACAGTTTCAGCTGGAGCAGCAGACTCCTCAGTCTGAATCTTGCCTGCCTTCTCTAGTAACCCCATCTCTGCTCACTCTCCATACAACTCACCCATTCGGGTGAACAATTCAAATCCGGGCGACTCGACGAACTCGTTTATCTTATCCTCGGGCAAATCGCCAAGTTCGGCGTTTATCATGAGGAAGAAATCTCTGCGTACATCTTCATCGGCTGCAGAAGGATCCTCACCTACCGACTGGAATAGTGAAAACGAATCGGATTGCACGAAACCTTCAATGAAATCTTCAGGCATATCGCCCAGTAGATTGTTGACAACGTCAAAAAATCCAGCGAAATCATCAGTCAAAGATTCACTTGGTTCCACCGAACTGGTTTCCTGAGTCTCAACGGGTGCGCTGACTAGTTCGACAGTAGCTTTCACACTACGAACATCACGTTGCTGCTTCTTTCTGAGTACAATAATCTCCCTGTCCAGTTCTGAGCCGAATCTGTCGGAGAATCGGTCCAGTAGTGTTCCAACCTCGCCAGTTGCTATCCTGTCGATATGTCCATACATACTGTCCTTGCTTTCAACAGCGAGTGATGGGTCAGAAGCACGACGTTTTTCCCATTGACTCTGGAAATCGGAGGGCGAGGAAGTGTCCGCATCATCTACAAGTTCAATTGGAGGGTTTTCGTCATCAACAATTTCGTCAGCGATAGAATCATTCTCAAGCACTATTCCGGGCGGCGGAGGAGGGGGTAAAGAGATGCCAGGAGGCAGTGGTGGAAGAGGCAAATTATCGAAGCCCTGCTCATCATCATCATCGTCTGGCATATTACCCACCGAATCGATTCCAAACCTCTACACTATTCAATATTCTGTGATTGAGAGCGTTAAGATATCGGTGTTACGTGCTTTGCACGTTGCCCCAACCCTTCAGAGACAGGAAGGTAGCCATGGATTCAGGCACCTCGAAAACATCACCGGTGCTGCCGTCTACTTCAAAGTCAGAGATTCGGGCAATGACATCGTCACTGGTCAATTCTACCTTCATTGAATTGTTTCCTGAGAAGGCCACGGCTTCGTTCAGCGGATCGAAGGCATCGGATGCATCGGGGTCCAGCCTGCTCAAGGGTAATTCTGTGACTCGCAGGCCGCACTTTCCATGGAGACTACCCGGCCATCTTATGACTCTCTTGACGTCTACCGTGACGGCTTCATCAGTTTCCCCGATGGGCAAAGGAGCGCCTTTTACCAATTCCCAGAATATAGAATTACCATCTCCGCTGAATACTCTCAAGCTATTATCAGCTTTGAGACGATCAATTCGCCCTTTATCGAGAGATTGCTTGGCCAACTCGAGAATCTTAGGCTTGCTACAAGATTTCAACTCGCAATCAGGATGGCGAACTCTCTGTTTCATGATTTCATGAAGTTCAGAGAGAATAGTTGTATTTCCGTTTGAGTCGTTTGAGAGCTCATGAAGATTGATTAGCACCGAGTCAATTCCTGATTGAGCTCTGGATTTCCACCCCGTATCGGAACCAGATAGGATATCTTGTACACTGACCCCCTCCCCTCTGATATAATTCACGAGTTGTCTTCTAGCGTTTGAGTCCAATTGGAGATACGATGGATCTCTAACATGTATGTGAAATCCTCTATGGCCAGAGAACGTTATCTGTGCGTATTCCTCACGAAACCCAAATTCCGGCTCCAGGAACTCTGACCAAAGGCGCCAAGTCTGCTCCTGCACCAATTCAATCATCTTTGGGAAATCAGTATCTGATACGCCAGGAAGATGGTCCCCATCCAAATCGAATATCAAATCGGCACCCATCCAACCTTTGTCGACCATCTTCCTCTCGGAGGGGTCATTGTAGTACGCTGTGCTGTGAAAGCATGAGTGCGGGGCTTTGTGATGTAGATAGTGGAGTAACTCACTCTTGTCGGAGAATCCACGGTGCCTATCTGGTGGTTTACTGCCCCAAGGGATGAACATCCATTCTCGTGACCGAAATCGAGGGGGGACCCATAGGTCATCAACACTGAGAGACTGGTAGTATTCTGCGAAACGAAGTGCGAAACGACTCCACCCGTCGGTCATAGATGCCTGAACATGTGGCGGCAAATGAATATGTGGAGTCAATCTAGGTCGAGTTGGGCAATTTCCCTGCCATCTGTTGCAGAATCCGCCCCAGTGAATTCAACATATGCCTCCCAACAAACATACCTATTGTCCAGTATTATAGCCTCAGCGAATGTGAGAGCTTTTCCGGTAATCGCGCAAACGGGTCCGAGTTGACCAGTTGCAGTGGACAGTTTGGATGAGTCGGGCACATGCAAGCGTGACAACTGGTAATTATTGACTGTTCCTAATCGTGAATTCCTTCACGGAGTCGTTTTCAACTATCTTCTGTTCGCTGCTATGTGCAAGAAGGGGATTTGAGAATACGGATCGGGCATTCCCCGGATCCCGATGACGCATTCATGTTCCATGCCTTAACTCGTGGCGCTTTCGAAACCCCAGGTAGATACTACGAGCATGTGCTCCATGACATCGAGACATTGAATCAGCACGCTCTTGAGGGGATGTACGAAATTTCCGCCGTGAGTATACACTCATTCCCATCAATTGCCGACAAGTATCATTTGATGAATTGCGGCGGGTCTATGGGTGAAGGATACGGACCGATGCTAATTTCTAATTCTGACCTCAGTGTTGAAGAAGCAAAAGAAAAGGTAATCGCAATACCGGGTCTAGGCACTAGTGCATATCTCGCCCTGAGGTTAGCATGCGGTGATGTCCAAGTAGAGGTCGTTCCATTTGATCAGATAATCCCCCGGGTTTTGATTGGCGAATTCGAAGTTGGACTAATCATCCATGAAGGACAGTTAACTTGGGCAAATGAAGGTGTTTACATGGTGCTCGATCTCGGTGTCTGGTGGAAAGGAAGGACGGGTTTACCTCTACCTCTTGGTGGTAACGTGGTCAGGAAAAATCTTGGGGATGAGGTGTGCAAACAACTCACTGATGATGTTAGAGACAGTATCGTGCATTCTCTCAATAATCCCGTAGATGCTCTCGAATTTGCAAAGAGTTGGGGCAGAGGTATTGACGAAGAGACAAACAAGGAATTCGTTCGGATGTACGTTAATCAGAGGACAGTTGACTATGGTGTAGCTGGACGAAAGGCCATTCGAAAGTTCTTACGTGAAGGTCAGGATATTGGTTTGATATCAGAAGATCTAGATTGCAATAATTTGAAATTCATCGGTTCAGGGATGGTCGCTGATGACTAACAAACCCGATGTTAGTGAGTTCGATTCTGTCGACCCAGCCCCTCCGAGTTTAATACAAGATGTAGCCGGGCTTCGTCAAATAATTATCGATGAGGATGAAAGAATGTTTATTCGAATGCGCGCTCTATTCGCACTCAGGAATATCGGTGGCCGTGATGCTGTCGAAGCCTTAGCTGCAGCATTCGAATCAAATTCAGCATTGCTGAAACACGAAATTGCTTACGTAATGGGTCAAATGCAGAATCCGGTCGCTGTGCCTTACTTGACAGATCGTCTATCAGACATGGATGAGGATCCCATGGTACGCCACGAAGCAGCCGAGGCATTGGGTGCTATAGGGGATTTATCGGCAGTGAAAACTCTAGAGAGGTTTCAAGACGACCCTGAGGTCGTGATTTCTGAATCATGTGAAGTGGCTTTGGACTTGCTTAATTGGGTCGCCAGTAAGAACTTTGAATATTCAGATAATCAAAGTTGAATCCATGTGGGAGATTCCTCCATTCCACAGACATTGGTCAAGAATAACTCCAGCCCCATTATTGCATCAGCATCCAAATAGTTCCTGACTTCATTCTCAAAATATTGTGAAACCCTACTCTCGGGAAATCCTAATTTATTTGCTGACAGCTTGACGACCTGCGATTTCCAATCAACATCAGAATGAAACAATTTGTACTGTTCAAGCATATCGGAATGGGCCTTTCTGATAGATTCTACCGGAGAGTCCTTCCGTGTTGCAAAGACTCCGAATACCATCGGGAGTTCGGTTTGCTTCGTCCATTCGTAACCGAGATCCAGTCTGACCAATTCGGGGTATGATCTAGCCGCTGCAAGGGCCCTGTCTCCGATTAATAGGGCTCCGTCACAATTTGATAACATAGCATCGATATCTGGCCCCAATTCAACAAACTTACAATCCAACCCCCTGCCTTGTAATACCCAACGAAGGAGTACCTTAGATGTGGACGAGTCAGACGGGAGTGCGATGTCCCTCATTGATTCTATGGGGCGAGAGCCGAATAGGAGAACTGAGCCTACGTTTCCTGCACTCACTATTCCCAAATCAGGAATTAGGTCGAGTTCTTCAGAGTGCTTGGCATAGTCTGCTGTCGGGATTGGTGCAGTCAGACAATCCTGTCGAAGAACGTGGCCTGTAAGCCAAGAAGGCGGGGCGGGAAGGATTTTCCATTTATCTTCGAGACCGTGAAATATGGGATCGCAGTTCGTGAATGAAACCCTTCCAAGAACTTCATCCCAGGACATTGAAGCACCTATGCTTGTCCGGCAATTGGGAGTGCCCGAAAATCCCCGTAGTTGTCTTCATTGAAAATGAAAAATGTAGAATATACCGAATTTCGTCTTACCGGTATAGACTCTGTTTGTTCAATCAGTTGGGCTAGTTCAAACGTGGAGGTATCCAGTTTGGTGGAACTGCCGGCCTCGTGCATTATCTCCTCGTGACCAACCGTGCCGTCAATATCATCCGCACCGGCCTTCAGAGACATTGCAGCAGTATGATCGCCAATATTCATTCTGTAAGCTTTGATGTGTGGAATATTGTCCAACATCAGCCTAGATACAGCAATGACTCTAATCACTTCTGTCGACGTAGCCAACTGGGCTTCAGGAATCCTATTCAAATCCTGTAGGAAGGGATATGGTACGAAACACTGGAATCCCCCGCTCAAATCCTGTTGCGTTCTGAGCTTGTCCATGTGAATTAGTCTCTCAACAGAAGACTCAACTGTGCCGAATAACATAGTGCAATTTGTTTGAATACCCAGTGAATGTGCAATACCGTGAATCTGAAGATACTCATTTGAAGACTCTTTGCCCCTGCATATACGATCTCTGACTGAGTCGACCAGAATTTCCGCACCGCCACCGGGCAGCGAATCCAAACCGGAATCCTTCAGTAACTTGAGTGTGGCTTTCACAGAAAGTCCGGAGCGGTTTGCAATGTGCCTAATCTCCACGGCAGTGAGAGCTTTCAAATGGATGTGTGGGTATCGTTTTCTGACACCCCTGAAAAGGTCGGTGTAATATTCGATTGTCCATTCAGGATGCAATCCACCTACTGAATGTACCTCATCAATCCTATCTGAAAACGGCTCGATTCGATGAATGAATTCTTCTACGGACAACGCGTATGCTTCGGAGTGTCTCGGACCTTTACGAAAAGCACAAAATCTACAAGCCAGAACACAGATGTTCGTAGTGTTGACATGGAGATTCTCATTGAAATACACATGGTCCCCAAATCTAGAGAATTTGACCATATTTGCCAATGCGCATACGGAAGACAATGATTCATGTTCAAGCAGAAGAACGCCTTCTTCAACTGAGATACGAGACCCATTGGTTAGAGTTTCTAAACAGGTCGATAGGAAAGGATCGGATGAGATGCACAACGGAACTGGCATAGCAGAAAGGCGCTCACGCCAATTCGAGTATCCAGCGAGTTCATAATCTGCCATATATCGCCCCTCCCCTCTAACGGACTGCTGTAATGGCTGGTGGATTTGAACCCCCCTGAGTATTGATCAGACATCGGAATCATGAGTGTCGGAAAGCATCAATAGCCAAACTTGGTGGGTATGCATGTGAACAAAAATTCTGGAGGCATGGGGCTCGATGTATCTCAGCTTCAGGAACTCTCGCGAAAGTGCCGGCTTAGCATCGTCGAAATGGTGCATAAGGCAGGTGCAGGACACCCGGGTGGTTCACTGTCTGCTATTGATCTAATTGTAGGGCTATATGGGACAAGGCTGAGAATCGATTTAACGAATCCTGACTGGACTGACCGTGATAGATTCATCATGAGTAAGGGGCATGCCAGTCCCGCTATGTATTCTATCTTACATCAAGTAGGATTCTTAGATTATGATGACCTAATGGGATTTAGAACTCTGGGATCTGTCTGTCAGGGGCATATCGACATGAAGTGGACACGTGGTGTTGACTTCTCTGCAGGGAGTTTGGGGATGGGTCTGTCTTTCGGGCTTGGCTGTGCACTAGCAGCACGAATGGATGGCAGCGTACGTGAGATTTGGGTCATGCTTGGGGATGGGGAGATGCAGGAAGGGCAGGTGTGGGAGGCTGCAATGGCCGCCAATTACCATTCTGTTGGAAATCTCAAGGTTATGATAGATCGAAATCGCATTCAGAATGATGATTTCCTCGAAGTCCAAATGGAAGTCGGGGATATCGCAGCAAAACTCCTCTCGTTTGGCTGGGTAGTTAGAGAGATTGATGGTCATTCAATGTCCGAGATTGTAGATGCTTTGCAATGGGCTGCTGGAATCAATGATGGACCCTGTGCAATTATTGCGCACACTGTAAAGGGTAAGGGAGTATCATACATGGAGAATAACCCCTCTTTCCATGGTAAGGCTCCAACGGATGATGAATTTGTGATTGCCATGGAGGAACTGAAATGACAGCCCCCTCTTCCGGCGGCGCATCAAGAGACGGATACGGGGAGGGGCTACTGAGGCTGGCCGAAGATTCTCGTGTGGTAGTGCTTGAGGCGGATCTTGGTAAATCTACCAAGTCATGTCATTTCCGTACCCAGAATCCCGATCGAGCGATATCTTTGGGTATAGCAGAGCAAAACATGATGTTGGTGGCTGCAGGAATGGCCTCATCGGGCAAGATACCCTTTGCCAGTACTTTTGCAATTTTCACAGAGCGTGCTTTTGAACAGGTTAGAAATGGAATCGCCAGAGCCGGGTTAACTGTTCACATATGCGGAAGCCACGGGGGAATACACACCGGAACTGATGGTAGCAGTGCTCAGTCAATTGAGGATTTGGCGATTTATCGTACTGTTCCAGGAATGACTGTGTTACATCCTTGTGACGATCTTTCTGCCGAGGAATTGACTGTCCAATTGCTTGGCCATTCCGGGCCTTCGTACATGCGCACGGCTCGAAATAAAACCCCGAGGATATACGATGAGGAATCCGTAGCAGAGATATCTATTGGAAAAGGCAGCATAATCAGAGAAGGTTCGGATGTCTGCATTTTGTCCTGTGGTGTAATGGTCTCTGAGAGTCTTGCTGCCGCTGATGATTTGAATAGCGACGGAATTTCCGCTGCTGTTGTCGATATGCACACATTGAAACCTATAGATAGTGGTTTGATTGATCGCTTTGCCTCACAATGTGGATGTATCGTCACTGTAGAGGACCACTCAATCATTGGTGGATTGGGTAGCGCGGTTGCCGAGCACCTATCTGGCGGACTCCCGGTGCCTATAGAGATGGTAGGAGTAAATGATCAATTTGGAGAAAGCGGCTCCCCAGAAGAGTTGATGTCTAAATTGGGATTGTGCTCTAAGGATATCCAAAATGCCGCCCACGAAGCGATAAGACGCAAATAACGGGTATTTTTGTGACAGGGTGGCGTTTGATTCATGAATGATTGAACCTGAGGTCACGACAATGAGTGATTCGGATCGGGTCAAGGGACTCCTTGATGGTAGCATGGATCCGACTGAATTAGAGGGTGATGTTGAGCTCTATGCGCTCGCAGAACGCATCTATGGGCGCGAAGCACTCGAAGAGATGGGTGTTTCCACTCCCGAGCGTCCGGCAGAGAATATCTCTCAGTTGTCTCATAATGGCAATGAAATTGGTGTAGAGCTCCCTGAAATTGACGACGATTTCGGAGATATTGGTGTGGGGCCCCAAGGCCCGCACCGGAGGAAATTCATATTCCTAGTAGGGCTCATAGGGGTGTCTTTGGTTGGTATGAATGTAGCAGTAGGAATTGGCCAATATTTTGATTTCTGCGTAGACGACCTTGAGCCCGACCCATTAGGTTTCACTGTAACGGCGAATGAGCAGAATGGTTCGTTGTATATCACATGGACAGTTACTAATCTCAATCTGTCTTCCGATTACAGCATCCAATGGTCTATTTCACAAAACGGTTCTAGTGAGTTGATTGATGAGGGTTATTTCAATTGGACATCCAATATGCAACAAAGTTCTATGGCACATACTGAACATCGCGCGGTCACAACACCTCCTTGGTGCTACGTCACTTCATTACATGAAGATGGTTTGAAAGTCTCTGACGATAGTTCCTCTAATGGGTGTGTAGGTAACTCTACCTCAGCCTCCAGTCTTGCTACTATAACCTCAGTTTCACCACTGTGTGAGGACAATACTAGATTGCTTTGGAACGAAGTGTCGGATTACGAATCTATCGATTCTTGGACCGCGGCAGGTAGCGGCGATTTGCTTGACGGTGCGTTGCTAATGCTATTCGGAATGATGACTCTGTTTGGGTTTTTCAGCAAGAAACAGTAATCAATACATTCGTGCCAGGTGCTGTCTGCGAGTCGTGGGTTTTCCAGATACTGCACAGGGAATCGATTCAGGATAGGGAGGGACGCAATCACCGAGCAAAGTCAGACCGGTGATCTTCTCTAGAACTTCAGCGTCGGCATCATTCCCATCAAACGCCAATTCGTAGATGATGCCGTCTTGCAATGGTCCATTCAGTTCCCATCCACCCGCTGTCTGCGAAACACCGGGAAAGGTACGAATAAGTTCAGATGCCTGTGCGTGAGACCGGGTTCTAAGCTCTTCAGAAATAGACTCTAGACATTGGCTGATTGATGTGGAAATCCCCTCAATGGGTACCTCAGTCTTACCACCGGTTCTCAGAGAAAGTGTGCATTGATTGGAAGCCAGATCGCGGGGCCCTATCTCTAGGCGGATGGGGACTCCTTTGATTTCCCAATCGTAGTGCTTGGAACCGGGGCGCAAATCACGGTCATCGATACGGGTACGGAACCCGGAACTTTCGAGATGTTTGGCGAGGGCCTCAATCCTGGGCATCACATTGTCGTCTGCATGCGCGGCGATAGGCATTAGGATGACTTGTATTGGTGCAACGGAAGGCGGCATGATTAGTCCGTTGTCATCACCATGCATACCGACAACCGCACCTAAGAGCCTCTCAGACATTCCAAATGTGGTTTGATGGCAGAATTGAGTACTGCCGTTACTGTCCTCGTAGGTAAGATCGAAAGCCCTAGCCCATTGATCTCGATAATGGTGATATGTGGCTACTTGTAAGGTCCTTCCATTGGGCATAATCACATCTACTGCGGTGGAGTACCAAGCTCCAGGAAAGGTATCCCAGACAGGACGCTTGGAAATTATCGCAGGGAAGCATAGTTCGTGAAGCAAACGCTGCACGATTTCTGCATCCTCTGCAATTTGCTCTGTGGCGCCCTGTTCATCCGTATGAACTGTGTGAGCTTCAAAAAAGTGAATTTCCCGAACTCGGATGAAAGAACGAGTTTGTTTGGTTTCATACCGGAATGTGTTCACAATTTGAAAAGTCTTCAATGGCAGGTCAGCATGACTACGTATCCATAGAGAGAACATGGTATACATTGGGGTCTCTGAAGTGGGCCTCAGGAACATCGGAATCTCGAGTTCATTATCACCTCCTCGATCGACCCAATACACTTCCTTCTTGAAGCCAGCATCCTCCTCATTCATCCTCAATTCGGAAGGATTCACTCCAGCATCCCGTGCGGCCTTGAGGTGTGAGACTAATTTATTCTCCTTGTCCAGAAGATCCTCAGGTACAAGCAAGGGGAAATTGTACTCTTCATGTCCAGTTCGACTCATTTGAAAGCGGGTCAATCCATCAATAAGGGACATAGCTTTCCAACCATAGGGCTTCCAGACATCCATACCCTTGATTGGATACCTCTTGTCTACGAGGTCGGCGATTTCGACTATAGCGGGGTACCAATTGTTGAAGTCTGACTTAGGGGGGATGCCCCTCTTCGCCTTACCTGGACTCGCCATGTTGAATGGTCGTCCATATTCTCCGCTTGAATGTGACGCAGACACGGAGTCAGGCGGCGTTCAATAGGGACTCTATCATTTGGCAGAGTTCAGCATCGTCATGTATGTCATCTACTGTTCCATCGGACCGAACAAATCTCCCTCTCAAAGTGTCTGGATCATGAATTTCGTCCTTGAGGTTTGCTACCACAGCATCAACACCATATCGCTCTATCTGCTCCTTGGCCTTCAGCACCAAAAGCTCATCTGAGACATCAGACTCAAGTTTGAAACCAATGCGAATAGCTCCATCCACCAATGGCGATAATTCTGCTATGTGCTTAACCCCTGGAATCAAAATTAATTCCCATGGGTCGTCTCCACTGGGTTTCTTTCCATTGATTGGTTCAGTGTAGTAATCGAGGACTGCCGCAGAATGTATCCAAGCATCTGGTTGAGGTTGTTCCGAAGCCACCGTTTTGGCCACAGATAGCATCGAGTCGGGTGAACCCGCCCGCCTAACATCTGGTAGTGTAAAGCTAGGATGCGAAGATGTTTTTCCGGCGATGCAGATAACTTGGTGACCCATTCGGTGGAGGTACTCGGCGATGGTCCAGCCTGTCGAGCCGGATGATGCATTTTGTATGGCCCTTACATCGTCGATAGGTGCTCTGTTAGCGCCTAGTGTTATCGCTACGATTCTCCTGCCAGAGAGCTCTTTGTTGACCATGTTGCAGAAGTTTGCAACTATAGATATCGGATCGGGTTGCTTCCTGCGCCCTTCTTCGATTTCAGATATCATCACTGCACTTCCCTCATCACGCAGAGTCTTCAGCAAATCTCTAGTGACGCTGTCATCGAATATGTCTGAATGCATAGACGGTACGAATAGGATAGGTGTCCTGTTGCCCCTTGCAGCTGAGAGAGCCATTAATACAGGCGAGTCCATAATTCCGTGGATGTGTTTTGAAATCGTGTTTCGGGTCGCTGGAGCAACTAAAACAGCGTCGTGATTCTCCAACTGGGACATTTCATAATCCCAGGAAGTCATTACCTCGGTACCAGAAGCCCATGACAAAGCCAAGGGAGTGATTATCTTCTCAGCCTCTCGGGTCATCATTATAGTCAAATTTGCACCATGCCGACGGAGTTCCCTTGCCAGTCGGACGGATTCTACGGCAGCAATGCCTCCTGTAACAGCGAATAATATGTTACGACCTTGCAGGCTGTCGCCTTTGACGACTACATCAGTATCCTTGGCCACGACCATGCGAGTACGAGGGGCTTCATGAGTGCGTCGCCGGCGGAAAGGTCATCTTTGAAGCGACTAATCGGGGTTCGTGCCAGGCAGTCGGATGGAGCAACTACACCGTCATCTCATCCGATTCATCGCAATTGATACTGTCTTTGTCGCATTAATCACCCTGTCTTTGCTTTCCACGTGGAACGGCCCCGTGAAGGTATTCACATTAATTCTGGGCGCGATTCTAGTCCCATTGGGAATACTGACTACATACGCCCTTCACAAACGCACAGAATATGGGAATAGTCTGGGTATCTACTCGTTATCCTTGTTTGGGTCTGCGTTCTTGTTACTCGGCCTAATCACAGTATCAGATTCGATGTCGTCCGGCGGCATTTGGTTTCTACAAGGAATCTTGTTCTTACTCTTGGGTGTGAGTGCTCTGAGGAGGGTACCTACAATGAGGGACCCTGTCTATATTCGATGGTATGAGGGAACTGGTTGGGAAGGGAATTTACGACCCTCAGTAAACGATAGAGAGGTCTTGGCTGCTTGCCCAAACTGCTCGAGCATACTCGCAGTCTATCCTAACAAATTGACGTCAAATGATCGATGCCCCAACTGCAACTCAAATCTAGTCACTGGAGAAGAGGAATAATCACATACTTTCCAATGCTATTGCTATCCCCATCCCTCCACCTATGCACATAGTAGCGATGGCTCGATCGGTATTTGTTCGTGATAACAGGCTAGCGGCCTTACCAGTAATCCTTGCACCTGAAGCACCCAATGGATGTCCGATGGCAATAGCGCCACCATCTAGGTTGACTTTGGCAGAATCTAATCTCAGTTCATCGATGACTGCCATACTCTGTGAGGAAAAGGCTTCATTGAGCTCAAATATATCGACAGAACCCAGTTCCCATGCAGCCCTCTCCAGAACCTGTTTTGTAGCCTCAACGGGGCCGATTCCCATGATATCCGGAGGGCAGCCAGTTACTGCGCCCGAGACTATTCGAGCCATTGGCTGCAAACCTCTAGACAGGGCAAAATCTTCGCTACAAACTATTACGGCGGCTGCACCATCAGTTAGTGGTGAGGATGTTGCGGCAGTCACAGAGCCCCCGTCCGAGAATACGGGAGAAAGTGCGGCCATCGACTCCAAGGTGGTATCCGGCCTGATACATCCATCCTCGGTGATTGTGATGCCGTCATGAGAAATTGGTATCAACTCATCATCAAAGGAACCAGAGGTTCTGGCGGATGCAGCCTTTTGATGAGAAGAGAGGGCGAACTGTTCTTGCAGGGTGCGGGGTATAGACCAGCGGGTGGCTATATTCTCAGCCGTTTGCCCCATGGGGACATATGTCTCAGGCCAACCATCCTCAAGGCCGGGGTGTGGACTCCAATTGAAGCCGCGACGCTTCACCCTACTCATCGATTCTATTCCAACACACAAAAAACAATCACCCCATCCTGACTCGATGTTGGCCGCAGCCGACATTATTGCTTGCATTGAAGAGCCGCAAAGTCTGTTGTATGTAACTCCGGGGACAGTGTTAGGCATGCCAATCAGGAAAGTCACGAGTCTCCCCATATTGTACCCCTGTTCGGCTTCGGGATAACCGCACCCCAACAATAAATCATCAAACTCATCCGGATTGATCTCATTTCTGTCGATAAGCGCCTTAGCGACCTGGCCGACCAAGTCATCCGGTCGCACAGCAGCCAAATCACCCCTGTGAGCCCTATGAAACGGCGAACGCGCCCAATCAACTATGACTGCCTTCACGGGCCAACGACGAAGAGCACACGAATAACCATTCACCACACTCTCCTTGATACAACCCCAGCGTAACCGAGGGGTTCATGAGAGGAATTCCACTCGCCGAAATGATACAATGATCAGAGAGTGTTCGAATCACGGTTACTATGCAGATGACCACTTGTGTCCAGCATGTAACTCCGAAGGGAGATTCATCATGCGAACGGGTGAGAGAGATAGTATGGCAAGACGGTTAGCATTAGTCCTAAGGCACGCCCCCGAGAAGTTCGACCTAGAAATGGATATCAATGGGTGGATTGATGTCAAGGACATCATCAAGCAATTCAAGGGCTCCAATGAGAAGCGCTACCACTGGCTCAGACCACATCACATACGAGCTATTTCCGAGACTGACCCAAAGGGGAGATACGAAGTTCGCGCTAACGTGATTCGCGCAACTTACGGTCATACTGTGGAGATTGAATTGGATCTGCCCACCGAAAATATTCCTGATGCTCTATACTATCCCTGTTCTCCCGATGAATGTGAAAATCTGATTGAAGTAGGCATTAGCCCCAGCGGACGCTCCCATGTTCATCTGTCTGCAAACATACGTTCAGCTGCTGAGGCAGGGCACGTGCATCATGCCCTCCCTACTTTGCTTGAGGTTGATACGGCGAGGTTTGTGGCCGCTGGTGAGACCATATGGCACGCAGGTATTACCGTCTACCTTGCAGATAGTGTCCCAGGTGAATATCTTAGCATAGTTGCGAACGACCACCCCGAGTATGAGTTGGCTAGAGTCCATTGGGATGAAGAAGAGTGATCAGCGATATTCTCCACACGCCGGGCAAAACTCCAGATCCAGAGTCATCTCGGCATCACATTTAGTGCATGTCGTAGCATCATGAATATCTGTAGAAATCACTGAGTCTTCATCTGATATGATCCTGATGGGCGAATCCACCTCTACGAATGGGGGTGCTATGTCATCGTGCTCCAACTCAAGCAATTCACGGTATTGTATAGCGAGATGAATCGCCGATTCAACTTGCAGGGTCGCCCGCAGTCTCTCTGATGGGTCATCAATCTGTTCAGCGATAGCTAATCTCGCCTGTAGCCATCTCTGGTACTGCTCGATTACCTCAGAGTCCGACATGAATCGCACAGGGGCTCACAGGTCAAGAAAGTACGGTATAGGCTAAGTCGTGTACCTCTTGGCAATAGATGGGAAGCAGCGTGTCTCGTGTGATAGTCAAATTGGGCGGTGGCTTGATTACAGACAAAACCGAGTACAGACATGTCTCGATGGAACGTATCGATGCTGTGTCCGCAGTCATCAGGGAACTAAAGGAAGCCGGGCATTCGGTTATCATAGTACACGGCGCTGGTTCCTTCGGGCACTTGGAAGCAAGAAAGTGGAGTCTTTCGGGTGGCTTCAATCCGGATATTTCCGAGGAACAGGAGTTAGCTATAGCCAGAGTTCGCTCTGATATGGACGATCTGAACAAATGTGTTATCGAGTCGTTAATGAGGGCAGGGGTAGAGTCTGAGGCACTACCACCTAGAGAATGGGCTGATGGGGTCGGTGTTGAGTTCAAAGGTGATTTGGGCCCCTTCACTCGAGGCCCTGAGGAACCGCTCCCAATAACGTTCGGCGACGTGGTTGAAACTACTGGACCCGCCAGATTCGGAATCCTCTCGGGCGACCATATCATGGTACGTCTGGGTTGCGAGATGGCTGACGTGGCAGCATGCCTCTTCTTATTGGGCGATGTAGATGGCCTCATGGACAAAAATCCCGATGATGGAGATGCGGTTCTATTACCAACCTGGAGATTGGAACAAGAGTTCTCAGGTTCTCATGATAAGGATGTGGATGTCACTGGAGGAATACTGCTGAAGGCTCACTGTGCTGCGCTCATCGCGCATGACGTCGAACAAGTTTGGCTCCTCAATGGAACGGTTCCTAGTAGGATGTTGGAAATTGTCTCGGATGGAGATGCAATAGGAACTAGGATATTGATCTGACCTAGTAACTAGAGCCAATACACTGGTGATAGCATTTCGATTATATGCGACCCTATTCTCGGCGTATATAGCATGGCTGCTAAAATCGAGTCAGAGATTCTTGGGGGACACGAAGAGTCCCAATCGGATATGATGGCTGAAAACTGCATCCTCGTTGACTCGGATGACTGCGCTATTGGTTCTGCTTCTAAGATGGAATGTCATTATGGAGATGGCAGACGACACAGGGCATTCAGCGTCCTACTCTTTGATTCAAATGACCGATTACTAATACAGAGAAGGTCGCTGGATAAGATTACATTTCCAGGTATTTGGGCCAATTCGTGTTGCAGTCATCCTCTAGATATTGACGGAGAAAATGGCGATACAGTTACGGGGGTTATATCAGCGGCAAAGAGGAAACTGGATCAGGAGCTCGGGATACCTATCAGCGTAACATCTGAATGGGAATTCATACACCTCGGGTGCTTTGAGTATAGTTGTAGGTGGGATGATAATTGGATAGAGCACGAAATTGACCATGTGTTGGTAGTCAAGGCTGATGTCGAAGTTGCACCAAATCTAAACGAAATATCCGAGATTAAATGGGTAGAGTTGGAGTTGTTAGATCAAATCATGGAAGGAATAGTGTCGGATGATATGGCAATAGCACCTTGGTTCAGAAAGATCCATGAGATCTACTTTATGGATAATTATGATGAAATATTGGAGCACTCGGACGTAATGGCAGAAATATACAGGTGCGGGGAACTCCAAATGAATCCCGCAAATACCCCAGGTCAGTCACTTTTGGACGCACTGAGTAGTCACCGTGATATCGTCGAGGAGGTCATTATGACCAGTCTTGGAAAAATGAAGCAGGAGAGATTGTATGGTGCAATGACTCACTTGTTCGCGGGAGGTGGCAAAAGGCTCAGGGCAATCATACCGCGATTGGTGGGTGATGCCGTAGGGGAGTCGCATGAGGGACATTACACCCTAGGGGCCTGCATTGAGATTATTCACAACTTTACTCTCGTACACGATGACATAATGGATCAGGATCCGATACGTAGGGGCTTGGATGCAGTTCACGTTGCATATGACGATGCTACGGCCATAAACGCTGGAGATGCGATGCTAGCCGTGGGTTTTGAGATTCTCGCAGAGTCACCACATATCGAGGACGAAAACCTCGCATTTCTAGTCGGGTCAATCGGAGAGATGGTCAGAAAGGTTGCTGAAGGACAAATGGTAGACATCGAGTTCGAGGATCGGGATGAAGTAAGCGAAGACGACTATATTGGCATGATTACAGGGAAGACATCGGCTATGTTCGAAACCTGTGCGATGACTGGGGCAAAGCTAGCAGGAGCAGATGACCAAGTGGTGAGGAACATGGCCAAGTGGGGTCTAAATCTAGGATTGTGCTTCCAAATGATGGATGATTTAATCGATGTAACTGGGGACACACAGACGCTTGGCAAGCCTGCAGGTTCAGATGTCCTACAGGGCAAAAGGACGTTGATTGCCATCCATGCGTTAGACGGTGATGCTGCACTTCCTATGTTCAGACAAGTATTCGGCGCTGGAACTTGCGATGATGGTGATTTGGCGAGTGCAGTTGACGAATTACGAGACAGTGGTTCGATATCTTATGCCAAAGAACGCGCCATGTATCACCATTCACTTGCCCATCAATGTCTTGACTTACTCGATGAAAATCCCGCCGTCCAGGTCTTAAGGGATCTCACCGACTTTCAATTGATACGTATCAACTGATCAATCCATGTAATGTGCTTCACCGGGTATTTCGGCCTTCAGGCCTTTCCGCTCCCTGATTTCCGAAGTGATCTTGTCAAAAAGGTTGAGAGGGAGGTGGACATATCCAGAGTTTTCAGTATTCCAAATTGCACGACCTTGGGTGGCAGCACGGATGTCGTTTGAGAATCCGAAGGATTCGGCAACCGGCATTTTGCCTATCACACTGGCTGTGCCGCCTTCGACAGGCATGTCCTCTATGACTCCCCTGCGAGTGGTCACCTCCCGAGTGACGCCACCTATGACATCGTTCGGTGCATCTATTCGAATATTCTGCATCGGCTCGAAAATGACTGATTTGGAACGTAGTAGTGCACCCTTAATCGCATTGCGTACCGCGGGAATAGTCTGCGCTGGGCCCCTGTGGATGGCATCCTCGTGGAGTTTTGCATCGACCAGTCTGACCATAACTCCCATCAATGGTTCCTCTGCTACTGGACCCTTCTTACACACATCATTGAAACCTTCAATTATTAACTCCCGTGTCTCGTGCAAATTCTGTATTCCCTTGGTATCATTGACTAATACATTGGTTCCGTGGATCGCGTATATTTTCCGCATCAGATCTTTGTCCATACCAAACTCAGCAAATTTGTTTCCGACTTCCTTGGCATCCTTGTTTCGGACAGCCCCGTCTCCAAAGATGCCTTCCCTCATGGCCTGTGTGACATCATCCGGCAAAGGCTCAGTCTCGATGTAGAATCGGTTGTGTCGATTGGGGGACTTGCCTTCGAAAGCCCTTCCCTTGTTGTCTAAAGATATCGACTCCCTGTAAACCACGATAGGGTCACTAACAGACACCTTGATCCCCTGTTCCTCTTCAAGCCTGTAAACGGTGATCTCAAGGTGGAGTTCGCCCATTCCTGCTAGAAGTGCCTCGCCGGTCTCCTGATTAGTAGAAACCTCCAGCGAAGCATCCGCCTTGGCTAGGCCGTGCAGAGCACCGATGAACTTGGGCAGGTCCTTCATGGATTTAGGTTCAACCGCGACGGTTACAACAGGCTCAGAGTAGTGCCTGATCGCTTCAAAGGGAGTAGCGTCCTGCTCGGGTGTGATAGTGACTCCTGCCGCAGCACTACGTACGCCGGTAAGCGCGACGATGTTTCCTGATGAGACTTCAGGAACTTGGATCCTATCGCTTCCGACCATCATGCTGACCTGCTGAACTCTCTCTGCTTTTGCAGCACCTAAGGCCCACACAGTCTGTCCTTGCGTTATGGTGCCAGAGTATATCCTGCCGACAGCGACCTCTCCAGCATGGGGGTCCATCCAGATTTTGGTTATCATCAACGATAGTGGGCCGTTGGGATCGCAGCCAAGCATCGCAGTGCCCGGTTCCGATTCAAGGTCGCCATTCCATATATTGGGGATTCTGTATGGCTGGGCTTGAAGTGGCGAGGGCAACTTCTCAACCGACATGTCGAGGAGGACTTCGTGCACAGGCGCTTTCTTGGCGAGTTCCTTCTGCTGCTCGTTATGACAGTGCTCGAAGATATCCGTGAATGATATTCCTGATTTGGCCATATACGGAACGGTAATTCCCCAGTTGTGATATGCTGAGCCGAATGCTACTGTCCCGTCTGCGACACTAACCCGCCAGTCCTTTCGATGCTCTTTTGGGGCGAATTGACTGATCAGTGTGTTGACTTTGGTAATCTGAGTCATGAATCTCTCTTGCATGTCTTCAGGGGTGACTTGGAGCTCGTTGATCAGACGGTCGACCTTGTTAATGAAGAGGACGGGTCTGACCTTTTCTTTGAGGGCCTGTCTCACTACTGTCTCGGTCTGAGGCATTGCACCCTCTACTGCACAGGTCAGGATGATACAGCCGTCCACGGCTCGCATGGCTCTTGTGACATCCCCACCAAAGTCGACGTGGCCTGGTGTGTCGATGAGGTTGATCAGGTAATCACTTCCACTGACACTGTGCACCATCGAAGCGCTCGCGGCATTGATCGTGATGCCACGTGCGCTCTCTTGGTCATCAAAATCCAGTACCCTAGACTTACCAGCAAGATCCTCGGACATCATGCCAGCACCAGCAATCAGATTGTCTGAGAGGGTGGTCTTCCCGTGGTCTATGTGAGCGGCTATGGCAAGGTTCCTAATCCGCTCCCGGTCATGCATGACCTCTGTCGCGCGTTTGATGTTGTCTTCCTTGCGACCCATGACTAGACCTCTGAATGAAACGGCGACCTTACAACGGTTCATAAAGCCGCTTGTAAGACTTGCACAACTCTCCTCAGTACGATGATTTCAGATGGTTTCGAAGTACCGATCACCGAGCAGAAGCGGCGATTCTTTCAATCTCTTCTCTCTTTCCTACTGAGTATGAACCAACATCACCATCAGCGGCTTTTGATAGTTCAGCGACAATACCCTCACTTAGAGTACGGCGGCTCTTTGCTGTGGCAGAAGTACACCCAATAGCGAGATTCCGGAGGGCTACATCAAGACGGCGACTGGGGGAAGAGTCGACAGCTTTGGGTTGGCTCACGGCACCGAGTTTGATTCTAGTGGTTTCCTCACAAGGAGCGGCCTCAACAATGGCATCTATGAATTTCTGCAGGGGGTTCTGCCCCGTCCGAGTTGCTATGTTATCGAGGGCCCCCTCGAATGCCTTCGCACAGTGCTGCTTCTTTCCAGAGAACTTTCCAGTGCGCATCAGATTGTTGATGAATCTCTCAATCACCGAAAGTTTTGATTTGCCAAACCACGCGTTAGCGTGCCGACCTCCAGAATGTGGGGTTCCGATGGTTGTGAGATTGATGTAGGGTGCCAAGCCTGGATCGGCGCAGGTGACCTCTGTCGCGTCCCACTTAGCGAAAACCATAGTTCCTATGCCGGACACCGGGGCAGTCTGCTCTGTTTGGGATTCTTCGGCCATAAATAACACCTCACCGAATCGGTTTCTCCTTCCTTCCACGAACCATTTCGTCAAGGGAGACCCCATTGACCTTGATTACCTTGAATCGGACTCCAGGAAGATCGCCGTACGAACGGCCCATGCTGCCGCCGATTCCCTCGACGAGTACTTCGTCATGCTCATCGATGAATGAAATGGCACCATCCCCTGGGGCAAATGCTGTGAGTTTGTTACCAGTTCTTATCAAACTGATTTTGACGGCCTTGCGGATTCCTGAATTGGGCTGCTTGGCTTCGAAGCCGACCTTTTCGATGACAATACCCTTGGCTTGAGTACTGCCTCCTAATGGATCGTGTTTGAGTGCCCCCCCGTGCCTCCGCTTGAATTCACGGTCTCGGAACTTGCGTTCGTTCCATCGGTATTTTTTGCGGTCATTCTTCATCTTCGGCCCAGAGAACAATCCACGACCCAAGTATTCACCACAGAATGATGCCCCGCCGACCCACCAATGGTATAAGAGCGTGACGGACTCACCGTAGGTGAGTAACTACCAAGAGTACTCCGGCCTTGCTAACATTGAAACAGATTAGGCTGCGGGGCGACATCATGGCATTCCGAGATTTGCTCACTGGAACACCGCGCGACGGTGAAGAGGTCAGTGTAGAATTTGAGATGCGGGACAGATCCGAGTCGTCGGGTGGTGGCCCCATAGTATTCAACAATGTTCTAGAGGCCCCTGGACATAGTGCGGCTCTCAACGTCCTCGTCAGAGATAGGCTCTGTGAGGTTTTCGATGTCTCTCCAGGAGAGCTCATAGACACTCTAGCATGGGGGATGTCTAACCCATCAGAGCCAATGATTGTAGATTCATCAGAAGCTGAAGTCCTAGAGAACCACCAAGAAGAGGTCGATCTCCGTGCATTGCCGATCCCATGGCATTATCCAGAGGATAGGGGTAGGTACCAGTCTGCCTCAGTCATCATCGCTGAGTACAACGGCATAAGGAACATGTCGTATCATCGGCAGCTGCTTCGCGATGCTTCCCATACGGTGGCACGCTTCGTCCCTAGGCATCTACGCACGATGTACGAAACTGCTAGAGCGAACGGCGATGAAATCAGCATAGCGGTTGTCAACGGTGCGGATGCGACAGTGCTGCTGGCTGCTGCCATGTCATTCAACGAAGACCTTGATGAGCTCACAGTGGCGGCTGCTCTTCATGAGAAGTTCCATGGACGACCTCTCCGATTGGTACGCTTGGACAATGGGATACCAGTACCTGCTGATGCCGAGTATGCTATGGAAGCGCGAATAACCCTTGATGTCGATGAGGAAGGGCCCTATGTGGATATCACCGGTACAGTTGATGGAGTTAGAGAAGAGCCTGTCATCGAGTACGATACGGTGTACCATCGCAACAAACCAGTCTTCCATGCACTGATTTCTGCGGGCGTTGAGCATCGCACACTCATGGGGTTGCCACGAGCACCCACAATCAAGGCAGCCGTCTCAGAAGTGGTCCCGTGCACGGACGTATTCCTGACTGATGGGGGATGCGGATGGTTGTCCTCAGTAGTACAAATCATACCCAAAAATGAGGGGGACGGGATACATGCCATCCATGCAGCCTTGGACGGACATCGATCGATGAAGCAGGTAGTAGTGGTAGACGAAGACATCGACATAACCGATTCTGCCAGAGTTGAATGGGCACTAATGACTAGATGGCAGCCAGATACTGATACCGTCATCCTCTCTGCCCAGAAAGGTTCGAGTCTTGATCCCAGTAGAAGTCAAGATGGTACCACCAGCAAGATTGGTATGGATGCCACTCTACCGCTTGGTGTCGATAAGACTCCTTTTGAGTCAGTACTGTGAGGTAGCACATGACTGAGCCTACCAAGGATATCTCTGCTAAACTTCAGCATCCAAGGCGAAGTCTGGGAAACCGCCACAGAAGTCAAGCTGAGAAGTTCCTTTCTCTCTCGGAAACTGATTCTTCCAATCTCCTGTGGGCTGAGCAGAGTGCGCGACAAGCAGTCCTTCATGACTTCACCAATCCGGATAACTGGAGGACCCTAGTGAGAATCAAATTGAATGTTGGTGATGGGACGGGCATCCATGCTGTTCTGAACGATTTGTTCGCTGTATTGGGTCGAGATCCTGTATACCTCACCCAGTTAGAAGGTGTCGACATGTCAGAATCTGGCATGGAGATTCTAGATGCCGCATTGATTGCCGATCCGCTAGATCCTGATGATTGGTGGAGTGACGTTTCTAGCGATGAGGATTCAATCCTCTCTTTCATCGAAAGAGTCGGATTCCTCGACATGACTGATCATAGGGCAAACATCCTTTTCTCACGACGTCTTGAGCGCCTGAGGGACTCAGGTAGGGAAGATGATTACCTTAAGCTCGCTAGGGTACTGTTAGCCCAGAGGCCCTCAAATCACGAAGCTTGGTCTGAATTGGGTAGGATGCACGAGAGGAGGGGCGAGCATGATCAGGCCTGGCTTTGCTACGACCAAGCCCAAAGCAACTTCCCGGGGATTCCGGTCAGAGATCAATTCAGAGAGAGGATGGAAGCCAAAATGGACGGTCGTGCCCCCACTCCTTGGAAGGTCCCTGAAGTAACTCAGAGAGTTGAGTTTCTTAAGAGGATGCAAAAACTTTCGATGACCCCTTCAGACGATATTCGAGATGAAGCGGTTCTAGATATTTCTAGTAGCAACGACATCTTTGAGGAAGTTGCCCATCTCCGTTCTGAAGGACGCACTCCTGAAGCCTTTTTCCTGGCTAGGAGAATGGCTGCTGAAGGAATTGATGGCGCACTAGAGTTGGTCGAAGAGATTAGGATGGATATCAGCGATGAGTGATTCCAGTGATTGGGCGATAGCATGGGCAGTGCCCAAACAGCGTATCGAAACACCATGCTGGTTGATGGTCAAACACAGTGAACGGGGGTGGGAGCTCCCGGGAGGCAACGTACTCGACGGGGAATCGTTCGACGTTACAGCACTACGAGAGCTCTTTGAGGAGACTGGTTTGCTCGGCACCGCCAAAGCGATTGATGATACCATACTGGATGGTGGTGTCGCCGTCCTAATCGAAGTTGAAGTTGAACCGGGGGGGGACGGTTGGCAATCAGACGATCCGTCCATAGAAGAAGTGGGATGGTGCATTGAAATCCCTCAAGACCTACATTGGGGATCTGAAGAGATTCGGAGGTTGCTTACTCACGACTGGAGTGCTTCGAGAAGACTGGGGTCCTGAATTTCTGATATCCTATCGGAAACCAACTGATGCCAAGAATTCTCACCAAGAGCTACGGAAGCATCCAATATCAATCCGATATCGATCCGATCCCTGCCCGAGACATCGTCCAGTAGGATTGGAATCAGTGACTCAACGATTTCCCTGACATCCTCCGGGTTTGCAGGTACCCATGTTGAGCCTCCCTCCTCCCTAGGAGCCGCTTGAGATACTCTCTGACTCATCCTAGGAGAATTCTCGTCAATCTCCTCCAAAGCTAGGTCTAACCACTCCAAAGAAGATGCTAGCGCCTCTGCCTCAAGGCCGGTTTGCGAAAGGCACTCCTTAGCCACCCATAGATGTCTCATAGCGGGATCAAGATCATCCAATCCGATCATTATCCTACCTGTTTCCAAGCGAGACAGGCCACGAATGTCATCTGGATGGCCACTGGAGGGGGAAATCTCTGCATGGGTGGCAAGGGCCATCATAGACTCGCCCCGGTTTCGGTGCCATGCAGCGAGGTTGAGGAGGGAAATGCCATGCAAGGAAGAGCCTTGGTGCAATGCATTGAGCCTGTCTACACACCAACGTAACTCTGCACCCACCATGGAAGGTTCAACCGCTCCTATCAACGCCCTCTCCATTCGTATTCTGGCTTCTGAAAATGGGTCTCTCTCATCCTTAGACCTAGATCGCATCAGCAAACTACCAGATAGTTCGATTGCCGAAGAAGTTTGGCCGTCGAGGAGCATCCGTTGAAGTGTGCGCATGTCGCGTCTGAGAGGAGTGTTTTTCGTTTCAGAGAGGTCATCACTCATCTACTGACCTCACTGATTCTCAAAGGATTCGATCATCTCATCGTATTGAGAAGATAAGTCACTCTCCCTCTCCACGAGTAACTCTAGGTGAGACTCAAATGCGGTCTTGGACTCCCCTAGTTCATCGGCCAGCGCTTTGCGGTCATCAACTTCTAGAAGCAAGTTGCCAACTGCTCTGAATACTGGACGCTTCTCATCCTGCGAGGACAAGGCATTCATGGTTAGCGATATCTCATTAATCTGAGAAGCGATAGCTTGTACTTGGGAACGAGTCGATTGGAGATCCTGAACGACAGATTGCATTTGCTGGGGGGTGATGGGTTCGTCAGCCATATCTTCACTCCCTACCAAACCTCAGGGCCTGCTCTGATGCAATTAACCCACGCATTAGAGTGTTCCACCTTGCACGGAGATCGACGATACTGGATGCGGATTCCACCACTTCTATGGAGTCTTCCACTCTGGAAAATTCAGCTTCGGTATGCAGCGAAGCCGAGAGTGCGTCCGCATCACTGTGCTTCAGCCTGAATATCAGCCTTGCAGGCTCACTCTTCCTCGGAGTCATCCAGTTCACCCTCGGCGAGTTTACGCTCATAGTCCAATGCCGCCTGCTGGGCTATAACAGTCATATCAGTAGCGGTAGCGCCCTCTAATGAGCGCCGGATTATTCGATTATTGGAATCAGTGGCTCGGGTGAATGGTTCCCAGACTCCACCTGTGAATGTATGGTCGCACTTTCTACACTCCCATATTCCTGCTGCCTTACGACGAACTTTTTGATACTGACATGAAGGGCAGGTGTAGTGGCGGGACTTCTTCTTCAGAGCGGAGCCAGCTCGACGACGCACGCTCACACCATAGCGTGAGCCGAATCGTGCGGTCACGCCCGTCTTTTGTGTCCTCTTCGCCATATCAGCCAGCCTCTTCTGCCTTGTTCACCATTTCACGGAGATCTTTGCATCTTGATTGCGCTTGCTCCATAATTTCACTGAATTCGTCGTCGGTAAAGATTCCCCTTAGACCCTTCTGCAATGAATGTACATGCCCGTCATCACCCAATGTAATATGGATACGCTCGTCGCCTCCGAGCTCCTCCTTTCCATCGGCATCGTAAACGAATCTGCCGCCGACCTTCTGATAGGAGCACATGATAGGTGTCTTGGAGACGATTAACGGTCGATCTTCGGCACCGATCTCAAAACGCTTTTGTGGAATTATTGCGGTCCTCATCGCAGCGATGCCCGCCAGTGCGAAGGCATCAAACAGATTGCCATCATCAGAAATAGCGAACAAATCTAGAATTACCTGCCATGCCTTCTCACCGGGGATGATGCATAAGTCATCGACATCGATACACCCGGATTCACGGATTCCTCTGTCGACCACCCGTCCTAGTTCGATTGACTCTGGGCTCGGAGGTCCGGGTTCCCAGTTAGGTCCGGCGACCGGCCTGACCTCGGCACTGCACATCAGACCTCCTTGATTAGGGCGATCTGGATATGGAGTCATTACTTGGAACTTGACTCCAGCATATACGATGGTGTTTCCGATTCTAACTTTGGCCGAACCCTCAGCACGAGGAAGGACTCCGATTTCGAGTTCTGTATCTCGGGCCTCCCATCGACTACGGCCGTCATGTCTTTCGTCGTTCTCAGCGAGTTCGGCGAGATGAGCACGTAGTAACTTCGGAACTAGTGGGATAGCCATCAGGAATCGCCCCCCTTGAGTGCCTCGACCATAATTTCGTGAATCGCCGTTGCGGCTTCCATATTGTAATCCCAGGCCTGCTTGAACTCATCAGGCGAGAGATCCCCATCCATCTGCAGGAACACGAGTTCGCCTGAGTTAGGGAGTATTCCCATCGGTAGGTCGGCCTCACCGTAATTGTCCTCTTCCTTATTCAAATCACAGACTACTACGTCGTGGATTTTACCAGAAGCAACAGAGACCACCATGTCCGTCATAGGGATACCTGCATGGGCCAAAGCCACCGACGCGGCGGTCAAGCCCACGCAGCGGGTTCCGGCCTCGGCACATAGAATTTCGATTTCGACTCGAACCTTACATCGAGGATACATCTCCAGTAATACTACACTCTCAAGTGCATCTGCAGTGACTTTGCTGACTTCTCTGCTACGGCGGTTGAAACCGGGTCGCATCCGGTCGGTTGTTGAGAAGGGTGCCATGTTGTAACGTACATCCAGTACGGCGCGGTCTTGACGCTGAATCTTCCTTGGGTGGCACTCCATAGGTCCGTACACCGCAGCGATAGCATAGTTTGTGCCCCACCTTATACTAGCGGAGCCATCGGCAACAGGAACCACACCGGTCTCTATTGAGATTGGGCGCAGGTCAGCGGGATTGCGCCCATCCATGCGAAGTCCGTTCTCGTCGAGCATCTGAACATCTCCATAGCCACCCATCAAGCAACACCTCCGATGGATTTAGCTTCGGCAGACATTACTTGTAGCCTGTCTCGGACATCAACTATGCCGTCAAGTTCTCCGTCAATCCAGATTCGTCCATTATCCGCAACGATAATCCTGCAGTCGGTATCCTCCTTGAGTTGGCGTAGAGACTTGCCCCCTTTGCCTATGAGTCGTCCAAGTAGATGTGGTTCGATGTCCTCTATGTTTCCAGAGCGAATTTTTCGCAGGCCCATGCCTTTCATTGTGACTACGCTTGAATGGGTCTCCTCAACTTCTTGGACCCTGCATAACACCGCTTCTCCGATGTCCATCAGGCTGCGTGTGCCACCGAATGCTGCCCTTCCTGGGCCAAGGCTCATTGGAAGTATTGCATTGAACGGTGCACCGATATCAATGAACCAGATATTGTTGGTGCATCCTTCGACGAAGCCGATCACTAGGTCACTTGGCCTAGGTATGTAAGCAGACCGCAGTGGCTCGATTGTCACTGCATTGCCATTCATAGTCACTCTTCCTTGCTTCGTCGCACGAAGTCGTCCGTCCATCACTAGGATGCCGTGGCCGGCTTCTTGGCCCTCTGAGTCTCCAAGGTCCTCCCCTGGAGCGACGAGTCGGGATGCTCGTCCTTCGCTTCGCGGTCCGCCCGCGTCATCGTTAACACTCATGTTATACAGCCGCGCGACCCACCTCCCCTTCATAATCGTTGATGTGGGCACCTACGGTGCCGAGTCAGTCGAGTTCTCGGACTTCTATCTCTGAAGAACGTTTGGCAACGCGGCTAATTATCTCGTTCTTCATCCCACCAGGTACCTCTACAACACATGCCCAGGAACCGTCACTCAACCACTCATCCTTCTGCATTGAGTCGCGGAGAAGTTGACTAACTCCGCCATAATCCTTGCCTGGAACCTTGAATGCTAGTCTGATAGTGATGAACTGCAGGGGGATGATTGGTTTTAGGACATCCACAGCATCTTGCACCTGCCTCTCAACCGATAGGAATGGATCTGCCTTGAACCGTGCCTCATCGAGGGCATTCTCTATTCGGACATGCGGATGAGGTAGTTTGGTCCTTGGATCTGTGGCCGTCATTGCAATCTCATTGACAATCTGCTTCATCCTTTCGTCGACCATATGTCTCCTCTGGGCTGTAGTCAGTTGTATGCTGCCCTCATTGAGGATTCGTTCTACACAGATCAAGAGGTCGGTGCTACCGAATACCCGTTCTAAGGCATCAGAGGCGGGTCTGTCGCCTGCTCGCACGTCGGACCAAACCTCGTCTGTGGCCATCAAATCGTCCAACTCAACAGAAGATGGATCTTCCTTCCACTTATCCACGAGTTCGGGGTCGACGAGAATCTCGTATCTGGAGCCGCCCTTCTCGAGGCGGGCAAGAACGGCATCATCGAGACTGACCATATCCTCGCTAGGGGGTTCGACCTTAGAGGCATGGGGCTCAAGAAATCTTCTCAAGGTGTTTCAGAGTTGTTTCGTGATCCAGTTTTTGGTAGCCATCGGAGTTAACTACCGCTATCTCAACAGCATCGTGATTGAGGGAGTCATCCATCGAATCGTTAAGGGCTTCCAAACCCATCTTGATAGCGGCGTTTTGAGTCATATTGGGTTTCCAATTGTTCTCAAAGTAATCGATCACTAGGGCCTTCCCAACTCCGATTCCCCCTGCATTGTAGGCCAAGTATGCACCGGAGACATCGAGCTCGTAGAGATGGAAGTCGGCATCATCGGATCCGGCTATCAACAAAGCCGTTCCAAAGGGCCTAGCACCACCATATTGAGTAAATGACTGCATGAAATCTCCCATCTTTTTGACGAGTGCGGGAACGGATATACTATTGCCGTAAGTCATCCGATTTACCTGACATTGAATTCGGGCTCTTTCAATCAGTTGTCGGGCGTCTGCGACGAGTCCTGATGTGGTGGCACCTATATGGTCATCAATCTGAAACATCTTCTCAATTGAGTCGGCAATTACTAGAGTGTTAGTAAGCCTCTTATCGATTATCAGAATCAACCCGTCTCGGTATTTCAGGCCGACGGTTGTGGTGCCCCTCTTTACTGATTCACGGGCATATTCAACTTGGTACAATCGGCCTTGTGTGTCAAAGACAGTGACGCTGGTATCGTATCCTCGTCCGCCGGGCTGCATGGTCAACGTGCTGATGCTAAGCCGGACTCTTATCAATCTTGGTCGGCAGGGGTCTTGGCTATCGCGGCATTCATGGCTAAGTAACACTACGCAGGGACGTGAAGGTTGCAGTACTGGCATCGGGTGGCAAAGACTCCACCTACGCCACCTGGTGGGCTTTGATGCAGGGCTGGAATGTCGAATGCTTGGTCACAGTCCATGTCACCGGAGCCGATTCGATGATGTTCCAATTGAATGGCACGGCGTTCGCCGCCTTGCAAGCAGCCTCCGCAGGAATCCCATGGCTTCCGGTCCTAGCCACAGGAGAGTCTGAATCAGAGGTTTTTGACCTAGAATCCGGCCTCAGAGGTGATCGAGATAATTGCAATGCCTTCCTTGAAGCGTGGCCCGAGGACTGGGAGGAGCCTGATGTGCTCGAGGTCCATGAGGGTGCATTAGCAGTAGATGCTCTTGTTGTAGGTGCTCTGCGCTCCGATTACCAGAAGACTAGGATAGAGAGGATGTGCGAGCGTCTCGGTATTATCTCGTTCTGCCCACTCTGGCACCACCCTGCTGAAGAACACATGGCATCGTTTGTGAATCATGGCTTCGATGTCAGATTCGCTTCGGTGTCTGCTGAGGGAATTGGTGGTGATTGGTTAGGTAGGAGATTGGACGAAGGTGCTTTGAGTGAGCTCAGGATACTATCTGAACGCCACCGTTTCAACTTGGATGGCGAAGGCGGGGAGTTTGAGACTGTCGTCGTTGATGGCCCTCATATGAAACAAGCGATAGAATGCGTTGCTGAGCCCCAGTGGGATGGTCGTCGCGGTGTGTGGAACGTGCTGTCTGCCGGTTTATCCGCCATGCGCTAGACTCAAACAGGGGCCTAGGGTCGGCTGGTCACGGGGAAGGCCGTGACAGTATCGCCTCTAGACTACAGATACGGTCGCGACGAGGCTAAGCACATCTGGTCCAGAGAAGGTCGCCACGCCCGCCAATTGGAGGTCGAGAGGGCTCTAGTGTGGGCTCACTGCCAACTCGGTAGGGTTAGCGCCGAGGACTATGACAGGATCGCGGACATTGCCGACCCCGGTATAGTCACCGCGGACCGCGTGGACGAGATTGAGGCGGAGACCAAACATGATATCATGGCGCTCACCAAAGCAATGGCTGAGGCCGCTGGAGAAGCTGGTTGGTGTATCCACCTGGGCGCCACGAGTAATGATATCGTCGATTCCGCTGTTGCACTACAAATCAAGGATAGCATCACGATGCAAGTTGATGCACTCAAGCAACTGATTGGGACAATGTGCGCTATCTCTGAGCGAGAGCGCGACACGGTGATGCTGGGGCGGACTCACGGACAAGCTGCGGTACCAATCACATTTGGCCTGAAAGTCGCAGTGTGGGTCGATGAGTTCGTCAGACACCTAGAGAGGCTCGGCGAGCTATCTTCCCGTGCCACCACAGGCAAATTCATGGGAGCTGTGGGTACCGGTGCGGCTCAGGGTGAGCAGGCGTTTGAGCTGCAGAGCCTCATCATGGGAGATCTAGGACTTGGAACTCCCGTAGCGACCACCCAAGTCGTCGGTCGAGACCGATACATAGAGTGGGTTGGATGGATGGCAAATGTAGCGACCAGCGTCGAGAAGGTCCTGCAAGAGGTCAGGAACCTGCAGAGAAGCGAAATCGCGGAAGTCGCTGAGGCCTTCGATGTAGACAAACAGGTAGGCTCCTCTACCATGGCGCACAAGCGCAATCCGATTACGGCTGAGAACGCCTGTGGGCTGGCTAGGATAGTGCGCTCGATGATTGTGCCTTCGTACGAGAACGCATTGCTATGGCATGAGAGGGATCTTGCGAACTCCTCTGCCGAGAGGTTCACGCTGTCCCATGCGATGATTCTCCTAGACGATATCCTAGCCAAGACAGACAAGGTACTATCCAATCTAGTAATCGATGCCGGGAGGATGCGTGCCAACATAGATGCCCAGAAGGGGCTGGTTATGGCCGAGAAGGTGATGCTGGAACTGGTTGACAGGGGCATTGCCAGAGATGATGCTCATGAGATGATGAGGAGGGTTTCAATGGAAGCGCTCTCCAGCGACGAGGATTTAGAATCTGTTTGCGCTCGAGACAGCAGCATATCGGACATCTTCGACTCTGCCGAACTGAGTGATCTGTTCCGACCGGAGGGGCACTTAGGACACAGCGGCCGGATTGTTGATGAAGCGGTTGCCAAAGCCCGGGCGCTTCTAGGTTAGAATGCCATCAGAAGCAGCAGGACCAGTCCAGTCAGTGAAGCGAAGATTCCGAGCAGCATCACCATAGCGTGAGGACCGTACTGATTGACGTCGTTCAACGCGACATCGAGGAATCCTCCTTCGGATATTCCACTCATCATATCCCCCTCGGACTCCTCGAACTCAGGAGGTGGGCGTCGGGGAATCCTCTCTACTGACTCAGACACGTATGTTGCCGCTGAATGCCATTGTATAGCATTCTCGATTGATTTTCACCATTTTGGAAGTTCTGAACGAATACCGGTCTGCACGGGAGATCACTCATCTATGTCTGTGCCGTGGTTAACCAGAAGTTTGTCGAATTGCTCCATAGCGTTTTCATCAGTGACCATGAGGGAGCGTGGGTCCCGAGCCATACCGCTATAATCCTCGTTTTCTGATATCTGTAACAGCCTGTTCTTCTGGCGATACCTCAACAGGGTCCATATCATCAAGATTGCAGAAATCGTTAGAATGATCTTGACTATTGATTCAGCATCCATATGCATCACCGTTGGGGGGTGCTCAATTGCAGCGGTCTTGCTAGATGCCGTCGGTTAGATGGGTGTGGTTCGGACCAATGATCAACCATGTCGATATCGCCTAGGTATAGGTCCTGTGATACCCATGTCCTCTCAGCATTACTGCCACAGAATTGACATCTGAGAGTCTGTCCTGCCCCCGCGCTCCGCATCGTTCTGCCACAACACGATGGTCTGGAAACAACCCGAGGTACGCAGTCGACCATTGCCAGACGCTCTAGATGCACGGAACCATCGGGTGAATTCAATCCCACCCATGCGATTCTGTCACCTACCACCAGTCGGCGAAGGAGCTTGTTAACGGGTCCACCTTCTGAAAAGGCAACCAAATCGGCCCTGATGCCTTCGGAGAGCACAGATATGTGCGAGTGGGCTCCCTTAGTTTCCATTGGGAAAGTGATTACTGTGCCTGAAGAGACACCTCTGACATGGTCGTCGGACAATTGGTTCGTCCTGTGAACGGCCCAACGAGGAGATTGTTCTACGTCAGTGCGAGACTGTAGCCAACGGTGAGCATCTTCGACACATTGGGCGGTTGAACCCCTGATACCATAGAGCACAGGACAGGGGGTCCTAGGTGCAATCAAGCCTCTGTCGGCAGTCGGATCGCGATTGACGAAGGTATCGGGATGCTGCCTCTCCATTTCTCGGACTGCCCTCGAGGAGACTTTTCTGCTCTTGCCAATCATCGATTCGTCCCTCCATGAAATCAATTCCCACGTCGAATGCTCGTTCGGCTGCCATGCCATGGCTGCACTGGCACCCACAGCACCCCACGACTCATCACCCGTATGCATCACACAAGAATGGGAGTGGATCTCGCGCAGTCTGGGTTCCAAATCGACGTGCTGACGCACTGCCGACCAGTACCACTCTTCTGGCAAGTCGCTTTCGGAAATGAGTAGGGTCGGGGCGGCGTGCACAGGAGAGGACGGGAACACGGCGGTTTCACGCAGAATCCCTTCGAACCACTTCTGGCACACTGAATCAAATAGATCGCGTTGTCCCGATGGAATCTGGATAATCGCTGATAATGCGCCATTACCCCTAGTTCTTCGCGCTGCGAATGGCCATAGGCGAACCAATCGTCTTTCGATTAATTTGAATCCAGAAACCTGTGAATCAAGGGAGTGGAGCAGGTCGTCGAACGAGTCAGTAGTACAACCCAATTCCGGATGGTCCGTGTCATCCAGCCCCATTCTAATGATTCGGACACCGACTTCGGAACTCAAGCCGAGTCCCCCAATATTGAATCCATCACACTAGCAAGTCCTGCGTCTCCATCACAAAGCAGACCCCTGACACCGTATCTGGCTGCTGCAGACATATCCACACCACGATCACCCACCATTACAGAGTCAGATTCGTCGGGTCGTCCTATCCAATCATCTCCGAATTTGAGTTCCAGGCCTTCTATAGTTGGATCAATAGAAGCGGCATCCATAAGTTGCCTCCCTGCCTCCAGCATACCTGGATGCGGTTTGCGAGCCCACGCTCCTTCCCAAGGAGCATAAGGACTGTGAAGAATCAAATCGAGTTTAGCATCACTGTCCTGTTCGAGCAACAGTCGGCACATCTGCTTGTGTATTCGCGAAAGGTTTCTCTGGCTCCATAGCCCCCTACCAACAGGTGATTGGTTGGTAACCACACATATCCGGAAACCAGCACGCCTTAGGTTACCCACAGACACAGCTGAGTCGGGAAGGAGGACGACTTCATCAACGTTGTTTACGTATTTTTCGGATCCGATGATCAGAACACCGTCCCTGTCGAGAAAGGCGATTCGGCCATCCCAAGACAACCCATTTGGTAACTCAGGCAGTTGGAGGGGAGATATCAGTTCCACGTCGTCTCTGTGAGGGGTGAGCAAGGTATCACAGCCCGTGATGAGCCTTGACGGCCTCCTTGATGATGTGGTTGACTATCAACTGTATATCTTCAATCATCTCCATTGAATTGGTTGGCGCAACGACAGCGATGTCGGCTGCCTGAGCGAGTTTGCCTCCACCCATCCCGTCCAAATCACCAGTTATCGCCGCCGTCCTGCAGCCACAATCATTGGCAAAGTGGATGCCGTTCACAACATTCTCAGAGTTACCCGAGCCACTGTATCCTACAACAAGGTCACCCTTTCTGACGAAAGTCGACAATTGGCCGACAAAAACATTGGAATATTCTGTGTCATTCGCCCAAGCAGTCATTGCTGATGCACTGTCGGTGTGGGAGATGGTTCTGAGTGAAAGCTCCTTCGACCAGTCCCCGGCGCTATGTGAAGCCGTAGCCCCACTACCACCATTGCCGATGAAGTGAACACTGCCGCCCTCGCTGCGGGTGGTGTCTACTTGCTGCCAGAACGCCATCAGTGCATCTCTTGGTAACTCATCCAAAGCTTGACGGAGTTGCGTCAAGTATGAATCTGCGAACTCATTGAACTCGAATCCCACTGTATCCCCCGTATCGCCGGCGAGGGCATCCTATTTACGGGTTGATGGGTCGAAACACATCGATGGAAGAGCCTCTAGGGCTGCTCGTGAGCATGATAGCAGAGAGTTTTGGCGTTGCCGATGTCAGTCTGCAATTGATCATATGCGCATTGGGTGCAACCGCACTGGGCATTGGCTTCCACTTACAAAATGAGCCTTACGCGCCTTACTCATCGGCTTTTGGATGGACTGCAATGGGTTTGTTTCTCTATCTTCAATCACCACATTACGTTGAGATTTCGGACCCCGTCCTGATTTTGATGACAGCCGGAGCACTGCCTGTGGGAATAGCCATGGGAGTCTGGGAGATACGCAATTGGGACGAGGCCCCTGAAGCGTTAGTCTGGTTCAGAGGGTGCGTGGTTTGGGCTGTGGTTCCGTACTATGTGATTTACAGCATCCCAATGCTGAACATGGGATTCGTCTATGCCACGGCTTGGAGTGCTGAGATGATGCTCGAATTTGCTGGGTTGGGAAGTTATCAGATGGCACCCATGATGGTGGACCTCTATGGGGCTGGTGAGGTCCCGCTTTCTGAATGGGACGGGAATCGCTGGATCATGGCCGAACCGCTGGGTGAGAACGGTTTCTTCGTGCCTCTAGAGCATGCTGATGGAAGCCTTGTGAGTGTGAGTTTCATACTTGCATGCTCGGCTCTGCAATCGATGATTATCTTCGTGGGCGCTATCGTGGCTCTGAGTTCAGTCCCGTGGAACCGAAGATTGAGAGCCCTATTCATCGCATTGCCTACTATTCACGTCCTTAACGTATTCAGAAATGCAGGAATCGTATGGCTTACGGACAACTACGCCGATTGGACGTTCATGGGCCTAGGGATGTTCGACTTCACCCACAGTTACGCGGCTAAGTTCGCCAGTTTGTTCGCAATGTTCCTGATGGCACTAGCACTTTTCGACCTCCTGCCTGAGTTGCATCGACATATCATGCGTCTGCTACAGCCTGTGATGAGAGGGGTTGGGATATCTACTACAGAACCTCAATCAACGTGAGCGTAACTTCTCGTACAACTTGCCAGTTAGGGGCATGTCGTGCTCCCAAGCGAACTCCTTCATCACCCTCAGAGCTTCCTTCTCCAAGTCCGAGTCACCGACGAAGTCAGTAACTTCGATGGTTCCATCCCTAGTGTTTGCCTTGAAAGCTGCAATCGGCTCTTCGTCGTGGAAAACCATGTACGCCGAGCCATAGGCAAACCTCTCCCTGAGTAGACCCCCAAAGTAATGCATCATGGTGTCAGAGGGGGGCACGACGAGGTCACGTGTCTTGCGAATCCCCTTGAGCCCCTCCAAGAGATCTTGACGGCCCCAGCAAATATCCTGGAGATCATCAACGAGAAAGCCCTTGATTAACGTCTCATCCTCTTCGAACTCATGTAAGACATCACTAATCTCCTCAGCAGAGAAGGGGGAGCCTGCCAACCTCTCGACCTGTCTGAGTGATATCACAGGGTAGTCGCTTACGAGTTCCCTCAGATAGTCTCTTTTGACCTCCCAAAGGTCGGTATTCTGCATCGGCTCCACAGTTTTGAATCCCCCTCTGTAATCCTGTACTAGATGTCCACTGCGAACTAGAGGGGATATCAGTTTGCGAAACTCGGCTCGTTTCATGGCATGTCTCTCCATGAAGATGGATGGATCATGATGCTCTCTGAAGAATTGGAGTATGTCTTCGTCCTCCTCGGCTGGATGGACATTTCTGATGGTCAGAAGCCTCTGGAAGTGCGCCAGTTTGGCCCACACCTGATGACCCCTCAGATTGGTGCCCTGATGCAGTTGGTGCGCTGCGGCCATTGAATGTAGATTGACTCTGAACATTTCACACCTGCCTCTGAGGGCGAAATCGTCGCGCAACTCTCTCATCTCCTCAAGAGCCATAGTCTCATTTTCCAGTCTGCTGTCCTGATGCATCTTGTGATGATAGAACAGCATGCGATTAACCTCTTTCCTAGAGCGTGGCTCGACTACACCTCCTCGGATGTATCTCTCTCCATCCCCCATTGAGGAATACCCCAAGTCTGCCAGAATCTGCTGGATGTTGGCATCACAGTCATGAACTGGTACACCATTGAACGCATGGAGTACGGAAACATCCACGAGTCTGTCCCTATAGTTGTCGAGGAGAGAGGAGAAAGTCTCCTTGAACTCATCTAGGTATGAGTGGGGGATGTTGATGTCCTTGATCTCCAAGTAGTCATTGACCACGAACATTAGGATGCGACCAATCGGATCGACACCCTTGAAGACAGGGTGATACCATCCTTGTTTGAGTATCAGTCGAATCTCATGGATGAATCGGCTACAGAAGGGGTCCGATTGAGACAACACCCTCATCTTTCTGTCCTCAGGCATTGGTGAGAGCAGGTTTTCTGAATCCTCCTTGGATGAATAATAATCAGTAGGATCGGGTTGCAAAGCAACGACGCGTATGATTCGTTCTGCATCCTCCAAGCGCCGTAAAGCATCGGCCAGATCCTCCACGGGCCTGCTAACAAAGAATCTCAGAGTATGAAGTCGAATCGGGCCTATCCTGTTAATCAAAGCGACGAGAGCATCATCGAACGATAGGGGCTCGATAACGCCATGAATCTTGTGGAATACAGCCAAAGAGCGTTTTCGGTTGGGGACTTCGATGTACTGCTTTGCGACGACAAGTTGTCTCTCTAAGTTGCCGAGCGCGCTCTTGAGGCTCCTCTGAATATGGGCGTTCTCCTTCCCCTTTGGATAATCATCGAACAACTCAGCCCTCGTGAGTCCTCCCTCTGGAATCTTATCCAGCAGTTCCTCCTCAAGGGGGCCTAGCCATGGTTCGCTACGCAAACCCAGTAGAATTGGAATCTGGTCCTTCAGAGTGTAACCGACACGGTTATGCAGAAGTCTGCCGTTGTATACGTCCGGATCGTGCTTGATGTCCTTCCAGTCTCTGAACCTGTAGTTTCTAACCCTGTGCAAAAGCTCATCGCGTCGTTGGATGAGTATGAGGGCCTTCATCGCCTCTGCCGGCTCATCGTACTTCGTGAATGATTTTTGGAGCAGCAATGTCTGCAGAGTTCTGTAATCGACCACATCCACGGTTCCGCCGGTGATCCTATACTCGTCGACCCTGAGGATGTACTCGCCTTCATCGGTTTGCTTGAAGAAACCGATAGAGGCAAGGTTCCTCATTTCCAATTCCTGAAGGACGGAATCGACCTGTGCTGTAGGGAATGGAAGTCTCGCACAGAGTGTTTCTGAGGTCTGAGGTCCCTCTGAGCCGAGCATGTCAAGCAATTTCAAACGGAGGCAATCGAGAGGATCGGAAAGGTTCGACTTTTTCCATTTTCCAGGTTTGCCGTCCTTGAAGTCTGTACCCATCTCGAAAGTCAGCCCCCCAGTGTATAACTCCGTGAGGTCATCCATGTCAGCAGCACCAGCCATGGACAAGCACCCCAGAGTGCCATGAACATCAGCCATACGGATGGAGAACCACTTGCCGTCAATCTGTTCGTGCCCGGTTTTCCGGATTTTTGTGACTAGTCCTCGCTCTGCGAGTTCGTGCACCCAACCTTGCATCACATCGAAATCAATGTGGCTAAGCTTTTCACTATACAACGGATTAGTCAGTGACGGTTCCAAGCCGCCGCCCATATCCATCAGCCTCAGAAGGCCATTGGCATTAGTGGGTACGGAGACTTTTGACTGGTAATACTCCCTAAGGCTCCCCTCGTCGAGATCAGTAGCCAACGAACGAGCACCCAACAGCCTGCGAAGGATTTCTGGGTCGACATCCTTGATGAGATAGGCTCGCGTCCTGAGAGAAAGCAGGTCCTCGAAGGAAGACATGAACAGGGTCATTCCGAGAGGAGACGGCATACGCACTCGTCGGTGCACGATGCGCACGTCCTCGCTGTCCATCCTAGATATGAAATCGTCCAATTGTTCCATGTCAAGGTCGGTATGTAGGATTTCATTCATCACCTCGCGGACGATGACAGAATCATCCATTTTTCGGTGCTTCTGCATAATTTGTTCGGCCTTCTGCTGGAACTGCTTAGGACTGACTTCGTCACCGCCAATCCTTCGCGGATTGAGCATGCTCCTCGAAGAAACCTCACGAAATCTCTTCGCGAACAACTGCGAGTCCATCAGGTACCTCTGAAGGGTCTCTTGACTACTCCCGTTCCTGAATATCTCTGGAATTCTCGATACCTCTACCTCATGACTGAGTTTCGCCATGAAACCGTTCTCGTCAAAGGACAACTCGTGCACGATGACATTGTCGGCAGTAGCGATTCCAGCGAAAAGGTACCCAAGAGCCATGTTAAATGATCTGCCCCTACATGTGGTGACGATGTAGGTGGGCAGGGGGCCTTCCACCTGCTCAACCAAGATACGGTCTCTGGATGGTACTTGGAAAGTCGTGGCGTTGTGCTCCTCAAAGAAATCGGAAAGTGCTCTGGCAACCGGTCTATTGAGGTGCAATACCTTGGTCAGTAGGGCCTTTTCGTCATCCCCCAGACGTTGACGGAGCGCCACGTGTCCCAATAGTTCCAGAATCTCTTGGCTGAGCTCGTGAGTCCTGCTCAACGCCTCGCCGGTCCACGAAGGGATGGTGGGGCGGTATCCGGTGGCAGAAGTGACGTTGACTCTCGTACCTCTCACGCTGGAGACCCGATAGGTCGAGCCCCCAAGGAGGAAAACATCCCCGTTTCGCAGGCTCGAGACGAATGAGGAGGACAAGTGGCCGACGAGGGTGCCATCAGAGGTAAAGACCAGATAATTGTTGTCTGGGGCTATGGTGCCTATGTTCGTGTAGTATATCATCTGCGCAAAGCCTCGTTTTCCGTACCTGTTTTCCTCCCAGTCAACCCAGATTCTACGTTCCTCATCTAGTAAGTCAAGAACTTCGATGTAGTCATCATATGGTAAGGAACGATAGGGCCACGAAGAAGTCACCAATGCGTAGCCCTCGTCAATGTCCCATTCCCTGATAATCGAGAGCCCAATCACGAACTGAGCGAGTACGTCGAGGCAGTTCTCAGGGAACTTTAGCAGGTCCATCGAACCACGTAGGATACCAGTCTGGACAGCGACCAGTTCCAACAGATCGTGAGGCGATGTGGGCAAGAAGCGCGCCCTAGGGATGCCGCCCACTTGGTGGCTTGCTCGGCCGACCCTCTGTAGGGCAGTCGATATCGAGCCGGGAGAGCCCAGTTGGATTACTAGATCGACTGAGCCAATATCTATCCCCAACTCCAAACTTGAAGACGAGACTACAGCTCGCAATAAGCCGTTTTTCAAGCGGTGCTCAACATCAAGCCGGATAGTTTTGTCCATCGATCCATGATGGCCCTCTACACCCTCCAAACCAGCAATCTTCAACCTCTGAACGACGGTCTCCGTCATATTCCTCGTGTTAACAAAAACAAGCGTGGTGGTGTGAGCCTCAACGAGTTCCTTGATTCGGTCAATGTTGTGGTCTAATATCTCCTTGACGGGGATAGAAGAGAATCTAGCGGTTGGCAAAATGATGTCTAAGTCGAGTTCTCTAACTCCAGAGACTTTGGCGATGGAGATACTCTGAGGTTCCATATCACTATCGCGCGGGTCACTGGCGACCAGGAACTTCGCAACATCATCGAGAGGTTCCATAGTGGCACTGATGCCAATCCTCTGGACATTTGAGGTGACCACTGTGTCCATCAATGCGAGGCTGAGAGAGAGATGGGTTCCCCTTTTAGTAGGGACGAGTGAGTGCATCTCATCGATAATCATCCACTTGAGGTCTTCTAGAATGGGTCTGAATCGCTTAGATGCTAGAGCAAGACCAAGCGACTCTGGTGTCGTGATGAGTATGTGAGGGGGTTTTCGGAGCATCCGCTCCCTCTCCTTTTGAGGAGTGTCACCGGTCCTCAGTCCGACCTTGATGTCCTTAGCACGGCTTGGCAGGAACCTCTCCTTGATCTCCGTTAGAGGTCCAATCAGGTTCTTCTGAATGTCATTCGCTAGAGCCTTGATTGGAGAGATGTAAACGCACTGCACGGTATCTGGAAGTGAGCCGTCCAAAGAGCGGCGGACTAGATCGTCGATTACAGATAGGAAGGCGGTGAGGGTCTTTCCAGAGCCTGTCGGAGAGCACAGCAGCAGATGTTCGCCACGCATAATCCGCGGAATCGCAATCTTCTGAGGTTCAGTGAAGTCTGGGAACTTATCCATGAACCAATTTCGAACAGGGGGGCATAGACTGTCGAGGAGCTCTTGAGTCTCCATCCTGTCTTCTATGTATTCGATTTCAGGCATTTTTTCCCACACCCTTCGAGCGAAAGGGACTCCGGGTCGTAAATGAATGCTTCTCCGGTCAACAGCCATTCAGGCCCATAGGGCCTGTTATATTCCAATAATCAGCGCTTCGACGATATTCGTGTAATATTCGAAAGCCTCTCAGACACCGCTTTGCTAGGATGGCTTGAAAGGCGGTATGCCGGGTCGAAGTGCCGTTCATGACTGATAGACGAGTTGACAGGCTGACGTCAGTGCTCAGACGTCGAGGTATAGTGCTACCATCCTTCGAGATATACGGTGGCATGTCCGGTCTGATTGACTACGGCCCCGTAGGAGCACGTATCCGACGTCGGGTCATGGACAACTGGGTCGACCACTGGACCAGTCACGGCGACATAGTAGAGATTGATTCGCCGACAATCACGCCCGAAGCTGTCCTAGTTGCCAGCGGACATGTAGGTGAGTTTAGCGACCTAATGGCAGAGTGTGGTGTATGCGGTAACGCATTCAAGGCTAATCATCTCGCTGAAGGCAGACATGAGAATCCTGACTCTTTGAATGTAGATGAAATCAATGCGATGCTAAAAGACGGTGTCGAATGCCCTAACTGCTCAGAGAGCAAATGGTCTGATGCCATGTCGATGGACCTAATGTTCAGCACGAAGATTGGGGCCAAGAAGGGGGGTAGGGTTGCTTACATGAGACCGGAGACTGCACAGGGTATGTTCATGCTCTACCCGGCCCTGTTCAGACACTTCAAGCAGAAGTTACCATTCGGGGCCATCCAGACTGGGAAGGGGTACCGGAACGAGATTAGCCCCCGTCAGGGCATGATTAGACTTCGAGAGTTCAACATGGCCGAACTTGAGTACTTCATCGATCCCGAGGAGCCACCATGTTCGGACTTGAGTGGGTGGGGGGAAAGTGTCTCTTTTGTTCCGGATCCAGACGGGCCACATGCCGGAGTGCACACAATGACCTTCTCCGAGGTCCTGAGTTCCGGCATCGTCCGACACCCCACGGTCGCTTGTTTCCTTGCTAGGACCTGGGATTTCCTAATTGGAGTGGGTATCGACTCCGCTCGTATCAGGTTTCGCCAGCACGCAAGCACCGAAATGGCGCATTATGCGGATGATTGCTGGGATTGTGAACTACACGGTGAGTACGGTTGGGTCGAATGCGTGGGCATAGCCAACAGGACCTGCCACGACCTACTGTCCCACGAGCAGCATTCGGGGTCCAAGTTGCTCAGGGCGTGGAGGCAGTTCGACGATCCCCGTAACGAGGTCAGAGACGTGCTGGCTCCTAACGGGGCATCCCTGGGCCCTGCCTTCAAAGACCGGGCTGGAGATGTAATGGAAGCCCTGCAGAACCTGACTGAGATTCCCGAATCAATCCCCTTCGAATTGAATCTGGCGGACGGCTCGACCGCCCGGATTACCGACGATATGGTCACCAGGAGGTCGGAGGAGGTCACATTGCATGGTGAGTGGTTCACCCCTCATGTCATAGAACCGGCTTTCGGAATAGACCGCATCATCTGGCACATCCTAGACCACTGTTACACAGAAACCGAGAAGGAAGGTGAGAATTACAGCATCATGAGGCTGAACCAGTCAGTGGCCCCTTTTGATGTCGCGATACTGCCGCTGTTCAACAAGGACGGAATGGATCATATCGCGAGGCAGATTTGGGGCGATGTGAACTCGATGCCGGGTCTTAGAGGGGAGTTGGATACTAACAAGTCAATAGGGCGGCGTTACGCCAGAGTAGATGAGATAGGAATACCTTGGGCAATCACTGTAGATCACACTACCTTAGAAGATCGTAGTGTGACTGTGAGACGCAGAGACGACCAAAAGCAAGTCAGGGCGCCAATCGAGGACGTGCTGTCCAAACTCGCAACAGGCGGAATTTCCACACTGTTCTGACTGTAATCTTCATGGGGCCCCGCTGAGACCCTCTACCATGGCAGAACAACCAGAGCCAGAGGACTGGACCGAGAGGTACCGTCCTGATAGTCTCCGGTTGATGGAGGGCAACGAGACTCAACTTCGAAAAATCAGGCAGTGGCTCGACCAATGGAGCGGAGACAGGCCCCCAGACAAACGAGGATTACTCCTCTCTGGACCTCCCGGGGTGGGGAAGACGACCTTGGCTCGTGCTGTATCTATAGAAAGAGGTTGGACGATGATCGAGTTGAATGCCTCCGACGAAAGGAATGCTGCTGCCATCAGGAGGGCCGCTACACAGGGCTCCCAACACATTTCCCTCGACCAGTTCTCCGGAGGGGGAGTCGCTAGTGGGAAAACCGTGATTCTACTTGATGAGGTCGACCACCTGAGTGGAGGATTCGCCAAGATCTCTGACGACAGGGTGGACAATGCGATTCTCCCGGAGGATGATGGCCCTGTGCTAAGGGGTGATTCGGGAGGGAAGGCTGAATTGCTGAATCTGCTGAATCTGACCAAGCAACCCATCATCATGACTTGTAACGATCCGATGAGGCTGTGGGGCCGGGGGAGAAGTTGGAAGAAGAATAGGGACAGACTCCTGCTGAAAGCCGAGTTGGTTAATTTCAAACGAGTCGGGAAGTTGCATCTCAGACGCATTGCGCACAGAGTCCTCGATGCCGAAAGTCGGAGCATTGATCCTGAGGCTCTTGAAGCCCTTATTGATGGAAACGCTGGTGATTTACGAGCTTTGGTCAGGGACTTGCAGTCAGTATGTGCACTGAGGGAGGGTCACATCGTGATATCAGACGTAGAGGAAATGGCATCAGTCGCCGAAAGGGATTCACAGATTGATGTATTCAGGGCCCTGCGTGACGTTTACAAGAGTCGTTCGGGGAAAGAAGCGGGTCGGATTCTGATGGCTTCGGACAAGAGTCCAGACGAGATGATCGCGTGGTTCGCGTGGAACAACCAGACCCTGTTCGATTCTGATGCACTCGCATCTATCAGCCCGGCCATGTGCATGGCTGACAGGTCGTTAGTTACCAAATTCACCAACAGAGCCTTCAGATCGTGGTATTGGGGCTCAACCCTCGCTGCGCACGCAGCAGTCGCCCGGACTCCTATCGACAGTGGCGGAGAACCCTTCCTCGCTTATCCGAACTTCCTACGTAGAGGTGGTGAGTCATGGCGCACTGGCACTGTGGTCGGGCATCTGTCGGATGATCTCGGAACCAGTAAGGCATCCATCAGGGAGGATCTCTGGCCCAATCTGCTGGCTGTACATGATTCCGCCCTAGGTGGCGACTCTAACGAGTTTTCAGTAGCTAAGCACCTAGGACTCAGGGGCGAAGACCACCTTGCGATACACGGCATCCCCAGGAATAGAAGAGAAGCAAAGAGGATACTCGAAGCGTTCGAAGAGGATGTCGAAGACGAGTTGCCTATCGAAGATTTACCAGTTGCACGGGATACTGATACCGATGCCGGCGATGAGAAAACGGACGGTACGCAGTTCTCCCTGGATTCCTTCTAATCAGTCGGTTCCAGCCCACGTCCTCGGGTGCAGAAGCACCAGCACCGTCAACAATTCGAGACGTCCCAACCACATCAGCATCGAAGCGATAAACATCGTCGGTTCGCTCATTGCGGCCCATGTTGATGTGGGGCCGAATGCCCCTAGAGCGGGGCCAGTGTTACCTAGCAGAGAAATAGAGACGGACAATACATCTGTCATCTCTAAAGATGGTTCAAGGAATGAGATGGCCAACATCGAGACCGTGACCAGCACCATCCACGAACTGAGCATCCCGAGGACTATCCACACCTTCCTCTCCTCGATTACCTGCTGGTTGAATCGGATTGCGACGACCTGTCGGGGTTGTATAATCTTCAGCACCTCCCTTTTAGCCAACTCAAATGCTATCCTGATTCGGAGCACCTTGAGTCCGCCACCGGTAGAACCCGCCGAGGCCCCGACTATCATCAGTAGCAGTAATACAAACTGACTGAATACTGGCCAAGTAGCGAAATCCGCGCTGGAGTAACCCGTACTTGATATTGATATTGATTGGAAGAGAGCATGTCTGATGGCCTCTAGGGGTGCCAGTTCTTCAGCGCCTCCATTAGTACCGGCCCTGTACAGGTTAAACGCCATGGCAAGCCATGCGAGGAGCAGGATCAGCAAGTAGGTGCGAAGTTCCTCGTCTTTCAAAGCCTCCTTGGTGCGACCTGCGAGAATTAAGTGAAGAAGGCTGAAATTGATGCAAGTCAGCAACATGAAGAGCATCAATATAACTTCAATTCTAGCGGATTCGAACCCCATGATTCCAGTATCAGAAGTTCCGAATCCGCCAGATGGCAGAGTGGTCAGAGAATAATTGACGGCATCGAAGATGCCCATTCCGCCGAGGAAGTGAAGAAGACCCATCTCGAGTACAGTCAGAACCACGTAAATCAGCCACAATCGACGGGCGGTCCACTGCAGCGTGGGTCCCAGACGGGAAAGGGAGGGACCAGTCAGTTCGGCTCTAGCAAGGGACATCCCACCACCGAGGACACGAGCAAGGATGAGGAGTCCGAGCATTATCACTCCCATTCCACCGAGCCACTGGGTAATGGACCGCCATAGCAAGAGACTACGATTCTGGCTGCCGATACAGTCTTGCACCAGCTCCGTGCAGACGGGGCTGGTTAGGGGATCGATCACGGTTGCTCCGGTGGTTGTGAATCCTGACATGGATTCAAACCACGAATGTAGTAGACCTCGAAGTGCTTCCCAGATAGTGGCCTCACCTGCCATCAACTCCAACGGTCCGTAGAACATGCCACCCAACCAATACGGCAAAGAGCCCACTGCAACTACTGGGATCCAGCCCAGAGCAACGGAGGCGAAGGCCTCACGATCCCTCACTCTGCTAGAAGCATCTGAATTCCGGGCCAAGGATATCAATGACTGCCCCACGACCAGAGAAAGGAGGAAGGGTAGGAGATATGTCTTGACAGCATATTCAATCCCCTCGGCGTCGAGATAGGCGCTGTATGCAGCCACAACTAGAAGAGGCAGGGCTATCAGACGAATCGTCCATCCCAGTACGAGGCCGACGACATCCCAGCGCATCTTCAGTTCTCCAGAGCCTTTTCCACTTTCTTCAGGTCGTCTCTGGCAAGGAAGAGGTAGATTCGGTCACCCACTTCGATACTATCGACGGTGTGTGGATTAAGTACGCTAGTAGAGCCTGACTCGTCGAGCCTCTCCACCATCACTACTCTAGCACCGAGTCTGTTCTCGGTATCCTTGACTGACTTCCCGGCGAATGAGTGCTCGGCGTTCACTTCGCCAGAAATGGAAATAATAGCGGGGATGGGAGGGATGACCTGATAGGTCCCAGGGACGTTCATGTGGATTGACTTCAGTATCGAAGTCACAGTGACCAGCCTGCGACTGACTGGTCTGGTCAGTCCGATTCTGTGCACCGCTTCCACCAATGCTCTGTCTTTGAGCAGTAGGCCTGTTCGAGGGACTCCTTTGTCTTTGGCACGCATCGAAATGGCGATGTTCATGTTATCATCATCCAACGCTGCTACAGCGATATCGTGATGGTCAATGCCTAGTTCTCGAAGCAACTCCTCGTCCTGTGGATCCCCATGAATCACATCAAGCCTCTTGCTGTTGCCCACTGGAGAGCCGACCAGTTCGTTGGCAGCGTCTAGGTCGGGCTCGATCACGACAACGTTGAAACCCCTAGAGAGGTAATGATTAGAGAGTTTGGAACCGAACTGACTTGCTCCGAAAATAGCGACTTTGGCGTTGGAAGGGAATTCATCGTCCTTCCTGCCAACGGCTCTGGTAATCTGAGGGAACTGATCTGTCGATCTGGAGACGAAGACCAGTATTTGTCCTTCTTGGATGATTTCAGAGCCGGTTGTGAGGCACCCCTTCTCCCCTTCGGCCCTGAGGGCGTAGATGGAAGGGATGCCGACGAATATCTCACCGACGTACCCTGTCTTGGAACCGATGAGAGGGGATCCTGGCATAACCTCGGCTACGGCTATCCACGAGGTGTCCCCCAGTGGCAGTATCTCGTCTATTGAAGGTGCGAGCAAACCAGCAGCCAGTTGTTGAACGATTTCATCTGAGGCGCAGACTATGTGATCTGCCCTTGACCAACTCTCAAGAGGTCCAGCACCGCGAGAATAATCCAAAATCGCCGGGTTCTTTATTTTGGCAATGGTGGTCAAACCCGAAGCCACCCTATCGCCAACCTGTTCGCTGAAGACGCGCTTGGCAAAAGCACAGCCGAGGAGATTGGTTTCATCGTCATCAGTGGCAAGCACGATAATCTCAGCATCGCTGATTCCGGCCCTGAGTAGTGAATCACGGGATAGGGCGCTACCAGTAACCAACAGGCAATCGAGGCTCTGAGATTCGTTGATGGCTGTCGGGTTGGGGTCAATCAGGGCAACGCTTCTACGCTCCTGCCTCAGCGCGGTGGCTACGCCGCGACCAACCTCGCCAGCGCCTGCGATAATCACTCGCATACGAGCCAACTGCCTCAGCGGGGTGGCTATAATACTGCGCCATCAGCATGTCCGATAACCTGCAAAACGCATAGTGGGGCTTTGAGTCCCTCACTCCTCGCTGTCAACCGGAGTACCTGCAATCCTCTCATCCGAGGCTTTTCTGTGCTTATCAGACTGCCTTGTAGTGCGTCGAAAGGCCTGCTTGGCGGCTGGAGTCATCCCTGAAGGGAGCCATATCATCTGCGCGGGACCCCAAGCCAAAGCGATAGCTGGAAGCGTGACTAGCAGCAGCAATGGCACGAACAAAGAGAGGACCAAGCATACAATCAGGGCGGCTCTGGCAATAGACGACAAGAGGAAGGGGCGAAACCTGCTCGACTCCAGCACCATCGCGCCTTGCCATGAGGCGGGGAGGGCATGACCTAGGGCTGATGTGATTGATATGGCGAAAGCCAGTGTTACGCTGACTGCATTTACTCCAGAGTACTCTGAGTACTGCAGTTGCTCGTCAAACAGCCTATAGATGAGATAACTGGCCTGCATAGAACCGATTCCAAGTCCTAAGGCCCAGCCATAAGGGGGAGAACCCCTCAGAGCGACCACTCTGGGTCTGGCTACGAGGAACATCACGAATGCGGCCTCGGCGGCCCCTATCAACAGAGCAACGAGGCTCACGCTGATTATATTCAGAGATGACAATATGATAGCCGGGAGGATGATTCGATCGACAGCCATCGCTAGGATCATGCCCGAAACTAAGCCGTAAAGCAGGTACTTGACGGCTCCAGCGAGGTCGTAGAAGCCAGTCATCTTGGAAATGACGCCTCTCCAGCCTATGTACACGCCCAAGAGCCCTATTGCGAAGGCCAGCTGAGTTTGCCACAGTTCGACTGCCACGAGGGGGCATGGCGCATCGCCTTTGAGCCCCTCGGCCCCCGATAACGTTCAAACCACACAATCAGGACCCGTGAGCATGGCACTCGACGGGCTCAAGCGTCGAATCATGGGCTCGGTCGGTCTGCTAAAGGGCAAGCGTAAGGTAGACGAGGAAACCGTGAAGGAACTCAGCCGCTCCCTCAGAAAGGCCTTGCTGGAAGCCGATTTCAACGTCAGGCAGTCCAAGGAGCTCACTGAGCGTATTGAGAGGCGTTTGATGGAGGAAGAGTCGCGGCCCGGAGTCAGACTCGACACCCACGCAATGAATCTCATCTACACCGAACTAGTCAGGCTCCTAGGTCCCGCTCGCGAAATCATGCCTCACAACCAGACCATCCTCATGGTCGGCCTGTATGGACAGGGCAAGACGACTACTACCGCCAAACTAGCCGACTGGTGGAGACGGCGGCACGGGGTCAAGGTGGCAGTCATCGAGGCTGACGTGCACCGCCCGGGGGCCTACGAACAACTGCAGCAACTCCTGGAGGATACCAATGTAGATGTCTACGGCGAACCTGGTGAGGAAGATGCTACGAAAATTGTTCGCAATGGTATCAGGAAAGTTGGCACGGCAGATGTGGTGATTATCGACACAGCCGGTCGGGACAGCCTAGACGAAGGATTGCGTGACGAATTGATTAGTATAGCGGAGACGGCCAATGCAACCGAGCGTTTTCTCGTTATCGACGCACAGGTCGGCCAAGCAGCCGGACCCGTGGCCCAGACTTTTCACGAACTAGTCGGTGTGACTGGCACCATAGTAACCAAGCTGGATGGGACGGCCAGAGGCGGTGGGGCCCTCAGTGCAGTAGCCACCACCGGAGCGCCTATTGTCTTCGTCGGAGAGGGTGAACGGGTCCAAGACCTTGAGAAATTTGAGTCTGATCGTTTCATTTCTAGGCTTCTAGGCCTTGGGGATATCAAGGGCCTCATCGACCTCGCTCCCGGTGACTTAGACCAAGATGAAGCGGCACGAATTGCTCAGAGATTGATGTCCGGTCGATTCACTCTAACAGACATGTACAGCCAGATGGAGATGATGAGTAAGATTGGAACTGTGGAAAAAATGCTCTCCCATTTACCGGATGCAATGTTTGGTGGCATGGGTAACATGAGCAGAGCTCAGAAACAACAGATGCAAGGAAATCTGGAAAAGTACCGTGTGATTATGGACTCGATGACCCAAGATGAGAAAGATCAACCGATATTGCTGAAGTCAAGCAGAATCCGAAGAATAGCGAGGGGGTCAGGTGTCAATGAGAAGGATGTCAAGGAACTACTCGCCCAATGGAACAGGAGTCGCAAGATGATGCGAGGGATGAAGAGTGACCGAAGTTTCAGGAGGAAGATGAAATCGATGATGGATGTCGATGACTTGGACTTCGGAATGGGGTGAATTCGTGCAAAGGCGCTTTGCCATCATAGGGCACCGCGCACCGTCCTCGGGTCGACTCAATCTCAATGATCTCGCCGGAGACTGTGGTCGTCTTGATGTACTCGTCCGCGCAGTCAATACCGGGCTATTCGTCTCCCATGGGATTCGTACCGATACAGATGTGACCCTGCACCTGCTTGGTGGGCCTGGTCCTGTTCGACGCATCTTGTTCCAAGGTAGCGCCCTGAGGGGCGTTCATCCCGATGAGAGAGCGCTGGCAGGACAGGTGGGCAAGTGTCTGAAAGAACCGGTTCCCGTCATCGGACAATTGGTTGAACTGCATCATGGGCTGTGGCATGCAGGTGGTGGCATCGCCCAGACGGTTGCTGAGTGGAAGAATGAAGATGTGCGGCTATACGTTCTCGATGCGGATGCCCCTTCCTTCGTACCCGAAAATGATGAGGATTTTGGGTTCTTCCTATCGGATGACCGTCCGTTCACAGACGAGGATGAAGAGGCTTTGAAAGGGATTGAGAGAGTATCCCTAGGTGCCGATTGGTTGCAGGGTCATGCCTGCATAGCAATCATCCACCATATTTTGGATGGTTGATCACTCAAGCCACGAGGGGAGTCCCGATGACCCCTGCTCCGTGGCTGCAGCCATAACATCGCCACTGAGGCCCAGTGGGTGATTGACGGGCCAGGATGACAGTGGTGTGATAGCGACAGCACCGGAGTTGATGGCGTTGCAATCAGTACCGGGGATGTCCTCGTCCTCAATTATTGCAGCACCGACTTCGTATGCCACACCGATATTCTCTCTGTCATTCATGTCAATGGCGTTGTGGTACCACCTCGACCCCAGTGAGGTTGTCTGCATCAGACCATTCCAAGATTTGGGGGCGTTGATGTTGAGGAACATGTCACCGTGGGCAAAGATGGAACGAGCTCTCGCCCCCATCGTCCCTGATGAGAGGGGTTTCTTCCGGCTGCCCTCGGGCCGCCTCAGGTTCAACGGCTCATCAGGGAGGGCCCCGAGGCAAGCTTCGATAATCGGCAGTGAGGCCTCGACGGTCTGAGAAAACTCAGAGTGCTCATAAGTGGCGAGGCTGATTGCGATAGCCGGCATGCCATAGAGCGAAGTCTCACGCGCTGCTGAAACTGTCCCGGAATGTAGCACATCGACCGATAAGTTGGGACCCTGGTTGATTCCAGAGATGCACATGGAAGGTTTGATTTCCGGAGCCCAAGCTTGTAGCCCCCCATCTAAAGCGACTATTGCGCAGTCACATGGGGACCCGTCGAGCGAGAATATCCTCAGAGGAGGACCTCCCTCTACTCGGAGGGAGTCAGCGATGTCTGATCTCTCCTCGAACTTCAGGTCGTGTCGCAGAGTCAGACGCATTCCTGAGCATGACTGTTCACTGGCCGGAGCCAGTACGACCACTGGGTGCCCACGGGCATGAAGGGCCGCTATAAGCAAGTGCAATCCGGCTGATTCGACACCGTCATCATTGGTCATGAACAGGGCAGCACGACTCATGGACGGTCCACCGAGAAGGGGTTCATGAAACCGTGTCTTGGAATGGCTCTTCGACAGATTCTTCGAGGGTCACCAGAACGGCACCTGCTAACATCAGCGGACCGCCTAGCAAAGTCCACATCCCCAATGTTGCCTCACCAGTCCAGAGCCATCCAATTAATCCTCCAATGACGGGCTCAAACAACAAGACGATGGATACTGTCACGGGTGCGATCCAGCGCAATACAGCGTTTATCCCGGTGTGTCCGCAAAGCCCTGGGCCAATTGAAAGATATGCTATCCACGGCAGCCACAAGGCATCAGACCATCCAAATAGGGATAATTCCGGTACGACATCACCCAACCCGGACCCCTCTTGGAGTACCGATGCGGCGGCCAGCCAAACTCCTGCGAAGAAGGTGACTGGGAAGGCGTAGACGAATATTGGGACCTGCCGCTGCGAGCGCAGGTACCTACCTGCGAACAGGTATCCGACCACAGTTAGAGCACCTAAGAATGCGGCGACATCACCCATCAGAGTGACCTCGCCACCGGGTTTGGCGTCCCCAAGTGAGAGTAACGCTCCGGCGAATCCAACCAGCACTCCAACGATATGTCCCTTGCGCACAGCAGCGCCAATCAATGGCATGAGGAGGACGAGGACTAGAGGGTGGCTGGATACGAACAGCAGGCTGTGAATCAGGCTGGTATGATCGAGAGACCAGACCCAAGAGCCGAAGTGGATAGCTAGGAAGGCACTCGAAGCCAGCATTATCTGCCAGTCTCGCGGGGTCAGAGTACTACGGTCCATTTTCCTGAATTGGTAGACGAATCCGGGCAGAAGCACGAGCGCAGTACCCTGCATTCGCCATGAAGCGCGAAGGACAGGCGGAATCTCACCCATAGCCTGGAGTACCGCTCCGGCGCTTGAAACGGCCAACAGAGCCACTCCTAGCAACATCCAAGCACCGAGAGGTGTGGCCGAGTCACCAGATCCGGTCATGCTCAATCCGCCAGTTCAGCGTCCATGACCTCGGATTCGTCTTCTGACTCCTCCTGAATGCCGATTATCCCCGCTGCTCTGAACAAAACGTAGATCATGCCCCCTAATGCTAGGTTGACGAGCAAGAAACCAGCAAATCTGGCCTGCGGCCACCACGATTTGATGCTCATTGTCTCTGTACATACCACTGAATCAGGTAATATCTCGCAATCTGGGTTCGCAAGGGCATAGTCCAAGACCGCCGAGAAGTCGTCGTTTTCAACACCGAGCATCTCATCGAGGTAGGTGTCCTCGGTCCACGAGTCGGGGTGATACTCCTGCTCTGTCTCAAGTTCGTCGGACACCGCCATTATGGCCGACTCAACTCCGAAGAAGGCCTCGCCGGTCAGCGCTCCGGCAGCCACCATGAAAGTGAACAGCAACATCAGGGCTCGGCTCTTCTCGGAGGCGGCTGAGCCCTCGGAAAGGCGGATCTCCTCCACCTTAGGCAGAAGTCTTCGTGTCTCCCACCAATCACGCGCTGCCCCACCAGCCAGCATCGGGAAGGTGACAGGAGTGGGTAGGTACATGCCGAGTCCGAAGGATGTGCCCATTCCGGTAGCCCACTCAGCGAAAGCGCCCAGCAGGAAGCCGAGTGCGAGGGCGTACCAGTCACCTTGTCCCTCGGCGAGGATGATGGTGAATGCAGCGAAAGCATTGGCTTGAGGTGCCAGCAGATCTATGCTTCCGTCAGCCAGCAGCTTAGATAGGAAGATAGCGACACCGGCACCGAGTATGGCCCCCGGTACGACCCCCAATATGTTCCCCTTGGAGATGTGATACGGGCGGTTGCCGATGTAAAGGCTGTTCTTGTAGTCGCCAACCACGGTGCCCGACAATGAGATAGCGGAACCGAATACGGTGGTCCCCACTAGGGCCATCAGCACCGACTCCTCTTTGGTCAGGCCCATAGGTAGGTTGAGGAAGACGAGGAGCAAGATCAACAAGACGATGAACGAGGTCCCCGAGACCGGTTCGATACCCGTCTCTCCCATCACGCGGACGGCAATCGCGCCTAGCAGGAATGTCGTCGATAGGAGGACCACTGCGAAGACGGCGGCAGGTAGTACGGGGAATCCACCTACCCAGAAGATGATTATCATCGCGACAAAGGCGATTCCCATGAAGATGGGGATATGGTCAAGAGGCCATTCGTACCAGCCGCGATCCTCAATGTACTCATCGCCCTTCTCGCCCGAGAAAGCACTGCTTATGTCGCTGAATATGTTGACGAAGGTCGGTGTCATCTTGAGTAGCCCGTAGATACCTCCGCCGAGGATGGCGCCTATGGCAATCGTCTTGACGATGGAGCTGAACGCCTTCCATTGCACGATCGGATAGACTGGGAGAGACGTCAGGTCTCCGTACTCCGTGATGGGCACGTACTGCCCCAAGGCCGGGTCGTAGACGGGCACGTCCATCAGGATGACGAGCGGGACGAGGTAGAACCAAGCTACCAGCGAGCCAAGGCTGACGAGGAAGGCCACCCTGAACTTCATGAACCAGCCTATTGCAAGCAGAGTTGGACTCAGTTCAACGCCTAGAAACGTGTAAGAGAAGATGTTTCCAGATTCGTAAGGAGTGATTCCACTAAATTGAGCGTGTCCATCAGAAAGTCTGCTAGGCTGGTGCAGCCATCTCTCAGTATATACCGAGGCGATGCCCCAATCATCACCGGAGAAGGTCATAGCGAGCCAGTCAGCAAGACTGCCGGGAATCCCTGCTATCTTCTTTCCCCACATGAGAGGATAGTCAATGAGGAACATGAAGCCCATCGTCAGCACCGTCCATATGCCGACGGTCTTCAGCGACTCACGCGCTGCCTCAGCAGCACCGCTACTGACGTCGGAGGCAATGTCGAGCATCTTGAGTGTGGCTTCGAACCCGGGCATAGGGAGGGGGTCTTCGACCAACCAGACCCGTCTGAATATGATGAAGTACATCACGCCGAGGAAGCCGGCAAACATCGATGCGATGATGCCGATGAATGCGAGTTGAAAGGTATCCACGGAGGATATCAGATGGCCGTCGCCGACTAGGTAGTTATCCGAGTAGGCCAACAAGAAGATGGCTGGGAAGGTGAAAATGAAGCCGATAGAGGCATTTGTGGCACCGGTTGTGGCGCTGGTTGAGATATTTACCTCCGAGGGGGACCATTTCAGAGCCATGCCAAGCAGGTAGGCGACGTACCATGCAGCGGAGACAGCGAGGCCGATCTTGAGGCCGATGTAGGCGGTGACACCGCTGAAGACAGCGCCTATGGCGATGCCGATTAGTACTTTCTTGGTGTCCCAATGGCTGATCTCGAAGGAGTTCTGCAGGTTCTTCTCTTCCAGATACTGCTCAAGTACTCCTGTGTTGAGGTTGTTGTACATGTCCTCGTCGAGCCAAGTCAGCGTTCCCTTCTCTATCGACTCGAGGCCGGAAGGAGTGACTGGCTGTCGATATGCGGAACGCTGGACATCGGACATGCTACGCTCTCCTGTCCGAGGGTCGTAATGAGTCGCTTATACTTCTCGCGCCTCGGCGGACCTCAGAGGTCATAGAACGAGGCTCAGTGGTCACGCGTGATTCTGTAGCGGCCCATGGCTTCCATCCACTGGATCTCGCCACCCGACTCCAGAGTGAACTCAGAAGACAGAGGCAGAATCATGGTCTCATAGGTCTTGTTGTCCATAGCATAGACCTCATCGCCCTGAATGTGAGTGATGATAGCTGTGCCCTTCTCAATTACCGGGACGTAGATAGTATCGGTAACAGTACCTACGTGGCTCCTCTTTTGACCTGTGAATATGTCCTCCAATTCCAAGCGGGCCTTTGCCGAGCCGTGCTTGCCTGGCTTTGATTTGGACATGCTGAGAATCTTGTAAGCACTGTCCTCAAGTGCGACGTAGCGGCCCACTTTCAGTGTACGTATCTCCACTCTTGTCGTGCCGGGCATAGGTCTCACGCAGAAGTCTCGCACGCTGCCTTATCAGCATTCCCGAGACAAGGCCTAGCCTGCCTGATAGGGGCCCGGACCGGAGACCGGAGTTCCCGGCCCGGGGTTATGTCCGACTGAGTTTGCTCAGTCGTCCTTGCGGCGACCTAGGAAGGCCGCGCCAATCAGTGCGATTGCAGCGAACAGCGATGGGAATCCAGGCACGACGTTGCTCCATCCGAGGTCTGTGTCCTCAGTAGGCACGTAATCGGGGCCGTCCGTGTTGTCGGTGTCGATGGAGTCACAGAGTCCGTCGCCGTCGTAGTCGGAAGGCACCGAATCGGAATCCAGGCTGTCGGAGCCGCACTCGTCCTCACGAGCGTCGGACTCGCCGTCGCCGTCGTCGTCGGAGTCAGCGTTGTTACCCTCGCCGTCGCCGTCGGTGTCGTCCCACTCAGATGAATCGGTTGGGAAGGCATCGTCACTGTCGGCAGAGCCGTCGCCGTCGTCGTCGGAGTCAGCGTTGTCGCCGATTCCGTCGCCGTCGAGATCGTGGTCCTCGGACGGGTTCAGCGGGAAGGCGTCGTCGCCGTCGGCAGTGCCGTCGCCGTCGTCGTCAGTGTCGCTGTTGTCTCCTATCCCATCACCATCGGTGTCGACCCATTCGGATGGGTCCTCTGGGAAGACGTCGATACCGTCGTTGACTCCATCGCCGTCGTCGTCAGCGTCAGAGTTGTCACCCTGGCCGTCGCCGTCCATGTCGTCCCACTCGCTCGGGTCCTCTGGGAAGGCATCATCGCCGTCGTCGACTCCGTCACCGTCGTCATCGTCATCGGCGTTGTTGCCGATTCCGTCGCCGTCGTCATCAGCCCACTCGGACGAATCCAGTGGGAACGGATCTGCTACGTCGGCTACACCGTCGCCGTCGTCGTCTGGGTCAACGTTGTTGCCCAGTCCGTCGCCGTCGGTGTCGTCCCACTCGCTCGGGTTGAGCGGGAAGGCGTCATCGCCGTCGTCGACACCGTCGTTGTCGTCGTCGGTATCGGCGTTGTTGCCGGTACCATCGCCATCGGTGTCGACCGTCTCAGTTGCGTCGTTCGGGAAGGCGTCGAGGCCGTCGGTGATTCCGTCGTTGTCGTCATCACTGTCGGCGTTATCGCCAGTGCCGTCGCCATCGTTGTCGTTGACCTCACTCGGGTCGTTCGGGAACGCATCGTCAACATCGTCGTAGCCGTCGTTGTCGTCATCGGGGTCCGAGATGTCGCAGATATGGTCGCCGTCCCAGTCAGCAGGTGTGGAGTCAGCATCCAGAGAGTCAGTTCCGCAGGTTGCCTCGTCGTCGTCCGACCATGTGTCGCCGTCGTCATCGTCGTCGATGGTGTACGCAGACGGGTCGCAGGCAGAGCCGTTGAGCATGGTCGTGCCGAGGTTGTCGGACAATCCGTCACCATCGGTGTCGAGGCCTATGCATGGGTCCAGTGGATCCAAGTCGTCCTCGTCAATGGTACCGTCGTTGTCGTCATCGGTGTCGAGGTTGGTAATACCACTCGGAACCGGGATGTCGACATCGTCGATCCAGACAGTGTCCTGACCGCCGTTGACGCTGGCGTCCTTCCAGTACACCCACGTGTAGGTGTGGAACCCAGTGGTCACCGGGAACTGGTAGGTACCCGAAGTGGTTCCGGACCAGCGCATGGTGTAACCGGAGGTCCTCAGGCAGCCTGCCGAGTTGTCGATGCAGAATACCAGGAAGTCCCAGTTGGCCTCGGAGTTGGTCTCGTAAGCGAACTCACCCGTGCCGTTGATCGCGTTGACGACGATCTCCAGCTTGGACTGCTGGTTGTGGGTTATCACACCGGACTGGGCGGAGTATACGCCACTGATGGCGTGATTGCTCTGGATAGACCACGGCGTGTTGCCGCTGGTCACCCATCCGCCGCCTAGCGAGCCGGATTCGAAGTCGCCGCTGAATGGCGGTGGCCCGGTGTAGTCAGCTATGCCGTCGCCGTCGGTGTCGATCCAGGCGCTGCCGTCGTATGGGAACGGATCCTCGTCGTCGGGGACGTTGTCTCCGTCGTCGTCGAGGTCGGCGTTGTCGCCGGTGCCGTCGCCGTCGAAGTCAGACGACTCGGTCGGGTCGTTCGGGAAGGCGTCGTTGACGTCAAGGACACCGTCGTTGTCGTCGTCGTCGTCGGCGTTGTCGCCGATTCCGTCCTGATCGTTGTCGACCTGCTCGTTCGGGTCAAGCGGGAACTCGTCGTTGTAGTCGTAGGTGCCGTCGTTGTCGTCATCGGTGTCCTGTATGTCGCAGTAGCCGTCGCCGTCGGTGTCGGTGTGCTCGGCAGGATCGAACGGACAGTCATCCACAGCGTCTAGCCATCCGTCGTTGTCGTCGTCGTCGTCGAGGGTGAGTGCGTCAGCGGTGACCACCACGTTGTCGATGTAAATCGCCTCAGAGCCGGAGTTCGATGCGAACTCGACCATCAGGTGTCCAGCGCCCGGTAAGTCTGCTGAAACAGTCGTCCAAGCGCCCTCCATCGATGCGAAGTCGATGTCGATGTCGTAGCCGTTGGTGTCCAGCATGGTCGTGGTCGTGGCGCCGACCCAGGTGATGGTGATGTAGTCGGTGGTCTCCCAGCCGGTGCTCTGGACGAAGATGTCGAGCGACACGCTGTCTGCGTCGGCAACATCGTAGGTTGCCGTGACCTCTCCTCCGCCATCGCCGTAACTGTCGTTGATGTAGATGGTGTAGTCACCGGCGTCCGTGTAGGACACTGGGCCGTCGCCGTGTACGTAGCTGTCCACTGTGGCGTTCGGGAGTATGACGTCCATCGAGAACTCGGATGTGTACGAGTCTGTAGCTCCGAATTCCATAACCAGTGTCTTCCCTGCCGGTAGTGTCGCTACACAGCTGTTGGTGGAACCAGTGGGGCCGACAGTGGTGGTGATGGCGCAGGCGGTGTACGGGGCGGTGATGCCCTCGAAGGTCAACTGCGTGATTCCGTCGGTGTCGGACATCTGGTAGCCCTGCGAGCCGTCGGTGAACGCACCGACAGTGCCGGTGTAGTCAGTGACTCCGAAGTAGTCGCCGTCGGTCAGACCGACGCCGCCCGTGCTGATGTACGATGCGGCGTAGGGCAGATCGGGGCCGGTGGCCTGTGCGTGGAACGTAGTCAGCGAGTACCCGTAGTCGGTGTACATGCTCTGGTGCGTGGCGAAGGTGTACTCGCCTGCCTCATAGAAGTAGTAGTCTCCACCGAGATTCGCAGCTACGTTGTTGGTGTACTGGTGGTTGATCAGGTAGTGGCCGCTCGGACCCATCAGGGAAATAGGCTGGTACGAGGCACCGAAGTAGTGCATGATGCTCGCCTCCAACGTATTGCCCTCTCCCAGGGTGAACGTGCAACTGGTGATGCCGTCAGTGCTGCTGCCCGTGTAGCCCATTGCTGCTATTGAGCAGAGGGTCTCAATTCCGTTGTAGTTCACGTCGGACTCGTCGGCGTTGTTGGCCAGAGCGTGGTCAACGCTGGAGTTGCCTGTGTCGGTGTAGTACCCGCTCTCAGCGGTTGCCTGCTCGAACGATACGGTGGCGATGGTGGCACCGCAGTTGGCCGACAGGAAGTCGTCGGGCATGCCGTCGTCGTCGAAGTCATCGCTCGCGCACACGTTGAGCGGGAACGCGTCGATGGTGTCCGGGGTTCCGTCGCCGTCGTCATCGTCGTCGGTGTTGTCACCGGTTCCGTCTCCGTCGGTATCGGTCCACTCGTCCTCGTCGTCCGGGAAGGCGTCGAGATGGTCGACGACACCGTCGTCGTCGTCGTCGCTGTCCAGTTCTAGGGTGCTCGAGCATCCGGCTGTCATCGAATCTGGCCTGCCGTCGCCGTCAGAATCGGTGTCCGCGCATTCATCCAGCGGGAAGGCATCGTCGACGTCGAGTGTGCCATCGGCATCGTCGTCGGTGTCGGTGTTGTCGCCGGTGCCGTCGCTGTCGGTGTCGGTCCACTCGTTGAGGTCGTCCGGGAAGGCGTCGTCGGCGTTGGCGTAGCCGTCGCCGTCGCGGTCGGTGTCCAGAGCGTCGCAGATCAGGTCGCCGTCCATGTCGGCCGGTGTGCTCGATGCGTCCAGCGAGTCGCTGGAGGAGGCGTATGCGCTGCCGTCGTCGCAGAGAGCGGCCGTCCCAGTGTCGTAGGCATCGCCTTCATCCACGTCGGAGTAGCCGTCGCCGTCGTCGTCGTTGTCGACCGAGGTGCCGTAGGTGGTGATATCGGGCACGGTCGTTCCGGAGACGTACGTGTACTGCACCTGGACCCAGCAGACACCATAGGACGGGGATGGGTTGCATCCGTCGCCAAACTCGTCGTTGTAGTAGAGGGTGTAGGTACCAGGGGCCAGGTTCGCGACATTGTAGTTGCCGTCTGAATAGTAGTTGCCGGTGCCGACGCAATTCAGACCCCAGGAGACGTGCTCGCAGATCAGGATGTAAGCCTCGGTGCCCCAGCTACCCGTGTTCAGAGTCACGGATCCAATCTCTCCGGATCCCACGGTGAAGGTGCACTCCGCGTCATCGTCGCCGTCGCCGTCAGAATCGGTGTCGGAGTAGTGGACTGCGATGTAGCCGCCGACTGGCTGGTCCGGGTACGTGGTGTAGGAATTGTCGTACCAGTTGTCCAGATAGTTGTTGGAGTCGCCCGTGCAGTAGTGGACGGTCGTGTACGCGATGACGGTCGAGTCCGGGGAGATGTAGTCGGTCAGGCCGTCGTCATCAGTGTCGAACCAGGCCTCGTAGTCGAACTGGAACTTGTCGTTGCCAGTGGATGACGTGTAGCTCGCTTGGACCCAACAGTCGCCCGAGTACGAGGACGGGTTGCAACCGTCGCCATACGAGTCGTAGTAGTTGATCGTGTACGCTCCCGCGGAGGTCCATGCGGGGCTGGATTCAGTGGACCCTGCATTCGAGTAGGAGCCCTGGCGAACCATGGTCCCGTCCGAGTTGAGGGTGTAGTAACTGTAGCTGGAGAATCCGTTGAAGGTCGTCGAGGTTCCACTCGGGTCTGTGACTATCACTCCGCCCTCGCCACCGTATCCCTTGGTCTGGATGACTATGTCCATCGATGCTCCGGCTGGCAGAGTGAAGGTGCACTCGGCGTCATCGTAGCCGTCGCCGTTGGAATCATCATCCGAACTGGTCACAGTCAGGTAGTTACCCACGGCGGTGGGCTGGCCGCTTGAGCCGCCAGACGCACCGGTGGAGTCCCCACACAGCTGGTGTAGGGTCGTGATTATGTCCAGGTATCCGTCGTTGTCGTCGTCATCGTCGATCGCATCGCACAGGTTGGCACCCGAAGGCGCGCCTGACGAGTCGACGCTGGCCGAAGTTCCGACGGTGTCGGCATCGTTGTCAGCCGGGAAGTCCAGTGCAGATGTTGGGCTGGAGCCGCAGGCCGTCTCGAAGGCGTCTCCCCATCCGTCATTGTCGTAGTCGTATGGATAGGTGTCGTCGCCGTCGGGTGTGCCGTCGTTGTCGTCGTCAGCGTCAGCGTTGTTGCCGATGCCGTCTCCGTCGCTGTCGATCCACTCAGATGAGTCCAGTGGGGCCCAGTCTGGGTGGTCGTCCGGCCACATGTCGTTGTCGTCGTCGGTGTCGGCGTTGTTGCCGGTGCCGTCGCCGTCGGTGTCAGTGGTCTCGGTGGCGTCCAGTGGGAACGCGTCGTATGCGTCACCCACTCCGTCACCGTCGTCGTCCACGTCTAGGGTGAGGGTGGTCGTGCAGCCGCTGATGATGTCGTCAGGCTGTCCGTCACCGTCGGTGTCCACGTTAGCGCACGCGTCAGTCGGGAAGGCATCGCTGTTGTCGCCGTATCCGGTTCCGTCCGAGCCAGCTGGGGCATCACCATCGGTGTCGTCCCACTCCGCTGAATTCAGCGGGAACTGGTCGTTCGCGTCGTCGTCGCCGTCGTCGTCGGTATCGGTGTCCAGCGGATCTGTGCCAGCGGCAACCTCGTCCACGTCGAGGACAGTGTCGTCGTCGTCATCGTAGTCTAGGTCGGTTCCAGCCGGGCTGGTAGCCGGGGTGGCCTGTGCGCAGTCGGAAAGTGTCACTGTAGCAGACTCTCCGCCGTCTCCGTAGCTATCGTATAGTGTCAGTGTGTAGGTTCCAGCAGCAGTGATGTCGACAGTGACGCTGCTGTAACTTCCTCCTGTGAAGGTGTACGTTGTTCCATCAACCTCGAATGAACCCTCTCCAGACCAGTAATCCACAGATGCCACAATCTGGGCATCCTGAGTGGCGCTGACGGTGAACGAACCACTCTCAGAAAGTCCTGTGTTGGTGAGTGACAAGGTTGCTGAGGACTGCGGAGTGCAGGTCTCGACAAGCAGGTTCGGGAAGTCGTCGGCCTTGCCGTCACCGTCGGTGTCGGTCCAGGCGTCGACGTCGTTGTCGAACGCATCGGTCGCATCGTCCACGCCGTCGTCGTCGTCGTCGGTGTCGGCGTTGTCGCCGGTTCCATCGCCGTCGTAGTCGACCCACTCGGTGCTGTCCAGTGGGAAGGCATCGGATCCGTCATCGTAGCCATCGCCGTCATCGTCTGCGTCGAGCGCGTTGCAAGAGCCGTCCGAGTCGGTGTCGGTCGGCGTGTCTGCCGAGTCGAGTGGGTCGTTGCCCTCACCACAGTTGGTGGTCTCGTCCGCGTCAGAGTATCCGTCGCCGTCGTCGTCGGTGTCGGCGTTGTTGCCGGTGCCGTCGCCGTCGGTGTCTAGCGTCTCGGTGGCGTCGAGCGGGAAGGCGTCGGACACGTCGTCCACGCCGTCGCCGTCGTCGTCGGTGTCGGCGTTGTTGCCGATGCCGTCGCTGTCGGTGTCGTCCCACTCGTTGTAATTGTTGGGGAACTGGTCAGTGACGTCAGGATCGCCGTCGCCATCATCGTCATCGTCGACAGCGTCCTCGATTCCATCACCGTCGTCGTCGTTGTCGGCGTTGTGGCCGAAGCCGTCGCCGTCAGCGTCCCACTGCTCGCTTGCGTCCAGTGGGAAGTCGTCAGACGAGTCTGCTACGCCATCGTCGTCGTCGTCGGTGTCCTCGTTGTCGCCGGTGCCGTCGCCGTCGGTATCCACCCACTCGTCAGAGTCGGTCGGGAAGTCGTCAGCCGTATCGATCCAGCCGTCGCCGTCGTCGTCGGTGTCGGCGCTGTTGATGATGCCGTCGCCGTCGAGGTCGCCGTCTGGGTTCAGGGTGACTGCCGATGTGGCTGCACTGGCAGGCAAGGTCTGGGCCGTGCCGTATGCGTCAGTGTGGATGACTGTCACCGTGTAGGTGTTGCCCAGCACGGAGCAGACAGCGGTCGACTCGCACGAAGGTATCGTGTAAGTGCTGCTGGTAGCTCCAGAGACATCGCCATCCTGGTTTGCCCACTGGTAGGTGAAGGTGCCCATTCCGTCGTCATCACTCAGGAGACTGGTGTCTGAAGTCAGGACCTCGTCGTCATAGGAGTCGCCGGATACGGTGATGTAAGTGGTTACGGCAGTCCCATCCTCAATAACGATTGTAGCATAGTTTCCACCATCGCCATAACTGTCTGTCACAACGACCGTGTAAGATCCAGCAGCGGTTATAGACAGAGGTGTTCCAGTCAGGTAACCGTAACTGCCAGAGTATCCGCAACTGTATGCCACTCCGTTAATCTCGAGACCGCACTCGTATGCGTAGTAGTCTGTGTTGGTCATCGTAATGGTTGCCCTCTGTATACTGGATATAGTAAACGTAGTACCAGAACTTGCAGATCCTGAACCAACTTCAGTCAGTGTTGACGATGTGGTCCATGGTGAGCCGTCTCCGTCCAGTGCGGCCGAACCCTGAGTCGGATCGTCGGTGTTGTCCACCGTCAGGTCGAAGGTGTCTGTGACCGAGGCGCCTGATGTGGCGCCATCGTCGGTAGCGGTGACCACGATGGTGTGAACAGCCACGTCGTCATTGACCGGAGTACCGGAAAGAACGCCGGCCGTGCTCATCGTCAGAGTGCTAGGCATTCCTGTGGCTGTGTAGGTTAGGCCGTCTCCCGTGTCCACATCTGCGAAGTTGCTCGAGACATCGAGGCTGTATGCAGCATCTTCATCGGTGCTCGCATCTGAGATCTCGGTAGCAACTGTCGGAGCGTCGTTTGCACCTGATACTGTGATCACGACATCCATGGTGTCGGAGTCGGTTCCGTCGGACACGGTCAGGGTGAACGTGTCGGTGCCCGAACCGTCGTGTCCGAGCGCATCGGTGTCCGCGTCGGTGTTGGATAGGGTGTAGGTCCACGCGCCCGCGCTGTCGACTGCTATGGCACCGTATGTGCCAGTCGCGTCGCCACTGTAGGTGAAT
>Ga0209034_10000001_pt1 | contig 189564 bp, 188 predicted proteins | sample MarorgKNORR_S2LV_2_FD_188219 | JGI IMG/M metagenome (GOLD analysis project Ga0209034, IMG submission 188219) | Marine microbial communities from the Southern Atlantic Ocean, analyzing organic carbon cycling - 250m_A/KNORR_S2/LV (SPAdes) (version 2) | ecosystem: Environmental > Aquatic >... | reverse complement strand
ATATTGTGCGGAGCCTGCGTTTCAGATTGTACTGTTATGGAAGTAGATTCTAATTTTCTCGGACCGGCAGCACTTGCAAAATCCTACCGATTCGTAGGTGATCCGAGAGATGATTCTAACCAACAAAGATTTAAAACACTCAATGAATATGGTGGGGTTTGGGATTGTACTAGGTGCATGAAATGCGTTGAGGTTTGTCCAAAAGGGGTAGCTCCTATGGATAGAATAATGTCATTGCGCGAAAAAGTTATGGAGGCAGGATATACAAATACCAATGGGGCTAGGCATGCAAATGCGTTCGTAGATTCTGTCAAACATAGCGGATGGCTTGATGAACTTAAGTTGCCGATAAAAAGCTTTGGCATCTTCAACATCAAAGCGATGATCGGACTGATCCCGTTGGCAATAAGATCGCAGCGGGCAGGGAAGGTTCCACCTATTTTCCACAAAAGCATTCCTGGCGTTGAGAACGTTAGAAGAATATTTGAAAAGGTTGAGACAAAAAAATGAAATATGCTTTTTATCCCGGATGTGTGTCTAGAGGTGCATGCCCAGAACTATATTCAGCCACAGTGGAAGTCTGCGGTATTTTAGGAATAGAACTAGATGAGGACGCTTTAAAAGGCGCTTCCTGTACCGGTGCTGGGGTACTACAAGAAAAAAATCAGCGCCTTGGGGATACTCTTAATGCCCGGACCTTTGCTATGGCAGAACAATCAGGAAATCCTTTAATGACCATCTGCAGTACCTGTCAAGGAGTTATGTCTCAGGCAAATGAAAGGCTACTTGCTGATCCAGAATATTTGGCCTCAATTAATGAAGATTTAAAAGAAGAGGGCCTTGAATACAAAGGAACAGCTGATCCGAAACATCTTCTATGGATCATTGCTGAAGATCTCGGAATAGATTTCCTTGAATCTAAGTTGGTAAAAAAACTGGACGGCGTGAAGTTGGCACCATTTTACGGATGTTACATAGTAAGACCTTCAAAAGCATTGGGGTTTGAAGAAAACCCAGGTAGAAAACAAGCGTTAGAAGAAATAATAGAGACAGTGGGAGGAGAAGTCGTCGATTTCCCTGGTAAAACCCTATGCTGCGGATTTCCGATCCTAACTATAAATCCGGAAAATTCAGTCAATATGGTGGCCAATCATACGATAGACGCGAAAGATCGTGGCGCTGATGCGATGGTCACCCCATGTCCACTATGTCATTTGAACCTAGACGGATATCAACCAAATGCTGCTTCAGCTAGAAAAAGAGAAATCGATTTACCGATAATCCATTTACCGCAACTGTTGGGATTAGCGTTGGGTATAGAACCTGAAAAAATGCGATTGAACAAGCACATTATTTCAACTAAAAAACTTTTGAGTGAATTGGCCATATCGCCGTAGTTTCAATCGGATTTCGCAAAAAGCAATACCAAGAATCCAATCAATGCAGATATACTCAACCACGTGATAGAGGCCACCTGTCCCATCCCGAGAGTGGACGATATGAATCCCCACGCAAATGGCCCTGAAATAGCTGCTAACCTACCGACCATATTATAAACAGCAAAATACTCGGATACCGTGTCTGATTCAGACATCGAAATAACAAAAGGTCTTTCAGAGACATACAATCCGGCCATGAAAACACCTGCTAAAACGCCTACTACCCACCATAATTGAGCTGGAAGACCCACAACGGGCAATAGAGCAGCTAAGCCTAATATTAGAAACCAAGCCATTACATTGAGTTTAAGATTTAAAAATGACCCATACTTGTCTACCAAAAATCCCCAAACTGCCCCACTAGGAATACCGAAAACAATACCAACAGCCAGAATCAATTGAACTTCCCTTTCAGTTAAATCAACGGTTTCGACCCCATAAAGTACTGCAAATACTGAGCCGGCATATATAGAGGAAAAATACCAAAACCTGGCGAATAGAAATATTGCCCAAACTTTCTTCTTTCTGGCCTCCCATAAAGACATAAAAGCTTGTTTGATAGTGGTCGTGATAAGTGACCTAAATTCAGTTACTCTGGTTTCGCTTATTGAATATCTCCCTGACAAAAACAAAGGCAACACCAAAATAAACATCAATAATGACATTAATTTAAATAGAAAAACCGGACCTTGGGTGTCATAAAATAGCAATCCGCAAACCACGGCAAATATAGCACCTATATATCCAACTCCAACTCCGAGACCTCCTATGTAACCTACATTCGATTCAGTCGATATATCAGAGAGCAAGGAGTTGTAAAAAATATTGGCCAAATGAATCAATATTACTGCTGTACAAAAAAGAGTGATCGATATCCCATAATTGAAAACCCCTATCAAAGCGGTCGCAATAATTGCGATCAAAGTTGTGGCCACCAAAAATGGCATCTTGCGCCTTGTGATATCAGAGATGGTCCCAGCAATGGGAGAAAGAATGAACACAATGATCATGGACAAGGAAAGTGAGAATCCGAATGTCCCATCATCGCCCGACATATCTCGTGTTAACCACAAGGGAAAAACTAACCCAACAATGCCAGCGGAAAACAACGTGTTTCCCATGTCATACACAATCCAAGACCCAATCCCCAGCTTAGATCGAGTTAATTCACTTTCCGACATTGCTCAATTTACTCACGCGTTCCAGCCACCTTAAATTTCAAATAAATTGGTCGGGGCGACTGGACTCGAACCAGCGACCTCCACGTCCCGAACGTGGCGCGCTACCAACTGCGCTACGCCCCGACACATAAATCAATTTTAGTTACTTACAGCAAAATTCAGCAACATAAAATTATCATTTTAATGAGTTTCTTTGACCACCCATAACCTATATGCTACGGTTAATAAGTGAAAAAAAGCACATAGTGTGGATATTGTTAACCTAGTAATCGATCTATAGAGGTAACCCACCTTATTGGAAAGGAAATCTTCACCCGAATCCACTTCTAGAAACAGTCTTAAATTGCTGTCAATCGTCACACTGATTTCTGCATTTAGCCAAGTGGCGTTAGGTGGATACGTTAGATCTAGTGAGTCAGGTTTAGGGTGTCCTGATTGGCCACTTTGTCACGGTCAACTAATTCCTCCAATGGAATTTCATACTCTTGTTGAATACTCCCACCGATTAAATGCGTCTCTTCTTATGCTATTTGTTATTGCTCTTTTTGTACTTTGCTGGGTCAGGTATAGAGATGAAAAATCTATACTCATACTTTCGGGGTCCGCAGTTGGGTTGGTTGTATCGGTGGCAATTCTAGGCGGAATTACCGTCTTGACTGAGCTAGCTTGGTGGGTAAGATTGATTCACCTTACATTAGCCGAACTGCTAATAGGGACCATTGTTGGAGTTGTGTGGCTGGCATTCTCTCCTAAAGTGCTTAACTCTGCTAACCTGCGACCAATTAACACTCCAAAATGGAAGGCCAAACTATGGTTTATCGCTATAGGCCTCCTGCTACTAATTGTTTCTGGGTCCTATATGGTAGGGACAGGCGCAGGATCTGCTTGTGCGAGTTGGCCGCTATGTAGGGGAGAATTATTCCCGCAAGGTTCCACTTACGCGATACATATGGGACACAGGTACATAGCTGCATTAATGCTTGTAATTGCCGGATACATTGGATGGTCTTTTATAAAGAAAGACGGCGACACCCCAGGTCTGAAACGTGCCTCTATGGGACTAATCCATAGTATGATATTGCAAATCATAATTGGAGCCGTACTAGTGTGGTCAGGCTTTGACCCTGCCCTCAAAACCATCCATTTGGCCTTGGCGACTCTGATTTGGATAGCAGCAATTTACCTGATAAGTTGCGTCGTCCAAAACAATTCCAGATATTTGAAGGCATAGATATGGTCGCGGCTTATATTGCTTTAACCAAACCGAAAATCATTGTTCTACTGTTAATTACAGCGGTTGGAGGGCTATTTCTGGCATCTAGCGGATTTCCAGACCTATCGATATCTATGGCTGTATTAGTAGGAGGAAGCCTTGCAGCTGGGGGAGCTAATTCTTTAAATCACTTTTGGGATCGTGACATCGACACAAAAATGAAAAGAACTACCAATAGACCCGTAGCATCTGGCTCAGTAGCCCCTATAAACGCTCTAATATTTGGAACTTTATTGAACCTAGCAGCTTTTGGCCTTCTGTACTTTTATGCCAATTTGATAAGTGCTATTCTCACACTGTCTGCGACTCTTTTTTACATATTCATTTATACAATGATGCTGAAGAGGACTACCCCTCAAAATATCGTGATTGGAGGAGCAGCAGGTTCAATCCCCCCTGCGGTTGGTTGGGCTGCCGTTACTGGCACGATAATCGACCCAGCTCCAATTTTCCTGTTCCTAATTGTGTTTTTCTGGACTCCCCCACATTTTTGGGCCCTGTCACTGATTTTGAAGGATGACTACGAAAATGCTGGAGTTCCTATGTTACCAGTTGTGTCTGGAATCCCCGCTACTAAAACTCAGATATTCATTTACACTTGGATATTATTAGCCTTGCTGCTGGCAGCGGTTTATTTTGTCGATGAACTCGGTATCGTTTTTGCTATCTCATCGCTGATATTATCAGCTGGATTCATTTGGGTAACCTGGATTATGAAGCGAAGAGAAGACATCGATCTAGCCATGCCAATATATCTTTATTCAATGGCATATCTAGCACTACTTTTCGTCATCATGGTTGTTGAAAGTTTCATTTCTAGACAAGGAATCTTATTATGATTAAAGATAAACATTATTTTTGTTCGTCAATCAGCTTGACGGTCACCCTGATACTTTGGTAACTTTTCCAATTGGTTTGGAGCGAAATTAATATAAGGTTTTAAATGGACTCTGGCGAAAGAAAATTAATGCAACTTAACAAAATCCCCAAGACTGTTTTCCTACTATCGATAGCGCTGTTTGCTCTTCTGATAACGGGATGCTACCCCGACCATAACCAATCAACGTTTGACCCAAGAGGACCTGTAGCCGCTGAGCAGCTAGAAGTTTTCTGGTGGATTCTAATCGGTGGATTTATAGTTTTTGTACTGGTAGAGGCAGCTCTCATATATGCCATTTTTAAATTTAGAGTTAAAAATGAATCAGATATCCCAGTTCAAACTCATGGTAATCACACACTGGAAATAATTTGGACAGCAATACCTGCTGTACTTTTGATAATTCTCATGGTGCCCACGATTCAGACACTCTTTTATATGTATGAGGCCCCGAAGACAACTAAACCGGAACATACTTTGGAAGCGATCGGACATCAATGGTGGTTTGAATTCAGATACCCAGATCCTTCCAATCCAGAGAAAGAAATAGTAACCGCCAATGAGGTCTATATACCGGTGGGATACCCGGTAGCTATTAACCTGGAATCTGTGGACGTTATCCATAGTTTTTGGGTGCCCAAATTGGCTGGTAAAACAGATATGGTTCCATCAGAAGGAAATTTCATGTGGTTTGAGGCCGATGAACCCGGCGAATACTACGGCCAATGCGCAGAGTATTGCGGGACATCTCATGCAAATATGAAATTTAAAGTAGTTGCGGTTCCTGAAAATGAATTCAATGCATGGTTATTGGCGCAATCAAATCCAGCGATGGAATCCTCCGATCCATTAGTGAAAGAAGGGGCTGGAGTGTTCAAAAGCGCAGGATGTACAGGATGTCATGCTACCAAAACCATCGTAAACAAAGGCTCAAAAGGTAGAGTTGGTCCAAACCTAGCTCATGTAGCCTCACGTAGAGACCTTGCCGCTGGTATGATGAGAAATGCCAATGAAAATGGTTCTCTCAATGACGCATTATTACAAGAGAATTTGCGCATATGGATAGAAGACCCAGAACAAGTCAAACCAGGTAACCTTATGTCAAAAGGTGCCCAAGTTTATACTGATCCAGATAAGAAGCTAACAGAAGAGCAGATATCGCAACTAGTGCATTATCTGTCATCACTGAAGTAGCGGGTGGCTAAAATACTATTATGTTGAATCCAGTCGGAGGACACTAAGTGAGTACATTTCCAATATCGATACCAAGACCAGTCCACCCAACAGGGGTATGGGGTTGGATCACAACCATCGATCACAAACGCATTGGTATTCTTTATGGAATAACCGCATTCATAATGTTCATATCGGGTGGTATTGAAGCGACCCTAATGAGAATTCAACTAGCGGGCCCTGAACTAGACATAGTGAGCGCGGCAGTTTACAACCAGCTATTTACTATGCATGGCACCACAATGATATTTTTGGCCATCATGCCATTATCGGCAGCGTTCTTTAATTTTGTTATACCACTGCAGATAGGTGCCCGTGATGTAGCTTTCCCTAGACTTAACGCCTTCAGCTATTGGACTTTCCTCGGCGGAGCGTTGATGCTGAAACTGAGTTGGATAGGCGGCGCAACAGATGCAGGATGGTTCGGATATGCACCGCTTACTTCTGTAGCCCAAAACCCAGGTACAGGAATAGACTTTTGGATTATAAGCTTACAGGTTCTGGGTGTAGCTTCCCTAGCAGCCTCATTTAATTTCATTGTGACAATCATTAATATGAGAGCTCCAGGAATGACAATGATGCGGCTCCCATTATTTACTTGGATGAGCTTTATAACCGCCATATTATTGGTATTAGCGTTCCCTGTCATAACTGTCGCACTAATTGAACTTACCTTTGACAGGTATTTTATGTTCAACTTCTTCAACGTTGCCAATGGAGGAAGCGTTGTATTGTGGCAGCATTTGTTCTGGGTATTCGGTCATCCCGAGGTCTACATCCTAATACTCCCTGCTATGGGCATTGTTTCTGAAGTTCTACCCGTGTTCGCCAAAAAACCACTGTTTGGTTACAAGACGGTTGTCTTGGCCGGAGCTATCATCGCCTTTATGGGATGGATGGTTTGGAGCCACCATATGTTCACCGTTGGGCTTGGGGCTGTAGCGAATGCTGTTTTCACAGTCACCACAATGCTGATTGCAGTACCCACAGGGATTAAAGTTTTTAACTGGATAGGTACCATATGGGGTGGATCAATTAGATTCACTACCCCGATGCTATATTCCTTAGGGTTTATCGCAATGTTTTTGCTTGGTGGAATTAGCGGGGTGATGCACGCAGTGTCAGCCCATGATGCTCAGCAACAAGACACTTACTTTGTGCCAGCTCACATTCATTATGTGCTGTTTGGTGGTGCGATAATGGCAATATTATCAGGTATATTTTATTGGTTTCCTAAGTATTCAGGAAAAATGTATAGCGAAAAGCAGGGTAAGATTTCTTTCTGGCTGATCATGCTGGGACAGAACGTTACATTTTTCCCTATGCATTTTGTTGGCCTAGACGGAATGCCACGAAGAATTTATACATACGTAGAAGGAATGGGCTGGGAATTTTGGAATGGAGTAGCTACGGGTGGGGTATTCATCCTAATAATAGGATTTTTACTTGTTATTGATAACATAGGCAGGAATTGGCGAAACGGTAAACCTGCCCCTGCAGATCCATGGGACGCACGAACCCTGGAATGGTCAATAGCGTCACCACCACCGGAATATAATTTCGAAGAAATACCTGTTGTTAGATCGCTCGATGATTGGTGGGCTACTAAACAAGGTGGAGCCCACAAGGAGATTCCTGCTAGCGGAGGCTCAGGCGATGAAGGTCATGGCATTCATCTACCACAACCTTCATATTGGCCAATGGTTACGGCAATTGGCTTGTTTATAGCAGCCTACGGCGTGGTTTTCAACGACCTCATAGTACCGTGGGGAATAGCCGCAATTGGATTGGTAATAGGATTCGTTGGGGTATACGCATGGTCCTTCGAACCTGTGAATGATCCAGAAGAAGACTCTACTCATTAAGGAAGGTTGTCAATTGGCACAGGAACACGCAGCTCAAATACACGGCGAGCATGAAGATACAACAACAGGCCTTAACCATAGGAAAATGCTCATGTGGGCATTCCTTGGTTCAGACTGTATGTTCTTTGGTGCGCTAATTGCTACCTATCTAGTTTACCAAGGAAAAAGCCTGGCAGGCCCTATGCCGGTGGATGTATTTGACATACCAGTAACCTCAGTAAGCACTTTTGTATTATTAATGAGTAGTATGAGTATGGTTTTGGCATACGCTGCTCTTACCAAAAACAACCTCAAAGGCTTCAGGATTTGGATGATTTCCACAGCAATAATGGGAGCTACATTTGTAGGCTTTCAAGTCTACGAATTTAGCAGTTTTGCGCATCATCATGTAGACATTAATTGCTCAAGCCCTGGGGAACTAACCGATTATGAACAACATATTTTCGATGAAGGATGTTCGAATGGCGAGGCACACGCAGAGAGTCATGAAGGGCTGAAACCCCAAACAAATTTGTTTGGGACCACTTTCTACACCCTTACAGGTTTTCATGGTGCCCATGTTACCTTAGGAATAGTGTGGCTTCTTTCATTACTATTATTGTCATTCAAGAAGGGTATGATAACTCCTGAAAAGAACTTGGACGTGGATTTAGCCGCATTGTACTGGCATTTTGTCGACGTCGTTTGGATAGTCATATTCACAGTTGTATACCTATTCGGAGTATTCCCGGGATTCTAACTACGTATTGGGAGATAACATGAGCCAGGACCTTTCAGGAGACGCGCACACAGGACACCCAACGGCGGGACAGTATTTCCGCATAGCCGTGATATTGTGTGTCATTACAGCGGTAGAAGTCGGAATATTTTATCTTGAGTTCCTTGGGCATTGGATGATTCCAATCTTGTTCGTATTGTCCACTGGAAAATTCGCACTAGTTGCAATGTACTACATGCATTTGAAATTTGATCACAAACTTTTCACATATATGTTTGTAGCCGGCTTTGTCTTAGCCGCCTTTGTTATAGGGTTTCTCCTAATCCTCTTCGGGGTGTACACATAAGGGCACATAACCTAAATCTAAGTCAATCAGCAGAAACTACATATGTCGTTTTTCGGGTTTTCTGACTCTATCTGGCTACACTGGCACCCTCACTTAGAAGTGGTGGCCGGCTTGATTCTAGTACAGAGCGCCTATATGTACGGAATAGGATCCTACAGAAAAAAGCAAGCGACGCTTGCGACGGTTAACCATCGTCAAACAATCATGTTTACGATGGGAACTTTAATTATCTTCCTGTCACTTACCTCTCCGCTTCACATACTGAGTGATCATTATCTGTTCAGTGCGCACATGATCCAACACGTTCTGATAACCCTTATATCACCTCCTCTTCTAATACTCGGAACCCCAGGCTGGCTAGCTTCCAAGCTTTTCCAAAAAAAATGGTCTCTTGCGCTTTTCAAAAGAATCTTCCACCCAATTGGGGCGGTGGTAATATTCAACATAATATTTTCCATATGGCATTTGCCAGTACTATATGGCCTTTCCGTCGCATATCACTGGGTCCACATACTGGAACATTCTCTTTTCATCCTAGCGTCCCTCATTATGTGGTGGCCTATATGTAGTCAAGTGCAATCGATTCCGAAATTAATATATCCGATACAAATGTTGTACTTATTTGTAATGTCCTTAGCCCAAATAATCGTATTTGGGATAGTCACATTCGCAAGGGAACCGATATACCAACATTACATTGATGCGCCAAGAATTTGGAATATCACCCCTTTGGTTGACCAGCAACTTGGTGGAATTATAATGAAAGTAGGCAGTGGGTTTCTTTTCTTGTTCTTGATAATTATCGTTTTCTTTAAATGGTTTGAAGAAGATTCTAATTCAACAGAAACAAGGTATAATAGGAAAGATTCTACATAACGGGAGTTGTCGTGAACAAAGTAATATTATCCCTAGTCGTACCATTGGCTTCATTTGCCATGATTGCTGCATTCGCTATTGCGCTGGGGTACACCTTTTATCAAATACATCACAATACCAGTTTAGGTACCATCGGAGTAATTATTATCGGAATGGCGCTATTGATCTTGACTCCTCTAATAGCGTTCCTTCTGGAAAAAAAGACCTCTCCATAGGGACGCCGGCCGTACCTAAAAATAACCTTACCACCAAACCCACCCCGGTTAGCAGAGCATGTCTGTACTTCGTTCCGGTGTCCATCTGTGTGATTTTACTCCTAGCATCTTGCATGCCCACAAGTAATTCAGATCTATACGGTACAATTCTGCAAAACCATAATGGTTCAATTTTCAGCCTCCAAGACGAAAATAAACTAGAAGTCACCAATCAAACCCACATGGGTAAGGTTCATTTAATTACTTTTCTGTTCACCAATTGCACTAGTCTGTGTCCAATAGTTACTTCTAACATCAAACAGGCCATTGAGAAATCGGAATCTACAAAAAACATTCCCATTCTGATTATCTCAGTTGATCCAGAGGGAGATAGCATGGAATCTAGATTGGCATTTAAAGACCGATGGGAACTGAATCCAAATTGGAGCTATCTCAACGGTTCCGAAAAAGCACTTCAATCCATATGGTCAGACTTTTACGTAAATCCGCATCAATCTGCATTAGAGACACTCGCCGGGGAGAGTAATAGAAAGTATGACGTGATCCACACTTCTCCAGTGTTCGTGGTGGCTAAAGACGGGAGACCAGCTGCCGTGCACACCAATCCAATTCAGCCTACTCATCTTTATAAGGACATTCTTACAATATCGGCCCGATAGTCAGCTGTTTCTTTGTGGCTCTAGGCGGCCTTGAGAGCAGTTTTAGCACTTTCCACTACTTCAGTGAAGGCTTCAGGATTACTAACTGCCATCTCTGAGAGCATCTTTCTGTTTATATCCACACCAGCCAACTTAAGGCCGTATATGAGTTTACTGTAAGTGATTTCGTTGGATCGGGCAGCTGCATTTATTCTAATATTCCACAGCCGTCTCATATCACTCTTTTTCTGCTTCCTATGATCGTATGAGTATTGCAAAGCATGTATCATCGATTCATGAGCGCGCCTGTAAAGAGTATGACGTACACCTTGATGGCCTTTGGTCATATTTAATATTTTCTTATGTCTCCGGCGTCTCGTGACACCGCTTCTAACTCTAGTCACCTAAGTATCTCCTGTCTTTATCTATAATTACTTTATGGAAGTAATTTCTTAATCCGAGGTACATCTGCCTCGCTAACAAGAAGTCTACCCGTGTATAGTCTTTTTACTTTTTTGGGTTTTTTCCTGCGCAAGTGACTTCTCATTCCTTTCATCCTCATCAACTTCCCAGAACCTGTTACTTTGAAACGTTTTTTTGCGCCTTTGTGAGTCTTAAGTTTTGGCACTTTCTGTTTCCCTACTATTTTTGTTGTTTTTTAGTGATGGACTAGGAGCCAAGATCATCGCCAGAAATCTGCCTTCAAAGGACGGAGCCTTTTCAAGCAATGCATCCTCTTGAAGGTCCTCTGCTACATTTTTCAAAAGGGCCATCCCAATTTGCGGGTGTTGAACTTCGCGGCCTCTAAACATAACTGACACTCGAACTTTTGAACCTTCTCCCAACAATCTTTTTACTAACCTGGTTTTAGCTTCTCTGTCATGATCCCCAATCCGTGTCTTCATCCTAACTTCCCTGACAGCATTGTTGGATTTAGACTTAGATGCCTTTCTGGCTTCACGTTCTTTTCGGGTAGCCTCATACCTGAATTTTCCATAGTTCAGTAATCTACACACAGGAGGTTTTGCAGCAGGCGCCACTTCAACAAGGTCTAACCCTTTCTCGACAGCCATCTCCAACGCCTTTTCAGTAGTCAATTCACCTAATTGATTCCCTTCGTCATCAACGAGTAATACCGACTGCGCCGTTATCTGGTCATTTACTCTATAGCTTTTAGGTATGTTATCTCTCCCTCTTACAATATAATCCAAAGCAAATAGTCCAGCGAAAACACTGGACCACTATGAATATAGCACACCGTGACTAGGTGATCAACAAAATAATCCTTTGAATAGCTAAGTTAGCTTAGTCTCGACCTCAGTAGTTATTCTATCCAAAACATCACCTACTGCGATTGCTCCCAAATCCTCACCAGATCGCAACCTCACACCAACGGTTTCTGATTCCAATTCTCTGTCTCCGACTATGAACATATATGGAATCTTGGCCAATTGAGCATCACGAACCTTAGCATTCATCCTTTCACTTCTTGTATCTATTTCTGACCTTATTTTTCTATCCTGCATCTTATTTTGCAGATCCAATCCATATTCTATGTGCCTATCAGCTATCGGAATGATTTGAACTTGGGTTGGTGCCAACCAAGTTGGGAAAGAACCTCCGTAATGTTCAATCAAGATGCCCATGAATCTTTCTAAGGAACCAAATATTGCCCTATGAACCATGTATGGTTGATGCGAATTTCCATCTTCACCTATATAACTTAAACCAAATCTCTGTGGCAAATTAAAGTCAAATTGCACAGTCGTACATTGCCAAGATCTACCAATTGCATCTCTAATATTGACGTCAATCTTGGGCCCATAGAAGGCTCCGCCTCCTTCTTCCACTTCATATTCCAACCCTCTAGCATCTAAGGTTTTCTTCAGCGAATTTTGAGCCAATTCCCATTGCTCGTCCGAACCAACGGCTTTACCTGGTTTAGTTGATAAATTCATCGTAAAATCGTCGAACCCAAATGCCTCCAACAAGTAGAAGGTAAGGTCTAACACACTGTCTATCTCGGCTTCAATCTGATCAGGCATGCAAAATATATGAGCGTCGTCTTGCGTAAATCCTCTAACCCTCAACATCCCATGAAGAGTTCCTCCCCTCTCATATCGATAAACCGTCCCCAGTTCTCCTATTTTCATTGGGAGTTCTCGGTAACTACGTAAAGAAGATTTGTAATACATAATGTGGAAAGGACAATTCATAGGCTTCAAATAGTAATTTTGTCCGTCTGTTTCCGAGGGTGAAAACATATTCTCCTGGAAGAAATCTAAGTGCCCACTGGTCCGCCATAAATTTTCCCTCCCAATGTTGGGAGTATAGATAAGATCATATCCTCGTTTATAGTGCTCGTCGCGCCAGAAATCTTCAAAAATACTTCGGACCCGCGCTCCTTTTGGGTGCCAAATTATCAAGCCCGGACCTGTTTCTTCGTGGATTGAGAACAAATCTAATTCTCTTCCCAATACCCGGTGATCGCGACGCTGGGCCTCTTCAAGTCTTGTAAGATGCTCATCCAAGGCATCTTTACTCTCAAACGCTGTGCCATAGATCCTTTGCAGCATCTGCCTGTTCTCGTCACCTCTCCAGTAGGCCCCAGCTACATTCAAAAGCTTAAAGGCTAGAATATCCCCTGTAGATCCAACATGAGGTCCCGCACATAAGTCTTCAAATTCCCCATGACTGTAAGTACTAATCACCTCACCGTCCGGAATATCTGAGATAACCTCCAATTTCAGAGGCTCCGATTGATTCATATCCACTATCTCGCCTCTGCTATATTCGGAATATATAAAAGGCAGATCATTGGATATAACTTTTCGCATTGCTTTTTCTATCTTTTCAAGATCTTCTTCAGAAAAAGGTGTATCAGTCATAAAGTCATAGTAAAACCCGTCTTCGGTAGGGGGACCAATAGCAAGTTTTACATCTGGATACAATTGCTTGACCACATCAGCCATCACATGTGCAGTTGAATGCCGAATCCTTTCTCTCAAATCTTTTAGCTCGTCAGTAACCATTTATTCACCTGAAAAAATTCCATGAATTGATACATTTAAATTTGGTTCAAATGAAAATCTCTTTGACCAAAATGGCTGTACCAGCACATATAACTATACCTAGGATCAAGTTCCGATAGTAGGTCTGATTAATTTTGTTAACTAGAATAGAAGCAAGCCAGAAACCTAGCAAGGCGGGGAAAACGCTTATACCTGTCAATATCAGTCTTTCCGAATCAAATAAATCGGTTATCACATAGCCTATTACTGCCGCGGTTTCTATAAAAATATAATAATATGGAAGGGACCCACGAATGGAATCTCTATCCCAGTTTCGAGCGAGAACTGCGACTGCCATTATTGGACCACCGATTCCTGTTGAGGTAATCATTACGCTAACCAAAAAAGCTGCGCCCCACAGAGTATATTTATGCCTAATTGCTGATATAGACGGATTAAATGCGAGTAATATCCCCAAAAATATTATTAACAAGGCAATGGAAACTCTGAGAGCGGCGGCATTAGAGTTAGCAAGAATATATATCCCTACAGGCACCCCTATCAATCCAAAAATTACCGGAACCGTCATTTCCCTATAATTTATATGATTTTTGTTCTGGTAGATCATAAGAACAAATATCAATAGTGATACGGTATTAATTACGATAACCGTAGATTGCGGGTCTACAGTGAGCAACATGATGGGAGAAGAACCAATAGCTATACCAAATCCCGCTGTTACTAGAACAAGGCTCCCAACAAATATGGCTAGAGCCGTAAGCAAAATATCTACAAGCAAGGCCCCCATATAAATTAAGGCACCTTCATAAAAGAATAATCCGGTTCAATCAAACCAACCGGAATTAATTGTTCATTATTAATGGTTTCTGAGGTCCAAAATATCTTAAAGCTTGGCGCCTCCCCGGAGGAAATGTATCGCACCTCTATACGAGCTTCCCCCTTACTGAGATCTATTCTCGAACCCTCCTTTGCTGAAAACTCATTTCCTGCCACAGACACTAAAACTCCGTTGACATACAGTTCCATTTCGTCATTCCCAATTAAATTGAATTGGTATGTACTGGGAATCGATACTTCTAGTAATCCAAACCAATAAGCTTCGTGAATTCCTTTGAATGGTGGGTCATAATAAAATGCATCTGGGGTAATCCCAATATGAGAGGATAATGGTTGAGATTCCTTGTAAATCACACCAGACAGCCCTATTGGGCGTACTTGTCCCCTAAAAAGTACGGAAGCCGGGACAGGGTCCAGTGTCCCTCCATATTCGCCCCATAGCAATTCAGAAAATCCAGATTCTGCTAAAGCAGTTCCCTCCACTCGAATAGTATGCAGTCCAGGTCCTAATCTAATACCGTCTTCAAATTCAGAATAAGGAAGATCATCGATATACAGTTGTCCTTTCCCAAGCACTTCAAATTGATATTTCCCCGATTGACGAACATGTAAATTACTTTCCAGCATAAACTCAGCTGGAAAGTCTATCCCGGCAAGATCTTTGACCCATTGTGAGGAAAATAGGTCTATCCTTTTCTTCTTAACAAGTAGATCTCCATGATGGAATGTTAGCTCAACACCAGTTGTATTTTTCAATTGATCTTTACTTATCAAAACCTCATAGAGAATTGGATCCTTTCCATTCGGAGCAGTGATTACCCGAAATTTGGCTGAAGGGTAATATTCTGCCAATAGTTCGTACATTCCACTATCTCGAGGTTCGAGATAAATAGCAGCCCCATTTAGAACCCTTTCAGGAGATATAGGCAAATCTCTTGGTGCAAACAAAGGCTCATAGTGAACATTACCTGAAACAACTGACGCTGTAAGACTGTAAAGAAATTGTCTCGAGGAGTAGAGGGTATAAGCATTCTGAGACTGTTTAACCATCTCTTTAGCCATAATAGTCTCAGACGTTGAAAAATCGGAAAAGACTTCAGGATGACCAGCCTGTTTCCCAAAATAGATACTCAGATTTAGATAACCGATAAATCCAAATAAAAACAATATTGCGAAAACAGCGGTTCTCCTAATAATTAAATAGGAATGAGATTTCAATAAGTTCCAAAATAGCACCACCGGAAAAAGAGCTATGATTATTACCGCTGGGATGACTCCTATTGACCTAAGGGATTGTGGAGATTCCCAGGGAACTGACAGTATTCCAGGCAGTAACATAATGAAAAGCCAAAACACAAATAATAAGTAAAGAGGTTGCCGGCATTTTGCCAAAACAATAATGAGCCCAACTATTAACAAAGAGCCAGTCACATCGTCCAGCATTGGTTCTAAAGGCAAATTATGCCTGGGATTTGGATCTCCAGATATATGAAACATTGAAATGTGCTCTGTAAAGTTTTCCAATATCGCTCTACCGGGATTGCCTCCGGACAGATGATTCATTATGAAAGTTTCGTCAGTACGTTTGAAAAATATGTCTGAATTTGTGTACGCATAATGTATCAATGGTGACGTAGTAATTATTGTTGCAACACCCATAGCAACAAGACAGGTAAGAAGCTTTCGCCACCCTGGATAATCAGAAATCAGCCTTAACAATACACTCACTAATATAACCAATGGAAATAGACGAAATGGTGCGTAAAACCACATCCCAACGCCAAGAATAAATCCTGTCCAAAAAAACCAAAAAGGGCTCCATCTAATTAAGCTTTTCCACAGTAGGAATCCGGTAAAAGCAGAAAATGCCGCGGCAGTTATCCCGTGCATACCTATACGCCCCCAATTTAGGCTCCAACTCATCACCGAGGCTAAAAAGGCTGCAGCGAGTCCCCATTTGGCTTCAAAAACTTCTCTCGAAAAATAAAACATCCCTAGGACGAGAAACACAGAAAACCCCATGGCCACCAGCCTGCCATTCCACCACAATGATCCTGTTATTTCCTGCAATATTGCTATGGGAATCAGAAAAGCAGACGGGAGATGTGTGGATGGTACAAAAACTGGTGTGTCAAATGGTGATGCATGGATCTGGCCAGCCCTCACGATATTGTCCGCCTCGTCGTACCAAAGCCCAGCGGGTAATTCTGAAACGTTATATATCCGAATAAAAACAGCCATTATTACTATGAGCGTGAGAAATAATGTAACAAACAACGGAAAACTTACTTTAATACTACGCAGCTGCCTAGATCTTTCCCTATTGAGGCCACGAATCAAAAAAGGTACCAACAAAATCATCAAGATGGACAGCAGGTAAAAAAACCACCCCAATCCGAATTCGGACTTACCAAAAAACACTACTCCAACTATTCCAAAAACTGTAGAAGCCACTAAAAATAAACCAGCAGCTACTTTTTCAATAACCCTTATCCATAAAATCTTTGAGGATGACTCATTAAGATTGAAAACTTCACCGTCAAAGCCAGAATCATCATACCTAGTGAAAATACAATGGTTGATTCCATTTACGGCAATTAATGTAGCTAGACACCCAACGAGAAAGGTTGGTACAGAAAAAATATAAAATCCATGATCCCAAATCTGAATAGTGATATATATCAGTAGAAAACCACTTAAAAGCGACAATAAGCGAACGTTTCTCTCGTTTAATCTATCCATGCAGAATATCTCTTTGGATCAGGATGTTATCAAAGATCCGGTCTCAATCATTGAATCTATCAAGGATTCCTCTATTCCAAACTCTCTAAGTATTTCAATGCTGTGTTCTCCCAACATTGGAGTCGGTTTAATGACAGGAATTGGTAATTCCGGAAATTGGATAAGGTTGTGAGAAAAAGCATACTCTCTCCCGTCATCAAGCACGCTTTTAGAAATCATATTGTTTTGGAAAGCTTGTTCATCCTGAAAAAAAGAAAGTTCATAATTCTCTATGGAGATAGAACAAGGTATATTCCTTAAGCCCATTAATTCAACCCAATGGGCAGATTCTTTAAGTTTTATGACATCCTGAATTTGATTACCTAACTCAGTATGTTCCTTTTCTTTCCCTTTGTTGAAAGAATTTTGTAATCCTAGCAATCCAGTAAAACTCTCTGCTAAGTCTGACCGCTCTGCACTAACGTAAATATAGCCATCAAGAGTTTGATATAAACGATGGAAATCACTAAGTCCATTTTGATGTTTGTCAGAAAGTCTTCGAGGCACCTTATTTTCATAGCGGGCGAAATCTCCAGCCAGAAGTAAACAGCCTGCATTGAGTAAGTTAGTATTAACAACCTGTCCAATACCATTTTTCTCTCTAGCGTAAAGAGCCATAACGGCCCCGAGGGCACCCAAACAACCCCCTGTGTAGTCAGTTGGTGCAACCGGAGAAAGAAAAGATGGGGGGTTCCCTTCTCCTCCTTGAGCCACTTGGAGGCCCATCCAGGCTTGAGCCAAGGGATCAACTCCAGGACGTTTGGCAAAAGGTCCATCCCATCCAAATGCGGTAACATGAACTTCTATCATTTTAGGATTTAATGTTTTCAATGTTTCTGTGCCTAACCCCATTCTGCCTGTCGCACCGGGTCTCATATTCGCAACCATAATGTCACAAGACCCTACAATTTCCTGCAAGGCTTTTTTGGCCATCTCATTTTTTGCGTCAATCGATATTGATCTCTTGTTAGCATTCAATGCATGAAAATAGCGACCGCCAGCCGGCCTAGATATATCTCCATACGGAGGTTCTATTTTTAATACATCAGCTCCCAAATCAGCAAGAAGACGCCCCATGGTAGGGCCCGCTATGACATTGGTAATATCCGCCACTTTAATTCCCTCAAGGGGAAGCTCTGTAGATCTATCAAGGGAACCTTTATGCTCCCAACTCGATGATTGCATAAACGTAACATTACTTTTTGAATCCAATTCACGAGGTCCCTTAATTGAACCAGGCGTTTCGGAAAATTTTATTGGTAATCCATACTGAAGCATTTGGCCAAAAATAGGATCTTTGAGCTGCTGTACCATTTCATTATGGACAACTTGTTCATTATCCATGGCTGACTCAGCGCTTTCTGCATGCGCGAAGGGAACATCAACTGATTCAAACAATTCAGCCCATTCAATGGATGATTTAGTCTCCATTACTTCTTTGACTATGTTGAAAAGTTCCTCTCTGGCCTCTTCATTAACCGGGCTTCGACCATCACCAAATTTTGGATCGGTCATAACCTCTGCTATACCCATCACGGTAGCCGCTATATCTACGAAACCTGCATGGATACAGCCCAACTGTATCCACTCTCCATCCTCACACTCGTAAACACTGTAAAAGGGTCCACCTCCAACAGGAGTAGCTTTAACAGGCCTAGGGTTTATTCTTTCACCAATAGCTTTGGGCATATACAAAAGCCCAGCAGCCATCAAAGAAGTATTTATTTTTAAGCCTGAGTGAGTACTTAAACGCTGAAACAAGCCCGCTGTAAGGCCAAGAGTCGCCAGTAGGCCCGCTCCCACCTCTATCAGCGGGTGGGCTACATGAGTAGATCCTTCTTCAAACCCTGGCATACTATCTAAAATACCCGTTCTGGCCTTTATTAGGTCCGCTATCGGGAATCCATTCTTTAGCGGCCCTTTGTTCCCATAAGAAGTGATCGAACAATGTATTAATTGAGGATTGTTTTTGCGTAGAGCTTCAAATCCTATTTTTTCTTGAAGTGGGTCGGAAGGTAAAAGGTCTTCTATCAAGATGTCCGACTTTTGAACAAAGTTCATAAACGAATCATACCGGGTATCTAAATCAAGATTCAGGAGTTCTTTACCTCTATGTATCGTTGCTAGCTCCGGATCGTCAGCAAGGGAATTAGAACCAACAGGAATCCTAATGATCCTAGCTCCATTATCACCCAGAAACATCGAACAAATTGAGCCCGCCTTTCCGGTCGTCGTGTCAATTACATTTATATCGTCAAATACTTGCATAAATTACCTAAATAATCTCCATACCCTGCACATATCCCATCCATCAAAAAAAGAAAACCCCGGGTTTGATCGAAATCCCACCCAGGGTTCTTTAAAATGAAATACTATTTGTATCTAAGCCACCGGAGCCGTTAATTTTTCCCTAATAATAGCTCTCAGTTCTTTGACTCTCGGCAAATTAGGAAATACGCCATCCTCTTCTGCTTTATCGTATATCTTTTCACCGTCAGCAAATACCTGATAAATCCCACCGGTACCCGGGGTGATTCTTATTGCAATATCATTACCTGCTTCTGCGAAAAACTCGTTGGCCATCCAGGCCGCCATACTGTGATGTGATCAAGGCACACAGTAAATAATTTCTACCTCAAATTTTCCTTCACCTGCCATGTTACCCTCCTTATCGAAGTTGCGGTGTCCATTTTTATATGGGCTCAAGCTACCACAAATTGAAACCACGGGTCAATAATTCACAAGACGAACTTGAGACTAAAATTCCATATCCATCCCCATGTCTACTACCTTACCTTTATTTTCAGATGAGGTATCTAAGCGGTCCTTAAATTCCAAAAGTAACTTATGTTCGTATTTATCATCGAGACTCGTTGAATCATTAAGATCACTCCTCAATTTTTCCAACAAATTATGTTCCAACCTTCCTTCAGGCATATCAAAGAAATCTCTATCAAAAACAGGCACTTTGCCGCTCCTAAAATATCCTTTGTTTTCAAGCTCATAGGATTCAAGGTCATCGGTACCTTTACCCAACACCTCACCTGTTTCAACATAATGTTCCATCACTGGTTTCATACCGTATTTTTGAATCGGACAAACTTTCATACATATACCGCAACCTGAATATCGAGCCATCACAGGCCTACAGCGTTTGGCAATTAGTTTATTTTTTTCTACTCCTCTGAACCAAACTCTCTGAGCCTGGATCGCCTTACCTGGGCACCTCATGAAACAAACTTGGCAAAGCTCGCAAAATTTATATATGCCGTAATCCTCCGCAGAATCATATTTAATTGGAGCATTGGTTATTATCACCTGCAACCTAGCGCGTGAACCAAAATGTGGCGAAAGCAATTGTCCGTTCACCCCCAACTGCCCTAATCCAGCTTCAACAAACATTGGAATCATGGGACCAAAATGCCAAGCTGGGCCCGATATCTGTGCACTAAACCCCATTTCATTTATGAATTCAACAAGTTTCAAGGATAGGTCCGCCTGAGACATGTATGCATCCCCCTGAGCGACTTCAGACACATAAGAAGGCATATCTTGGGTTTCTACGTATCCTTGTTCATACGCAAGGCATATTGCATTAGGGAGATCAGTTCTTACAAACTCTTTACGACTCTGATAGACATACCTTCTGTCAAACTTTGTAAACCCAATTTCCCCATATCCAAGCTGCCTTGCCTTATCCCGTATGTCCTCCGTATGATCGCCTATATCTACAGGTGGTTTTGGGGTTTTATCTCCAGACCGTTTTATCTTTTCAACCCATGGGGCCATCTTTTTTTGGTAATCACGGTATAGTTCTTCCGTTGCCGGTGTGTGTTCAGATCTTTCAGTTCGGGCCCATTCCGCTGATGCGCTATTCTCCAACGCGAAACTTTCCAGAGGAAATTCTCTGCTGTAATAGGACACTTCGGCGTCTCTTTGTGGTATCCCTTCAACTTTAAGAAGATCTTGAGCTATTGGGATTTCAATGTCAGAATCGCCATAACCTAACCCAGGCCTCGTAATAATTTTTCCTATCCTACGCTTTGCCAAATTATGAACTCTCGATTAATAATTTCTTTTACTTCGGGCATGATGAGATTATAGAACAAGTTTTATTTGATTTTTTACCTGTCCAAAAATATTGTGTAAAGTTATCCTTGTATGTAGACAAAGAATTGGAGCGAGATTTGACTCAAGGCATAAAAATAGAAAAAGTCGGTGTTTACGGCGATAAAATATTAATACGATGGGACGACGGGCACGAAAGCACATATGGGGCTAGAGAAATTAGAATCAGTTGCCAATGTGCCGAATGCGTTGAAGAGTGGAGCAAAAGACAATTACTGGACCCTGCTAGTGTCCCTTCTGATTTAGTGGCAGAAGACCATTTAATGATAGGCAATTACGCGATTCAATTTTTGTGGAGCGATGCCCACTACACTGGTATTTTCCCCTTTGATACGTTAAGAACAATGTGCCCTTGTAGCAGCTGCAATTGACATACATATCCCAAAATTGAGCTAGCTTAAGGACCATTCAATAAGACGGGACTCATAGAAGAGGGATCATGCACACAATCCCCCTTCCATATTTGTCTGTTTCTATACTGGTTTGAACTTCGGGAGGGCTAACTCATCAGTTATGTCTTCAAACACAACTTCCAAAGCCATACCGATCTGCAAGTTTTCTGGTGTGGGGTCCTCTATCACTATATTAGTGGGCATTTTGGGTCCTTCTTCCAGCTCCACTACTGCAGTGACAAAGGGAACATCATCAACAAAACCAGGATGAGGTGCTCTCTGAACAATACCGTATGTAAACAATGTTGCTTTGCCTGAAGCTTTTACCCATTTGGTGTCTCGTGGAGTAGCGCATTCTATATTGCGGCAAAAATCTGTGGGGTAGAAATATGCCTCTTCGCAGCCATTACAGTATCTTAGCCACAATTCTTTTTCTTTGGCCTTTTGCCAATAAACGTCGGATTCTCCCTGTGGAACAGGTATTGGTTTGTTATATGCCATTTGTAAACTCCTTAAATTAATCTACTGCTAGAACCGTAGTTCCAGTCGAGGAAAGCGATCCGCCCGTACCATTTATGAGACAAAGTTTTGGATCGTCCAGCTGACGATCTCCACACTCACCTCTCAGCTGTCTTACGGCCTCTAGCACCAGGAACATGCCATACATTCCAGAATGGGTATATGACAAACCTCCCCCTGAGGTATTCATAGCAAAATCTCCACCTGGGGCGGTCCTCTGGTTAGCTACAAAATCCGGAGCCTCACCAGGCCCACAGAATCCTAGACTCTCCAAAGTGGCTAACACCGTGTAAGTAAAAGAGTCATAGATCATTGCCAAGTCAATATCATCATGTGTAACACCTGATCTCTCCAAGGCGGACGGTCCAGTGTTCTTAGCGACAGTCCTAGTTAGATCTGGCATTTGGCTGATCAAATTGTGGTCGTGGGATTCTGCCGCACCTAAGACCCATACTGGCTTTTTCTTCGCATCTCGAGCCCTTTCCGCCGATGTGATCACGTAAGCTCCACCAGCATCCGTCACCAGACAACAGTCCAGCAAATGAAACGGCCAAGAAATCCACCGTGAATCATGATAATCGTCAAAAGTCATATCATCTTGCATATAGGCTTTAGGGTTGAGTTGTGCCCACTTACGAGTAGCAACTGCAACTTCTGCCATAGCCTGTCGGGTTTTATCTTCACCGTATTGGTGCATATATCTCCTGGCAGCCATTGCGTAGTTGATTGGAGCACCTAGAAATCCATATGGACTCTCAAACTGAGATCCTGGATCAGCTGCATCTCCGCCTGGTCGGCTTCTTCTACTTCTTCCAGCCTCACCATGAGTCACCAGCGCAACGTCACAATAGCCGGCATTTATCGCTGCCATCGCATGAGCTATATGTATTATGAATGATGAACCGCCAACAGCTGTGGTGTCCGTAAAGCTAGGTTCAATGCCAAGATATTCGGCTAAATTCAAAGTAGATGTCCCTGCTGTAAACAAGCCATTAACATCTTTCATGGACATCCCGGCATCGTCCAATGCATTGTGGGCTGCTTCAGCATGGTGTTGAAGATTAGATTTATCAGGTACTTTGCCTATTTCATCTGATTCATCTACACCTACTATTGCAACCGTTTTTCTTAAATCGGTCATTAATTTATGTACCTCCATGTTTAGATAACATTTTGTCTGGGACAACTGCAATCAGATCACTGACTATGCAAAGTCCAGAGGGAAGAATACATCTAAATCTCTTTATACACAAACCTATATATAAATCCATTTACCAATTGGTGAATGAGCCATCATTTCTCCTCAGTTGAGGAGGCCATCCAGTCGGATCTACAATACTATTTAGGGCCAGTTCTTCGTTGAAATCTACTCCCATCCCTGGTTCATCGGGACACCATGCGTAGCCGCCTTCCCATTCGATCTGCTTGGGAAAGAGGTCGGTAGCATAAGAGCCTGGTCTGCGAGGCATTTCCTGCACACCCACGTTGGTTGAAGCCATACAAAGCGCGACGCAAGCAGCCGCACTTACTGGACCCAGAGGATTATGAGGTACGATGTCGATGTAGTGCGTCTCAGCCCAGTGAGTTATCTTTAAAGCCTCTGTAATTCCACCAACTATGCACAAATCAATGCGAGCATAATTTATCAATTCTTCCTCTATAACTTCTCTAAAGGGCCATTTCGTTGCCCACTGTTCTCCGGCTGCAATAGGCAAAGAGACGTGTCTAGCTAAAGTACGATAGCTAGCCGGATTTTCAGACCTGAGAGGATCTTCCATAAAAAAAGGTCGATATGGTTCAACGGCCTTACATAAGGCCACCGCATGGGCAGTATCTAGACGAGTATGCATATCGAAACATATTTGTATATCTGGTCCAATCGCTTCCCTAATTGTAGCTATTTGTTCTTCCGCTAACCTAACAGAGTCAATTGGTTCCAAAGTGTTCATATTATTCACATAAACACTGGAAGGGCCGGTTTCCGGCTGATGCCACCGTACAAATTTCCATCCATCTTCAATATGCCTTTTGCAATTATCCAGAAGATCGGCCACAGTATCTCCTTGTGTATGCGGGTAACAAATCACTTTGTCTCTTACAGGGCCTCCCAATAATTTATATAATGGCATTTCTAACGCCTTGGCTTTTATATCCCATAGTGCTATATCAATTGCACTGATTGCACAGGAATAAACCTTATCCGCAGGGAAAAAACCTCCTCTAAACATGTATTGCCACAATTTTTCGGTACTAAAAGGGTCCTCCCCTATCACGATTTCAGATAAATGTTCGATCGCTTTGCCAATCGCACCACCCCAATTTCGAATTCCTACTTCCCCTAATCCGTAAATTCCAGCATCGGTTTCGACCTTTATAATGTAATAGACTCTGCCGTCCTCGTCAGATATTGGGAAATTCTTTATTTGCGTAACTTTCATTCGACTACCTCGCCTTTTCCAGTGAAGCCATATTAAACATGTTGATAAACATACTCGGTACAGTATCCCAAGCTAAAATGTGGGTCAATTAGATATAGAAATATTTGAAAATAATGCTAATATTTTTACGTGGTGACTTTAACAGGGCGAAAATTTCAATCAATCATTGATACAGCTGTGGCAGAACTGCCCAATGAATTAAAGACATGCCTTGAGGAAATCGACGTTGTGGTATCAGATATCGCTGAGAAATCTGACCTTCTTGGCACTGACGTTGAGGACGAAATTGATCTACTGAGCCTTCTCGTAACCATCCCTAAGTCAGACACGTATCAATCAGACTCTGTCCTCAGAGGACAATTAACTATTTTTAAAATGGCTATAGAAAAAATTTGTGTAGATGAGTCGGAAGTAGCGTCTCAAGTCGCGATCACCCTATTAGAAGAATTAGGCTACCAGCCCAGCTTGTAAATAGGCCGCAACCATTTACTGAATATCAGATAGGGTCAGTCCCTCAAAACTCTAGCATCTCCTACACGTCTCGTGATTTGTTGCTGATCTAGGTAATCTAGTACAGCCAATGCATATTTTCTACTTGTTTGGTAAAGATCCCGGAAATCTCCCACCGTTATTTCGTCATTTTGAGATATGTAATCACGAAGGCCTGACAGCATTTCATCAAATATTTCGCTAGAAAAAACAATCCCGTCAGCTACTTTCACCAGTCTCCCTTTTTCCAATAGAAAATTTAAAATGTCATCATCTATTTCGAGATCGGTTCGCGGTGAGAATCTTCCTTCAGTTATATCACCAACAAACTTTTCAGCATACTGACTTTGTTCCTCAGAGAGTTCAGGTTTGTGATCATATAGCAAAATCAAAGAGTTAGATTCCCTTAGGCTCTTTTTCCCCTCAAGCAAGCCGATGACAGAATTGAAACTCCCCTGAGACAAACTTAGTTTGTTTCGCAATTCTTCCCTTGAAATACCTTGCCTTAAGGGAAATTGCTTATGAAACAATTCAAGGGTTTTAGTTGCTATATCAACCAATTTCTCCCAACCTTCTTTTGAAAAAAAATGTGCCCTCTTTAAATTATTTGATGTCGCAACCAAAGACTTTTCATCAATCAAAGTTTGCACGTTAGTAATCAAATCAACTTCATCAAAAGATGACATCGAGCGTAACAAATCGAAACTGCAAGAAGGGTTTGAGTCAACAAAACTGACCAGTACTTCGGAAGGAGTCCCGTACTCGAGTGACTCAAGCCTCTGTAAGGTCGGAGAATGTCTTCTTCTATGCCTTTTGGCATTCGTATCTACAATGTTGCCTCCACCCAAGGTGGTCATATTTGATCTAATAATAAAGTGATCACCTCTTAAAACAGGTAGTGACTTATCTGGTTTAAGTTGAGCCCACGCACTTTGCCCGGGTTGTACTTGCTCCCCCTCTAGCAGGCGGAGACGAGAAACAACTTCTGAACTTCCTGTATGCAGATTTACAAACATATTGTGCCTCAAAGGATTGGGTGCATCCTCGACCACATGCAATCGGACATCAAAGGCCTCTGACATGTTGATAGAATTAGGAAGACTCAAAACGTCTCCTCTGGAAATTTGAGTGGCTTCAATCCCTGACAAATTGGCAGCAACTCGGGTCCCGGGCCCTAATACGGCTTCGGATTTACCATGAGACTGAAGACCTCGAATGCGGGCTGACAACCCTCCTGGAATGATCTCTATCTCTTGGCCAACTGATAAGGATCCATCTATTAAGGTACCTGTTACAACCGTTCCAAATCCACTGATTGAGAAAGATCGATCTATAGGTAATCTAGGTCTATTAAGATCTTTCTTTACTTCGGTCTTATTGAGCGCAACATCTATCGTCTCCAATAGTTCTACAAGTCCGACTTTTGTCGCTGCCGAAACAGATACTATTTCAGCATCTTTAAGGGTAGTCACACTCAACATATCTTGTATTTCAGAATGAACCAACTGAAGCCAATCCTCATCAACCAAATCTTTCTTTGTGACTACTACAACACCATTACTCACTCCCAATAAATCTAAAATCGCAAGATGTTCCTTAGTTTGAGGCATTACAGATTCATCAGCAGCAACTACTAATAGCGCCATATCCACTCCCCCAACTCCTGCGAGCATGTTGCTGACAAATTTCTCATGGCCAGGGACATCTACTATGCTTACTTCTCTGCCGGAGGGAAGAGTGATCCAGGCGAAACCTATGTCAATCGTCATGCCTCTATCTTTCTCTTCTTGAAACCTGTCTGGATCTATCCCGGTTAAAGATTCCACAAGTGTAGATTTTCCATGATCAACGTGACCAGCTGTACCAATAACGAACACTATAATCCCTCAATTTACTACCAAATGTGTCTCTCGAATATTACAATACAACATGATACAAAATTGAACCTAAATTGATACAAGGCTTTAGCTCTGCTAGGGTACAACTTATAGGCACCAAAAAATCGGAGGAATAACCATGAATGACGCGGTAATCGTTTCAGGAGCTAGAACTCCTGTAGGTAGGTTTGGTGGAGCTTTCAAAGACGTTAGTGCTCCAGATCTCGGAGCCATTGCAATAAAAGCTGCCATTGAAAGAGCTGGAATATCACCGGACATGGTAGATGAGGTTGTATTAGGTAATGCTATTCAGGCAGCTGAAGCAGGTTACGCTGCTCGTCTAGCTTCATTGAAATCAGGCATACCTCATGAAACCCCTACGATTGCCGTGAACCGACAATGCTCTTCTGGTCTTGAGGCTATAAATATGGCCGCTCAGCTTGTACGTACGGGAGAGGCCGAAATAGTTGTTGCAGGTGGTACGGAAAATATGAGCCAAGTGCCGTTCCTTATAGAATACAGGGCTCGGTTTGATGGACTAAGAATGGGTAATTCACAGTTGGTAGACGGCCTTACGGAAGGTTTGGGATGTCCCGTCAACAGGTACCATATGGGGGTGACAGCTGAAAATGTCGCAGAACGATTTTCGGTTTCTAGATCTGACCAAGATGAACTCGCCCTCATTAGCCACCACCGTGCAAGCAGTGCAATTACTCAAGGTAGATTTTCCGACCAAATCACTGAGGTATCCGTTCCACAGAGAAGAGGTGACGCCGTTATTATTACTGAAGATGAAGGACCTAGGGCCGATACAACGATAGAAGGCCTAGCAAATCTACGACCCGTCTTTAAAAAAGATGGGACAGTTACCGCAGGAAATGCTTCAAGCATCAATGACGGATCGGCCGCAATAGTAATGATGTCTGCAACAAAAGCTGCAGATTTAGGATTAAAACCCAGGATGAAATGGCACACCAGAGGAATCGCAGGAGTAGAGCCTGCCGTAATGGGTACAGGACCAGTTCCGGCAGTGGAAAAGGCCATGAAGAAATCCGGCATGTCGGTTGATGATATCGATGTCATAGAGCTTAATGAAGCTTTTGCATCTCAGGCACTGTATTGCATAAGAGAACTTGACCTTGACATAGATAGAACAAATATAAATGGCAGCGGTATAAGCCTTGGGCATCCGGTCGGGGCCACTGGGGCAATAATGACGGTAAAGTTGATGGAAGAAATGGAAAGATCAGACTCGTCAACTGGCTTGGTAACAATGTGTGTGGGAGGCGGCCAAGGGGTTGCAACAATTTTTGAAAGATTAAATTAGTAGAGGGCTTTATAATGCCAATTAACACTGATGACCCTGGAGTCAAAACAGTCCTAGACAACATGGAAACTATAGTATCTGCAGAAGGGGGGTCACTAGATATAGTGTCTCTTGACGAAAGCCAACTGGTTGTCAAATACAATAAGGGAATAAATGAGGAATGTCCGGAATGTGTGCCTGACCATGAAATGGTGAAGATGATGATTGAAAACTCTCTCACCATATACGCACCACATATATCCCTATCCGATTTGTTGTAACGTCCTAAGGCAGCATATCGAGATATTTCAACCCAGAGCCTGTATTCAGTAACAAAGTTGTTTCTTCTGTATCTATCAGCCCATATTGGATCAGTTTTTGAGCACCGCAGGCTGTGGCTGCTCCTTCGGGACATACGAAAAAACCTTCGAGACTCCCAATGATATTAGTCATATCCGCCATTTCCGCGTCCGAAACAGTAAGAGCACAACCTCCGCTCTCTCTTATGGCATTCAATATTAGATAATCTCCTATGGCACTTGGCACCCTCATGCCAGCAGCCATAGTGGAGGCATTTTCCCACGGTTCAGCAAATTCAGTGCCATTCTCAAAAGCCCTAACTATAGGGGCACAATTCTCAGCTTGAATTGCAAACATTTTTGGACGCTTCGATGAGATCCAACCTAAATCTTCCATCTCCTGAAAAGCCTTCCACATCCCCACGATCCCAGTTCCCCCGCCGGTCGGATAAATAATGTTATCCGGCAATTGCCAATCAGATTGTTCGGCGATTTCATAGCCCATCGTTTTTTTCCCTTCCACTCGGTATGGCTCTTGCAAAGTTGAAACATCAAAGAGATCCATTTCAGCTGCTTTCCCTCTTGAAATAATACCTGCGTCACTTATCAGGCCGTCAATTAAATTAAGATTCCCACCTGATACGATGACTTCTTTTTGGTTGGCTTCAGGGGCATCTTGTGGCATAAATACAAAGGCCTCCAAACCGGCTCTGGCAGCATATGACGCCATGGCACCAGCCGCATTTCCAGCCGACGGCATAGTCAATTTCTTGAGACCCAGTTCTTTCGCTTTTGACACCGCTGCAGACAGACCTCGAGCCTTAAAAGAAGCAGTCGGATTCAATCCTTCATCTTTTAAAAATAGTGCGTTGGAACCAATTTTTGCGCCGAGAGCTTTCGTTTCAAATATGGGAGTAAAACCTTCACCTAAAGTCACTATATTGGACTCTTCGCGTATGGGCATCATCTCAAAATATCTCCACATATTTGGGGCTCTATCCCGCAAAAGGTCCTTAGTGAAATTTTTAGAGGCTGTTGATATGTCATACCTTGGATAGAGTACCTTACCGCATTTGTCACACAGTCTCATTGGCTCATCTGCCGAAAATGTTTCCCCACAGTATGTACACTCTAAATTTGTAAGATAGCTTCTCATATTTGATAACCTCTTTGGGCGCATTAATTTTCAAATCACTTAATAAGCGGATCAAAGTATGATACAACGATGAAGGCGAACTGATGATATTGATGAAACCCAAAAATAGTAGACCCAGAAGGAGAATTAACTAATGGATGAATATGATGTCATCGTTATTGGGGGAGGAACGGCTGGATTCAGCGCAGGAATGTACTCCTCCAGATTAGGTCTGAAGACACTACTTCTGGAAAGATTAATTCCTGGAGGCCAGATAATAAATGTGGAGAAAGTCGAGGATTACCCAGGGTTTCCTGAAGGGATCAGCGGTGCCGAATTTTCAAGTAAGCTCCAGGAGCAAGCCATCGGATCAGGTACTGAATTTGCGATGTCAGAAGTGACTGGTATTAGAAAACTGGACAAGCAGTGGGTGGTGGAAACCTACGAAGGGGAAAAAACTGCAAAATCAATAATATTGGCAGGTGGGTCGACACTAAATAGGCTGGGGGTACCAGGAGAAAATGAACTGGTAGGCGCCGGCGTCTCATATTGCGCAACTTGTGACGGTGCTTTTTTTATTGATCAAAATGTAGCTGTAATAGGTGGCGGTGATTCTGCACTTCAAGAGGCCATAACGTTGACAGAATTCGCTTCTAAAGTAGATATATTTTGTAAATCAGAGACATTACACGGGCAGCAAATACTGCAAGATAGGGTTTCAAATCACGAAAAGATAAAAGTTCATTTGAACGTAGAAGTGAAAGAGATTCATGGTGACGGGATGGTAGAAGGAATTTCGCTTATAAACCTCCTTTCGGGAGAATCTACTAGGGTTCACATGGACGGTGTTTTTATATTTGTTGGACTTACGCCGAACTCTGATTTCATAGAGGGTCTAGTAGATACTGACAAGGGAGGACATATCCAGACTGATATTAATCTGGAAACATGCGTAAAAGGTATTTTTGCCGCAGGAGACATAAGAGCTAATTCTGCCTCACAACTGATAAGTTCAGCTGGTGATGGAGTTACAGCTGCAGTGAATGCAAAAAAATACCTTACTGGCCAAAAACTCAACTGATCGTTTGGGGATATTTTTTACTAATATCCCCAAACATCCTATATTCTAAAAATTCATAAAATGGTAGGTTAGCTGTAGATGAACTGGGTATTAGTGATCCTCGGAGGAGCAGCCGGAGCTGCATGTAGGTACGGCGCAGACCGTATGGCGAATTCATACCTTGGTTCTAGTTTATTAGGAACTTTTTCAGTAAATATTATTGGATCACTCATTTTAGGATTTTTGGTAGGTTGTGCTTTCAACAAAGCTAACTGGAATCAAGAGTATTCATTACTGTTGGGAGTGGGATTTTGTGGATCTTTTACCACTTTTTCAACTGTGACAGTGTCTAGCGTACAGCTTATGTCTAATGGTAACTACACCAAAGCTATATTTTATTTGGTTTCTAGTGTAGTGATTGGATTGATAGCAGCTCTAGTCGGTATATGGCTAGCAAAGCTACCATTTAATTTTTATTAATATCTAAATCGTCCATTAATTTTGTTACTTCTTCAACCTCTTCTACAGAAGGAGTCTGAGCACCATAGCAAACACGTGCGAAAGCATTTGTCACTTTTTTTACGATGATTACATCGAAAATACGAGACAGAAATGGTTGAAATTCCTTAGGAGTGGCAAAGGATGATTTATCCAAACCGTTTTTCGAACCCAAATACAACAATCTGTAGTAGGACCCTAATATGGTTTTGCTCTTATGATCAAGATGATCAGGTATTACAAAATCTTTCTTTTCAGAGTAACCTTCTCTCCGGAGTAACCTTTTAGCTATATCAAACAAATCGCTTAAAGAACCTTCAGATCCTTCAATCTCAGATTTAACCCCTGCATCAGATACCTTCTGGGGCCTATTAATTCTTCTAAAAGCAATTCCGAGAACGAGTATGAAGGCCATTACAAGGATAAATATTGCGGCATATTCAAAATATTGCATTACGGCAGAAGGTTCTTCTGACACCGGGGCATTGACCAAACCTTCCAGTACATTTCCTATTCCTTCCACAGGTTGCTGCTGCTGAGCAGGTTGATCAGGAAGATTAGGATCACCAAGCACCCAACTGAAAATTTTGATCAAAAATTGAATTAGATAAATGATTGGAATTGCAATCAAATAAACGATTCCCATCGCTATCCAGCTTATAAGGGTTGTGATGGGTGAAGAGACAGTCCCCAATAAATCCTTACTCAAAGAAGCAAATAAAACACCAACTAGAATTACAGCTACTACCAAAAAAGATACTATCTTGAACCAACCAAAATTGGGTTTGTCAATATCTGAAGAAGGTTTAATCCTACCAATGGCCAAACCTGACAAGCTTGCGGCAAAAAAGACATACATTAAGGTCGACATCGATAAATCGGCGACATGAAAGATATCGACTGTAACTGTAAATGCCATGACAATTATGCCGATCCTAAAGGTAGAAAACATAGCTTCCAAAAGAAAGTCACTTGACCCGGAAAGACCTCCTTTTACCCACATAAAAGCGCTCATTAAAGTCGCCAAAGCAATCGATAGACCAACTTCTCCACTTTCGTAATCCCATTGGTCAATGTTCAATACCCAGAAAATAGAAAACCCTCGTTCATCCGGAATATTCGAAACTCCGATCAAGTAATAACAAATGACTGATCCCAATAACATTTGGAGTACAACTGCAATTGAAAATCTCAAATTAAGGAAATTCAAAAACTGGGAAATATACAGCGAGGAAGCATATGCAACAAAACATGCAACATATGCTAGAGGGCTACGCTCCAATGAAACAATCACTCCTACGACAGCAAAAATTGAATATAGCCAAACAGAGTCAGCTAATATCAAACATAGAGCGACAATTTTAGACTGGTACGAATTCACCTGCTGACTCCATACGACTAAAATGAGCTCCAATCTCGTATTTTATGAACTCTTCCTCTGTGATATCACACAGCTCATCGGAAACGTTAACAAGAACTACCTTGCACCCAAATTTTTCAATATTCCTTAGAGAATCCAGCAAATCTTGGGTAAAAAAAGAGGTAACCAAAACCACCGTAGAGCCTAATGGAAAACTTTTATACCAAGTGTTCAAATTTTCGGAAATAGAGCCTGACGCAATCGGTCCTAGGGTAGCTAATGTTTCCAATATCAATCTTAGTTGATCCTCTGATTGAGATGCAGGTATTTTCATGGGTAAGTCCGATAGTACAGGGGTACCATTGGAAAATAACCCAAGGCTGAACCCTTCAAGGCTACAATTGCTAGCAATAGAAGCTGCGGCCGTTATTACTCGTTCTAAATTTATTGCAGAATAGCCTTCCCACACTTTTGCAGATGTTTCAACCGAGACGGCCAAAATAACATCATTTTTATTCGTGGATTCAAATGTTTTGACCATTAATTGTGATTTTTTAGCCGTATATTTCCAGTCAATTGTATTTAGAGGATCTCCCTTCTCATAAGTCCTTATACCTCTATTCCAAAACACATCTTGATATATGTTTAGACCGGTAATTTTGTCACCCAATGGCCTTGATTCAGGCATGCCAAGATCAGGTAAATTTATTACCTGAGGATAAACCAATATGTAATCTCGAGTAGGAGAGGTTTTTTTACTCTGAAATAAACCAAAGATATCGCCCCCCAAAATATTCACAGACCCCAAACGGTGGAACCCTCTTTTATTGGGTTTAAGTGAATAATCCCATGATGTCTTTTGATAGGCGGACACAGAGGTTGAGTGGGTCATTGAAACAGCGTCGAAAGTTGCACTTGGTTTAATGTCTGGGCCAACAAGGTTCAAGCAGTCGGGAATATCATCTACTATATCGATCCTTGGCACTGGTATTGGTTTTTTATTGTGAAGCTCAATACGAAAAGGGACAGTATCTCCAATAAAAACCCTTTTCTGTGGTATCACCCTGATATAGTCTAGATTTTCGAGTGAAACTTTGTTCCATAACCATGCCGTACAAACCACAAGGAGACTCATAACAGACAAGCCTATAAGCATTCCTTGACCTGAAAAGACTCCAATAATTACTAAGGTAACTATTAACAGAATCCAAAAGTCATGCCAAAACTTCTTAACCATACCTTTAGATTAACTTACTTCCATTGGCACAGGGATTTCTGAAACTATTTCTTCTAATATTTCATTTCCACCAAACCCTCTCAGCCGAGCGTTAGATGTAGGTATGATCCTATGTGACAACACCGAATTAGTAAGAGTTTTAACATCATCAGGTATTACATAGTCCCTACCATGTAATGCTGCGTTCGCTTGGCTACATTTATATAGACCTAAAGATCCTCTTGGGCTAGCCCCAACAATCAATTTATCATTTTCTCGAGTTGCTCTAACTATCGATATAATATAGTCACGAATGTTCTCTTCCACTTTAACCGATGACGAAAATTTCTCCATATCCTTTATTGTTTCCCCGTTTGCAACCGGTTGTATATTTTCAGAATAACCTTCTTTATGAAACCTAAGAATGATGTCCGATTCCTCTTTTTCAGAGGGATAACCCAATGAAATTTTCATTAAAAACCTATCCAACTGTGCTTCTGGAAGGGGAAAGGTTCCCTCCATGTCCAGAGGGTTTTGAGTAGCCAACACAATGAATGGTGTTGGTAAACTGCGACTATCTCCATCTACAGTTACTTGTGTTTCCTGCATAGATTCAAGCAGGGCCGATTGAGTTCTTGGAGTTGCTCTATTTATTTCATCAGCCAGTATTATTTGGTTAAATATTGGACCACTCTGAAATTCAAATTCGCTTGATTTTTGATTAAACCAGTTGACACCAACAACGTCAGATGGCATTAAGTCAGGTGTGAATTGAATTCTTCCGAAACTACAATCTAGAGAAGAAGCTACCGCTCGAGCCAAGGTAGTTTTACCTGAGCCAGGTACATCTTCAACAAGTACATGACCATTACACAATATGGAAATCAAGACCGAATCGATAACATCTGATTTGCCAACAATAACTTTTTGAATATTATCTTTTATTTTCTTAATGACACCTTTAAATTCATTAGGATCCGTAACCAAAGAAATCTCCCTTTATTAACGCATGTTAAGCGGTATTGAGGCTCGCGAAGCAAAGCATAACAAGCCACAAACAAAGTCTAAGTATATACAGAAAAAAATTTAACTAGAACACCACTTATTGGGATATACTAAATCTTCATAAGTTTTCAAATAACTTGATGCCCGGTGGTGTAGTGGTAGCACTAAGGACTTTGACTCCTTCGACCCAGGTTCGAATCCTGGCCGGGCAGCCAATAATTTCTCCTAAAAATTCCTAAAAAAATTATTTCCCTTGGACAAAATTACGCCTTTCATATTGAATCCCCTGAGCCATGGTCAGGTCCAAGCCTTTAATCACAGTTGACTTCAAAGATGACAACAATTTGGGGTTCAGCTCAGCCAGACTTCTCGCAACATTTTGGACTGCACGATCAAGATTATCTTCAGTAGCAATGCGGTCGATGAGCCGAATTTTAAGTGCCTCTGAAGCATCTATCATTCTGTTAGTCATAATTATTTCGAGAGCCCTGCTGGCCCCGACCATATTACGCAACGTTTGTGTCCCACCTGCCGCAGGTATCATACCCAAGGCAACCTCCGGCATCCTGAACACCGAACTATCAGCAGCAACTCTGATGTCACAAAGAGCAGCTATTTCAATTCCAGACCCAATAACATATCCATGTAATTTAGCTATAATCGGTTTTCTAAGAGCTATGAATAGTCCCCATAAATCTCTTTCCCATCTAACATCCCTGGAAATAACCTGAGATGGAGTGGTCCCAAATTCTGTTAGATCAGCCCCGGCACAAAATCCTCTTCCCCCCTCTCCACTAATAATCGCGACCTTCGCTTCATTGTCGTCTCTATAAAGTTCCAAAGTTTGAAAAAGCATATCTCTCATTTCAATGTTGAAAGCATTTATTTGGTCTGGCCTGTTCAACTTTATATGAGCTACACCGTCAGTGACCTGATACAGCACTACTTCATCTTTTGGTGCAACTAATTCCATATCACCTTTTTCACCGACCTAGGAATTTAGGAGACTTCTTGTTCAAAAAAGACTGAATCCCTTCAGCTCTATCAAATGTACTCTGCAAAATCACATTTAGATCCGTTTCCAAGCTCAAACCTTGACTCAATGTCATATCAGCTCCATTCATTATCGCCTCTTTCAGATATTGCGCGGCAATAGGTCCATGGGCAGCTATTTGAGACCCCAAAGCTATCGCTTCACCAACTACATCTTTCGGGAAAAGATATTGCACAACACCTATTTCCATAGCTTCTTCGGCAGAAAAACACCTGCCCGTCAATAACAAATCCATTGCTCTACCAACACCTACTATTCGTGGAAGCCTTTGGGTTCCTCCATCTGTTGGAGTAAAACCTTCCAAAATATGTGACATAGAGAATCTACTTTTTCTGTTTGTAATCCTTATATCAAAACATAAGAACAACTCAAGTAATGCGAGATGTGCTTCAGAATCAACAATGCCAATGGTGGGAAATTTTATGCCTGAAATCAGATCGCTAATAAAATAAGATTCATACCCAACACCTAAGGATTTAGGTTTCAATATAACATCGCTTAAGTCCACTAATACTACAGCCGATGATACATTGCTGTTTATTTCCTGTATCGCATCTTCCAAGGCCCAAAAAAGGTTCATATATGAATCATTCTCAACATCCAATAGATGAATAGAAATTAATTGAATTTTGTCTTCTTCAAAACTCTGTACATTTACCATAATTAAATCAGCTTTCTAAACCTATATTCTTTAGGCAATACCACTTTCATCCGGTTCTAGTATTTCATTTTCCTCTGCCAAAATGCCATATTGAGGAGGATTATTGAAGTATATTATTAGCTCTTTAGCGGCAGCAGCGATTGGAGGTCCCAATACAACGCCCCAAAGACCAGCTATTTCACTACCAACCACTATAGATATTAATATCATCAATGGATGAAGTTTCATAGCAAAACTTTGAACCCTAGGCACTAGGATAGCGCCTTGAAATAGCTGAACTCCTAAATATAAAAGTAACACCCAAAGAATTTTTTCGGGAGATGTAGAAAGAACTACGATAATAGTAGGAATAACCGCAAGCCAGGCCCCCACAATTGGGACCAATTCAAATATACCTGCAACTGCTCCCAGCAGCACGGCGTATTTTACACTCATTAGCATTAGGCCGATGGAAATTAAAACCCATACCACAGCAGCTAATGTAAATTGAGCCCGAACGTAAGCACCAATAATGCGATTAAGAATTCTAAGAACATACACGACGTGAATCTGAGCATCTGTTGGGAACACTTCTACAAAAGATTCCCGGACAGCTTCTCTATCCTTCAAAAAATAAAACACAAACAAAGGCAGCACTACCAAACCGACAACCAGAGTTAAAGCATGAACAGCAGCCACTGCCGTTCTACTTAAAACACCTCGAAATGCACTTAGTAGTATCTCCCCACCATTTTCCAATAATCTATCAATTTCCACACGTATCTCTTCTGGGATGTTGGAGGCATATTCGGAATTCCAACTTTCCACGGTTGTCCTTGCATCTCTGATCAAATTGGGTATATCAGCAACTAACTCGCTTGATTGCTTAAACATTGGCGGTATAACCAATAGAAGCCCCCCAGCAATGATAAGAAAAGAACTCAATGTTACGATTGCAATAGATATCGCTCGGGTCAATTTAGGTTTTGTGTTTCTAAGAGGAATAAATTTCTCAAAAAAATTGACGAATGGATTAAGAATATAGGTGAGAACTATACCTAGTACAAAAGGAAACAAGGCTCCTCGCACCAGATAAAGAGCGAAGCAAACAACAACCCCAATAAATACATAAAGTGACACTTTGGCCACTTTTTCCAGTGAAGCGTTGAAGTTACCTGGCTGTTGCATACTTAGGGGTCCGAATGTTGAATCTTTGGCCCATTATGTTATTAGATATCAGTTGAAGCAAGGGCAGCGTATTAACAGTGGAACAAGATTGTAAACCTCCAACATGTTAATCGCCATCACGTAACCGCTCAAAGTTTTAAGAAGGAATTACCACCACCCTTCTGTCTCGCCCCTCTCCTGAGCTTTCTGTGTAGACATCCGTGTTTTCAGCCAAAGCCACATGGACCAGCCTTCGCTCTCTGGCTGACATGGGTTCCAGCTCAATTGACCGTCCAGTTTTTACAACCCTCTGAGCAACCCGACTAGCCAAATTAGCCAAAGATTGCTTTCTCCTCTCATCATACCCTTCAACATCAAGAGAAATATTTGCTCTTTCTCCTGTTTGCCTGCTCACAATAAATCTAGTTAGGAATTGTAAAGACCGTAGAGTTTCCCCTTTTCGGCCTATCAACAAGCCAGAATCGTCACCTTCTATCTCAAATACTGGGGCTCCAGTTTCTTCATTGTCCGCTTCTTTTAGATTCACAACAACATCAACATCCATATGAGACACAAGATTATTAATAACTTCACTAGCAGAACTCAGTGTATCTGAGGTCCCATCTACTTTCGTAACCCTCACGGCAGCTAATTCACTGCCTATACCTAATATGCCAGGCTTACCTCGACTAATGACGTCTATTTCTACCTCTACGCGGTCGGCGTCTAGTTCTTTTAGGGCGATTTCGATCGCTTCTTCCACTGTCTTCGCGGTCATCTCTATCGACTTCATCTATTTGTTCCTCCTCCAGGTCCGGAGTTGGTCCCCCGGCAAGGGCTGCCGTAGGTTGTGGTGTCCGGTTACTGGCAAAATTGACTAAATTCTTAATTGGGTCCCACCCAGTGATGAAACCTTGAATAACGATTCCTACTACGTTCGACACTACCCAATATAAAGCTAACCCACTTGGGAATTGCATCGTAAAAAACCCAAACATGATCGGCATCATCCATAGCATCATTCTATTGGTTGAGGCTTGCCTATCATCCATGGCAGGCATAGTGGTCATTTTTTGCATAAACCACATAGATACCCCAACCAGAATCGGAAAAACAGGCAGTGGATCTGGGTTAGCTAAATTTAACCACATAAAATTACTATTTATTGGCACTACATCATGAACTAAAGGTAGCCACTCATATAAATGACCAGATAAGTTAACCAGGCTTTCAGGAGTGGTAGGCACGGTTTGCAAAATTGCCTGATACAGCCCGATCCATATCGGGAATTGTATAAACATTGGCCCTAAACACCCTATCGGATTAACTCCTTGCTCTTTATACAACTTCATCGTCTCTTGGGATTGTCTCTGCTTATCATTCTTATACTTATTTTGAATTTCTTTTATCTTGGGCTGAAGAGCGGTCATAGACTTCATTTGCTTGCTTTGCTTCACTGTCAAAGGCATCATGGCTGCCCGAATTATCACAGTGAAAAGAATGATGGCTAACCCAAAATTACTGATAGCTATGCTATAGAGAATCAATAAGCTGTTTATCATCGGCTGGATGATTACGCTATTCCATAATTGAGAGAATATTTCCAAAATTATTGTCCTCTATATTTGATCAACAGTCAGGCGACCAATCACTAGGCTGTGGACTCTTATCATCTTTCAGTAGATTGGAGAAATATGGAGCATCCCATTTTTCATCTGGGTTTCCATTTGGCTTAATTGTGATGGCTCTCACAGAATGATCTCTTACACTAAAATACACATCTGAACCTTCCGACGTTATTGGGGATTCTATACTTTTACCAACGTCACAACTACCTAGAAGTTCACCTGAATTTGCCTCAACTATACGTATTTCCCCATCTGTGGACCCTATAACCACCATGTCGGCAACTATAGCTGGAGATCCAACAATTGCTCCCTCAGTTTCCAATTCCCATTCTTTCCTACCTGAATTTGCATCCAATGCATAAAGTTTGCCATCCAGAGAGGGAATGTAAATTGTCTCTCCACCAATAGCAGGCTTACCCCAATACCAATTTGATGCTTTCTCAAAAGTCCACTTTTCCTCTCCAGTAGGCAAATCAAATGCATAAAATACACTATCGAAAGAACCTACATAAACTGTATCGTTATACACCAAAGGAGTTGCTGCTATCGCACCTCCTGTCGCTGATTTCCAAATTAATTCACCCGTATCCTCTTCAATAGCGTATATATTATGGTCAAGGGAAGTGATTATTAGAATTCCATCCGATACTACAGGGGTGGACCATATCTCCCCACCCACTTTGAATTCCCAATCATCGTTGAATGAAACCTGCTCATTTGAAAAATCCAGAATGTAAGACCTAAGCACGCCATCACTAGAACCAATATACAGTTTGTTATTACTGATCAAAGGACCGCCAATTATCTCAAAGTCATCACTAACCACTTCGGTTTCCACAATTCTGCCGGTGTCCTCTTCTATAGCCTGGATTTTACCGTCGTAAACACCTACAAAAACAATTCCTTTGGATACAACGGGGATTCCGTATGATGCCCGCTTGTCTTCTTCTTTTTCGTTCACCCTTATCAAGTCTGGTTTCCAATGGTGTTTCCCAGTCTGCTTATCCAACACCATAATATGACCATCCATACTTGTAAGAATGAGATGACTTCCGTTAATCAAAGCACCTGACCAACCTTGGGCACTATTAATTCTTGTACAACCAATACTGACAAGGAACAGCAAAATTAGGCAAACGGCTAATTTTTTGTTTCTAAAAAACATACTTCAATAATGTCCAGTCTCTCATGGTATATGTCGAATGTGACTATGGAACAGGATCATAACCCTTGGTTCCATAGGGTCTGCACCTAAGTAATCTTTTTGCAGTGATAACTGCACCTCGAAACACCCCATGTTTTTCTATTGCTAAGTAAGCATACTCTGAACACGTCGGCAGATGCCTGCAAGAGACAGGTAAAAAAGGTGAAACAAAACGCTTATAGAACTTTAACAGGGATAGCGTAATGGGCCTAGCGGGATTGATTGTAATTGGATTCACTCTATATTCACGTCTACTCGATGGATATAAGGTTGGCATTGTCTAGTAGTTTATGCACTGAAGAAGATATTTGGTTGAAATCAGACTTCAAAATACCCTGTTTTGCTATAAAAACAATATCCATTCCATCAACAAGGGATATTGAAACAGCAGATTCTCTGAGTCTCCTTTTAAATTTATTCCTTACAACAGCGCCTCCAATTCTTTTTGAGACAACAAACCCGAGCCGAGATTCGCCACTCTCCCCTACTACGTCTCTGTTCATGACCAACATCACAATATTGGAATCAGAAAACCCATCGCCATACTTTTTGACAGAATCAAATTCAGAGGCCCTACGCAATTTCTGATATTTTCGCATGCAACCACTCTGTATATGTTTATCCCTTGCGGTATTAAAGCGCTCAAACTGTAAAAATAAATTTAAACAGTTAATTTATGTCGCCCTTTGAACATCCTTCTCTTGAGGACATTTCTGCCAGCCTTGGTACTCATACGTGATCTGAAACCGTGCACTCTCATGCGTCTTCTGTTTTTGGGTTGATAGGTTCTTTTTGGCATTGGTATTCCCTTAAATTAACCTACAAATTCTACTTACATCACCGGAAGAGTGTCAATTTGTTTAGTAGTTGATTTGCTATCTTCAACTAAGCTGCACTTATTTAGGGTGCTCCATGAGAACCGTTACTCCCATATCTATGTATTTATTTCTCAGATTATGATCGTAACTCCGGAAACTGATCCGCGTTTGAGTACCTTGCAGCTGATCAAGGGCATGCTTGACACAGTCATCTACAGTCTGGATTGGATGATTAGGATGAGCCTCCATGTCGTAGAGCAAATCATTAGGCCCCCAAGTAAGACAATCGACGCCGTCAATAGCTAATTTACTTGCAGTAGTTACGGCCCTTAATGATTCCATCTGTATAGATAAAAATCCGGTTGAATTCCACCAATTACCGTATTCGATTCTCTCTGACCTTCCTTCGACCATATATCTGGCGGCCCCACCAACGCTCCTACCACCCTTCTGCGGATAATAGAAATAATGAACGGCCTCTTGGACAGTTTCTAGAGTTTCAACTTGAGGAACCTCAATTCCCGTCGGGCCTAGATCAAGTATGTTACCGATCAAATAGGTATGCCTTGTATGCTTAATACGAAATTGCGAAGGAATTCCTAAGTTACTAGCAAATTGACAAAAGTTCACCAAGGTTTCTTCATTGAAAGGACCGTGTTGGCTATCTGTAAAAACAAAAGCGTAGTCGTCTTTACTAATGATCGTCTCCATTTCAGATTCAGTGGCGCCCAAAGGCACCGAAACACCGATCAATATTTCCCCAGACCTAATTCTCTGTTTTAGGTTCGTTTCCATTTTTCCACTCCTTTTCCAGCAATCATTTAGACCGTTGTTGACTCCTCAAGACGTCCAGCCCACAAAATTTATTATTTTGCCATTAATGAGGCATAAAAAATTCGAATTTATCTGCAGGCTCGTAGCCATTAATCGGCGTAACTTTTAAACCTTCGTTCTCTGTGGCAGATCTCACTATTGTTTTGTTGAACAAATGAACAGATTCTTCATTTAGGAACTGATCTACAGGCATCCATAGACATTCGGCGATTTCTTCTTCTTGCATTGTTATATCGTTATCAAGCGGAGACAACCTAGCTACGAAATAAATATCAGACTTACCATACCGATACCCATGCCAATGTCTAAAAAATGTAAGGGCCTCAAATGTAGTAGAAATACCGGTTTCTTCGTAGACTTCTCTTACCGCCGCCTCCGCTAAATGTTCTCCGGGTTGCAAGGCTCCACCTGGCAATTTATATCCGGGACCCCGACCTGCTGCCCGATACCTCTCCGACACTACCAATAATTCTCTATTTTGATTTATAACAACTCCACCAATTCCTATGTAATGGGTTGCATAAGGTGGTACGAAGGCGTCTTCTTCAACTTGCAATGTCATCATGGCATAGTCTTCTGTAGCATGGTGAAATAGAAACCCCTCTTCCGATGCTGTCGCAATAGCACTAAAAGAACCTTTTGGTATCTCCAACCATGCCACTTTTATGTTCTCATCACGCCATTTGGGTACAGATTCCAATAAGGATGAAGCAAATTCAGTAACTGTAGATGACACTGAATTCGGATCAATGACCGCTCCGCCGAATGGATTTACTGACCAAATTAATTCACTCATGTTTCCTCCAATTGTTAAGCAAAAAGAAGTATATTGCGGAGCCTCAGGCAGAGCAACTGACCTCGGACTCTTCACCATGCTTACTTCCTATATAATGCCCGCAACTTTACAAGAGATGGAACACAATTCATGAAATATATTATTCAAGCAGACAGACTAATAGATGGATCAGGGTCAGAACCTTTAAAGAATGGTGCTGTAGTAACTGAGGAAGGAAAAATCATAAAAGTCTGTACCTCTGACCAGCTAACGCAATCTGATAAAAGTAACGCTGAAATACTTACAGTTCCAGGAGGTTCTATTCTTCCCGGATTTATCGAAATGCACTCACACATACATTGTAGTTCTGAAGCAGATGCCTATGAACACATAACAACAGAAAGCAACGAAACTTTCCTACTACGAGGCACTCAAGCTGTTAGAGCAGCACTTTCTTCAGGTGTCACCACAATGAGGGATCTAGGAAGTAGAAATGAAGTTGTGTTCCCTCTCCGGCAAGGAATTAGTGACGGAATCATTCCCGGTCCTAGATTACTCGTCGCTGGAACGCCAATAACCACAACAGGTGGGCACTGCAATATGTTTGGAACGGAGGCGAACACCTCTGCAGAAGTAGTTAAAGCCATCCGACAACAATTTAAACTAGGAGCTGATTGCATAAAAATAATGTCAACTGGAGGAGGATTTACCCCAGGTACCAATGTGAGGGCCCCCCAGTACACGGCAGACGTTCTTAAAAATGCCGTACATGATGCAGATCGACTTGGACTTAAAGTTGCGGCCCATTGCCACGCTACTGAAGGTGTGAAAAATTGTGTGGAAGCTGGGATACACAATCTCATACATTGCTCATGGTTATCGAGCGATCCCTCTGAACAATACGACTACGATCCAGATGTGGCAGACCAGATAGCGGAAAAGGGTATCTACGTAGATCCAACTTTAGCCCTATCGCACCTCAACAGCCTACGTGGAAGACCAATCAAACCCGACTCTGGTGCAATGAGAGACCCTGAGAAGCGATTTGAAATCTTGAGAGATATGTGGGATCGAGGCGTTAGATTCGTTACTGGAATGGATTCAGGGATGACAAATGCTCATTTTGACGATTTCGCCTACATCCCAGAGGTCATGGTAAACGACATGAATATATCCCCTCTAGAGGCGATAACTTGTTCAACCAAAACTTCAGCGGAATGCCTTGGCATGGAAGATCAAATAGGAACGATTGAAAAAGAGAAATCTGCAGATATTGTGGTTGTAAATGGAGACCCTTCCACCGACATAAGCACCCTTCACGACGTTAATACAATACTATCTCAGGGTAACCTAGTTAAATCTGAAAACAACTTGCTCATATAACCTTCAGGTAGCATTGTCGTACTCACAACGATTCCATAGGGGTAATGCTCGTCGCCTTTAGGATCAAAAAAATATCGTCACCGTTCTCAATTCCAAGTTCCACTAGAGAATGATTAGTAAGCGCTGCTATAAGACTTACACCACCAATATCGCAATCCAAAAATGTGAAATTAGTCGACTTATTAGTTCGCGAAACAAACCCTTTTAGTACGTTTCTAGCGCTTATACCACTAGGAAGATACTTGCTGACGATAATATCAGCTGCTTTTATTGAAACATTTATTGGGTCTCCGATATCCAACGTCAGTTTAGGGGTGACAAGCTTTGCGGCCCCAACGGATACTGCTGATAATGTGGAACTTAAGTGCTCCTCCACTGTACCTTGGAGAATATTTTCCAAAGAACTGTAATCTACGTAATCTGCAACCTCGCCGTTATTCAGCAGCAATGACGGATTCCCTTCAGCTAGTTTCTTCCCGTCACTGATGACAATTACGGAATCAACCAAAGCCATCATTTCTGAAATCGAATGGGAAACATAAATCATGTTCAATCCCAAGGTACGAGAAACCTCTTTTAACTTTTCCAATATGAATCCTCTAAAAGGTAAATCCAACGAAGCTAATGGTTCGTCTAAAAGCAATAACTCTGGAGCTGCTGCCAAACTTCTAGCTAAAGCGACCCTCTGACGTTCTCCGCCTGACAAATTCGTGACGCCACGATCCATGATATTTTGCAACCGAAATAAGCTGATCAGTTCTTGAAAATTTACCACCTTTCTAGAGTTTTCAGTTAAATTGAATCCAAATTCCACATTCCTCCTTACTGTTAAATGAGGAAAAAGTGCAGAATGCTGATGCACATATCCGATCCTTCGCCTTTCTGTGGGAATGCTGATTCTACCTGTTGATGAAAACAAAATTTCGGAATTTAGGGCTATCAGTCCGCTATCAGGTTTTTCGAAACCAGCAATACAGTTCAAAAGAGTTGACTTGCCGCTAGCCGAAGGTCCAAAAATACCAGTTATCCCTTCTTCCGTGACCGCGTCTATAAGTAATTGAAATTCGTTATATTCCTTTTTGATATCTATTTCAAGAACCATTAGGCATTACCTTTGAGATTTCCTAGTTCCTCTGACAATTAACCAATGGTGAATTATCAGGGTAATAATGGCCAATACTGTAGATATTATTATCAAATTTATGGCTTCTGAATCTTTCCCCAGCTGGACTTTGCTGTATATTGCCAATGGGATTGTTTGAGTTCTACCAGGAATGTTACCAGCCACAACTATGGTTGCACCAAATTCCCCAATGGCCCTAACAAATCCAAGCAGTATTCCTGCCACTAAACCGTTGTAACACAAGGGCAAAGTTATTTGTAAAAATGTCCGAATTGGCCCGGCTCCGAGGGAACGAGCCGATCTTTCTAAGGTAGTATCAACGCCTTGCATGGCAACGATGATTGCCCGAACCATCAAAGGAAAGGAAACAACGGATGCAGCTATTGCAGAGGCTACCCAAGTAAAAACAATATCGTTGCCAAACAAAAATTGAGAAATCTGGCCTATAGCAGATTCTCTACCTACCAAAATGAGTAGAAAATATCCTGTCACAACAGGCGGTAAAGCCAATGGCAAAGAAATGACAGTCTCCAAAATTAATTTCCCCCTGATATTTCTTCTCCCAATCAACCACCCTATATACACAGCGATCGGAATATTAATTAGAGTGGCAACAGCCGCAACTTGTATGGATAGCAGGATTAATTCAACCAATATTTATTCACTTAAAACCATACGAGAGGAAAAGCTGCTCAATTTCAGAGGACAGTAGGAAATCAACGAAAATATCACTAAGGCTCGTTTTTTTGTTTCGAATCACAGCGATTGGATAAGAAATATTGGAGTAAGAGGTCGAAGGAACAATTTTTCTTATCTGCAATTGAGGTTCTGTCATGCCGTCTGTCATATAAACGATAGCAGCGTCTACATTACCTGACTTCACATAATTTAAGGCGGCCCTTACATCTGCCGCAAAAACGAGTTTATCTTGGAGATCCATCCACAACTCAGTATTTATCAAAAATTGTTGGGAATAAAACCCTGCTGGAGCAAGGCTTGGATCAGCTATCGCTATTAAATCCAAGTCCAACAAATTGCTATAACCGTCTAATTCAATTTCCTCCGATTTTGTTACCACTATGAGAGAATTATGGGCAACCACAGATGTACTTGAAATTTCAATATCGGCTTCTTCGGTCAAAAATTTCATTGGTGGGTTTCCGGCTGAGATAAAAACATCTCCTGGCGAACCTTTTGATAATTCAATTGCCAAGGCCTGAGAACCTCCAAAATTAAATTGAACAGTACTTTCATGTTCCAACTCATATCTTTTTTTCACATCATTCAAAACATCGGTGAGACTTGCTGCCGCAAATACAACTACCTGCTCATCACTGGATCCACAAGAGGACGACAGACCAATGGTGATAATAAATAACACCCAAAAAACCGGAGCGGTTATGCTCTTTAAAGGAATCAAATTTTCCTTTTTTCCTTTTGCTTAAATATTTTTTGAAAGATTTTGTGCTTACAAGTAGATTTAACTACCTTCAGCATTACGGATCCTAGGTTGTTCCATTAGGCGTGACAATGCTATAATAACAGCCTAGTTTAAGAGTAGTAATTTGAAAGTGGGCCTGTCCCACTTTCTTTCGTATTAAGAGAAAAAAAGGGGGCAGTTTAGCTATGAAAAGTGATTTCCTGATTGCTTTGACTCAATTGGCTGCCGAAAGAAATCTCCCACGCGATAAAGTTATGGGTGCTATTGAGGCGGCACTAGTGTCCGCCTTTAAAAAGGACAGTGTCACTGAAGGCCACAACATCTCAGTAAGTCTTGACCCAGGTTCAGGAGATATTGAAGTAGATATTGTGAAGACAGTGGTCGACACTGTAGAAGACCCGCTACAAGAACTTACCAAGGAAGAAGCAAGGGAACATTACAATCCAAAAGCCGACATTGGGGATGTAATCAAGACTCAAAACATCCCAAACAGTGCAGGAAGGATAGCTGCGCAAACTGCAAAGCAGGTAGTGCTTCAAAGGCTGAGAGAAGCTGAAAGGGAAATTGTCCTATCTGAGTATGAAGGCAGGGAAGGAGAGATAATCACTGTAACGATTCAAAGGATAGAGCCAAACAAAATCATTGTTGATACTGGCAGGACAGAAGCTGTTTTGCCCGTGAGTCAACAGGTATCCTCTGAAAGGTATAGACAAGGTTCAAAAATAAAAGTTTTGCTTCAAGCAATCGACAAAGAGTCGATTAGAGGACCGGAGCTAATCGTATCAAGAGCGGATGAAATTTTATTGCGCAGATTATTCGAGCAAGAAGTTCCTGAAATTTACAACGGTGCGGTTGAAATAGTGGGAATAGCTCGAGAAAGCGGTTCCAGAAGCAAGGTAGCAGTTAGAGCCAAGCAAGATGGTGTAGATCCGGTTGGATCATGCGTAGGCTTAAGAGGTGTCAGAATTCAGAGTATTGTTAACGAACTACAGGGAGAAAAAATAGACATTCTAGAATGGAACAAAGACCCTAATCGGTACATTCAAAATGCTCTTAGTCCATCAGAGGTACTCAGGGTAGACGTAGACCAAGACAACAGTACGGCTGTTGCTGTAGTTCCTAACCGACACCTTTCATTGGCCATTGGCAAAGAAGGTCAAAATGCAAGACTAGCAGCAAAACTTTGCGGATGGGCAGTAGACATAAAGAGTGACATGGACGTTGACCTAGCAGCTTTGGAAGTCCAGAAACCTGACACAAAAGCGGAAGTAGCTGTATCCGAGGAAATACTCGAAAAGTCATTAACTGACGAAGAGCTTTATCAACTAATAGAAGGTAGCTTGACCACAGCAAATCCTATTATTGAAGAAAAAGTTGTAGATGAAACTAAAACTGACCAACATCCTGATGCCAGCCAAAAGGACAATGTTGAGCAAGAACCTTCGGAAATATCACAGCCTAACGATGAAATAGAAAAAGACGTCGACGAAGACCCACTAACCGCAGAAGAAGAATTACTGCTTCTTGAAATGGAAGAGGAAGAACAAGCTAAAAAGGAACAAGTAACAGAAACTGCTGCATCCATATCGGAACTGCCAGAAGACATATGGTCCGTCCACAGAGCTGGGGCAGGATCACCACAAGCAGGTGCAGCAATCAGATTTGCTGAAGATATAGATGAACTAAGGGGTGGAGTGACAGGACGAAGAGAAAGACGAGGATCGGGAAGAAACCAAAGCACCAGAAAGGGGCCTGGGAATACCAAGAAAAGACGCTAGCCGTGGACTTTTTGTGGTCGATCAGAAAAAACTTCCCGAAGACCTAAACTTAAAAAAGATAGCTCGTAGATCAGATTGAGATGTTTCAAGCTGTAACAAACCTAATAGAGAGAAAACTTATAAAGACAGGTGGATCACACGGAAAAGTGATTTTGTCTGATCCAAAGGTAATAAATGAGCAGTGAAATAGATCAAATCGACAATGAAGATGACGCTGTTGACGCTGTTATCGATATTCCAGCTGCCATCATGGTTAGCGACTTAGCAGACCAACTGGATGTTGGAGCTGTGGAGGTTGTAAAAGCTCTTATGAGAGGCGGATATATGTTTTCAGTCAACGATGTGATAGAACATGAAATCGCATCAGTTGTATGCCAATTGTTTGGGTTCAGAGCAGCATCCGCTCCGGAATCTGGGTCAGAGGCCACCTCAATTTCTGTGGACAACAAAGATGAAGACCCTGAAAAACTGACCGCTAGACCTCCAATTATTACCATCTTAGGTCACGTAGACCACGGGAAAACCACCTTACTTGACAACATCAGGAAAACTAATGTTGTTGATGGAGAATCAGGAGGTATAACCCAACACATTGCTGCATACCAAATTGAACACAACGATAACCCAATAACTTTTTTTGACACTCCAGGACATGAGGCGTTTACAGCGATGAGAGCTAGAGGAGCTCAGGTGACCGATGTAGCTATATTAGTTGTCGCAGCAGACGACGGTGTGATGCCCCAGACTATTGAAGCAATAGATCATGTCAGGGCAGCGGATGTTCCCATCATCGTAGCCATAACCAAAAAAGATCTGCCCAACGCAGATCTAGATAAAGTTTATAGACAGTTGTCAGAAAGAGATCTCCTGATAGAAGACTGGGGAGGTGACGTAATAGCCATACCACTTTCAGGAATAACAGGAGAGGGCGTCCCAGAACTTTTGGAAAACATCCAGTTGGTAGCAGAAATAAGCGAACTAAAGGCAAACCCAGAAAGGGAAGCCATGGGAGTAGTTGTAGAGGCGAGGAAAGATAAAAGCAAAGGAAATATTGCCACGATACTAGTCCAAACAGGAACTTTGAACCAGGGAGATATTTTAGTCATAGGCGGCACCTATGGAAAGATAAGAGCTATGTTCAACGATCAAGGAGATCGTATTCAGTCCGCCCCACCATCAACCCCGGTGGAAGTTATGGGTCTGAACGACGTTCCTGAAGCAGGATCCATTTTTAAAGTCGCAGAAAACGATAAGTCTGCAAAAGCAATAACAGAAGAATATGAAAGGCAAGCTAGGGCAGAAACAACTAAACTCCAGGACGCTCATACCCGTAATACCCCAGGGGAATTAAGGCAAGTTGACCTGATTATTAAAACCGATGTACAAGGAACAATTGAACCTGTAAAAGCTGCCTTAGAGAATCTCAACGACGTTGACAGTAGAGTTAACCTAATACATATTGCCAGCGGTGGAATTAGCGAACGCGATGTTCTCTTGGCAGTAGCTTCAGACGCCGTTGTAATCGGTTTCAGAACTCCTGCAGAAGCAGGGGCCGAGTCATTGGCCAAACAAGAAGGTGTAGAAATCAGGGAATACGACGTTATTTACCACTTGATTGAAGACGTGGAAAAAGCATTGGATGGAATGCTTGAACCTACATATGAGGACGTCTACGTCGGGCGAGCTTCAGTTAGAGCTATTTTCAATGTGGGAAGGCGTGTCAAAGTTGCGGGAATATTTGTTAACGATGGCAAAATAACCCGTGAATCAAAGATACGAGTGATGCGAGAAGGATCTGAAATATTCATGGGGGAGGTTTCCAGTCTGAAACACTTCAAAGACGACGTGAGAGAAGTTGCGAACGGCTTCGAAGGTGGTGTAAGTGTGGAAGGATTTAATGAATTTGAAGAAGATGACATCCTTGAAGCCTACAATACAGAAACGGTCTAATTGCAGATAGAGTCTCTGTTTAATATATTGGAGCAAGTATGTATGACCGTATGGATGGCATTAATTCCCTGCTCAAAAGAGAGATTAGCGGGGTTATATCTTCAGAAGTAAAAGACCACAGACTCGCAAAAATTGTCTCGGTCGTGTCAGTAGTAACCTCCAGAAATTTGCAAAACGCAACTGCCTACGTGACCGTATTTGGAACCACTGATACCAAGAAAGATACCATCATTGGGCTCAATTCTGCATCCAGATTTATACAAAGAATACTCAGAAAAAACTTGGATCTAAAACATATACCCAGCATCAGATTTGTTTTAGATGAATCTCTGGATGAAGCACACAAAATCACGAATATCATGGATTCGATATCAAAAGATCACGATAACAATGAATAGAATGTTCGATGTCTAAAAACATTAATGGAATAATAAATGTCGACAAACCGCCTGGAATAACATCCATGGACATAATTCGCCGCATCAGAAAAGCAGCAGGATTGAGACGGGTCGGACATAGCGGTACTTTGGATCCTCTAGCAAGTGGGGTCATGGTAGTAGCTATGGGGTCAGCAACAAGATTATTGGAATATATTACCGATGCCGACAAAACATACAGCGCTACAATTGAAATAGGTAAAACAACCGACACTTACGATGGCGAGGGTATTGTTACTGATGTAGTATCAGACCTATCTGTAGATGCATTTGATATAAAATCATCCATTGAGGCATTGAAAGGCTATCAGTCACAAATACCCCCGATGCACAGCGCCATCAAAGTAAAAGGGGTAAGATTATATGAACTGGCAAGGAAAGGCATCTCAATAGATCGCACTCCAAGGCCAGTTGTTTTATATGACGCAGCTATTTCCAATTTTGAATTGCCCGACATTAAACTTGATATTACATGTAGTAAAGGCTTCTACGTGCGAACATTTGCCAACGACCTAGGAATTCATTTGGGAACTGGAGCTTACCTCAAAAAATTGGTCAGAACCTCCATAGGGGAATTCAATATTGTAGATTCTTCATGCCTAGATTTAGTGGAAGAAAAATTAAGAGACAACCGATGGGAGACAGTGGTTCAAAATATGGAAACAGCTCTAGATCCTATCCAGAAATTACATTTAACTGATGATGAAACAGCAAAAGTGCAAAATGGAATCTCTATACCTATTGAAAATCATTCTAATTTAGAAACAATGAAACCAATTTCAATGGCTCTACGGACTGATGGGAGCATGCTGGCCATCATGAGATTAAATCAACAGGAATCAATATGGCATCCTGAAAAGGTATTCCACGATCAGATGCAAAATATTAATTGACGATAACCATTACCGATATATATAATTTTTGTTCGTGAAGGTGATAAAGTGAACAGTTTTGCAATAGTAGAAACCGGCGGAAAACAATATAGGGTGCATGAAGGCGACACTATCCGTGTTGAGTCGTTAGACGGGGATGAGGGTGATACTGTCAGTTTGGATTTGGTAAAGCTGGTGTCCTTGAATGGTGAGACATCAGTTGGAACCCCTAATGTAGAGGGTGCTAAAGTTCAGGCTGAAGTGGTTAACAAAGGTAAGGGGAAAAAAATCGTAGTATTTAAATATAAAGCGAAAACCCGCTACAGACGAAAAAATGGCCACCGCCAAAACTTCACTGACCTAAGAATTACCGACATATCGGTTGGTTAATTACCAAAGTAGGAGCAATACCAATGGCACATAAAAAAGGTGGCGGAAGTACTAGAAACGGAAGAGATAGTAAATCTAAAAGACTTGGTGTTAAAAGATACGACACCCAATTGGTAACTGCAGGTTCTATTCTAGTACGGCAACGAGGAACCAAAATACACCCTGGAAATAATGTAGGGTTGGGTAAAGACCATACTCTGTTTTCATTAATTGATGGTTCAGTTAAATTTGAATTTTTTCCTAACGGAAAAAAACATGCTAGTGTCTACCCAATTTAGGAAATAATTGCAATGAAGTCTGAAATACATCCAGAATATTACACTGAAGCCACTGTAACCTGTTCGTGTGGCTCTACTTTTATTACTGGAGCCACTCAGCCAGAGTTACGCGTAGAAATTTGCTCATCATGTCATCCTTTTTTTACCGGAGAGCAAAGAATAGTTGACACGGAAGGAAGGGTTGAAAGACTAAGGCGTAGGTACAATTTGCAATGAGAGGCTCTTCTTGATTAGCGAAAGGGTGAGATGTATCTCACCCTTTTTTTTTGGCGTAGGGCAATCAACACCTCGATATGGCGGCCAGGCTGTTATTGAGGGAATAATGATAAGAGGCCAAAACAACGTTGCAATTGCTGTCAGGGCCCCCTCGGGTAATATAGTCACCAGAGTCAAAAAAATAAATACTTTATTCACTGGAAAATTACGATCCATTCCAATAATTAGAGGTGTTATTGCCTTAGCAGAAACCCTATCTCTTGGCATGGAAGCCCTAAACTACTCTTCCCAAGTGGCTAATGATGAAGAAGACACCCCTCCTGGAAAATTCTCATCTGCAATTATGATTTTAATTTCATTGAGTATAGCAATTGGGCTATTCTTCATTTTGCCATTGGTAGTAAGTAAACCATTTGAAGGATTGTTGGGATCTGATGTCGTAAGCAACGTGGCTGAAGGGATAATTCGGCTCGCTGTATTTCTTATATATGTAACTGTAATTAGCCTAATGCCGGATATTCGTAGAGTTTATATGTACCACGGGGCTGAGCATATGGCAGTTCACGCTCAAGAAAAAGGCGACCCTTTAACTATCCAGGAAATACGAAAATACCCAACAGCACATCCAAGATGTGGCACAGCTTTCCTCCTAACTATCATGGTGATCGCCATAATAGTATTCACTTTAATACCCAGAGAACCTTTATGGTTGGTTGTTGGATCTAGGATTGTGTTAATTCCACTTATAGCGAGTTTGAGTTATGAGTTTATACGATTCAACAGTAAATATGAGACAAACAAATTTGTTTCCAAGATGTCAGTCCCGAGTTTACTTCTACAATCCTTAACTACAAAAATCCCGGATGATGACCAAATTGAAGTGGCCATAAATGCTATGGAATCAGCGATAGATGCAGACCGCGATTTGGAATGAAATCTATTTAACCGAGTCTCGCCTCTGTGATAATTCGTTTACCACTGCCGCAAGGGTCACTTCATTAGCCGACATTAACACGAAAATATGATAGATTAAATCAGAAATCTCCTCTGACAATTCCTGTGTATGACCTAACACTCCAGCAATGGCCGTTTCTCCAGCCTCTTCCACAACTTTTTGTGCTATTCGAGCAACCCCATCACTAAGTAATTTGTTCGTGTAACTACCATCTTTCGGATTTTTTTTACGATCGTCAATAACAGAAAAAAGATCTTTAAAAATGTCTTTATCTTCAACTAATTCGTCAAATTCGCATTGGTCAATATCTGATAAAACCGTATTAAAACAGGTCTGATCCCCCGTATGACAAGCCGGGCCTTTTGGATCAACTTCTAAAAGAAGTGTGTCTCCGTCACAATCACTTTTTATGGATTTGACCACGAGAAAGTTTCCTGATGTCTCCCCTTTGTGCCATAGTTCTTGTCTGCTCCTACTATAAAACCAGGCTTCCTTAGTTTCCAATGTTCGAGTAAGCGATTCTTTATTCATGTAGGCAACCATAAGAAGTTCATGAGTCTCATAGTCTTGAACAACAGCAGGAAGTAAACCTTTTTCGCCAAAACGTATAACGGTCATCTAGATCACCTTATATTTCTCGATACATTTCATTTATTTTCCCAGTGGCCTTATAGCAATATTTCGATTTGCCAAATAAGTTTTAGCATCCCCAATTGAATAGGTACCAAAATGAAAAATACTTGCGGCCAATACTGCATCTGCCTTTCCTACTTCTATGGCTTGTTGTAGATGCTCCAAGGTGCCTGCTCCACCGCTTGCTATTACCGGTATGGATACTGAGCTGCTCACTAATCTTAGCAGTTGCAAATCATATCCAGATTCATGGCCATCTGAATCCATACTAGTCAAAAGTATCTCCCCTGCCCCTAAATCAGCCACTTTTTGTGCCCACTTTACAACGTCCACCCCGGTGATGTTTCTACCCCCATGTGTATAGACTACCCATCCAGTATCTAAATCAACCTTTAATTCTTCGCAAACAGTCATGCTTTGATCTTGTTGATCCGTCAATTTGGCATTGTATTTCTTTGCATCTATAGCTACCACGATGCATTGTGAACCAAAAAACTCTGATGCTTCTTTTATCAATTTGGGATTATGCAAGGCAGCGGTATTTAGAGATACTTTATCTGCCCCTGCTTCAAGCATCCTCCTAACATCTGAAATCTGTCTAATCCCACCACCCACAGTCAGCGGAATAAAAACTTCCTCCGATACATCTCGGACAACTTCCACCATTGTGTCTCTATTATCTGATGTAGCAGTTATGTCGAGAAATACAAGTTCGTCCGCCCCTTCCTTGTCGTAAAATTTGGCTAGCTCTGCCGGATCTCCAGCATCTCTCAAGTTTACAAAACTGACGCCTTTTACCACTCTTCCGTTATCAACATCTAAACAAGGAATAATCCTTTTCGTAAGCATGCAATTTCCCGCAGAGTTACTTAGAAAAAATCATCATATAGGCCATATCTGAAAGATCATGCCTGATATAAAATTTAAACCCGGCTTTTTCTAATTCTCCTCTTAGAACACCCGGTTCCAATCTTTGCTTACTTGCCGGCCCGTATTCCTCAAAGGTCGGCTGCCACTCTATAACTGACAGCCACCCCCCCTTCTTCATACACCTGTTAGTATCTTTCAATGTTTGCTGAGGTTTGCTAAATAACTGAAATGGAAAAACTGCCATTGCACCATCCACCGTTTCATCCTTAAGAGGTAATATTGGTTCCTCCGAAATGTGGCTTGCCTTTACGTTAGTAAGTCTGGCCTTTTTCAATTCTTTTCTGGTGTTTGTAAGATTTTTTTTGACTGGGTCAAGGGCGACCACATTCCCTCTATACACCAATTTACCCAGAGGAACTGAAAGAGCCCCTTCTCCGCACCCAACATCTGCAATCTGATGGTAAGGCATAGCTGGCAGGAGAGAGGTTATGTGATATATATCAAGCTTTTTAGCTGCTGCTAAGGAATCTTTGTTTGATTTTGATGGCATAGAAAACACCAATTCTTTGATTTTTGAATTATTTTAACTCATCGATGGCTTGTCGGAGTCGAATATCACCAGTGTACAGGGCTCTACCTACTATGGTTGCTTCAACCCCCACGATTGACATCCGTTTAAGCTGAGAAAGAGCTGCTATACCACCTGCAGCCATTATTTTCATATTAGTTGAAGACACAACATTTTCAACACCAGCGTAATTTGGTTCACTCAAGGTACCGTCCTTCAATATGTCTGTGTACATACACCTTTTCACACCTAACGCCTCTATATTTTTTACAACTGTTTCTACTGTCATTCTACTTTCCCGAGTCCATCCATCCAATGCTACTATTCCTTCCCTAGCATCTACGCTCACGACCAAAGATTCCGCACCAATAGATTTCAGTATCCGTTCCAGTTCATCAGTTCTATCTACCGCCGACGTTCCCATAATAACGCGGGACACTCCCACATCCATATACCGAGCTGCTGTTTCATAATCCCGAATACCACCACCAACCTGAATTCTAGCCGCTGAATCTGCGCAGATTTTTGAAATGACATCCATATTCACAGCAGAACCCTCTTTAGCCCCATCAAGATCAATGATATGTAAGTATTCTGCACCCTCACTTTCCCATTTTATTGCCATTTCCATCGGATTATCAGCAAATATCGTCTCTTTAGAATAATCCCCTTGAATCAATCTGACACATCTGCCTGCTCTAATATCTATGGCTGGTATAACTTCCATCATGACAACACACCCCTAGACATCTTGGTGAATTGGACGAAATTTTCATATATTTTAAGACCTACATCCCCACTTTTCTCAGGATGGAACTGAACTGCCACCACATTATCAAAAGCCACTGCACTACAAAATTCAATGCCATATGTGGTAGTTCCAGCAATAATGTTTTTGTCAGTCGGCTCAGCATAATAGCTATGCACAAAATAAAAATAAGAATTGTTTGGCACACCTGAAAGTACTGGATGGTCCGATCTTATGTTAACTTCATTCCAACCCATGTGAGGAATCTTATGACCTTGGGGAAACCTCTTTACGGTACCCTCTATCAAACCCAAACAGTCTTCATCTCCTTCTTCAGAATGTTGCAAAAGCAGTTGTAATCCCAAACAAACACCGAGAAATGGTTTTTCGTTTGAGATTAATCGCAATATGAGATGATCCAAGGAGTGAGATCGCAAATTTAGCATAGAGCTGTCACAGGCTCCTTGACCGGGAAACACAACCCCGTCGCACGATTCTATTACGCCAGGTACGGAAGAGACCACAGCGTCGGCTCCACTTTGAGTTAGAGCCTTCTCTACACTCCTTATATTTCCGGCCTGGTAATCGATAACCGCTATTTTGGGCTTTGCGGTTCCAAGATCATTCATTAATTTTTTGACCTGTAATCAGTTCGTCAGGCAAATTTCTATCTTCATACCTCGCCAACATAAATAGAAGATCTGAAAGTCTATTTATATAAGGCAAGATCTCTTTATTGACAAGTTGCCCTAGTTCTTGAAGGTCCAATATCCTTCTCTCAGCCTCACGCAATGTAGTTCTTGCCAGATCTAAAATTGCCGAACCTGGTGAAGCCCCAGGCAAAATAAAACTCGGTGGCAAATTAACTTCTGCGTCCAATTCATCAAGTTTGTTTTCAAGTTGGGTTACCATTTCAGGGATAATAACCTTGTAAGAATTCTTCATAGTCTCGTAGTTTTCGGGTAAAGTGGCGAGTTCAGCCCCAACCGTAAACAATTGGTTTTGAATATCGAGTATTACGTTTTTTACATTCTCATCTTGGCAGAAAGCCCTAGCAACTCCCATAGCTGAGACAACGTGATCCACTGCACCGTATGCCTCACATCTTGGATCATTTTTGGGAACCCTGCCACCAAAAAACAGCCCTGTCTCTCCCTCATCACCTGTCCTGGTATATATTTTCAAGGTATAAATTCCTAACGTTTAAGATGCTACTAAGTCTGGGAGAATATGATATCTGTTTAAGCATCATTCAGTAAACGGTATTTTTCTAGCATACTAGGAGCATCGGAATCCTATAATTCCGCAATTGCATTTCTATACTAAAAAAAGCAGATGAGGAATACCCGTCTACCCAGTTAAAGGTGCGCCACCGCAAAAAGCTACGTAATCAATCAACTCAGTGACTGTTGGATTATCTCCGCATAAAGGACAATCCGGATTTCTCCTAAGCTTTACGGTTCTAAACTCCATACTCAGAGCATCCACCAGTAGAAGACGCCCGCTTAAAGAATCTCCCTGGCCTAGGATCAATTTCACCACCTCAGTTGCTTGAATAGTTCCTATCATCCCCGGCAACATCCCCAATACCCCTGCTTCTGCACAGCTTGGAACTTCTCCAGGAGGCGGAGGGGTGGGAAATAAACAGCGGTAGCATCCATTACCAGGTAAATAGGTTGTGGCTTGACCGTCAAATAATAAAATACTTCCATCAACTAAGGGTTTCTCTAGTAAGTAAGCAGCATCGTTGACCAGGTATCTAGTGGGGAAATTATCAGCACCATTAACAATTATGTCGTAATCTTTCATTATTTCCATCGCATTATGCGAGGTAATAGGTTCTTCATGAACGTTAACATTAGTATCAGGATTATAGGCTTTGAGAGTCTCAACAGCCGATTCCACTTTAGGTCTTCCAATGTCGTCATTGAAATGGAGTATTTGCCTCTGCAAGTTGGTAACATCCACATCATCAAAGTCCACCAATCCGACCGTGCCTACTCCTGCGAGTGTTAAATATATAGCTATCGGAGAGCCTAAACCGCCAGCACCTACCATTAACACTTTGGCATCAATCAATTTTCTCTGGCCGACACTTCCCACCTGAGGCATTATTATATGACGACTGTATCTATTGACTTGATATGGGGTCAACGCTAAAGACGGTGTTTTTGTTGCCAAAACTTTCCTCCGTTAATTCTAAGTATAAAAATAGCCCCGCTACCAACGCTTGAAAGCTTTGGGCGGGGCTCTATATTCACCTGCGGCCTAGTTTTACAGCGTTGACAGCCTTTATTCTAGTTCCTACAGGAACAGGTTAATTTCAATACCTTTTTGTACATAATATTCATCATCTGCGAAATTATAGCACCACCAAATTTAGTCATCAACAGATGCGAATATCAACAAATTAACCTTTTCCTTCAAAATTAAACAGCAAGTAGCATTATTTTACGATGGTATAATTGACCTTAACTCCAACCACTTTTACATTAAGCCGTATGGCAGGATTTCAGTGACTGACTCAAACATTGCATTATTAATAGATTACGAGAATGTAGGCATAGATTCTCTTCAGTACCTTGTGGAACAAATATCAGGCATGGGCCGGATAATAGTAAAGAGGGCTTATGCTGATTGGTCCTCAGAAAGAAAGGGACAAGAACGATTAATTGAACTCGGAGTGGAGGCTGTCCATAACTACAGGACCCCTAGATCGGGGAAAAACTCCTGTGACATTAAACTAACAATAGATGCCGTAGAACTACTTCACAGTGCACAGGTAGATACTTTTGTTATTGTTTCTTCAGACAGCGACTTTGTACCTCTTGTTAACCATCTAAGAGGTTCAGGAAAAAGTGTGGTCGGTGCAGGTCGAAAAGCAGTCACATCTACAACCATGGTGAAATCGTGTGACAGATACATTTTCTTAGACCCTCATACAATTGGTCTGCAAAAGCCTAATTCAACTGCTAGAAATAACACCAGAAGAACTACACCTTACAGGGATCGCAGGCAAGCTCATCCTCAACACGATAGACAAGATAGTGAGAGATCAGTAGAACAATTATTGATAAAGGCAGTTGAGGCGACAGTTGGAGATGACGGTAATTCACTAGGGACTCGGTTGGCCCAAACTATGACCAGGATAGATCCCGGATTTGATTATAAGGAATTGGGATTTCGATCTTTTAGAGAATTTTTGACTTCCAGAGATGAAATAGAAGTGACCTTTCGAGAAGGAACCGATTTCACCGTATCTATCAAAAATAGTGATTCAAATACAGTTAATGAAAAAGAAAAATTGGCGCCGGCTAGAAAACCTTCAGTTAGCCCGAGAATAATTAGTTTCGACAAGAACCCGTCTGACCAAGATTCAGATAGCCTTCCTGACAACTGGGAAGAAAAAGTTAATACTGCTTGGGAGAGTAAGGAAAAAGACCAGTTATCAGGCCAAGCTGCGGCTAATCAGGCGGCGAAAATAATGGGATTCCAAAGGTTACGAGACTCCCTGTATCCAACTATAGACAAACTACTAGATGCAAGTATCCTGTTGAAAGAAAACTGGGCCAGAAATAAAAATTACGTGACCCGCAAAAAATAACAGGAACCATGCTGGCATCATGCTTATCGCAATTGATATTGGTAATACCAACATAACTATAGGTTTATTCCTAGATTCTGAACTAATCTCTACTTGGCGATTCTCAACTGACTCCCGAAAGACATCGGATGAATATGGATTACTTCTACAGCAAGTCATGTCATCAAACAACTTAAACGCTGACGAAATTGACTCCGCTGCAATTTGTAGTGTTGTTCCTCCTCTGACTCCTACATTTGAACTGTTGTGCCAAAGGTATCTAAAAGTACAGCCATTGACGGTAATGGCTGAAACCAAAACAGGTATAAAAATCTTATACGATAGTCCAAGAGATGTAGGTGCTGATCGAATAGTTGATGCGGCAGCAGCTCTACATATATATGGTGGTCCGTGCATCGTAGTTGATTTAGGTACTGCCACAGTTTTCGATGCCGTAAATGAGCATGGTGAATATCTTGGCGGTGCAATAGCACCTGGAATGACGGTGTCAGCGGACTCTCTATATAGAGCGACCTCCCAGCTTAGAAGGGTGGAATTAAATGCCCCCGAAAAAGTAATTGGGACAAACACCACTCATTCCATTCAGTCAGGCCTCGTATTTGGATATTCTGAATTGATAAAAGGTATGATAGTCAGATTCAAAAAAGAAATCGGTACTAATGCCACTGTAATTGCCACCGGAGGGCAAGCTGACATTGTAAAAGACCAAGTTGGTGAATTTAATCATATCGATCCTGACTTAACTCTAAAAGGTTTGCGCATAGTGCATTCTCTCAACAGTAATTAAGGATAATGAGATGCCATCTCCAATCCAAAATAAAAGAATCGTTCTAGGGGTGACAGGCAGTATTGCCTGCTATAAAGCAGCCGACCTAGCTAGCAAATTAGTTCAGTCAGGCGCCCTTGTAGACACCGTTTTAACTGAAGCAGCCAGGGAATTTGTATCAGAACTAACCTTCAAAAGCCTTACGCACAGGGAAGTGCATACAAGTTTATATTCCCCCAATTCAAATCTATCTATAAACCATGTAGCTCTGGCTGAATCAGCTGATCTTATTATTGTGGCACCAGCCACAGCCAACACAATTGCTAAGATCGCTAATGGAATATCAGACGATGTTTTAACAACTACTATTTTGGCTACCACGGCACCAATCATAATAGCCCCGGCAATGGACGCTAACATGTTTGATAATCCAGCCACTGAGGCCAATGTAACAACTCTTATTGGCAGAGGATTTTTCATAGCAGGCCCAGCTGAAGGAAGACTCGCGTCGGGCCTTATGGGAAAAGGTAGAATGATTGAACCTTTTGACATAATGGGCGCTGCAAGTATGTTGTTAGGGAAGGATGGTGACTTGTCGGGCAAGAAAATTGTAGTCAGTGCTGGCGGAACAGAAGAAGCAATAGATCCCGTAAGAAATATAACAAACCGCTCGTCTGGAAAAATGGGCTATGCCATAGCAGAAGCAGCGAGGGATCGTGGTGCTATGGTAAGCCTGGTTGCTGCCCCTAACCACTTGGCCAAGCCTATTGGTATATCAGTTACAAACATACAGAGCGCAGAGGATATGAAAAAGGCAATCGAAGATGAGTGTCTTGAAGCAGACGCATTGATTATGGCAGCGGCGGTAGCTGACTGGAGACCCTTGGAAAAATTAGATTCCAAAGCAAAAAAGGATAAATCAGATCATTGGTCCTTAGAACTTGTCAAAAACCCGGACATAGTAGCAGGTATAAATTCCAGTAAACTAATAAAAGTTGGTTTCGCAGCAGAAAGTGAGAACCTTGTAGAAAACAGTAAAACAAAGATTGAATCAAAAAACCTAGATTTTATTGTAGCCAACGACATAACTGCAGCTGATAGTGGTTTTTCTGTTGACACGAATAGGGTTACTATCATCCACCCAGACGGTACTACAGAAGTTCTTCCACTTATGTCTAAATATGACGTAGCCCACTCAATCTTAGACCGAGTTAAATCTGGGTTTTAATCACATATATGGATAACCACTAAAAATGACTACCAAGATAGCGGTCATCTCTGACACGCATTGTCACGAATGGGAAGAAGTACACCCAAAGATGAGAGACATTGTTGCCGAATGCGATATAGCGATCCATTGTGGAGACATAGTACGTCAACCCGTAGTCGACGGTTTCTTAAAATCAGCGCAAAAGGGCATCATAGTACATGGAAATTCGGATCCAGTAGATTTACGGGAGACTCTTCCATACATAGAAGTTATTGAAGTTGAGCAAGTGAAAATAGGCATTACTCACCCGGCTTGGGGAGGTCCTGAATTCCCACCGTCAGAGTTATTCAAAGACTTTGATGAAGAACTAGATATCATTCTGTTTGGACACACTCACGAACCATTAAAAGAAGATATTAGTGGGACATTATTTATTAACCCAGGGCAAGGGTATAAGTCATTTATGGTGGATGGAACAATGGCTGTAATAACCATTGATAGTGGCATCGTTGAAGCGGAGATTTTGGTTATAGAACCAGGTCGTTAGCAAAACTAACTGTTTTTTTGAAGAAAGTAGTTCCAGGTGTCTATGGCAAGCGGATGAACAACACCTTTTTTATCCAAAATAGATCCTATTCTTAATTTTAAATATTCCAAAACTGTTGTATCCAAATTGACCTCCATTCTCGAAACCACTAATTCCAATTCTGGATTCCGTTGGACTTTATCTGGCTCAACCTTATCTGCTATAAATACTATCTTCTCTATATCCGTCATTTCAGGATGACCAGTTGTATGATATCTAACTGAATTTATTACTTCTTCATCCTGACAATTCAAATCTGACTTTAACCAGTGGGCTGCCAAAGGCCCGTGAAGCAAAACAGGGGCCTTATACTCATAGCTATTAACAGTAATATTACTCGATTGAGACTCAACTAATAATTGAGATTCTGTTAAATGTCTCGCCAAATCATGCGCAATGGCCCCCATCGAACATCTTTGAGGGTTAACGCCATGAATGTCTGCAAGCCTTTCTGCTAAAACGCGTGTACGCTCAATATGGGCAATCAATGAATCTGGGAGTTCCGATACTCGAGATTCTATACGCCGATACACTTTGTCAAAACCTGTATCCAAATTTCTCAACCAATCCCTGATAAATTATCCCCACCTATAAGGTGCAAATGTAAATGGGGCACCTGTTGTCCTGCATCTTCTTTCTGATTTATGGTTAACCTGTATCCACTATCAGAAATCCCTTCTGAAATCGCGAAATTTCTTGCAACCTTGAACATCGAAGTAATAACTTTGAACTCTTCGTCTGAAAAAGGTTCTATATATGTCATATGCTTAATCGGAATCACTAGCAAATGTGTCGGAGCGACAGGGTTTATATCATTTATAACGAAGCAATCGTCATCTCTGTACAAAATTGTGGTTGGTATTTTGCCCTGGAATAAATTACAAAAAAGACAGTCGTCCACCCTCTTTAATCCAACGCAGCAATAGCTTCTATCTCAATGAGAAATTTAGGGCTAACCAAGCCGCTAATGAAAACCGTACTACTTGCAGGACCATTTTCTGGAAATAACTCAAGCCTCACTTTTGCGTAATGAGAATAATCCTCTGGCCTAACAATGAAAGCAGTGATTTTTACTAAATCATCAAAAGTCGAACCGGCAGATTTCAGAGCAGCTTCTATATTTGAAAAGCACTGTTTAGCTTGAACATAACAATCATCCTCTCCTACAAGGTTCCCCGTGGGATTTACAGGGACTTGGCCTGACACGAAGAGGAGGTTGCCAGATTTAGTGATCGGAGAAAAGCCAGATGGCTTGTTCGAAGGATTTGGGAAAAAAGTTTCTCTTGGCATTTTTTATTCAACCTAAAATTAACTAAGGTAGTTGCATCACTTCTATACGAACATCATCGGGGGCTTGTATGAAGCCAATAATAAGTCCAGTGGGAGTTTTCGTTGGACCATCCAATATTTTGGCACCCAAACCTTCCAACCTTTTAAATTCAGCGTCTATATCATCTACTTCGATACCGAAATGTTCTAACCCCCAGTGAGCTGAAGCATCTCCTCCCCCCATAGTCTCTCCTGTCCTGTCACTCGATATGTTTACCGCTATGCCATCTTTAGTTCGACATCTAATAAACCTATCTCCTTGAGGTCGGGGATTTTCATCATTAAGTATTTCAAATTCAAAGGCTTTGACATACCAATCTGCCGTCGCACCAGGGTCGGGAGCTTTTAAATGAACATGGTTAAATGAATAAGACATTAAGGGTTCCTCCATTTGTATTCAGAGGGCAGATTAAATTAGGGGGCAAACTCTGTCAATATTCTATGCCTTACACGGAGGCTGTTTTAACAGCATTGGCAAATGAAATTATTTTCTGAGGGTCCTTATCACCTGCTGTCTCCACTCCGGAGGAGACGTCTACCGTCCATGGATGTGAAATTCTTATAGCATCATTTACATTTTCGGGATTTAGTCCACCAGCCAATAAAAATTTTTCGCTTAGATTAAAGTCAGGGATCAGCTTCCAATCAAAACTCAACCCCGTACCTCCCAGAGCGCCCTTCTCGTACTTATCCAATAATGGCAAACACCCAGCTCGATATATCTTTTCTAATTCCGCATTAATTGTTTCACTGGTATTCGATGCTCCGATTTTGACCTGCTTAATCACGTCAACATCTACTTTGTTCCAATATGATTCAGGTTCACTCCCACAAAGTTGAGCATAATCCAAATCACATGCATTAATTATTTCGTTTACCTCTTCGACATTTTGATTGGCAAACAACCCTACCAAAGCTGGTCCCCCTGGACCAAACTCGGACCTATAGTCATTTATTATTGCAAGAGCCAATTCCAAACTTATCTGACGTCTTACACCGGGCACAAATACGAAGCCAAGAAAAGAAGCCCCGTTTTCTCGGGCCAAAATGGCGTTTGATGAGTCTCTTAATCCACAAATCTTGAACAGAGTCACAGAAAGTTCCTAAGTGCAAAGCCTGGATCATCTGAAGTTACTAACGACTCGCCAATCAACACAGCACCAGCACCTGCCTCTGCAACTCTTTCTATATCAGTCCGACTTGATATACCACTTTCACTTACTACAATCCTCCCATTTGGAACCTGCGGTGCCAAAATTTCAGTCGTTTCAAGAGTAGTTTTAAAAGTTCTCAAATCCCTATTGTTTATCCCAATTATTTCGGCATCAGATTCCAATGCCAATTCCAGTTCGTTCTCGTCGTGCACTTCAACCAAACATTGCATCCACAATGAAGTCGCTAGGTTCTTAAAATCCACTAATTGACCCTTATCCAACATAGAAACTATTAGCAGAATGGCATCAGCGCCATATGCTCGAGCTTCATATATTTGATATGGATCGAATATAAATTCCTTCCTCAGTACAGGAACTCCAAGTTCATATATTGTGTTATGCCCTTCAAGCAGATCATCTATACTTCCATAAAAGAAATCTTCGTTGGTAAGGATAGAAACGGCTGCGGCTCCATTTTCAGCATATATCTTTGCCAATTCTGCAGTTTTAATGTCTTTTGAAAAAATACCTTTCGATGGAGATCCCCTTTTCACTTCGGCTATTATTCTGACTGATTCTCCCATTAGGCAGCCTGAAAAATTTAACGGTCTTTTGCGTTCTGGTATTAGCCCTTCTAAGCTTGCGATAGGCAAATCTTTTTTGCGAACATCTAATCTTTCTTTTTTGACTTCTACGATTTCCTTTAAAATATCAGGAGTGTCGGAATTTATCATGATGCTGCAATCGAATTACTTAGTTTTATATGCTCATCCAAAGATTTCATAGCTTTACCGGAATCTATAGCATCAGCCCCAATAGAGATGCATTCGTCAAATTTATTTGACATGCCTGCAACGAAAAGGCTTGCCCCTACATTTAAGAGAACAATATCCCTGGCAACGCTACTTTCCCCAGCTAGTACTGTTCGAATCAAAGCAGCACTCTCAACAGCATTGTCAGCTTTTATTTGATCAAGGGAGGATACTGATAAACCAAAGTCTTGGGGTTTTATCTGGTATTTTTTTACATGGCCACCTTCGAGTTCCCACACCGTGCTACTGGTAGATATCGTTATTTCATCCAGACCGTCGTCACCGTGAACCACTAACGCTCTGTCACTGCCTAATCGACCTAAAGCCTTTGCCATGAGTTCTCCAACAGAAGAATCTGCAACACCAATAACTTGTCGAGCTGCACCAGCTGGATTAGTAAGAGGGCCCAGTAAATTAAATACCGTTCTTATACCCATTTCCCTTCTAGGCCCAGCTGCGTATTTCATTGAAGGATGAAATGACTGAGCAAACATGAACCCGAACCCGGTTTCCTCAATACAATTTGATATTTGTTCGGGAGACAACTGAATATTTACTCCCAATGCCTCCAACACATCCGCACTCCCACTTTTGCTGGACATAGCTCTATTCCCATGTTTAGCAATCTTCTGACCGGCGCCAGCAGCAACAAAGGCAGCGGCTGTAGAAATATTAAATGTTCCGAATCCATCGCCACCGGTACCACATGTATCTATCAAATCGCTTCCAGCCTGCACATGTAGGGACATTGAGCGCATCACAGAAGCCATCCCTGATACTTCATCTACCGTTTCTCCCTTCATACGAAGGGCGGTTATCAATGATCCAAATTGTGAAGGCGTAGCCTCCCCTTCCATTATTAGCGTCATGGCAGATTTGGACTCGTCAAAGGTAAGATCTTCTTTTTGAACCAGCTTATCTATCAGATCAACTATCATAATTCCAGAATTTATCCCTGATTAGTACTTAAGAAAATTTAACAAAAGTTCCTTTCCATTTTCAGTCATTATGGATTCGGGATGGAACTGTATTCCTTCCACAGGATTTTCCTTATGCCTTACACCCATAATCAGCCCGTTTTCCGTCCAAGCCGTAACTTCCAATTCCTGTGGCAGATTTTCCCTAAATATCGCAAGGGAATGATAGCGAACCGCGTTGAATGGATTAGGAAGCCCTTGAAACACACCTTTCCCGTCGTGATGCACTGCGGAGGTTTTACCATGCATAATCTCGCCAGCATTACCAACTATTCCACCATATGACTCTCCGACACATTGGTGGCCTAAACACACCCCGAGCATCGGGGTGGTTCGCCCAAAATGCTTTATAACATCATTCGAAATACCTGCTTTATCCGGCGTACATGGCCCTGGGGAAATAACTATCTTATCGGGTTTCATTTCAGATATCTCTTCTAGTGAAATTTTATCGTTCCTCACCACAAGGACTTCTGCTCCCAATTCAGCAAGATATTGATAAAGGTTATAGGTAAAGCTGTCGTAATTATCCAAGAGTAAAATCATACGAGTTCACCTAATTTATTTTCGGCGTCGTCTATTGCCCTCATCAGGGCGCCTGCTTTGTGAACGGTTTCAAAAAATTCAGTTTCGGGAACGCTATCATAAACTATACCTCCGCCTGCTTGAAAATGGGCAACGCCGTCCTTAAACACTAGAGTCCTTATAGTTATAGCTGTATCCATGTTTCCAGCAAAATCAAAATATCCTACTGCACCGGCATAGGGGCCACGGGCATCTTCTTCTAGTTCAGATATGATTTCCATGGCCCTTATTTTGGGTGCCCCCGACACGGTCCCAGCAGGAAAACAAGCTCTGAGGGCATCATAGTTGCTATATTCTGATTTCAATTTGCCTTCCACATGTGAAACCAAGTGCATAACATGGGAATATCTTTCAATTTCCATTATTTCAGTGGCTTGAACCGTTCCTGGTTCACTTACTCTTCCAATATCATTTCTGCCAAGATCCAAAAGCATCAAATGCTCGGCCCTTTCTTTTTCGTCAGATTGCAACTCTTTTTCTAATCTTATGTCCTCTGCTGGATTATCTGACCTCGGCCTGGTCCCAGCAATTGGATGTGTAGACACCGTGCCATCTTCAACTTGCACCAACATTTCAGGAGAAGCCCCTACGATTTGGAAATCATTCATGTTGAGATAGTACATATATGGGGATGGATTTATGGCTCTCAGAGACCTATATATATGAAAAGGATGGGCCGAAGAAGGTCTCGAAAAACGCTGGGACACCACCACTTGAATAACATCACCATCCACAACATATTTTTGACTATCCTCTACCATCGATTGATGATATTCAGGTGTCATATTGGAAGCCCTACCGCTAGACTCAAACCCAGATTTAGCAGGGATTTCAGAGGGGTCTAAAGGAGAATTAAGTCTGTCTATAATCTCATCAATTCTCGCTACCGCTTTTGTGTATTCATCCTCTATCAGTCCATCCAATTTAACATGACTTACCACTTGGATTACATGACGAACATGATCAAACACCAAGAAAGTTTTCGTCATCATAAAAACTGATTCTGGAACATCAAGTACGTCACTGTTCTGATGTGGAATATCCTCAAAATATCGGACCACCTCATAGGACAGATAACCAACTGCGCCCCCCATGAATCTTGGCAAATATCCGGACTTAACCACTTTGTATTCTGACAAAATATCTTCTAAAATTCCCAGTGGGTCAACTTCCCCATCTTTTCTTCCAGGTCCTGTTTCGATGAGGTGATCAGGCTCTGTTCCAATAAAACTGTATCGAGCTAAATGCTCTCCTCCTTCTACACTTTCCAACAGAAAAGAATATGGAGGACGGGCTACTTTCAGATATGCCGACACAGGAGTTTCAAGATCAGCATTAATTTCACGATATATTGGGACAAGGTTGCCTAAATGTCCCATATTTTTTACCTCAGTCAAACTAGGGTAATACATTTCAAAACTCCATCAATTTTGATTCAGAAAAGTGATTTCAATCACGGTAAAATCAACCCCATTTTTTCTTTCATCTCCCTGACTTTAGGCATTGAAATGGAAGCAGCATGATCGGCACCGATCGCCAACAACCTATCTAGTTCAGCTACATCATTTATCAAGTGATCGTATTCCTTACGTATAGGAGTAAGTTCCTCAATAACCACTTCCGCTACAGCCTTTTTCAAATCACCGTAACCTCTCGCTGTTTCGAAATCACGTTCAACTTCTTGCTCACTTTTACCAGTTATAACTTTATATATACCCAAGAGATTGTTGACCCCAGCCTTTTCTTCTTCTTCCGAAAACCGAATTTCGTTGCCTGAATCTGTCACAGCTCTCATGAAAGACCTCTCTATCTCTTTTGGGTCATCCAACATACGGACAGCATGACCTCTTATGTCTGAATAACTTTTAGACATTTTGACATTGGGATCATTCAGGCCCATTACTCGCCCACCTATCTCTGGGATCACTGGCTCAGGAACGACAAAAGTCTCTCCATAGATTCGATTAAACCGAATCGCAATGTCTCTAGCCAATTCAACATGCTGCTTTTGGTCTTCTCCAACCGGCACCTCATGGGCATCATAAAAAATGATATCCCCAGCCATTAAAACCGGATAGTCCAGTAATGCAGTAGAGACGCTACCTCTACCCTCTGACTTATCCTTAAATTGGGTCATACGCTCCAACCATCCAAGAGGCGTGACACAGTTCAAAAGCCAACACCCTTCTGCATGGGCTGTCACATGGCTCTGCACAAATAATGTGCTTTTTTGCGGATCCAGACCGCATGCAAACAAAATTGCTGCAAGATCCCTAGTTTGAGCCGCCAATTCCTTTGGGTCTGGTGTTACTGTCAAGGCATGGAGGTCGACAACACAAAAGAAATTCTCTTTTTCTGACTGCCGATCGACCCAACCCTTAAAGGCACCTAGATAATTGCCTAGCTGAGGATCCCCACTAGGTTGCACTCCACTGAAAACTCTTTTTATTTCCTTCATAACTTTCCTGTAATTATTTTTTCCAAAAAAAAACCACCCCTTGAAAAGGGGCGGTTATATTACCGCGGTGCCACCCTTCTTCCTCTTATTGTCTAAGAGGCACTTATTGGAACATAATTCCTAGGCTGTTATAACGGGGCCTATCCGTCTGCCAATCAACCCATTGAAAGGTAATGGCAGCAGCTCGCAGGTCCATTCACTTTCTGCTAATACACCGGCTCTCACCTTACCCGGCTCTCTTCGTATCGCTGGAAAGATACTATTCCTGTTCATCGCCTTATTACTGATTAATTATAACCCATAATGTCTACTTGAAAGCCGGTATTACCTCCTTACCAAACAATTCTATCGAAGTCATTACTTTCTCATGGGAAACCTGATCAGATTGCATTATTAATAGAAGTTGATCTGCACCAATCTCTTGATGGCGGCGGACACCTTCTATACAGGATTCAGGGTTTCCAGCGACAATAACCCCTCTCTCAGCCAAAAGTTCTGCTGGTAATTCGCCCAACATCGCCCTCGGCGCACCTCCACCTCCTAGGTCTTCTTCGCCTCCCAAAAATCTGGAGAAGTTTGCCTTGAGGTGCTCTGGTACACCCCCCCATGAATCCAATAGCTTTTCATAAACATCCGCCCTGTCAGCAGTATAAGGACGATTTGGCCCAAAAAATTCCTTGATAGCACTAGCGCCAATCTCTTTAGCTTCCTGATCGTCATATCCACAATGACCTAGAGTGAAATTAGCCCATTGATTGTTTACGAAGCCCCCAACCGGGTTCGCGTTTTTAATATTTTCTCGGTAGTTGTCTACATGTTCTTTCATTCCCGCAGGTGCCCCAGAGCCAAATGATAAAACCCCGATGCCTTTTTCTGCGGCCATTTCGTAACTGGTCGCTTGCGTGCATGCCATCCAAATAGGAGGGTGAGGAGATTGTTTAGGTTTTGGCAATATTTCCCTTTCAGGAATATCAAAATGTTTACCTTTATGAGAATAGAGCCCTTTTGTTTGCCAAATCTCAGGAATAATAGTCAAAGATTCTTCCATAATTTCTCGAGTATCTCTTGGATCAATTCCGAGACCTAATTGCTCATATGGGCTACTGCGACCAACTCCAAATTCGACTCTCCCACCGGAAAGATGATCGACCATAGAGATTCTCTCTGAAACCTGAATTGGATGATGGTTTGGCAGAACGACCACCCCAAATCCTATTCGTATTTTTTTGGTAAGTCGCGACAAGGCAGATATTACCACCTCGGGGGCAGAAGACCCGGAAAATGTGGTTAAGAAATGGTGCTCAACAAACCATAGATGATCAAAGCCTACTTCGTCCGCAAGACGGCATTGTTCGATGGTTTCGTCGATCAAGGATGAATAATCGACCTCGTAATCAGTGTGAGGTCGTTGCATTTCGTATAAAAGGCCGAACTTCATAATCAATCTCCAACATATTTGGCTTACTTTGTGGCAGTCTAACATAAGCAAAACAAACACTCGATAAAGCTAAAATAATGTGTACACTACCTAAACAATCAGAATCCACCAAGGGAGAAATATGAATATTCTAATAATGGCTGCTGGAGCTGTAGGGGGATATTTTGGGTCAGTTTTATCAAAAACTAATGAAGTTACTTTCATTGCCCGTGGGGCACATTTGGAAAAAATTCAAGAATGCGGATTATCAGTCAGAAGCGCTACCAGCGGTGACTTTGTCTGCAAATCAAAAGCATATGAAACGCCGCCACCCGGATATAAGGCCGACCTTATTATCTTTTGCGTCAAAGAGTATCAAAATCAAAAAGCCTGCCAGGTAATCGCAAATTCAGTAACAAATGACACAACGATTTTAACTTTGCAAAACGGACTCGGAAGTGGAGATATTTTAGGAAGAGAATTTGGGAATGAAAAAATCCTATTAGGAGCTGCTTATATTGAAGCTTCGAAATCTGATCCCGGCCTCATCGTGGAGCACGGCGGGGTTTGTAGAATCACTTTTGGAGGTCAGAATGAAGAACAAACAGAAAGGGTTCAAATACTAGAACAAATATTCAAAGCCTCTCCCATAAATTTCACAGTATCCAAGAATATCAATGATGACCTTTGGCAAAAATTGGTATTTATTAGTGCTCTTAGCGGAATGACTTGTATAACCAGATCCAGCTTTAGTGAAGTAATGACTAACCCCGACACTCGCGATATCACTAAAGACCTAGTTAAAGAAACAGCATCTGTAGCTTCTGAATTGATCCCAAATTTTTCCAAAGACACGGTCTCAAACGTAATCGAATATTTGGAAACTCACAAAAATGACCTAGTATCATCAATGCATCAGGACTTATTAGCGGGTAATCCCATGGAAATTGATGCTATAAATGGCGCTGTAAGTCGCGAAGGTAAGAATTTGGGTATACCAACCCCTATAAATGACATGATAGCCTCTTGTCTCTCACTTCAAGACTTAAGAGCAAGAAATTAACAATATTTGAAGTAGGAAAAGGAAATTTAATGAAGTATTTTTATAGTTCTGAGGATGCCAATCAAACGTCACTTGCCCCGGGAGTCAAATTGAAAACTATGTGGGGAGAAAAAATAATGATGAGCCTTGTAGAACTTGACCCCAAATCAGAAGTTCCGATGCACAGCCACCCACATGAACAAGCGGGAATGGTACTCGAAGGTGAATTTGAATTTACAATCGGCACCGAATCCAAAAAAGTTTCAAAAGGGGAGTACTATATCATTCCAGGCGGCGTTGAACATAAAGTAGTGGCGGGACCAAACCCCGCAGTCGCCTTGGACATTTTTAGCCCGCCTCGCGAGGATTACAAATCATAAAACTGGCGCACTGTAAAAACACTAGTACACCAGTTTTATAAGACAATCTTTATCTATGCTCCAAAGCGAACGTCTGCGTTCGGATCACTGTAATCTACGCCTTTGGTAGCCCAAAAAATCTTAGCAATTTCATCTACAGCTTCGACCAATTCTTTAGCTGATGATGAGCTAACGCCTTGTTTATTAGCGCCAGCTAATTTGTTGGCATTCCAAAACAGCTCATGAAGATTTGGGTGATCAGCAAGATGCTCTGGCTTAAAGTAGTCGGACCACAATATGTTAAGTTCGCTCTTAACTCCCTGTGCATGCTCTTCTTTTACCGCTATGTAGCGAGCCACCGAGTTAGGAACCGAGATGTCTCCACCTTGGGAAAGATCGGCTGCCTCAAGACGAACGGCCATTTTCAGCACCGTCTGAGCCGCAATTTTTGCGCTTATAGGGTCGTATATACCACATGGCACATCACAGTGAGCTTGAACATCTCCAAATAGCTTCGAAAATATTTTCATAAGTAACCTTCCTTAAAAATGACCTTGCTCTTCAAGGCCAAAAACTTTAGTTTATACGAGAAACCTATTGAGTAGTCTCTAACTTTTAAGATACAGAAATTTACCTGTCAAGGCAACAACACATACACAATGTAAGGTGCTCCATGTTTCATATTAGACGAGTGAAAAACCGAAGTATGGAACCAACTTTGAAAGACAACTTTTTAATCCTTACCAAAACTTTCAAATTGGCCACCAGAGGTAAAATAGTGACATTTCAAAATCCCAAGTCTGGATCTGAAACCTTGATAAAAAGGATAGTGGCCATCAAAGGAGATAATCTGGAAATTAAAGATGGATCCATTTTATTAAACGGAGTCTCGTTAGAGGAGCCTTACATATCCAACTTACCTAAAACAATGACGCTAGAAGAGAATTTTAATTGGAATCTGAAAGACGACTCGGTAGTAGTTTTATCTGATAATCGCCTTGGAGGAAATTTTGATAGTCGGATTTTCGGCAACATCAAAACCGAGCATTTATTGGAGGAATTTGTCACTAAATTATGGCCCATTAAGGTACCTAAAACTTGAAAAGTCGTCCACAATTATGATTTTAGTAATATAATTCACCGGTGAACAGAAATTAGATTCCCTTCAGAGGTTGTCCATGTCAGAGTCTATAGTGCTTTATACTCATCCAGATTGCTCCTATTCAGATGCATTGAAGGAAGAATTAACCGACTTGGCACTAGACTTTGAGGAAATAAACCTTGCACTCAAACCTGAGCTGTGGGAAAAAGTGGAAGAACTCACTGGTGGTGAAAGAATCACACCTGTTATGGTTACTGGAGACAACGTTGAGGTAGGATTTCACGGGGTTGGTTGAAGTTACTAATATAATGTGGCCGTGAGCCACAGAACTAACACTTTGAGAGTGAAATTCTGTTGACCTAAACAACTTGTTCGACCAACTCGAAAAATGGAGGTCAAATGATTTGGGTTCGTAGAATAATAGCGTTGCCTTTTATCATTTTGGCATTCATTACATTCCAGGTAGGGGTACTCGCACAACAAACTGCGTCGAATCTTATAAGTCCATCTTTTTATCTTGAAACTTTAGCGGATTCCAATGTCTACTCTTTCTTACTAACTGATCTCCCTACTACCGCTTTACAAGACGTTAGAAAAGCCCACAGCAACCCCATAATCGAACAGAGCGGACTCTCTGACGAGACTATAGTCAGTTCAATAAACACGATAGTCCCGCCTGATTGGTTGCAGTCTAACTTTGAATCCACAGTGACTGGTGTCGGTGATTACGTCACTGGTAAAACAGATGAATTCACTATATCCATACCTGTAGATGAAAGGGTTCAGGCAGCTTCGAACCAAATAACTTTCGTATTGAATGAAAGTGACATATACAAAATGGTTATGGAAAATCAAGTTCGCCCTGTAGTATCTGAAGCCTCCAAAAACGAATTACCTTTTGACGTTTCTGTGAATGAAGACCAATTAATGGCTTCAATACAAAAAATCATATCTAAGGCATGGCTCACTGGCCAAATAGATTCAGTCCTTGGAGAGGTGGTCCCATACGCCGTAGGATCTGAAGACACATTTTCAATAGTAGTCAAAGTAGATGATCGGATCGAGGTAGCAGTTGCAGAGGTAAAATCCTTAATGGCTGAAGCCAACGCCTATGAAGCGCTGTTCGAAGGGTCTATAGCCCCAAATATTTCATCCTCGATTGGTAACTCCGCAAAATTACCTTATGGAATAGAAATAACGGATGAAGAAATTTCCTCTATAATCAAAAAGACAGCTCCACCTTCCTGGATGCAAAAAACTACTGAATCAATTTTAGATAACGCAACACCATATTTAGTAGGAAAAACGGACGAATTTACAATCTCCATTAACATAGAGCCAAACAAAGAGGAAGCTGTCTCTGATTTGATGGCTTTAGCTGAACAAAAACTCAACACCAAATTGGCTGATCTGCCAGATTGCGATACTGACGAAGTAGTGAATATACTGAACAACCCGGTAGCAGGGCTCCCTTCTTGTTACCCAGCAGATCCTTCCCTCAAACAACAGATGCAGAGTTTTACCAGATCCTATGTAACCACTGTTATTTCCGCGGTAAGACCACAAATTATCAACACTATCCCAAACTCAATCGACTTTGATCAGAATTCTCTCCGCCAAGTGGTACCTGCAAAAGCGTTAGATTCTTTTGATCAAGGAAGAGATATAGTCAGAGATGGATATACCTTCACAGAAAAAGATTTAGAAAATCTGATCAAACAAGGAGCAGGTGACAATTCCTGGAATCAAGTTTCCAAAGTACGCGATTCCCTATCTAAAGGAATTCAATACAACGAGCGGGACTTTAGAATTCACATAGAAACCGTCACAGCGGACGGTGGCCAAACTCTTTCAATGCTTGATCAAGTGCGCGGCATTTTGAAACTGGTTCACATGTTCAACATGGCAGTTTATATCCCAACGCTTTTAATTGCAGCCATAGTAGGTTTTTTGGGTGGAAGAGGATGGATCCAAAGGCTCATGTGGGCAGCAATAACAATGTTAGTCGCGTCTATTTTAGTGTACGCGATATGGGGCCCCGTTTATTCCTCAATTGCAGAACCAATTCTGCATGTGCAAATTGATCAAATTGCGTCGCAAGCTAGTGGTCAAATAGCTCCTCAATTTCTGGCAACCGAATCACTTGTCGTTCAGCAAGTTACAAATATCGGAAAAATTGCTATCTCAAAATTCATATCGGGAATTTCAGGAACAGCTCTAATTACATCGATTTTGTCTTTGGCTATCATCGTAGGTTGTGTCGTTTTAAATAAGGTTAATTCTAGATAGAAAAAAGGGAACACAGATATATGGCAAGGGTAAAACAAATAACTGAGAAAAATGAAATCTCAGCAGAACATGAAGAAATATTTGATTCTATAGCTTCCTCTAGGGGCAGAATCAGTGGCCCTTTTTCAGTCTTATTGCATAGCCCAGAAATCGCTGGTAGAGCGGCACATTTGGGAGCATACATACGTTTCGAATCGTTGCTTGATGACGATGAAAGAGAGGTCGCAATCATTACGGCCGCACGAGAAATGAATTGCAACTATGAATGGGCTTATCACGTACCAATAGCAATCCAAGCTGGTGTATCTCAAGAAGTTGTAGATGTTATAAATCAAAGAGATTCTACTAGTGAAATAGACTCAAATTACGCCTTGATAATAGAGTATGCGAGGCAACTAATAAATGCCAAAAAAGTAGACGATGAAACTTTCAATAGAGCGGTGACAAAATACGGAAACCAAGGGGTGACAGAGTTAACCGCCGCGATTGGTTATTACGGAATGCTAGCATGTGCGTTAAATGTTTTTGAAGTAACCCCCGAAGCAGGGAAACCCGCTCTGATTTAAAAGACCAAGCAGTTACAAGTCGCCTATTGATAAAATACAGGAATAAGTCCCTACCGCTTAGACTATATGCTGGTTTGGATGATTAGTTACACTAATAATTAAAATTTACCCATTCATAATTACATTGGGTTAGCTAAGGTATCCTGTAACTTCGTCATATTCCTCATCAGTGAGCTCCCAGTCCGCAGCGGCAGCATTAGCGACGACCTGTTCTGGCTTGGTAGCCCCGGCAATAACCGAACTTATATCTTTGTTATACAACAACCAAGCAAAGGCCAATTCTAAAACAGTTCTATTCCTATCTTCCGAGAATTTGATCAATCTCTCCAGCAATGCGTAATTGTCATCATTGAATAGCCCTTTATTGTCAGATTCGAGCCTAGATCCAGCAGGGGAAGGTGAATCTTTTCTGTATTTCCCAGTTAAGAATCCATTGGCGAGAGGAAAGTATGGGAGAATACCAACCCCATATTTGCCGCAAAAAGGAATTAACTCTTGTTCCACATTCCTTTCAAGCATACTGTAATGAGGCTGAGCACTGACAAAAGTCTGTATACCTAATTCTTTTGAAGTCCATACCGACTCACATACCTGCCATGCTGTAAAATTTGAACACCCAAAATACCTTATTTTGCCTTGAGTAACCAGATCATTCAACGCTCTCAAAGTCTCTTCCACTGGTGTGGTTGGGTCCCACCAATGAATCTGATATAAATCTATATAGTCTGTACGCAATCTGGTCAGACTTTGCTCTACTTGTTCCATAATATGCTTTCTTGAGTTTCCAGCTTGGTTAGGTCCTTCTGACATACGACTTGAAACTTTAGTAGCTATCACAGCCTGTTCTCGCCTACCTTCCAATGCCTTGCCTATATATTCTTCAGAGAGGGTATTGCCATAACTATTCGAGGTATCAATTAAATTAATGCCGACATCAAACAGCTGACTTATAACTTCATTTGAACTCTGGTAATCCAATCTTCCACCAAAATTATTAGCCCCCAGTCCAACAGCAGAAACCTCCAATCCAGAATTTCCTAATTTCCTATATTTCAAACTTCAACTCCTAATGAATTATTATTTTTTCAGGCCTAGATATAAAATAGCCGTCTTCTTTAGTGATTCGAAGTGCAAATGAATGGGAATCTATATCCAACGCCATCTCACGATCCTCGATAGGCCATTGTGGGTATAACGGGTTTTCATATTTTTGGGATTCTTCTCCCGATATCACCAAAGAGCACACAGCTTCATTATCTGGCTTTCGACCTTGTAGGAGGTTCCTCATATAAAGACCGCATTGCTCGTCCTCGTCAGCTCTTGTTTTCCCTTCAAGACCCATGGCCACCAATGTGACTATTTCCGGTTTGGAATAAAGGATATTTTTGACTGTTGCATCGGCAACTGCGAACGATCCTCCATATACAATTTCCGCGTGGCAAGCGGCTGTGACCCCGACAGTGCCTGCTCTGGTGGATTGAATAATAGTTTTACCTGTCAAATCCACATTCTTCAACTCATAGGGAGAATTCCCAAAATCAAAGCCTTGCGGTTTTTTCCCACCAACTTCCCCCATCAAAAGGTCTCCTCTACCTTGTTTTTGAAGATCAAAAGCCTCTTCAATTTCTGCGACTAATACGATCTCTTTGGCCCCATTCTCAAAAGCCACAGCCTCTGTCGTGAAACATCGAAAAACGTCTATAACTACCACAAGTCCCACTGCATCTTGGGCTCCAGGCAGCAAACTTCCCATTCTTATTTCCAAATTAATCTTCCTGTTCTCTCAATTCCATAGGTAGGTTAAAAGTTATATTTTCTTCTTCGCCCCCCATTTCAATTACTTTGTCGGGTTTAATAAAATCTATAATCTCCTTAACAAGTGAATCAGGTGTGGAGGCGCCTGAAGTTATTCCGACATTAGATACACCCTCCAACCAACTCATATCAAGTTCTTCAACGCTATTGATCAAAAAGGCTGGTAGTCCATTAGCTTCCGCCACATCCTTTAATCTATTGCAGTTGGAGCTATTTTGAGCTCCTACGACTAAAAAAACTTCCACATGACCGGATATTTCTTTAACCGCTATTTGTCTGTTGGTTGTTGCATAACAAAGGTCATTTCTCACTAATACATCACCAAAAGAATTCTGAATGTTTTGTATGGATTTTTCAGTGTCGTCCACGGAAAGAGTGGTCTGAGTTAGTACTGCAACAGGAGTTGATTCATCCCATTTTGGCGCATTATATGGTTCCCTATCGTCTACAATTTCCATGTTTGTCTGACCAGTTGTACCTTTGACTTCCTGATGCCCTTTATGACCAACAAGGATTATTTTTCTTCCCTCACGGTCGTATTTTTTTGCCTCATTGTGAACTCTAATCACCAAAGGGCACGTCGCATCCAAAACATCTAATCCTCGTTCTTTTGCTTTCACGAAATCATCTGGAGCTGAACCATGTGCTGAAAAAACCACCCTTGAGCCCCTAGGGATCTCCTCGACGTTCTCTACGGTAATCGCACCCTTTGATTCCAGATCATTTACAACATGAGGGTTATGAACGATCTGATGCTTAACATATACAGGAGATCCATACTTTTTCAAAGCCAGCTCAACAATATCTATAGCTCTGACAACACCAGCACAAAACCCTCTCGGTACTCCCAAATAAACGTTCATTTATGCCTCCAAGAACAGCAAATATCGGACACTCAACGTAGGATATCAAATTTATCTTTTGCTCAGGTTCATCGTCACATTGTAGTCGTAAACTCTGAGTCGTTGTATACTAAAGTCAATAACTGTCGTACTGGAGATTCCACTCTATATGAAATTAGCTCAGCGGATGAGTCGCCTCGGCACTGAAACAGCCTTCGAAGTACTAGCCAAAGCCCAGCAGTTAGAAGCCCAAGGTAAGCATATTATTCATCTTGAAATCGGGGAACCGGATTTCGCAACTCCAGCGAATATTGTTGAAGCTGGTAGGCAAGCATTATCTGAGGGATTTACTTCCTATAACCCCTCCCCCGGTTACGATGATTTGAAAGATGCCATAGCCAAAGATATATCTAAAAGCAGAGAAATAAGCGTCAAAAAAGAAAACGTCATTGTTACCCCAGGGGGTAAGCCAATAATGTTTTTCATAATTCTGGCAATGATAGAAAATGGGGATGAAGTTCTATATCCCAATCCTGGGTTCCCTATTTACGAATCGATGATCGAGTTCTGTGGCGGAAAAGCAGTTCCAATGAGATTGCATGAAGAAAACTCTTTCAATTTGGACGTAGAAGAGGTGAAAGGCCAGATATCGAGCAAAACTAAATTGATGATTATCAATTCACCAAACAACCCATGTGGAAGTGTTATAGACAAAGAGAATTTAGAAGCGTTATCTGAACTCGCAAAAGAGAATGACATTACTGTGCTATCGGACGAAATATATTCACGTTTCTTGTATGAAGGATCTCATCACAGTATCGCTAGTTTCCCAGATATGATTGATAGAACCGTCATTCTCGACGGTTATTCCAAAACTTACGCCATGACTGGATGGAGAATCGGGTACGGAGTCTTCCCAGACGACCTCGTTGAGCCTATTTCCAGGTTGGTTACCAACAGTGTGTCATGTACTGCCAGTTTCACCCAAAGGGCTGCTATAGAAGCAACAGACGGCCCTCAAGAAGATTCAAATAGAATGGTTGAGGAATTCAAAAAGCGAAGATCCATCGTGGTAGAAGGACTAAACAATATAAAGGGGATTAAGTGCGCAATCCCTAGCGGTGCCTTTTACGCCTTCCCCAATATCGAAGGAACAGGTATGAGTAGCTCTGACTTTGCGAACAAAGTTCTAGAAGAAGCAGGAGTGGCAGTATTAGCAGGGGAGTCGTTTGGCAAATATGGCACCGGACATATACGGATCTCTTTCGCTAACTCAACTGAAAACTTAGTAGCAGCAATTGATAGAATCCAGAAATTTGTAGAATCTAAAAGCTAAATCTATACCAATTCAGTAGAATAGCAACCATAAACACATTCTAAGTTATATAGATGGATAGTATTAGAGTTGCCTACCTTAAGATTAGCATTAGCCCAAATTAACCCAACAGTAGGTGATTTGGAACAAAATTCAAATTTAATCATCGAGTATATAGAAGAAGCTGAAACCCTTGGCGCCGACGTTGTAGCTTTCCCGGAATTGGCTGTAACGGGATATCCTCCTGAAGATTTATTGCTCAAACCCCACTTTGTCTCCGACAACGTTTCCGCAGCACAAAAAATCGCAAAATCTACAGGTCATATAACAGCCATATATGGTTTCGCTGAACCCGTAAAAGATAAGTTGTACAACTCTGCAGCTGTGACTAACAACCAGGAAATGGTCGACACTTACCAAAAGGTACACCTCCCCAATTACGGTGTTTTTGATGAAAAACGTTATTTTGAGGAAGGCAGTAATTTTCCTGTATACGATCTAAATGGAGTAAGGTTTGGGATAAATGTATGTGAAGACATATGGTTCTCATCCGGACCAACCAATGTACAAAGTAATAACGGCGCCTCTCTGATTATAAACATTAATGGATCCCCTTTTAATTTGGGTAAGCGGAAAGAAAGAGAAAATGTCTTAATAGAAAGATCTAGAGACAATGGCGTCTATATAGCCTACATAAATATGGTGGGGGGACAAGATGAGCTGGTGTTCGATGGTGGTAGCTTGGTGGTTGGTCCTACAGGAAATATACTCATGAGGGCTGATCAGTTTAAAGAGCATTTATACATTTATGACTTTGAACTTCCTAAATTCCAGAAATCATCTGCCCTTGAGGAATCAATCGGATCAAAAAATATATCCCTCCCTCAAGAGAAAAAAGAGTTCAAAAGCATTCCATGCCCAACAACAAAAACTATTGATCAGAACGAGGAAATATTCCAAGCATTGGTATTGGGCACTAGAGACTACGTAAAAAAATGTGGGTTTAGCAAAGTGTTGATAGCTTTGTCTGGCGGAATCGATTCTAGTTTAGTAGCAGCAATCGCAGTAGAAGCATTAGGACCTGAAAATGTGGTTGGTATATCTTTGCCATCCAGATTTTCTTCCTCTGGTAGTAAAACAGACGCTAAGACTCTGGCGAATAATCTAAACATTAAAATGGACGCAATCGAAATAGAAGAAATATTCCAAGTTTTTGAGCGGAGCTTAACTGACCAATTTAATGGAACAAAGTGGGGAGTAGCCGAGGAAAATATCCAATCCAGAATTAGAGGCAACCTAATGATGGCCTTATCTAACAAATTTGGTTTCCTATTATTAACGACGGGAAACAAGAGTGAAATGGCGGTTGGATATGCCACCATATACGGTGATATGGCTGGCGGTTTCTCAGTAATAAAAGACCTTCCCAAAATGATGGTTTACGAAATTTGCCATCATATTAATGAAAAATACGGAACTGATCGTATACCAGATGCAATATTAACCAAGCCTCCTAGCGCAGAATTAAGATCGGACCAAAAAGATTCTGACACCCTACCAGAATATGAAATTTTGGATGCCATATTAGAAAAATACATCGAACAAGACCTCGGGATAGAAGAAATATTAAAAGATGGATTTGAAGCTAATATCGTCATCCAAATATTAAAACTTGTTGATTTAAATGAATATAAAAGGCGCCAATCAGCTCCAGGAATAAAAATAACCTCTAAAAATTTTGGCAGAGACCGTAGAATGCCTATTTCAAACAAATATCGACCATACTAAAAACATCAATTAATATTGAAGACGTGCTAAAAACCTTTTATTAAATCCAATAAACAAATCTGAAATAAGAGTTATAACATGATTAAAAGAGACCGACTGGTACAAACCTTTTGTGACATCGCTAAAATCGATAGCCCTTCAGGAGAAGAAGAAGATATGGCTAAAGATCTTACCGCGCGCCTAGAGTCCTTAGGATTCACCACAATGAGGGATGATTATGGAAACTTAGTTGCCACAGATGGAAGACCGAATCCAATTTTGTTATCTGCACATCTGGACACTGTCGAACCAGGCCGAGGGATTAAACCTTCCGTGGAAGGGGACAAAATTGTATCTGACGGAACGACAATATTGGGTGGAGATTGTAAGGCTGGCGTTTCAGCAATTCTTGAAGCCCTCGAATCTATAAAGGAAGACGGAGTCGAATTTCACCCGGTAGAGCTAGCGTTTACCAGAGAAGAAGAGATTGGCTTAGTAGGTGCACGGAACTTAGATTTCTCACTTATTACTGCCAAAGAGGCTATTGTGTTTGACGGTGAGGGACCTGTCAGTCAAATAACCGCATCAAGTCCAACTTATATAGGATTTGATATTGAGATCACAGGAAGAGCAGCTCATGCTGGAGTAGAGCCTGAAAAAGGGTTGTCATCCATTAGAATAGCTTCGGAAATTATCATCAGGCTGCCTCAGGGAAGACTAGATGAAACCACTACCGTTAACGTGGGAACGATTGAAGGCGGAACCGTCAGAAACGCTGTACCTGAATCTACCACTGTAAGAGGTGAATTCCGTAGCACGAATTTAGAAAATTTGGATGAGCTGAGAGTCCAGATCACCGATGCAATAAATGAAGTAGAGAGACTGTTTCCAGAAGCCACGATAGATAATGATTTTCATGTAGAATTTGAGACTTACACTCTTACTGATGATGACCCAGCCACAATGAGAGTGAAGGAAACTTTGCGCGGACTAGGTTTAGACCCAATCATGAAATCCTCAGGGGGGGGCACTGACGGGAATGTTTTTCGATTAAATGGCATAAGTTCAGTGGTTGTCGGTATGGCAGACCACGGTATGCATACAGTGAGGGAGTATGTGACTATACCGGATTTAGTTGATGCTGCACACCTATGCGAAGCACTGCTACGGGTTGAATGAGGAAATAGGAACGCAAACATGAAAATAGATTTGGCGTATGGTAAATCAGGATTAATAGTAGAGTTACCAGACGATCAGACTACAGTTATCGAACCTGATTTTTTACCTGGGCTCCCAGATGAATTAGGAGCAGTTAGAACTGCCCTACGAAATCCAGTGGGAAAACCTCCTCTTCGCAAATCCGTAGCTCCAGGCCAAAAAGTAGGAATAAGTGTCTGTGATATCACCAGGCCCATGCCCAACAAAACTGTTTTACCATTGATATTGAAGGAATTGGAACATATTCCCCCGTCAGACATAACCATATTTATAGCAACTGGTACTCATCGCAAAAACACCGAATTGGAACTATTATCTATGCTGGGAGAGGCCCCCATGAGAGGGGGGTATAACATATTGAATCATGATGCTTTTGATCAAGATAATTTAACCGAAATTGGCCTAACAAAAGCTGGTATTCCAATCTTATTAAATTCAAATTGGTTAAAATCAGACTTCAAGATAACCACAGGGTTTGTGGAACCTCATTTCTTCGCAGGATTCAGTGGGGGTCCAAAAATGATCGCGCCAGGATTAGCTGGATTTGAGACCATAATGAATCTCCACGACTCCGATATGATTAATCATCCTAACTCGAAATGGGGAATAACCCATGGAAATCCTATTCATGATTCTATAAGAGAAATCGCGACAACATCCCCACCAGATTTCAGTCTAGATGTAACAATCAATAAAAAACATAAAATAACCAGCGTTTACGCCGGAGAAATATTTGAGGTCCATAAAGCAGCCTGCGAATTTGCACACTCTACAGCAATGAAAAAAGTTGATACCCCTTTCGATATTGTAGTAACAACTAACAGCGGTTACCCCCTAGATATGAATCTATACCAGGCAGTGAAAGGTATGTCCGCTGCCCATCAAATTGTAAAAAAGAATGGAAGCATTATTTGCGCTGCAGAATGCTCAGATGGAATTCCTGATCATGGGTCCTACGGGGAGATACTGAAATCAAAAAAGAATCCCGAATCTCTCATCAAAATGATTGAATCCCCCGATTATCAAAGGCACGATCAGTGGCAAGTACAAATACAAGCCTCAATTCAATTGGACAGCGAAGTGTACCTTAAATCTGATAATCTGTCCGACAAACAAATAGTGGAAGCCCATCTAATACCTGCGCACGACGTTTCTTCAAAGGTTTCTGAGCTACTAAAAGGAAAATATTTGAATGGAACAGTTTGCGTCTTACCTGAAGGTCCTCAAACTATTCCATATTTGAGTAATTAGACGGGGACGCACTCGTAATATAGAATCCGTCCCAATCTATAAAATAATGTTCGATCGGAAGTATTAACTAAGCCAATTCTACTACGGCCCCGGCCTCTTCCAATTCCTTCTTTACGCTATCAGCTTCTTCTTTTCCCACACCTTCTTTCACAGCCACAGGAGCGCTCTCTACCAAATCCTTTGCCTCTTTTAACCCCAGAGATGTAGCGGCTCTAACTGCTTTAATAACATTGATCTTATTATCCCCGATCTCTTTTAAGTTGATCGTGAACGCATCTTGTTCTTCAGCTGCAGGTGCTGCACCAGCGTCTGCAGGAGCTGCAGCAGCCGCAACTGCAACTGGTGCTGCTGCTGCCGCGCTGACCCCAAATTCTTCTTCTAGATCTTTTACTAGACCCGCCAATTCAATAACTGGCAGTTCTTTTATAGCTTCTAATATCTCATCTTTCGACAATGCCATTTTCCATTCTCCTCATTTTTATTTACTTATGTTTATTATTAAGAACCCTGTTGAACTCGAGCGTTCAACACATTTACTAAATTACTGGATGGAGCATTCAAAGTTCTAGCCAATCGACTTAATGGGTTGTTCAGAACATACACCAGGCTTGCCAAATGTCCGTGTAATTGCCCAACTAATTTTGCTGCCAACTCTTCTTTACCCGGAAGATCCGCCAATTGTTTCAATTGATCTGAAGTAAAGATTTGAGAACCAATCAATGAATCCCTTATTTCTAAACCCACACCCGAATCTTCAACGTATTTTGTAATGATTTTCGCATGTGCTTGTTCATCCCCGTAGCCGAATGCTATTGCCGTTGTACCGTCTATGAGATCCTTGATCGCCGGCATGTCAGCCTCATCTGCGGCTATCCCCAGTAAAGTGTTTTTTACAACCTTATACTTGATACCACTTTCCCTTAAGACTGTTCTTAGTTCACTCATCTCTGATACATTCAATCCTGAATAATCAGTCGATATAGCTATGGTGCAACTACTCATAGCCTCTTTTAGTGACTCAATATCCTGTGCCTTTCTATCAGTAGGCATATATTTCTCCACAAAATTTACTTGTATTCATCAGGCCAAAAAAAAACCCGGCCACTGCCGGGTATTGTATTGAGCCTCATTGGCTGCATCCCCGCCTATGCAGGTCTATTTAATCCAGTCTCCCGGAACCCGCAGTCTGTGGCAACTCAACTATTCTACTCTAAGATCCATAATCCCTGCAATATCAATGGGAACACTTGGACCCATAGTTGATGTTAAAAAAGCTGACCTCAGAAACTGTCCTTTGACGCCTGATGGCCTACCACGAAGTATCGTATCTACCAAGGTCGTAAGGTTATCCATTAACTGGTTCTCTTCAAAACTCGCCTTGCCAATGGGTGCGTGAATTAAAGCATCTTTATCTAATCGGAATTCAACTCTACCTTTTTTAGCTTCGTCTATTGCTCTAGGAATGTCCTCTGGAGCAACAACCGTACCAGTTCTGGGATTGGGCATTAACCCTCTTCGTCCAAGAATTCTTCCCAGCTTGCTTATTTTACCCATCATGTCAGGTGTAGCTATTGACACGTCAAATTCAAGCCAACCATTCTCTATCTCAGCTATCATGTCATCATTACCCACATGATCAGCACCCGCTTGTTTGGCGCTTTCAATTGCATCGCCTTGGCAAAAAACTAAGGTTCTAATCTCCTTTCCGACGCCATGAGGCAACAAGGCAATTCCTCTTACCATTTGCTCGGCATGCCTGGGATCAGCTCCAGTTCTCAAATGTAGCTCCACAGTCTCATCAAATTTTGCCGTAGCACCTCTTTTCGCAATCGCAACAGCCTCTTGGGGCTCATATACAGATTCATAATCTATATCCGACACCGCTGTCTCATATCTTTTTCCACGCTTGGCCATAAAATTTCCTTATGCTAATTCAAATGTGTGGCACAACCTATTCCACAATTATCCCCATACTTCTTGCGGTACCCTCTATAATTTTCATCGCCCCTTCTATGTCTGCAGCATTGAGATCCTTAATTTTGGTTTCGGCAATTTCCTGAACCTTGCTACGTGGGATCGTGGCTACTTTTTCAGCCAATGGACTTCCACTACCCTTAGGTATACCTGCAGCCTTCCTCAGAAGATCTGATGCCGGGGGACTTTTTACTATAAAGTCAAATGATCTGTCCTCAAATACCGTAATTTCTACAGGAACTATCGTACCAGCCATCGAGGCTGTCTTTTCGTTGTATTCTTTTACAAACCCCATGATATTAACCCCATGTTGACCCAGCGCTGGTCCAACAGGAGGAGCCGGCGTCGCCTTGCCAGCCTCTATTTGAAGTTTGATCAAACCTATTACTTTCTTAGCCAATTAAAACCTTACCTTGTTAAGTTTTTTCCACCTGCAAAAAATCAAGTTCTACGGGGGTCTCTCTTCCAAAAAAGGACACCAAAACCTTTACTTTGAGTCTATCGGGATATACTTCGTCAACCACACCCATGAAGTCTATAAATGGTCCTTCCGTGACTCGCACGGTCTGGCCACTAGCAAATCCTACTTTGATTCTAGGTTCATCTGAACGTATCTGATTTAGAATATGATCAACCTCTTCCTGTTCTAAAGGAACTGGTTTAGGTCGATTATCACTTTCATCTTCCGCTGATACAAACCCAGTCACACCTGGTGTATTTCTAACTACGAACCAACTGTCGTCATCCATTTCCATCTGGACGAGAATATAACCAGGAAATATTTTTTTTAAATTAGATTTCTTTTGGCCATCTTTGTACTCCATTTCTTCTTCAGTGGGTACAATAACCTGGAAAATTTTGTCTTTGACATCCATAGTCTGGATACGCTGCTCAAGATTCTTTTTTACCCTATCCTCCTGGCCGGAGTAGGCATGAATTATATACCAGCGTCTATTTTCTACTTGTTCCTCTAACATTAATATTCACCGTCCACCATCTACAAAATATTGTCAAAAATCCAGCCAAATACAAGATCCGCTGCACCAAGGACAACTCCAAGGATGGCTGCCACAACTAATACCATCAAAGTAAGCCTAAAAGTCTCGTTGGTTGTCGGCCAAGTTACGCGGCGTAATTCACCTATAACTTCCCCAAAAAAACGAAAGTTTACAGACCTTCTAGCAGTGGTTCTTCCATATCTCTGCTGCAATTTATCTTACTTCCCTATGAAGTGTATGAGTTCTGCATCTAGGACAGTATTTCTTCAATTCCATTCTCTGAGGATCGTTTCTACGACTCTTATTTGAGTTATATGTTCTCTCCCTGCAATCTGTGCAGCCAAAGGTAACAAGTATTCGATTTTCTCCTCGACGAGCCATCTAAATTTCCTAATCTAGCTTAAAAAAAGAGCCAGACCAATCCATGTGAACCGATCTGGCTATCATTGTTCTTAATATTACTGTATTACTTTGGTGATTACACCTGAGCCTACTGTTCTTCCACCTTCCCGAACTGCAAATCTCAATTGTTCATCCAAGGCTACAGGTGTTATCAGTTTCACTTTCATCTCAACATTATCACCAGGCATAATCATCTCAACCCCATCAGGAAGTTGTATTTCGCCAGTAACATCTGTTGTACGTATGTAGAATTGCGGCTTATATCCGTTGAAAAACGGTGTATGTCTTCCGCCTTCATCTTTACTCAATACATAAACTTGGGCTTCATATTCTGTATGAGGTTCGATACTTCCAGGGTCACACAGTACTTGGCCTCTCTCTATATCTTCTCGGTCAACACCCCTCAGCAATACACCTACCGCGTCACCAGGTTCACCTGACTCCAAGGTTTTGTGGAACATCTCTACCCCTGTAACAGTTGTAGTGTATGTATCTTTGATTCCTACTATTGCTATCTCTTGGCCCACATTCACGATTCCCTTTTCAACACGACCAGTGACCACAGTACCTCTTCCTTTAATTCCAAACACATCCTCAACAGGCATCAGGAAAGGTTGATCTTTAGGCCTATCAGGCACTGGAATGTATTCGTCGACAGCATCCATTAGTTCCCATACACCCTTACCCCATTCGCTGTCTTTACCTTTATCCTCAGCCTCAAGAGCGTTCAATGCACTTAGTCTGACAAACGGTATATCATCCCCCGGAAACCCGTACTCTGACAGTAGTTCTCTCATCTCTAGTTCTACTAGTTCAAGTAATTCTTCGTCATCCATCATATCCACTTTGTTCAGTGCCACAACGATGCGAGGGACCTCTACCTGCCTAGCAAGAAGGATATGCTCTCTTGTTTGAGGCATCGGGCCATCTGGAGCACTTACAACCAAGATAGCACCATCCATCTGAGCCGCACCAGTGATCATATTCTTGATATAGTCAGCGTGACCTGGACAGTCCACGTGCGCGTAATGTCTTGTCTGAGTTTCATATTCAACGTGGGTGATCGCAATAGTAACACCGCGTTCTTTTTCCTCAGGCGCATTGTCAATAGTATCGAATGCTCTAAAGTCTGCTAACCCTTCCGAGGCCAATACCGAAGATATAGCCGCTGTCAGAGTAGTTTTACCATGGTCTACGTGTCCAATGGTACCCACATTCAAATGAGGCTTTGTTCTATCGAAAACCTGCTTAGCCAATTCTATTTCCTCCAAATCCCTGGAGCCCACAAGCAGATTTGAACTGCTGACCTCGTTCTTACCAAGAACGCGCTCTGCCACTGAGCTATGCGGGCCTATTTTATTATGTTTTCCTACAATTTCAATTTATGGTGGAGGGTGTAGGATTCGAACCTACGTAGCCCTTCCGGGCGCCAGATTTACAGTCTGGTGGATTTAACCACTCTCCCAACCCTCCAATTAAACCGTATTTCAGTTTAACATAGGAGCGTTGGTTGGGCTGCCATACCAGCATCCAACTTAAGCAAAAGCTCTTACCACCATAAGTTGGATCAAGAAATTGTACTAGCTGAACAAACAAATGGTCAACATAATAGAGCAAGAATTATGAGGCATTTTTATTGTCTCATTGGAGGTACATATTCTCAGCTTCCTGCTGTACCAATGCATACACTCTTTGAAGGGGCACATTTGAATTCATTGCAATTTCTTTACAATCCTCATATTCGGGTGACACCCCCACAACGACTCCATCCTTCTTTTTCAATTTAACTCCAATCTCCCCTACAGATGCTAAGAATCTCTCAATAGTCCTCTCAGCCTCAATCCTCTCTACTGATCTCACTCTTATCCCTAATGTAGAGGTTTCGAGCATAATGAAATCAGCTATTTTTGTTTTATCCGTCTCATTTATCAAACATGACAAGGTAGTCCCCGGTCTATTTTTTTTCATTTGAATAGGAGTAAACCAAACATCTCTGGCGCCCATTTCTAATAGGTTTTCTTGAACGTAGCCTAAAGTCTCACCTGTGGTGTCATCAAGATTAGTTTCCAATAAGACGATGCCTTTAGGGTTTTCTGAAACTACTGGCTCTCCAATCCAAAAGGATAAAACGTTTGGATAATTTTTAGGATTGCGGGTTCCAAGACCATAGCCAATGGTACTTATGTTCATCACTGGTTGGGAGAAATCAGCCAAAGTAGCTAACAGCGCCATACCTGTAGGGGTAACCATTTCCCCTGTGGAAGGCAGATGTGTCGGCGGAGGATAACAAGGTATCTTTTTTGCAGCCATCATAAAGGCAGTAGCCGGAGCTGGTACTGGAAGCAAGCCGTGCTGAGTCTTTACCGTTCCAGATCCTGTAGGCAAAGGGGAGCAGTATAATTTTTCCAGAGACATCATTTCCAATCCCAAAACCACCCCTGCAACATCTATAAGAGTGTCAATTGTTCCTAATTCATGAAGATGTACGTCACCAGGGTCCTCTCCATGCAAGGCACCTTCTGCTTCCCCAATTAAGTTAAATACCTCAATGCATCTAGATTTTGACTTTTCGGATATTGAGGCGACTTTCACTAATTCTATAAATTCAGCCGGGGTTCTCTTTCGAGAATCTGCTTGATCTATCCTTACGTCCAAATATGTTCCACTTACACCTTGGCGATCCTCTGTACGAGGTTCCAATTGGAAACCCGAGGCTCCAATCATATTCAGTGTTTCTGACAAAGCATCGATATCCAGACCGCAGTCAACCAAGGAAGCAAGTAGCATATCACCACTGGCCCCACCTATCGCATTAACATATGCTACTTTCAAACAGGTCTCCCCATTTTCAATCCAGGGCCAATTTTAGTTATACAGATGATGAAGTAAGAGAGGCGGGAGTTTCCGTTTTTATGACAATATTATCCTCGTCAATATCCACAATCGCTGTATCCGCAGGCCCTATCTCCCCCGCTAATAATGCATCAGATAATTTATCTTCAACAGTGTCTTGAATAAGCCTTCGTAAAGGCCTTGCACCAAAAGTAGGATCGTACCCTTCCTCTGCTAGCCACTCTCGAGCAGGGTCTGTTACCTCCAGGGATATTCCTTTTTCAAGGAGATTACTGGCTACTTCCTGCATTAATATGTTAACAATATCTTCCATGTGATCTCTACTCAAAGCGTGGAAGACAACAGTCCCATCTATCCTATTCAAAAATTCAGGTCTGAAGAAATGCTTCACTTCATCGAGGACATTATCTTTCATCCGATTATAGGCAACTTCTTCATCCTGCGAACCTTCCGTCCTAGCATTAAATCCGAGTGATCTATCTTGGCGAATGAGGTCAGAGCCAATGTTACTGGTCATAACAATAATGGTGTTCCTGAAATCAACTTTCCTGCCCTTTGAATCAGTTAAATGTCCGTCATCAAATATTTGTAACAGAATATTAAAGACTTCAGGATGAGCCTTTTCGATCTCATCAAGCAAAATGACACTATATGACTTTCTACGGACTGCTTCAGTCAGCTGTCCGCCTTCGTCATATCCAATATATCCTGGAGGGGCCCCTACTAGCCTAGCGACTGCATGTCGTTCCATGAACTCAGACATGTCTAGTCTTATCATGGAATCTTCACTTCCAAACAGAAATTCTGCTAATTTTTTAACTATATAAGTTTTACCAACTCCTGTAGGTCCCAAAAATATGAATGCTCCAGTTGGTCTTTTGGGATTTTTCAACCCAGACCGAGCCCTTCTCACAGCCTTCGATACTGTTTCTATAGCCTCTTCTTGTCCAATCACATTTTTGTGCAAGGCCTCTTCCATTTTGATCAGCCTTTCACTTTCAGCAGCTGCCAGCCTAGTTACAGGAATACCTGTCCACATGCTGACAACCTCTTCTATATTTTCCTCTTCAACGATTGGTTGTTGATCGCCCTTTTCTTCCTCCCATTCTTTCTTTATATCTTCAAGTTTCTCGGAAAGCGAAACTTCCTTGTCTCTTAACTCTGCTGCGTATTCATACTGCCTTCCTGAAATTGCCTCATCCTTCTCTTTCCGCACACTATCTAACACTTGGGTGGCTTCCTTAACAGATATTGGGGCCATACTGTGGTGTATGCGGACCCTTGAGGAAGCCTCATCTATTAGATCAATCGCCTTATCTGGCAAAAATCGATCTGCGATGAACCTTGAAGCTAAGCTCGCTGCCGATTGAATCGCTGAGTCAGCTATCTCCAATTGATGATGTTCTTCGTATTTTTCTTTAACCCCTCGGAGTATCTCAACAGTCTCATCCACGCTCGGTTCTTCAACCCTTACTGGTTGAAACCGACGTTCCAAAGCGGGATCTCTCTCAACATATTTCCTATAATCATCGAGCGTAGTGGCCCCAATGGTCTGCATTTCTCCTCGGGCCAGTGACGGCTTAAGAATATTTGCTGCATCTACTGCTCCTTCAGCAGCTCCTGCTCCGACCATAGTATGAATCTCATCAATAAATAAGACACAGTTTCCTGCGCTTTTTATCTCTTCAATTACCTTTTTAAGCCTCTCTTCGAATTCGCCTCGGTATTTGGTACCTGCCACTAAGGATCCCATATCCAATGTAACAAGCCGTTTTCCTTGGAGGGTTCCTGGTACGTCGTCAGAGGCAATACGTTGGGCAAGAGCCTCCACTATCGCGGTTTTACCAACCCCTGGTTCTCCAATCAAAACAGGATTATTTTTTGTACGCCTGCTTAGTATTTGGGTGACTCTTTCTATCTCTTTTTCTCTACCTACTGTCGGATCAAGCTTCCCATCATTAGCTTTTTCAGTTAGATCCACACCAAGCTGGTCAAGTGTGGGAGTCTTGGTTGAAGCTTTGGAAGTTGATCTTCCCTTAGAAGAACGTCCGCCTTTATTAAGCACAGAATTAGTTTCACCTCGGACCTTATCCAAAGTTACACCCAAACTTTCAAGAACTCCGGCTGCCACACCTTCGCCTTCCCGCATCAATCCAATCAACAAATGTTCTGTCCCGATATAGTGATGATTCAGCCTTCTGGCTTCATCTACCGCGAGTTCAATTACTTTTTTTGCTCTGGGAGTTAGTCCAATCTCTCCGCTTGCAGCCGTATCACCTTTCCCGATAATAAACTCCACAGCAGATCGGATCTTATTAAGCTCTATTCCTAATCCACCGAGAACTTTAGCCGCCGTACCCTCATTTTCTCTGACCAACCCTAGAAGAATATGCTCTGTACCTATGTAATTATGGTTAAATCTTTGAGCTTCTTCTTGCGCCAAAGATAAAACTCTCCGGGCTCTTTCTGAAAATTTCTCGAATCTGCTTGCCATAATTTATCGGCTCCTAGATAACTATTCTTCTTTTTCTATGGGAGGATCTTCTAATTCATCCTGTCCTTCATCATCCTGTCCTTCATCAGTGGCATCAGTATCCACTTCTGCAACACCGGAGACTTCTGTTTCAATTTCTTCAACCTCAACTGTTTCTTCAGCTTCAGTTGTGGCAGCACTTGCTGCCAAGGAATTTCCGTCTTCCTCACCATCTGGATCTTCTGTATCTACGCCAATTGAATCACTTTCTAATGGCGCCTCTGAGACATATCCCGCAGAGTCCAAGCCCTCAACAGTTTGCTTCAAACTCAGGCCAAGCCTCTTTCTATCCATCTCAATTTTTAAAATCTTTACTTTTATCTCCTGACCCTCACTAACAACCTCGTTTGGGTTGGTAATCACTGCATCACTGAGCTCAGTTATATGAATCAGACCTTCAATGGAATCTTCTAGTCTCGCAAAGGCCCCAAAATTAGCGATTTTGGTAACAGTGGCATCTACCACATCACCAACCTGATACCTCTCAAATATGGTTTCCCAGGGTTCAGGCTGCAATCTACGCAAACTTAAAGCAATCTTCATTGTCTCTCTGTCTATTCTAAGAACGTAAACATCGAGCTCCTCACCTACTTTCACCAAATCTTCGGGGGATTCCACCATACTCCAAGACATCTCGGATATATGAATCAAGCCATCTGCTCCACCGAGATCCACAAAAGCGCCAAAATTGCTGATCCCCGTAACAACTCCCTTACGAACTTCGCCTTCCTCTAACTTCTCTATAAGAACAGCCTTTTGTTCGTCTCTTTGTTCTTGTAGGGCAGATCTTTCAGAAAAAATCGCCCTATTTCGTGAGCGATTTACCTCAAGGACTTTGACTGTCAATGTGTTACCAACTAAGTCTTTGCCGATTGAGTCATCAGATCTTGGTTCACCGGATTCAGAGGAATCTTGCTTGAAGACATCTCTACTGATGGTAATCAGCTGTGACATAGGAACAAAGCCTTGTACATTGGCCACCTCAAGTATACATCCGCCCCTGTTGAATCCCACGATAACGCCTTCCACTGGTTGATCTTGTTCCATGAATTTTTGAATCTCGCGCCAACCCTCTTCCCCTCTGGCCCTATCCACTGAAAGTATCGGCCCATCCTGCGAATCTGGTCGCATTACGAAGGCAATTAATGAATCTCCCTCGGCAAGTTTAGCCAGTTCTTCCCGATTAATGGTCTTCATTTCTCCCATTGGCACAAATCCTTCCTCTTTGTGGCCAATGTCGAGAAAAATACCATCAGAGTCCACTCGCATAATTGAGCCTTCCACAACCTCCCCCCTCCTCAAAATCTTGAAGTCCATCTCTTCCAGCAGTTGCTGCATATCTTGTGGGGAATTATCTTGAGTTTCAGGTGGCATCCATTACTTCCATTCGCATGATTTAGCTTGTACAGCTGACCTAATTATATGTAATACACCACCACTAGGTAAAGGTCAGGGGGATGTTTAAGGTTGAATCATCCGAATTTCAGACCGATATGTGAGGCAAAGTTGACTCTAATCGGACCATATCGAAGAAATAAAAAAGCCCCCTGGCAGTGGCCTATTTTCCCACGCCGTTGCCAGCGCAGTATCGTCAGTGCTGAGTAGTTTCACTTCCGTGTTCGGGATGGGAACGGGTGGGTCATACTCGCTTGTACCACCAGGAGACAATTAACTTTTTGAACGACCCATCACATGAGCCGGCTTTTAAATTTACATTCATTTCTCAAATAAGACAATAGGGAACCCAAGCAAATCTGAAGATATCTCGCTTCATTTCCATCAACTATGACTTATCATTAGAAGCCTAGTTATGGCGAAAGTATTTTTCTTGACCCAACCAGTTGCAAATGCTAGCCTTACGAGGTAATGCGTTGTATCTGGTTATGGAGCCTAGCAACGAATGCGAAAATCCAATCTGAATGAAGATTAAAGTTAAGGAGTTGTAAAGTGGCAACAACAAGTCTAATACAGGTATCTGAATTAGCTGCCGACAAGCTTTCTGAGATTCTAAAGGAACAAGGGGAAGAAAACGGAATGCTCAGAGTGATGGTCACTCCTAGCCCGAATGGAGGCTTCCAACATGTCCTCGGAGTTGAGTCAGAACCAAAAGATGAGGATATTGTAATAGAAGCACACAGTATAAAAGTAGTAATTGATGGAGAAAGTGCACCTCTATTAGAGGGAGCAGAGATCGATTACGTTGATGGCTTAATGAGAAGTGGATTTGTTATTTCAAACCCAAACATTGAACATTCTGGTGGTGGATGCGGTTCTGGAGGCGGATGTGCTTGCGGCGGCGGCGGCGGCGGCGGATGCGGCGCTGGAGGCGGCGGATGCGGCGGTGGCGGTGGTGGATGCGGATGCGGCGGGCATTAATACGACAACCAAGAAGGGGCGAGTTAAACCGCCCCTTCTTCTTTTGAGAAGATGATTTTCCAATATCTAGATTCCTTTACCAAAGACCCCATTTCCGCCTTCGTATCACTAACCTTAGTTTTGCTTTCGATTATCGCAGCCGTCTCAATCCACGAATTTTCCCATGCCTTTGCCTCAAACAAACTGGGCGACTCTACAGCCAAATCTTTGGGTCGACTAACCCTAAATCCTAAAAGCCACCTCGACCCGCTAGGTTCGCTACTTTTTCTGTTCGCTGGTTTTGGTTGGGGGAAACCAGTTCCGGTAAATGTGTATGGAATCAAAAAAGTATCCCCACAAATGGGTATGGCATTGGTGTCTTTCGCAGGCCCAGCATCCAACCTTATAACTGCCATTTTAATGGGAGTATTGATAAAGCAAATTGCCTTGAATTTTGGCTTATGGCCGATATGGATTGAACTTGGTTCCCGATTTGTACAGGTTAGCCTTATATTGGCGATTTTTAACCTGATCCCACTCCCTCCATTGGATGGATATAAAGTTCTACTTGGCCTGCTGCCTATGAATTTGGCTGTTCAATATTCTGGACTCGAGAAATATGGACCATTCGCACTAATAATTTTGTTTCTTGTTGATATGACAGTACCAGGACTAAACATTTTGTCTTCTTTAATAGGCACTCCCGTTAGAATATTGATTAATTTGATTTTTTAATAAACAAAACCCCATTAAATCCCGCTTCGTGTATTATTTTCCTGTGTTTAATTCCTTCCGAAAATAAAAGGAAGGACTTTTAATTACATTGATATATAAAATCTGGACCCCACATTTATTGAGGTGTAACTTTGGAACGTATCACTGTCGTTGGAATGGGACCGCTTGGAGCATCTCTAGGGCTAGCCCTGAAAAACATTAGACTGAAAAATACTGAGGTTGTGGGACATTTCCTAGACCGTAAAACCCAATCTGAAGTCAACAAAATGAATGCTTTTGATTCAATCGAAGGCAATTTGGGTAAGGCCGTGGATGGAGCCCAACTGGTTGTTATTGATTTCCCGATAAATGAAACTAGAGATTTATTTGAAACTTTAGGAACGATAGTATCAGATGGTGCAGTAATAACTGATATGGGGTCCTCAAAAAAAAGATCCGCTGCATGGGCAGAAGAGTTTCTGCCAAACACCGTTTCATATGTGGGAGGTCGCCCTATAATTAAAGTTCAATTAGAGGGCGTCGCAGCCGCATCTGGGAATCTCTTCGAAGGAGTAAACTACTGTGTCATACCTTCAAAATCTGCTGACGATCAAGCTACGAAAACTGTAGTTGGTTTGGCCGAATCCATAGGTGCTAAGCCCTACTTTTTAGATGTCGACGAGCATGATAGCTACTCTGCCGCTATGAACAACCTCCCATATCTAATATCGACTGCATTTGTTAATGCCACCGCGGGTACTGAATCTTGGAGAGAAATGCATAAAAGTGCCGGTAACCTATTCAACATGCAGTCCTCCCTGAGTGCCAATGACCCCACTGACGTAGAAGCTGACTCATTGACTATGTCTGAACCATTAGTTTACTGGGTTGACCAAATGATATTGTCACTTCATAAATTAAGAACAGAACTACAAGAAGATAGTGAAGAATTTTTGGAATCTTTTATACACGCCTGGGAGCAAAGGGCACGATGGGAAGCTGATGTTGTGGACAGAAATACCGATATGGATGAACTTCCAAGCGCAGCAGAGTCAATGGCTTCTGCTTTTCTAGGTGACAAACTTGCAAGAAGAGTTACCAAAATGGGTGACGCAAACAAAAAAGAGTCTTGGAGATATCCTAGGGGCCGATAAAAAATGATTAGTAACGTAACATCCCCACGTAGACTGCATGCTCTAGTAAAACCTCCTGGAGATAAGTCCATTTCTCATAGGGCTGGCTTGCTAAACAGCATAGCAACAGGAATTTCTCATGTGTCAAACTTTTGTGTCGGTGACGACAGATCTTCAATGTTAGGGTGCCTGAAAGGATTAGGGGCAAATATAACAAGACATGCCGACTGTAAAATTTCAGGGGCACAGGAATGCTTTGAAATTATCGGAGCTGGCCTTCATGGTTTAAAAGAACCTACAGATGTGTTAAATGCCGGTAATAGCGGCACGACAATGAGATTGATATCCGGCCTTCTTGCGGGTCAAGATTTTTTCAGCGTAATCACAGGTGACGAGTCCTTGAGAAATCGACCAATGAAAAGAATAACGGATCCATTGACCCAAATGGGCGCAGAAATAAATGGTCGCAATAACAACTCACTGGCTCCTCTCTCCTTCAAGGGTAATACTTTGAAAGGGATCGAATACACTATGCCAGTTGCTAGTGCACAACTGAAATCATGCCTCATCATTGCCGGCCTGTATTCAAGTACACCTAACTTAATACATCAACCAGCGGAATCACGAGATCATACCGAAAGGATGGTCAATTCCATGGGCGGTCTTTTGGAAATCGATGGCCTAACAATTAAAACAGGTTCAAAAGAACTCAACTCTGTCGACGTAAAGGTGCCAAGCGACACTAGCGGGTCATCTTTTTGGTTGATCGCCGGAGCATGTCATCCTGATGCAAAAATAACTATCCCAGGAATGGGTATGAATCCCACTCGGACTGGCGTTCTCGAAGTACTGGAATCCATGAACGCCAATATCTCTATTGAAAACGAACACTTAGAGGGGGGTGAGCCCACGGCCGATGTAACGGTCTCTAGCAGTGACTTAATAGCAACAGAAATATCAGGTGACGTAATACCAAGGGTAGTTGATGAATTACCAATATTGGCACTCGCCGCATGCTATGCAACTGGTACAACCACCATCAGTGACGCCGAAGAGTTAAGAGTAAAAGAATCAGATAGAATTTCAGCTACGGTTGAAAGCCTCAATAGATTAGGTGCAAAAATAGAAGAGACTAAAGACGGAATGCGAATAACAGGAACTCATTCCCTAACTGGTGCCGAAGTGGAGACACATGGCGACCACAGAATAGCAATGACAAACGGAATCGCAGGTCTATTAGCATCTGGAGTGACGACGGTTGGAAATGCAGAAGATGCGAGTGTCTCTTATCCATCTTTTTGGGAAGTAATAAAAGAATTACAGGAGTAATTTCCCCAATCTTTGAACATTAAAGAAAAGCAACCCATCCTTCTAATACTTTCAGGGCCGTCAGGGGTCGGAAAGGATGCCGTTCTGTCAAGAATGCGTGAACAGGGTGAACCTTACCACTACACCGTTACAGCCACTACGAGGCCAAAGCGGGATGGTGAAACAGAAGGAAAGGATTATATTTTCATTAGCCAAACTGAGTTCAAAAAACAAATAGAACTAGGTGGTTTTCTAGAGTGGGCAGAGGTATATGGTAATTACTATGGAGTTCCTCGTGACCAAGTTAAAACAGCCTTGAGCGAAGGAAATGATGTCATTATCAAAATAGACGTTCAAGGAGCCCAGACAATTAAGAAATTGGCCCCGATGGCTCTATATATTTTCCTAGCACCACCCGACACAGATCAATTAGAGAAACGATTAACAGAAAGAATGACAGAATCTCCCGAAAGCCTAAAAATTAGACTCAAGACAGCTGCTCAGGAAATGAAATCTGCCGACTGGTTTGATCATATAGTGATAAATCATGAAAACCAGCTGGATTCAGCTGTCTCCGAGATTCAAAGTATTGTCAAAATTGCACGAACAAAACAACACTCTCAATGGTATCTAGATGCTCTTTAAATAAACTAAGAATCCTTTAGGTCCTTTATCACATCCCTCAAAATGTTTTCCTCTTCCTCGTTTTTAACATTCATTCCAAAACTGACTGACGAGGCATATTTGCCATATGTGGACCTGATTTTTTTCCCTATTTCGTCATATGTTCCTACTACTGCGAAACTTTCGAGCATTTCATCGGTGATTTCATCGCCCATTTGAGCCCATTCTCCATCAATCGACATCCTATAGAGTTTTTCATGAGTATCGTTCCATCCTTGAGCTCTCATAACGTCAGCATAGCTACGAGTTGATGCATAGAAAGAAATCCGACTCTTCGTTTCTTTTCTCTTTTTTTCTAAGTCCTCTTCATTTTCTCCAGCCACTATAAAACCACCTCCAGATATCGATATATCTTCGATTGATCTACCGACTCTTTCTGCTCCTTTCTGCAAGTTAGGTAACACCACATCTCGTGTATATGTCGGAGTGTTAAATGAGTGGAGAATTACACCGTCACAAAGTTCCCCTGCCACTCTCAACATATTGGGATTAACCCCGGCGATAGAAACTTTGACGTCGGGATGCTCTATAGGACCTGGATTGAAAAATGGTGACATTAAATTAAAAGAATAATAGTCACCAGCAAAATTCAACTTAGTCCCATTCTGCCAGCAGTCCCATATATGTTTTAAGGCCATGACATACTCCCGCATTCTAGGGGCTGGAGCAGACCAAGGCATAGAGAATCGCCTCACAATATGTCCCCTCACTTGGCTACCAAGGCCCAAGGTAAACCTACCATTCGAAAGATTTTGTAGATCCCAAGCGATATATGCGGTATCCATTGGACTCCTGGAAAAGGATAAAGCGATCGAAGTTTGCAATTCGATCTCATCCGTGTGTTCTGCTGCTAAAACTAAAGGCAAATACGGATTATGGCCCGTCTCAGAGGACGAAAAAATATCGTACCCTCTTTCTTCTGATTTCCTCGCAGCATCAACAATGCCGTCCACAGAATACTCTTGAAAAGTGGTTGAAACCTTCATGGTCCATTATCCTCCGTTCTTTATTTAACAACAGGTGGCATTTTACACATTTGGCTATGAGCTTAACAATAATTCTTACTGTTCAGAAAGTTTTTCTTTGCTGAGAATTAAATTTTGTTTAATATTCAAGATATATAATGCGATGCACACCTAGATCATCATGGATAAAACAATGCAAAAAAATTTAAACCTACTAGATGCGATTTATAATCAAAGAGCCATAAGGTATTTCAAAGATCAGGAAATACCCGACGAAATAATCCACAAACTGATAGAGATTGCCACCAAGGCCCCAAGTGGGGGCAACAGTCAACCTTGGAGATTTTTGGTCGTCAAAAACCAGGATATAAAAAACGAAATTGCTGGTCTGTATCTAAAATCTTGGGATTTAGCATATGGAAGTGACTCAAAAGGTAAAAGGAATTTAGAACAAAGGGTCATGACTTCAGCCTCATATCTTGCCGAAAACATAGCCACAGCCCCTGTTTGGGTTATTGCATGCCTAAACCATGAGGGAAATGATTCGCATATGGGAAGAGGGGCATCAATTTACCCTGCAGTACAAAACTTTTTACTCGGGTGTATGGAATTTGGATTAGGGAGTGTGATCACAACTCTACACAAAAGATATGAGAAAGAGGTGAAACAACTGCTAGGAATACCTGAAAATACTGAAACTGCTGCTTTGTTACCCGTTGGCTACTTGGATGGCAAAGCAAATTACGGCCCAACAAAAAGGGCTCCAGTAAATCAAATTGCCTATCAGGACAATTGGGGTATCCCTTTTAATTAAACGTCCAACAAAATAGGAGTATGAAAAATGGCATACGAATTTATAAACTACGAAAAGAAAGGTAGGATCGCCTACATAACTATAAACAGACCTGAAAGGCTTAATGCCCTTCACCCTCCAGCGAACCTGGAGATGAAAGAAGCATTCACCGCATTTGAAAATGATCCAGATGCGTGGGTAGCTATCGTCACAGGAACCGGTGACCGGGCGTTTTGCGCGGGCAATGACCTACGATATACGGCGGAGAATTGGGGCGAAAGGGAAAAAGAAGCCGCGACGGGAGCGAGAATAAGGGCTGCCTTTGGTGGTATTACAACTGACATGGATTTCAAATGCTGGAAACCTATAATCGCTGCTGTAAACGGATATGCTCTTGGGGGCGGTTTAGAACTTGCCATGGCTTGTGACATCATTGTCATTGCTGACCATGCTGAAGTAGGTCTCCCCGAGCCCCGAGTTGGATTAATTGCAGGGGCCGGAGGCGTTCATAGATTGCCAAGACATGTACCGTTGAAAAGAGCAATGGGGATGATGCTAACAGCAAGACGAATCAGTGCTCAAGAGGCCTATGATTTGGGTTTGGTAAATGAAATAGTTCCTTTGTCCGAAGTTGTACCTACAGCCGAAAAATGGGCGAATGAAATCTTGGAAGCAGCCCCACTTTCCGTACGGGCTTCCAAACAAATGGCCTACGAAGGTCTTGATTGGCCACTTTCTAACGCTCTGCAAAGAAAATATTCAGAAGAAAACAAATTTCTTGGGTCCGCAGACATGAGAGAAGGCCCTTTGGCATTTTCAGAGAAGAGAAAACCAAATTGGATCGGAGCGTAAAAACAAAACCAATTAGAGAATTAATTAGAGGAATTACCACTTAAACTATGACAACAGAAACCCGACTAATCCTACCTGAGCACGTCACCCCTACCAACTATGATGTGAAACTAGAGCCGAATTTTGACACATTCACTTTCCAAGGTGCAGTCACTATTAAAGCTGACGTTAACCAAACCACAGATTCTATAGTTTTGAATTCGGCTGAACTAGAAATACAAGATGTTTCTGTAGATTCCGAAGGTATCAAATGCGATGTTCTTGACGTTTCAATCAACCCGGATAATGAAACCATTTCGATAAAATTAGCTAAAGAATTGGATATAGGAACATCTAATTTACGAGTTCAAATTTCATTCATTGGGTCATTAAACGACCGACTACTTGGTTTCTACAGAAGCCAATACACCGACATAAATGGTAATGAAAAATTCCTAGCTGCAACCCAATTTGAATCCACAGATGCTAGGAGGGCTTTCCCTTGCTGGGACGAACCCTCTAAAAAAGCCACTTTTGATGTCTCCTTAGATATACCAGATGAGATGGTTGCCGTATCGAATATGCCTATTGTGAGCGATGTGAAAGGTCTTGCCGGACGTAAAACTATAACATTTGATACCACTCCTATAATGTCCACTTATTTACTCGCTTTCATTGTCGGAGAGCTAGGATGTATCGAACAATCCACTAAAAGCGGAACATTGATGCGAGTCTGGACAACGGCAGGAAAGGAGGAGCAAGGTCGTTTTGCTCTGCAGACCTCTGTAGACCTTCTTGATTACTACAACGATTACTTCGGGATTCCGTTTCCTTTACCAAAGTTGGATCACTTGGCTATTCCAGACTTTGCGGCTGGGGCCATGGAAAACTGGGGAGCAATAACATATAGGGAAGTTGCTTTATTAGTCGATCCAGAAAATAGTTCAGCTGGAACAAGACAAATAGTGGCAGCAATCATTTCCCATGAAATGGCTCATATGTGGTTTGGTGACCTTGTCACCATGAATTGGTGGAATGATTTGTGGCTTAATGAGAGCTTTGCTTCATGGATGGGAGATAAAGCTGTAGACGCTATACACCCTGAATGGGACATGTGGACACAGTTTCTAACGGCAGATACAGCTTCTGCTTTCTCTCTAGATGGTCTCTCAAATTCACATCCAATTGAGCAAGAGGTCAATAATCCTGCCGAAATCGGGCAATTGTTTGACGCCATCAGCTATAGCAAAGGCGGGTCCATATTAAGGATGCTAGAAGATTTCATCGGGCCTCTAGATTTCCAAAAAGGAATAAGAACTTACCTAACAGATCATTCTTACGAAAATGCAGAAACTCAAGACTTATGGAATGCTCTTGAAGTTTCCTCTGGAAAACCAGTAGCAAAAGTCATGGATTCGTGGGTGAAGCAAACAGGTTTTCCTATGATAACTTTCGACACCAACGACAATTCATCTAACATAAATTTATCGCAAACGAGGTTTCTGTATGAACATATAGAAGGGGAGCCTGAACATGTGGATGAAACCGCTTGGTATGTTCCAATAAAAATTAGCAGTAGTGAAGATAATAACGTCGCAACTATTTTGATGGAATCTAGAGACTTAAACATCCAATTGGATACCAACACAGTCTCTGAAACCTCTTGGTTTAAATTGAATCCTGATCAAACAGGTTTTTATCGAACAAAATACAGCGAATCTGAGCTAGTAAATTTGAAAAATGCTATCTCCAAAGACCAGCTTAGCCCTAGAGACCGATTAGGTTTACAAGGAGACTATTACGCTCTAGTTAGAGCGGGATACACATCGGTTACTGATTTCCTTGATCTCGCAGGGGCGTATAAAGATGAATCCGATGCATCTGTGCTATCCGATCTAGCCACTGGGTTGAGAGGAATCGAAAACATAATTTCTGAGTTAGCATTTCACAGCAGTTACCAACTGTTCTGCAAAGGGATATTCGCTGGTATCAGTAAAAAAGTCGGTTGGGACAAAAAAACTGGAGAAGGTCACCTTGATGCTCTATTGCGAAGCACATCTCTCGGAAATTCAGGTCACTATGGAGATCAGTCTGTGCTGGATCAAGCTATTTCAAAATTTAATGACCATGTTACGGAAAAACAAACTATACACCCAGACATCCGCACTGTAGTTTTCAATCTGGCAGCTCAGCAAGGAGATAGATCTGTTTATAACCAAATGTGGACTCTTGAGAAATCTACTGACTTACAAGAAGAAAAAGTCCGCCTCCATTCAGCACTATCCAATTTTGGAAACAAAGATCTACTACAAGAAACTTTAAACAAATCTCTTAGTGAAGATATACGAGTCCAAGATTCCATCAGAGTAATAGTTACCGTAGCTAGCTCTGCGCTAGGAAGATCATTAGCATGGGATTTTATAAGAAATAATTGGGAAGAAATTGACCGAAGATATGGCGATGGGGGATTTGCTTTAATGCGTCTGGTATCAATAGTATCCGGTTTCACAACCTCTGAAAGATTACAAGAAGTCGAAACATTCTTTGAAGAAAATCCAACTCCTGCGGCAGAAAGAACAATACGCCAGGCTAAGGAGCGTATACGTATAAACCAAGCTTGGCTAGAAAGATATTCTGATCAACTATCAAAGTTCTTAAGCTGAAATACTAGATCGGTACATATTTTTCTTTAGTAAGTCTAGATCTCTGCATTTCCACATAGGATTTGATTGAATAATCTTGATTGAAATCACTCAAAATCTTTTTAGCTGGGGAATCCTCTCTGCATAGCAGATCTACTATGGTACCAGCGAGAGCTTTAGCTGGATTCACTACTGCTTGAGTGTAATCGTGGACCAAGTAGTCAATGCCATGCCCTGTACCACTGGCAACTCCCGTGTAAGGATGAATTACCGGCATTATCTGACTCAAATCCCCCATATCAGTACTGCCGCCCGAATTGTGACGCACTGGTTTTTGTATTACGTTGTTTGCCCCTACCAAGGTTGCGGCATTGTCAATGAAAATATCCGACATATGAGGATCATTTTTTATCGGCAAATATCCAGGCAATGTAATTATTTCTACTTCGCACCCTATAGCAAGCGCACCTGCCTTCAAGCATCGGTCCATTTTCAAATTTGCGTCCGCAATTGCCTCAGTTGTACCGCCTCTTACTCTCCCCTCATATTTAACTTCAGCTGGTATTGAGCTCACAGAAACTCCACCCTTTGTCATGATCCCGTGGAGTCTTATGGTGTCCTCATTCTTAAGAGTCTCTCTTTGAGTATTCAGGGCATTGAGCGCCACCATGGATGCCTGAAGCGCATTGACCCCTTCATGGGGAGACCCTCCAGCATGAGAAGCTTTACCTAAGAATCGAACATACTTCACAACATGGCCATTACTGGTCCCTCCAATGGAAAACTTCCCTTCTTCTGTTTTAGATGTGTGAGCCATTACTGCAAGATCAACATCATCAAAAGCTCCTAACTTCAAAAACTCCTGCTTCCCCGACATAAATTCGATTTGTCCTTGCTGATGCAGACCATATCTAAATTCGACATCAATGAATTCCTCAGCAGGAAGAGCCATGAAGACCAATTTTCCCGGAATCATAGAATTTTTTGCTATTTCTTTAAAAGCAGCTGTGACTCCTAACATCATGCCTATCTGACAATGATGCCCGCAGGCATGCGCAGCGTCCGTTTCTGGATTAGCATGAGCATGGCCAGCTACCCTCAAAGAATCCAATTCTCCAATTATGGCTATAGTAGGGCCAGGCAACCCTCCATCAATAGTTCCCTTTATTCCAGTAAGGGCAATTCCTTTCTCGTGAGGTAAGCCAAGTTCATCCAATTTTCGGCTTACAAATTCAGCGGTTTCAAATTCATGAAATCCTGGCTCAGGATTTTGCAAAATATGCTTGGATATGTTGACAAGCCAGTCTGCGCGATTGTCAATTATCTCCCAACACTTAGATTTTAGGGATTTAGAGTCCATTTTTGCTTTCTCTTCTCTACTCTTTAAATGTTTCTTCTTTAGTCATGCTTCGCAAAAGGGAAAGGTATGAAGATTTAGTAAGCGGGGAGTCATTCTCCGACACTATACGGGCTGCATTGGAAGCCCCATCAGTCAGCAAGTCTATTACTGTCATCGCCATTGCCTTTGCACCAGTAACGACGGCGAGGTCATAATCATCTATCACATAATCAATACCATGTCCGTTACCGGACGCTGCCTCTACATATGGATGTATTACCGGCATTAACTGAGATAAATCACCCATATCTGTAGAGCCTGTGCGATGCGTAAGTCTACCCAGTTTTTCTTGGCCAACTAATTCCGCAGCATTGTTTTTATATAGGTCCAGAAAAGATTCATTGCTTTGAATCGGAAGATAACCCGGCAAAGTTGTTATGGTAACTGAACCCCCAACTGCCATGGCGCCTGCCCTCAAAGCCCTATCAACTTTTTCGGAAGCCGATAAAAAGGCATCAATTGAGGCCCCTCTAACATATGTCTCCATCCGAACATCAGCAGGAACTGAACTCACTGCGACTCCACCCTTTGTTATGATCGGATGTATTCTTATCGTATCTTGATCTCTATAAGTCTCTCTCTGAGCATGTATTGCCGACATAGCCACCATCGCAGCATTAAGAGCGTTGACACCCATATGGGGTGCTCCCCCGGCGTGAGAGGCAACTCCCGAAAACTGGATTGATTTGGCGACCAAACCATTGTTGGTTCCACCGAACGATATTTTGCATTCATTGGACGGCACCGATGTATGTGTCATCATTGCCATATCAACATCGTCAAAATGTCCTAGTCTTACGAATTCAGGTTTCCCTCCCAAGAATTCAATTTCACCCCTTCGTCTCAGATTATCTCTGTATTCAACCTCAATATATTCCTCAGCTGGAACTGCCATAAAGGTGACTTTCCCTGCCAATTTCTCTAAGACTCCCGATGCTTTTAAACCGACAGCGACACCTAACATCATCGCTATTTGGCAATGATGCCCACAAGCGTGTGCTGCCGTTGTTTCTTTATCTTCAAATGGATGGCCCAACACTTTTAATGAGTCCAGTTCACCAATAACAGCTATATTCTGACCGGGTTTACCACTATCAAGGTGAGATTTAAGGCCCGTAATAGCAATACCCGATTCATGCGGCATATCCAAAGAGGAAAATTCTCTGGATACTATTTTGGCGGTTTTAAATTCCTTGAATCCTGGTTCTGGGTTTTCTAAAATTTCTTTGGCTACACCTATTAATTTATCTTTGTTTTTTTCGATTTCATCACAAACCACAGATTTAATTTTTGTTGAGTCCAAAGTCTGCATCTCCCAAACACGTTATCCGGTAAATTTAAATTCTAATCATCTTCTAGAGTTGAAGTATCTCCTTCTGGAAGGCCCAATTCCCTCGCTTTCAAAAGCCGGCGCATAATTTTTCCACTTCTGGTTTTGGGAAGTGAGGGTATGAAATCTATTTCACGGGGTGCGACCGCCGTGGATAATTTCTCCCTTGCAAATCTCATGATCTCATTTCGTAATTTGGTCGATTCCTCATAGCCATCCTTAAGAGATACGAAAGCCTTAACTATCTCCATAGCAATTTCATCTGGTTTTCCAATTACACCGGCTTCAGCCACAGCAGGATGTTCGATCAAAGCACTTTCAACTTCAAAAGGTCCTACCAAATGTCCGGCAGTGTTAATCACATCATCCGCTCTACCTACAAACCAAAAATATCCATCAGAATCTTTGCGTGCTGTATCCCCTGTTATGTACCAACCCTTTCTGAATCTGGAGTTATACATTTCCGAGTTGTTCCAATACCCATGGAACATGGATGGCCAACCTGGTTTAACCACCAAGTTCCCATCTTCTCCGTCGGGAACTTCATTGAAATCCTCATCCACTATGGCTATATGAACTCCAGGGATAGGTTTCCCCATGGAACCAGGCCTTACCTCCATACTTGGATAGTTGGCACACATAATCGCTCCAGTCTCGGTCTGCCACCAGTTGTCGTGAAATGGCATCCCAAACACATCGTTACCCCAAACCACTGCTTCTGGATTTAAAGGCTCACCCACACTACACATATACCTTAAGGTAGCAAGATCAAACCTTGCAGGAACCTCCTCCCCTGCCTTCATCAGCATTCGAATTGCCGTGGGGGCAGTGTACCAAACTGTCACTTTGTGCTTTTGGATCTGCTCATACCATCTGCTCGCACTGAATCCACCTTCATAAATCAACTGAGTTACACCATTTGTCCACGGAGCCAACATCCCATAAGAAGTTCCTGTGACCCACCCCGGATCTGCCGTACACCAGTAAATGTCATCGTCATGTAAATCAAGTGCCCATCTCCCTGTGGCCATTTGCTGAACCACGGCCTGATGTCTATGAACGGCTCCTTTTGGCTTACCGGTGGTACCAGACGTGTAATGCATAATCGAATAGTCGTACTGTCCGGTCACAACGGTGGTAAATTCCGCAGGAGCTTTTCCCATTTCTTCCTCATACGATAGGTCCTGAGGATCTATTGGATTGGAGTCCCTAGAATCTTTATTCACTATCAGTATGTGCTGCAAATCAAATAATTCAGGAATAATATCAACAATTTTTTTTCTCAAATCGGGTTGTGTCACAAGTACTTTTGCACCGCTATCTTGCATCCTATCCCGAACAGGTTCTGGTCCAAAAGCAGAAAAAAGAGGACCTACAACTGCCCCCGCTTTCAAAGCACCGAAAAAGGAGATGTAGAGCTCAGGAAGCCTATCCATAAATATGAATACTCTGTCACCTTTTTCTATACCAAGACTTTGAAGAACATTAGCGAACTTATTGGTCAGCCGCTGCATGTCACCAAACGTATAATCTTCCCGCTCTCCATTCTTCCCTTCCCATATCATCGCTATTTTGTCTCGTTTGTCCCCATTGGCGTGTCTATCTATAGCCTCATGAGCCTTATTCAAACCTCCGCCGGGTAACCAATCTAGGTCCTCGTATAAACTTTCCCAATCAAAGTTTTTATATGAATCTTCCAAATCCAAATTTGGCTTAACAGCCATTTTGTCGACCGCGATTTTTTGTATAGGTTTGAAATCTGCGTCTGCCATAGAAGTAACCTCTTTAATCTTTTGTTTTGGATCCGAATAGTATCAGGATCATGGTTTATAGTGCTAACTTCAAGTTATTAATCAGGTGAAGTATGGTTATCACGCTAGGAGATCAAAATTTATCGACGGTCAAAAAATGAACACTTTTGCAGAAATCTTTAAAATAGTTGAAAAAGTTCCTGTTGGAAAAGTAGCTACCTATGGAAACATAGCTGACATGGCCGGCACATTAAACCCTAGGATCGTAGGATACGCTCTTTCAAGTCTCAATTCCGATTCTGATATCCCTTGGCACAGGATCGTGAATCGGCATGGAGAGATAAGCTCTAGAGATGGGGACGGGCCTTGGCTACAAAGAGAACTCCTAGAATCAGAGGGGGTAGTCTTCACCAAAAAAGGCCGCATCAACATGAATGTGTACCGCTGGGGCGGCTAGAAATTTCATCTAGCTTTCTTGACCCTCTAAAAAACCGTTTCTATAATTCCAAAACTACCAGCAACCAATTAAAAGGAGCCCCTAGTGACCTACGAGACAATCTTATATTCCAAATCTGAAGGGGTAGCCACTATTACCCTGAACAGACCAGAAGTACTTAACGCACTGAGCACAACTTTATTTCGCGAACTTGATACTGCAATAACCGAGGTAGAATCAGATGAGGAAGTTAAAGCTGTGATCATAACAGGTGCCGGAGACAGGGCATTTACGGCAGGTGCGGACATACATGAAATGACTAGGAATGCAGAGAGTGATAGCCCACCTCCCGCTGATCCTAAAAGACCAACCTATGCATGGCATATCGGAAGTTGCACCAAGCCAACTATCGGGGCATTAAATGGATTGGCTTATGGAGGCGGAGCTGTCTTAGCATCCAGCTTAGATATTCGCGTCGGGTGTGAAAAAACCAAATTCAGGTTTCTAGCCGCCGCTTATGGAAGAGTAAATTCCACATGGAGTTTACCAATGCAAGTCGGCTGGCCAAAAGCCAAAGAGTTGTTGCTAACTGCCCGAGTTGTAGAAGCTGAGGAAAGTCTGCAGATAGGTCTACTCAACCATCTAGTCGATTCGTCAGAACTATTGAGCAAAGCCAATGAACTGGCCAGTTTAATCGTTGGAAATGACGCTCGTATGGTACAAGGAATCAAAAAACTTTTAATCGACGATATTGGGGAAAGTTGGGAAAGCACCTATCAAAAGGAATTAAATGCCCAAGATAATGAGTTGGAGCCCACCCCAGTTCTAGAAGGCTTTAAACCATTCATAGATCGAAAAGGTCGAAAATCCTAATTCAGTCAACCAAACCACGATCATGGGAAGGGCAGAAACGAAGATTCTATAAGGAGATTAGTTTATGAGAACGGCAACAATAGGCGTAGGAGCCATAGCAGGAACTCTGGCAGGCTTCATGGCAAAGGCTGGCAATGATGTATTGATGATTGATTCTTGGAAAGAACACGTTGAGACCATGAATGAAAAAGGTCTTATATTAGATGGGATAGTCGGAGATCATCTTGTGAAGGTCAATGCAATACATACAGATGAAATACCAAACATTTCTGATACGTTTGATATGGTTATTGTAGGAGTCAAGTCATATGACACAGAGAATGCTATTAAGGCAATGCTTCCATTCATGAATGAAGAAACCTGCGTGGTAAGCCCTCAAAATAGCATTAACGAAACTCTGATAGCACCTCTCGTGGGCGCCCAAAGAACTATCGGATGCATAACCACCATTTCTGCAGGGATGTACGAACCAGGACACATAACCCGTACCGGCAGTGTTTCTCAATCTCTACAAAAAGAACCTGTTTGCTTCACAGTCGGGGAACTAAATGGCGAAATAACTGAAAGGGTCCAAACAATAGCAGATCTATTCAATTCCGCCGGGAAAACCCTGGTTACAGACGATCTGTGGGGTCAACGCTGGTCGAAAATGGTAACTAATTGTATGGTGAACGCAACAGCGGGTATGACAGGGCTCATGAGTCACGAGGTGAGAGCTGATAGAGAAACTAGAAATCAAATACTTAATTTAGCCATTGAAACGGTGAAGGTTGGTCGAGCTCTTGGTTACAATGTTAAGCCTCCTATGGGAGATTTTTCACTAGAAGACATGGAAAAAGGCGCCGGCCCAGAGGGAAATGAAGAACTAGATAAAGTACTACAAGGTACTCCACCAGAAGTTCCAGGCAGACCATCCTTAGCCCAAGATGTGATGAAAGGGAGGAAGACCGAAATTGACTATCTAAATGGGCTTGTGTCTGATAAGGGGAGAGAAATAGGTGTTGATACTCCATATAGTGATGCGGTTACCCAGGTGTTAAAGGGGGTTGAATCGGGGGAATTCGGAGTTGGAATGGACAATATAAGAAGAGTTTCAGATATAGTACGTTCGTACCATGGCAGATAATCATTCACTGAAAGACAGAGTAGCTTTAGTAACCGGTTCAGGCCGTAATATAGGTAGGGCAACAGCTCTTCGATTGGCCTCTAAAGGAGCTTCTGTAATAGTAAATTCCAGATCAAATGAGCAAGAAGCGCAGTCGGTACGAGATGAAATTTTACGAAATGGCGGGAAGGCCATTTCAGTTATATGTGATGTTGGTTCAGAATCAGAAGTTGATTCCATGTTTACTCAAATAGAAAACACTATGGGCTCAGTCACAATCCTCGTTAACAATGCTGGATTACGAGAAGAATCCTCTACATTGGATATGACTACAGAGGAGTGGCGACGAGTTTTGTCAGTAAACCTGGATGGACCTTTTTATTGTTGTAGAGCAGCAATACCGGGAATGCTAAAAGAAAATTGGGGAAGAATAATAAATGTTTCAGGTCTCAACGCCTTCAAAGGTAAAAGTGGATGGGGACATGTAAGTGCATCAAAGATGGGAGCATTAGGATTAACGAGAGCTCTTTCTGTGGAATTGGCTGACAAAAATATAATGGTCAATCACATCGTTCCCGGAGCTTTTGATACGTCAAGAGACTCGTCTGCACCTATACCTTCCACTGGAATTCCAGTCGGCAGATTAGGAATGCCTAAAGAAATAGCCTCGGCGGTAGATTTCCTTGTGTCGCCGGAAAATGGATTCATTACAGGTCAAACACTGCATGTAAACGGTGGAGCGTTAACCTACTAATCCAATATGCTACCAAACAATCAATGGAGGGATATAGATCCTGGAAATTACCGTTTTATATTTTGCAGCTTATCGAGAACAATCTGGTCAAACCACAGAGACATTTTCATTATCGGAACCTAGTATTCTGTCAGATCTAATTGACGCTGTATTAAGGTACCACCCAGAAATTAAATGTTCCAAAGATAGAATGGTAGCTGCAGTAAACGAAGAATATCAGCTACACAATTACACTTTAAATGACGGTGATATGGTAGCGCTGATACCTCCAGTAAGTGGCGGATCAATTAGTCAGGAGTGAAATCTTTGTCCATCAAACTTCAATATCAAACTTATGTAACTACTGACAAACTAGACCTCAGCAAATTAGCGAAAGAGGTTGTTGAAGATAGAAATGGGGCAGCCATAATCTTCAACGGTATAACAAGAGATCACACAGATGGTCGAAAAGTATTGTTCTTGGAATATGAAGCTTATCTTCCTATGGCAGAGTCCAAATTAGAGGAAATCGCAAAGGAAATGTGTAGCAAATGGGATGTGAAGGTAGTCATTGCTCACAGATTAGGAAGAGTCAACATAGGGGAGTCCAGCCTTATTGTAGCCGTTGGGTCCCCACACAGGGAATCAGCCTATTTGGCCAGCCAATATTCGGTCGACCGAATAAAACAAGTAGTTCCAATTTGGAAAAAGGAACACTTTGAGGGTGGAGAAGTTTGGATTGGTGACGCCGAAGGGTTTAGACCAATTTCAACATGAAATTAGGCTCAACTAGGCACAACTCAACTGAGAATTGGTGAAGTAAGTTACGCAAACTTACTCTAATATCTTTGTTAAGTAGGGATTGATTAGCTGAAACACCCCTACAATACGATTTCAGCGATTTCGGAAAGTAGATCAATTTAAGTACATTTTTAGTTATTTTACATTGTTAATATCAACTGTTTCATTATAATTAGGTATTTACAATAACGATATTCGTATATATAGAAAGATTAGTTCCGGATTTCACAATTAGGTGCCTTGCCACGACCAGATGCTCAAACCTATAATTTAAGTTCCAATGACAAATTTGGAGGGATCGCATAGAGGTCTAGTGCGGCCGCCTGCTAAGCGGTTAGGGGATGAAAGTCCTCTCATGGGTTCGAATCCCATTCCCTCCGCCATAACTCAAAAATCAGAAGGCTTGAACAAATATGCAGAGCTATCATATTTGGACTACAGGATGCCAAATGAACAAAGCAGATTCAGAGCGCTTAGGTAGCGCACTGGATCAAATGGGACTTGTTCCTTCCCTATCTAAAGATGATGCCGACATTATCGTCCTCAACACTTGTGTAGTGAGACAAAATGCCGAGGACAAAGCTGTAGGCACATTAACTAGTTTAAAGCCGAGTAAAGAGCTAAACCCAGATAAAGTAATCGCTCTAATGGGATGCATGGTTGGGCCCAATACTAGTGCATTGGAAAAAAGATTCCCTTACGTTGACGTATTTATGGCCCCCCAGCAATATGACCCACTAATTGATTATCTAGGAGAAAAACTCCAAATTGATACAGCAGGGTGCGTCGGACCTTTAACTGCTGCCCCTGCCATTAGCACTTACATTCCCATTATTCATGGCTGTGACAAATTCTGCTCCTTCTGCATCATCCCATACAGGCGAGGTAGAGAAACGAGCAGAAATGTTGAGGAAATAGTCCATGAGACAGAAATGTTGGTTAAAAGAGGTGTTAAAGAAATCACACTGTTAGGTCAGAATGTAGATTCATATGGACATGATCTGGCAGGAAACGTTAATCTTTCTAACCTATTATTCGCGGTCAATGAAGTCGCAGGGCTAGAAAGAATACGTTTCCTTACATCTCACCCTAATGACATGGAAGACAGCATAATTGAAGCGGTCAATGGACTAGATAAGGTTTGTGAAAACATAAATCTCCCCTTCCAGGCAGGGGACAACGAAATACTCCGAACCATGCGGCGAGGATATACCAATGAGGAATATAGAAGACTTATAGACAAGATTCGCCAGAAGGTAGCCAATGTCAGCATAAGTACTGATTTGATAGTCGGTTTCTGCGGCGAAACAGATCAACAATTCTCAAACACATTGGAAATGGTTAAGGACGTAAAGTTTGACAAAGTTCACTCAGCTGCCTACTCCACTCGTGAAGGTACAATTGCTTCTAGAAAGATGGTCGACGACGTAGATGAAACCGTAAAAAAAGAAAGATTACAAATAATCAACGATGAGCAAGAAAAAATCGTCGCGGGAATTAACGCTGAACTTAAAGGGGAAATTCAGGAAATACTTGTTGAAGGACGTAAAAAAGGGAAATGGTTTGGTAGAAACAGAAACGACAAATTAGTTTTTTTCGATAGCGAAAATATCAAATCAGGTCAAATGATAGACGTGAAGATAAACGAAACCAGCCCATGGTATTTGGAAGGCTCTATACATAGCGAACCAGAGAAGTAACGAGGGATTAGAAGAAGATGGTAGTAAAAATAGACAAACAACCCATACCGATTACAGAAATAGAACAGTCTGCATTTTGTCAGACTGATGAAGAATTGGCCTCAAAAACTTTAGAACAAGAATTCGACTCAGGTGTGCGCTGGCAAAAACTACCCGTAAGTTATATGAGGACCAGCCCAGAGGAATTAGAACAGAAAATCTCCGATGCAAAAGAGAAACTGGGTAATAAAATCATGATCTTAGGGCATCACTATCAGAGAGACGAAGTAATCCAATTTGCGGATATCCGCGGCGATTCATTCAAATTATCCCAGCACGCAGCAGATTCTCCAGACGCGGAATTTATTATCTTCTGTGGAGTACATTTTATGGCTGAAACAGCTGACATATTGAGTGACATTGAACAAAAAGTGATCCTACCAAACTTGACAGCAGGTTGCTCAATGGCTGATATGGCTCACATTGATGATGTGTTGGATTGCTGGGACGATCTAACGGAAATTCTTGGGGAAAATTCTGTGATACCCATGACTTATATGAACTCAACAGCAGCCATTAAGTCTTTGTGTGGAGAAAATGGTGGTATCGTATGCACCTCCTCAAACGCCTCAGCTGCCTTTGATTGGGCTTTTGAAAGAGGCGATAAAATACTGTTTCTCCCAGACCAACATTTGGGACGGAATACGGCAGTTACAAAGGGAGTACAGCTCGATGAAATGATTGTATGGAACCCCTTCAAGCCACAGGGTGGAAATACGATTGAAGAAATCAAAAATGCTAAATTAATACTATGGCAAGGCCACTGCTCGGTTCACACTAGATTTACAACAGCACAGATTGATTCTGCTAGAGAAACTAACAGTGAAGTATCAATTGTAGTTCACCCGGAATGCACGTTGGATGTAGTCGAGTCAGCAGATTACGTCGGGTCCACTGAGTACATAAAACAAATAATTAATGAAGCTGAGCCAGGCACAAGTTGGGGAGTGGGTACTGAAATTAGCTTGGTAAACAGAATTGCCTCTGAAAATCCGGATAAGAATGTTTTCTGTCTGGACTCAGTAGTCTGCCCCTGTTCCACAATGTACAGAATACATCCTGCGTACGTTGCTTGGGTTCTAGATGGGTTACTGGAAGGAGTTGTTGTAAATCAAATTGAAGTGGATGAAGAAACCAGAAAATTTTCTAGAATAGCCCTGGACCGAATGTTATCGATAAAATAAATTCGTCCCTTACCCCAAAACAAATCATTACTGCCCTGCCCTCTTTAATTGGCCGGGCATTTTGTTAGGAGACAAAATTGCAGATAACACCTGACATAGAAAAGCTTATAGACCTTGCCATCATGGAAGATTATTCTATGGGAGATGCGACAACCGATGCCTTAATACCCAACAAAATCAAGGGAAGGGCAACAGTTGTAGCAGACGAGCAAGGAACTGTAGCAGGTTTAGACCTAGCGGTGAAAACATTCTCCAAAATAGACCCCAAACTCGAAACCAAAACTCTAATTGATGATGGGTCAAAAGTATCTAAAAATGACCGTATTCTAGAAATTAGTGGGTTGCTATCATCTATATTGACTGCCGAGAGAACCGCCCTTAATTTCTTAAGAAAATTGAGTGGTGTAGCAACAGAAACATCCAAATATGTGTCTGAAATATCACACACCAACTCTAGAATTGTAGACACACGGAAAACCACCCCAGGGTTTCGAGCTCTAGAAAAATACGCCGTAAGAATGGGGGGGGGTCATAATCACAGGCAAAACCTAGCTGACGGAATTTTGATAAAAGATAATCATGTAAAAACATTAGAGCTTGAAGGTTTGAATTTAACGGGAGTCATACAGAAAGCTAAAGAAAATGCATCTCATACAATCAAAATTGAAGTGGAAGTAGAAAGTATCAAACAGGCTGAAGAAGCAGTTCTAGCTGGGGCAGATATAATACTTTTAGACAACATGGCCCCAGAAGACATGAAAATAGCTGTTGAATTATGTGTAAATAAGGCAGTAACAGAAGCTTCGGGAGGCATAAATCTTTCAACAGTGAGAGCAGTAGCTGAAACTGGCGTAGACCTAATCTCTGTAGGGGCTATCACCCATTCAGCCCCCAACTTAGATTTGAGTCTAGATATCGATTAATAACTAACCTCAACCAGACAGATCACTTCAGTTTTTCGAGTCGATCATAATCGTGACAGGGCCGTCATTCTCCAATGAAACTTCCATTTCTTCTTGAAACTGACCGGTTTCCACCTTTAATCCAGATGCTCTGAATTTTTGAACCGTTTCGTCAAAAAGGCTAGAAGCCTTTATTGGTGGCATTGCAGTTGTAAAACTCGGCCTTTTCCCTTTTTGGGTATTAGCATACAAAGTAAATTGGCTAACCACCAAAAGTTCGCCGTATACATCCTGAATTGAAAAATCAAATTTCCCCTCTTTGTTATTGAAAACTCGAAGTCCCAAGGTCTTACCCACAACATAATCAATATCATCGCTATCATCATCAACAGCTATTCCCACAAAACATACAAGACCTTTTTTAATTTCTCCAACTACGGAATCTGCAATTTTCACGCTAGCGGAATTGACTCTTTGAAGAAGTATCCTCATTAGTCTGATTGGGAAGTGGTTTTAGATCCTGTTGACGGCTCAGTTGGCGAAGACTTATTGTCTTTACTTGATGTCGAATTCGAGGAATTATCCGATTTCGACTCTGAGTTCGATTCACTAGTGGTTGTTTCGGATGACGAAGTACCAGCGTTGGTTCCAGAAGAACTACCTTTTTTTCCATAGTCATTCACATACCAGCCACTACCTTTAAAAACTATTGGCACCGCTGAAAATTGGCGCGTAGCTATGTTGTCACAGCTGTTACACGGCTGCTCCACTGAATCGCTAAATCTAAGCCTAAGCTCAAATTCCGAGCCGCATTGATCACATCTATAGTCGTACGTTGGCAATCTAAATACCATCCAAATATCGTTGTTACGCTCAAACAATTAATCTAGCATCGGGCATATGCCGTGTCAAACGGTTATTACACCAACTGATATACGATAACCGTCAACCTATGCTATGGTCCCGCCATCCAAGCTTTGGAAATTTCATCCAATGAAATATCCAACAAACCATCCACCCAAAACTTTTCACCACCAGTCATTCCCAGATTTGACACTTCGACACCAGCATCTGAACACAAACCAAGAACTTTTGTAACGTTATCTTCCTGAACGGAAATAACTATTCTCGATTGCTGTTCTCCAAAAAGTTGAGCATCCCACCTACTTCCCAATTCAAATGTACCAATAAATCCAATACGACCTTTAATGCAAGATTCTGCTAAAGTAATGGCTAATCCCCCCTCGGAACAATCGTGAGCTGATTTAACTAAATCATGTTTTATAAGATTCCTACACAGAGCCTGAACAGCGACTTCTTTATCCAGATCTATCGATGGTTGGCCGGCAACCAAATCATGAAAAACATCCAAATATTCGCTCCCACTAAGATATTGGACATCAGCTGTAACTTCACAGGATCCTAGCAATAGGACTGCATCGCCGTCACCTTTGAAACTTATATCGACATGTCTATCAACATTTTCGGTCAGACCAACGGCTCCCACGACAGGAGTGGGGAAAATAGGGCTATTTTGTGTCTCATTATATAAACTTACATTTCCACTAATTACCGGACTAGAGAAAGCCTTGCTAGCATCGGCCATACCTTTGACACAGTTTTCAAGTTGAAAATAGACCTCTGGCTTTTCAGGGTTACCAAAATTCAAACAATTTGTTAATGCTATCGGCTCAGACCCCGTACAAGAAATATTGCGACATGCTTCTGCAACTGCTATCTGACCACCTACGTAAGGGTCTAAAAATGCAAGACGGCCATTACCGTCAGTGGATGCAGCTATTCCTTTATTAGTTCCTTTTATTCGAATCAATGCCCCATCTGATCCAGGAGGAATAACGGTATTCGTCTGTACTTGGTGATCATATCTCTGATAGACAGATTCCTTACAAGCTATATTGGAGGAAGATAGTAATTTGAGCAAAGCTAAATTCGGAGATATATCTGGAATAGATACTGAATCCAAATTGTAATTTTGTAGCTCTATAAGATTCGGAGAAGGAATTGATTCAATCACATAAAGAGGGGGATCAACAAGTAATTCCACCGGTAAATCTGCTAATAATTCCCCACCGCTAATAATCTGTGCTTTTTTAGAGTCAGTCACTCTACCAATTACAGTGTTTTCAATGTCCCAGCGATCAAATATTTTTGTCACGAGTTCAAGGTTTTCTGGCTTCACAGAGACCAACATGCGTTCCTGAGTTTCAGACAACATAACCTCATATGGAGTCATATTTTCGTCTCTCCGAGGTATCGTGTCTATATCAATTTCTATCCCAGATCCTCCACTAGCTGCGCATTCCACTGAAGCACTCGTCAACCCAGCAGCCCCAAGATCTTGCATCCCGTCAATCTTTCCAGTACTTGCAACCTCCAAGCATGATTCTATTAAGATCTTTTCAAGGAATGGGTTGCCCACCTGGACTGTTGGTCGCAATTCTCTTTCATCTTCAAAACTTCGCGAAGCTAAACCCGAAGCACCATGAATCCCATCTTTCCCAGTACCGGACCCCGCTAATATGAGTAAATTGTCGACACTACCAGAAGTGGCCTTCGTAAGCTGTTCGGCTTTCAACAGTCCTATGCACATGGCGTTTACAAGTGGATTCCCTGAGTAAGATCCAGAAAATAGTACCTCCCCCCCTATGTTAGGAACTCCAATGCAGTTTCCATAACCTGATATCCCCGATACCACTCCATCAAAAAGATATTTGTTTCTTTCCTCTTCAATTGGACCAAACCTAAGTGAATTTAACAAAGCCACTGGCCGAGCACCCATAGCAAATATATCTCTTACTATACCTCCCACACCTGTAGCCGCACCCTGATAAGGTTCGATAGCTGATGGATGATTATGGGATTCAATCTTAAAAACTATTGCGAAACCATCTCCTATATCCACCACTCCTGCGTTTTCTTCCCCTGCACTCACTAACAGCCTAGGGCTATCCGAGGCAAATAATTTCAAAAGTGGTTTTGAATGCTTATAACCACAGTGTTCACTCCATAGGGAGCCAAACAACCCGAGTTCCAAATAATTCGGTTCCCTACCCAATCTTTCAACAATAAGATCGTATTCCAAATCTGAAATTGCCAGTTCGTCTAATATTTCCTTGTTGTATGCCATACCTTATACGTTCACCTATATTTACTGTGTTCCAAAGCCAACAAACAGCACTCCAATTACCACAATAATTGCCCCAATTACAGTTTGCCTAGTCACTTTCTCTATTCCTCGCAAAAATAAGGATGCTATTGCAATAGTGACAAGGGGATAAACCGCTACTATAGGGGCTACAACAACAACTGGTGTTATGTTTAAAGCAAGATACCAGCCCGATACCCCTAGAGCAGATGCACATCCGGAAAGGCTTATTAAAATCCATGATCGTCCGGCTAAACTTCTAGCCTCTCGGTTTACAGTACCAAAAAAAACAGAACCCGTCGCTAGTAACCCAAATAATATAGAAAATGCTGAAGCAACCATAGGGGAAGAGAAATCATCCGTGATTTTCTTACCTACAAGGGCCGACAAAGCGTACAAAAAAGCCGCACATACAGCAAAAATAAACCCGTAATATTTGATTTTATTGGTAGTAGAAATCATTCCTGCATTACCACCAAGGCAATGCCTGTCACTATCATCATAGTCCCGATGCCCAGCATCAGATTAACGGTTTCATTCAAAAAGGTAACGGCCAGAATCGCTGCAAATAAAGGAGTAGCGGAAACCACAGCCGAGGCTTTGGACGCTCCAACAAGGTTTATCGCCTGGAAATTTAACAGCCGGCCACCTAGGAATGTAATAAGCCCAGCTAATATAAACCAAAGGAAAGCCATGGGAGAAAGGGCCAGAATCTCCTTAGAATGGAAAATTAAAGCAAAAATCATTGTGACAACTGTGGACGAAATTAGAGATACAACTGTTGCTGTCTTGACGCTCACAGAAGACATGGCCGCTTTTATAAATACTGCACTTAGGCCAAAACCTAAAGCGGCCATAAGAGAAAGCAATATCCCTGCAAGCAACCTAGGCTTTTTCTCCTATGTGATCGACTAGCGAGCCGAAAATAAAGTTACCGTCAGTTCCTCCTATAATAGGATCACAACAACGTTCTGGATGCGGCATCATACCTAATACATTCCCCTCGTGATTAGTTATACCCGCAATGTTATTTATAGAACCGTTGGGATTACTCTCAGCATTAATATAACCATCAGGGGAACTATACCGAAATAAGACTTGGCCATTGTTTTCAATGCTCTTAAGGGTTTCTTCTGGAGCAAAATAGTTCCCTTCCCCATGGGAAATTGGCACGGATATAACCTGTCGTTCCTCAGTTCTAGTAGAAAAGGCAGTATGAGTATTTTCAACTCTTAGGTCGGTCCACTTACATCTAAATTCAAGGTGACTATTTCGAATCAGAACACCTGGAAGTAATCCAGATTCACAAAGAATTTGAAATCCGTTACAAATACCAAACACCAAACCACCTGAATTCGCAAATCTGACTAAGGATTCCATAACTGGAGAAAATCGGGCAATAGCACCACATCTGAGATAATCACCATAGGAAAAACCACCGGGTAATATAAGACAATCGTAAGAAGATAGATCTGTCTCTTTATGCCAAACATATTCGACCGGAACTTCAAACACCTCATCCAAAACAGTGTAGCAATCTACTTCACTCCACGTACCCGGAAAGACAACAACTCCAAATTTCACTGTGCTTACAGTGCTCTGAGTTTTGAAGTTACAATGGTATTAACAATTTTGCCGTCTGCACGACCCCTAACCTGAGGCATTACCAGGCCCATTATTTTACCCATATCATCTAAGCTTGAAGCCCCAGATTGAGAAATAGCCGAGTCTATAATCTGTTCAATTTCTTCTTGTGGCAGTTGTTCAGGAAGGTACACTGATATGATATTTATTTCTTCTGATTCCTTAGCTACTAGATCTTGACGGTTAGCAGCTTCATATGCTTCCACGCTATCTTTTCGTTGCTGAACTTGTTTTGTCAAAACAGAGATTATTCCTTCATCATCCAATGTAGTTTGCGAATTAATTTCAGCGTTGCGAATTTCCGACAGCATAGTCCTCAAAACAGTTCGTTTGAGAGCCTCTTTGTTCCTCATCGCTTCTTTAAGATCTGAATCTAGAGTTTCACGTAACATTTCTTTCTATTCGTTCCATTTTATTTCATTTTGTAAATGCTAATTTTGAGTATAAATTTTGGGCAGTTAGCAGGTCAATCCCGATAAAATCAGGAGATTTTGGATTTTGCCAGTCTCAACAAATCCAAAACTCTGTCCCTCCCTAGTACTTCAAGCGACTCAAATAAAGGAGGCGACACCTTTTGTCCAGAGGTAGCTACTCTTACCGTGCCCAGTAGAGCTCCGACTTTCATTTCCATAGAATCAGCCAATGACCTCAACTCAAGTTCAATTGCAGATGAGGAGAAGGAATCCATTTTTGACAACGTACCAGAAACTTCTTCCAATATTTTTTTTGTGGATTCTTCATCCATCCGCTTTTGAACCAATTCCTGCAGTTCAAATTGAATTTCTTCTTTAAAAACAAAAGCTATTAAACCGGAGGCTTCTGAGAGAATTTTTATCCTTTCTTTAAGTAGAGATGCCACCGCTTGCATCTCATTTGAATTCGGCTTCCGATCAAAATCATCAGGAGGAAACTCCTCCCAATAATTAGTCAATCTTGTCGCCAATTCCAAATCAGACATGTCTCTTATGTAGAGTCCATTCATCCAATTCAATTTCTCGATATCAAAAATTGCACTGGCTGAGTTTATGCGATTGGCATCAAAACTATTAATCAACGTTTCTTTTGAAATTATTTCAGTCTCACCATCCAAGGACCATCCCAATAAACTCAAGAAATTAAACATTGCCTCTGGCAAATAACCCATTTTCTTATATTCTAAGACTGATGTAGCGCCGTGCCTTTTACTCAGCTTTGATTTATCGGGAGCAAGTATGGTGGGTAGATGAGCGAACCGAGGCATTTCCCAACCAAAAGCTTCATAGAGTTGAACATGTCTAGGGACGCTAGACAACCATTCTTCGCCTCTAAGCACGTGGGATATATTCATATGATGATCATCAACAACTGAGGCTAAATGATAGGTCGGATATCCATCCGATTTCATAATGACAAAGTCATCGGACAAAGAATTATCAAATTCCAGATGACCTCTGACCATATCTTCAAGTTCAGAAAGGCCGTTATTTGGCATTAGAAACCTAACTACAAACGGATCAGATAGATCTTCTTCAGCAATTTTTAAGGTACTGCAATGCCCATCATATCCCACAGTAGGAGATTTACTCTCTAGCTGTACCTTTCTCAAGTCTGCTAATCTTTCAGAACTACAAAAACACCTATATGCTTTTTCAGTATTTAGTAACTGGTCAACTGCTTCTGTGTATAAGCCCAACCTTTCTGACTGGGTATAAGGGCCATACTCTCCTGACTTACCAAGACCCTCATCCCAATCAAGTCCAAGCCACTCTAAAGAAGCCTTTTGCAGATCAATCGCTCCTTCTACTTTCCTAGCCTGATCAGTATCCTCAACTCTGACAATAAATTCACCACTGGCATTTCTGGCGATCAACCAATCAAAAAGTGCAGTTCTTATGTTCCCTAGATGAGGTTCACCAGTTGGACTTGGAGCATATCTAACTCTTATTTTTGAAAATGTCATTTTGTACCTAAAAATGCTTCCACTATCAGCAAACTATACTTCAATTGCCAGAAGGGTCATCTTATATGAATTCTAACCTAGAGATTTTTTAAATTTAAGCAAATCTTGTGCCAACGGTGATTTAAATTCCATCAGAATATTATCAGCAGGATGTGTCAAGGAAATGCTTTCTGCATGCAAAAATTGTCTTTCCAATCCATCAATCGTACCGCCATACAAACTATCGCCAGCTACCGGATGGCCCAGTGAAGATAGATGAACTCGTATTTGATGAGTTCGTCCAGTTTTTGGCTTTATTCTCAAATAATCAAAATGAGGGAATCTTTCTACAACCCTGTATTCTGTAGTAGATTCTCTTCCATTGTCTACGATTGCCATTTTTTTTCGATCATGTGGATTTCTAGCTATAGGAGCTTCTACTATTGCTCTTTGCTCATCCATATTTCCATTCACTAACGCCAAATATTTTTTTGTGATAGTACGATTTTTAAATTGATCTGATAATGACCTATGGCATTGCTCATTCTTTGCAACCACAATTACTCCCGAAGTGTCCATATCTAGCCTGTGAACGATGCCCGGTCTATTCTTCTCTCCAACCCCTGCTATACCTGGACAAATTGCCATTACTCCGTTAACCAATGTGCCATCTAAATGTCCTGGTCCAGGATGAACAGAAAGCCCAGCAGGTTTATCAATAACAATAAATGATCCATCTTCAAATATCACTGATAAATCCATTTTTTGAGGTCTAACAGTCGTTTCTAGAACTCTGGGCATTTCTACAACAATTTGTTGACCAGGTAACACCCTGATAGAGGGTTTGCCTATTTTTCCATCAATTGTCACCAGACCTTTGACAATGAGATCTCTAACTTTAGATCGTGAATACTGCGGCATCATCAATGCAACCATTTGATCCAGCCTGACATCTCCTTCCTTTACAACAAAATTTAATGCATTCATGAGTCACTCTTGCCATTGTTGTCACCGTTTTGGATCCAACCGAATCTTTCGCCAAAAAGCAAAATAACAATTAACAGGAACATCCCAACGCTGATTGAGGAATCTGCCACGTTGAAAGCTGGCCACCAGCCGACACTTATAAAATCAACTACGGCACCATCTTTAATCCGATCAAATAGGTTTCCAAAAGCTCCACCCACAATCAAACCTATACTTAGGCGATGCCACACAACTGACATTTGTTGCTTTTGAAAATAATACAAAACCACGCCTATCCCAACTATAGAAGCAACGATTAGCACATTGGTGAAGCCAGCAAAAAGTCCAAATGCTGAACCGGTATTTAACCCATGAACTATTTTAAAAAAACCCTGCTCTGGCCAAGACCCGTATAAAGGCACCTGCTGGCGGATCACTTCTTTGGTAATTTGATCCAAAATAAAAATCCCTACGCTTGTGCTGTAAAAAATCCAGTCTCTGTACCAAATCATAACTTTACGACTTTTCAGATCTCATATAGTTGGGGCAATTACTAATTTACTAGCTTCCTATTGTATAGCTTTATATAAGCCCTGGCTTTAACCAATTTCCTCTATAAAAATACCAGAAGAACGCTGCAGACCTAACGATATTTCCAAATGCGATTCCCCAAGGCACACCTGCTGATTCCAAAGAAGTTAGAAAAGCCAAACCGAAAGCTAATGGAATCTCAATCAGCCACATCGTTGTTAATGTAATGTTCATAGGAGCAACAGTAGCTCCAGTATTGCTTATTCCATGAGTCAACACTTGAACAGAACTCATTGGAAAGGTAGCTATAGCAAGTATTATGAGCCAGGTAGTCATATGGCCAAGGAAATCTGGATCTGCATTAAAGGCAGAAGAAATTTCTTCTGTGAACAGTAAATAAAGAGTCATTGCTATCGCACTCAGCACTGCTGAATAAACCAGGGCCCAAGCTAAAGCACTTTTGGCTCTTTCTATGTTCCCTGCTCCTAGATTCTGTCCGGCTACTGCTGCTGAGGCCCTGCCTAATCCACGGCTAGTATTGTTGACGATATTTTCCACTCTTCTTGATAATGCAAATGCCGCTACAGGAGCGTCGCCAAAGCTCGACACACAAATTAACAGTACCAATTGGGATCCAGATCTTTGTACAGAAGTCATAGCTGCCGGCAACCCAACTCTGATCAATCTCCATATCAAACCCACATCAACACGATAGGCTATAAAGGATAATTTAATACCCGAATTACCTTTATATAAAACAGTCAAATTCATTATCATGCCGAGAAATTGAGCTACTATATTTGCCATTGCGGCACCGGCTATGCCCATCTCAGGAAATCCCAACCAGCCAAAAATCAAAAACGGGCTCAATATAATATGAATACCTCTGCTTACAGTGACAGCCTTTAACGGATTAATGCTATCACCAGCGGCATTCAATGCACCCCCAGTGAGTCTAATAAAATTCTGAAAAGAATAGGCAACAAATTGAAGCTGCATATATGAAGCCGCAGCCTCTACTACAACGGGGCTTACCCCGACCATTGATAACAATTGGTCAGTGAATATAATCCCAGACCCGCCAATCAGTATCGTCCAAATCAAGGTTATAGTTAATGACTGAAGCAAAACATGATTTGCGTACTCTTTATCATTGGCCCCAATAGCTCTGGAAATCATGGCCCTCATACTGGCATCCAGACCGATCCTGGCCGTTGAATATATTAGGATGTAGGTCTGCGCTATTCCGAGGCCTGCTATGGTCTTATAGCCCATCCTGCCGGCCCAAAAGAGATCTGCAATCTGGTCCACAACGGTAAGTGCACTGTCACCCATTTGAGGCCAGGCCATGTTCCACAAATTTTTGGGGACACTGCCCTTAGTTAAATCTCGTCGTCTGGAGTCAGAGCTACTTTTCTTTGAATCAACTTCATTCATTAGAAAACTCTAAGAATTGTGATGTTGGATTACATGGGTAAGCTTGGGTTTCTTCACTACCAGCATAATGAGAGCGCCAGCCAAATTTATGACTGCGTAAGACAAAAATGGAACTGTGTAGCTGCCATAGGTATCAAACATCCATGCCGCCCACACTGGCGCTATCGCCATCAATATCCCGTTAGGAAGCATGGACCAACCCATAATAGACGCAAAGGCCTTTCTACCAAAATAATCGCCGCGAATAGCTGTCATCAAGGGTATCCTACCTCCAAAGGCGATCCCGTAGAATACCGCGAACAAAAGTGCCAACGGCAAACCGTTGGCCACTGTTAAGACTATAGTAGATATACCCTGCAAAAACAGAAAAAGTGCGACTAAATACTTCTTTGACACTTTATCTCCAAGCCATCCTGCTACAAAAAGACTCGGCAGTGCGACAACTGAAGATACCAACTCTATGTAGCTAGCGGTCGTCGAAGATAGTCCAATATCTTGCAAGCGTGCCATTAGATGAATTGAAAGTGTAGCTAATGAAATGGTGGAAGATACATGTGCCACGGTGAGAATCCAAAAAACGCGGGTTTTTAGAGCCTGACCCACCGTAAATTCGACTTCTTGGTCTTGAGAAATTTTGCTTGGAGTACTTTTATCCAAATCGGATTCAGTTTCTGCTCCGTCCGGTAACAATCCCAATTCCTCAGGATTATTCTTTATAATTTTCACGCATGGCAGAGCAACTGCCAAAATTATCAAACCGAAGACAAATACCGTCACCCGAAACCCATGGTTCAATGCAATGGTATAAGGTGGCACGAATATACCGGCTATCAAAATTCCCGACATAGCCCCCGCCATAGCTATTGTCCGTTTTCTCCTGAACCAACTGTTCAAGATAGTTACTACGGCAAGCCAGCCTCCTATACCATTTCCAAGGTTTATCAAAATAAAAACGGCGTAGAACTGCCACAAATTTTGAATAAACGAAAAAAGTACAAATCCTACAGCCATAATAGAAAATCCAATTAGTACCATTTTTCTGGCACCAATTCGATCAATTAAAAATCCTTCAATAGGTCCTAGTGCGGCACCTTCGACCCTAGTCAACAGGGAACTCAATGATATCTGAGTTCTTGTCCAACCGAAGTTCTTTTGGAGGACCGGCATCAGAGGACTCATGCCTCTAAAAACGCCGAGGGAACTTATAGAAAGTAGAAAAACACCTACTGCAACAAGGTACCAACCGTAAAAGAATTGTTTTGGATCTTGTCGTTGCTCTAAAGATTCTGATTGATTATTTTCCGGAACTTCCATTAGCGAAATGTTAACAGATAGTTAAAAAATTCTCAGGTGCTACAATCCTTCCTACCGAATAAATGTTAGGAAATTCTTAGAGGTATCAAGTCATGAAGATAACCGATTTGAAAGTCTGGGTCACTGTGCCGGAAAGATCCAAAGATAGCAAACCTGCCGGCAGAAGCTATGTGTTTCTCAGGATCGACACCGACGAAGGGATATCAGGGTTTGGGGAAGCAACCAGCTCTGGAGGCGGTGGCAGTATCGTAGTTGGAAACATGATTGAATTTCTTAAAAATTCAACCGCAGAAAGAGATTTCAGGGAAACTTTGATAGGCGAAAACCCTGAACATGTGGATCTGATATGGCATAAGTTATACCGACGGTTCACAGGAGGAGGAGGATTTGGTGGTTTCGTGACAACAATGTTGAGTGGGATTGATATCGCCCTCTGGGATATCAAAGGCAAGGCAGCTGGTAAACCAGTGTATGAAATTCTAGGAGGAGGTCCACTCCGTGACGAGATAGAGTTGTACACTCACGTTGCGCCCGGAGATCCAATAGCGGCGGCAAATCAAGCAAAGTCACTATCCGATCAAGGCTTCAGAGCTCTTAAAACTGATCCATTTATGCCTGAAATGAGGCAACATCATCGAAGGTACATGCAAGGATCAATATCACCAGAAGGTGCTGCTCTAGCTACTGAAACAATTTCTGCCATGCGGGAAAAGGTCGGAGACAACGTTGAAATATTGATAGATTGTCACGGCAATTTTGATGTGCCAACTGCAATAGCTATGGCTAGGAGATTAGAACCATTTAACATCGCTTGGTTTGAAGAACCTGTGCAGCCAAACAGCAATGAAGCCTTAAAACACGTAAAAGAATCCGTTGGGGTACCGATTTGTGTTGGGGAAAGGCTGTATACCAGATGGGATTTTGTACCTATATTGAAAAACAATCTGGCAGAGTTTCTTATGCCTGACATACTTTGGACAGGTGGCATCAGCGAATTTTACAAAATTTCTAATCTGGCTGAATCATTTTACGTACCTGTCAGCCCACATGACGCAAGTGGGCCCATCAATATTATGGCAGGTGCCCACACAATGATGGTCGTACCCAATTTTTATAAATTAGAATTTAATCATGCACAACTGGATGTTCATAACGCCCTTATAGACAAACCCTTGGACATTGTCTCTGGAAAATTGCAAGTACCGAAAACCCCAGGGTTGGGAGTTGAATTAGATGTAGAGTTCATCGAAGCACACCTCGACGAGGATTGGAACTAAGCGCTTATGCATCATTATCGTTTTACATGTACTAAATGTTGCAAAAATTACGTACCAAATGCTCTGAACCTCAGGTGTGAAGATTGCCAAGGGACTTTATCGGTTCAATACAAATTTCCAACAGAGCAGATGAGCAGTTTTAACTACGGAGAAGGCATATCAATGCCTATTCCGATACCTTCTCCTTCCGACTTGGTTTCACTTGGGGAAGGCAACACCCCAGTTCTAAAGTTATCCAAAATTTCCAACCAACTTGACCTCGAAATTTATGCGAAGCTTGAATTTATGAATCCAACAGGGTCATTCAAAGACAGGGGCACCTCGATGATGATTTCTGCACTTAGGTCAATGGGTGTATCTGAAATAGTAGAAGATTCTTCTGGAAATGCCGGGGCTTCTGTAGCTGCATATTCAAGTAAAGCAGAAATAAAAGCTCACATATTCGCCCCTTCATCAGCACCAGATACTAAATTAAACCAGATAAAAGTATATGGTTCGGTTTTGCATTCCATAGATGGCAGTCGTGACAAAACGACTGAAGCTGCGGAAGCTTTTGCGAAAGAAAAAAAAGCGATTTACGCGTCCCATAATCTGAGTCCATTTTTTATAGAAGGGACAAAATCGTTTGGATACGAAATATTTAATGATTTTGGAAAAGAAATACCAGAAAACATCATAGTCCCGGTAGGTAATGGATCACTCTTTTTAGGTATTTGGAAGGCCATAACAGAACTGGACACGCAAAACCTCATAGGCACCAAACCGAGCCTACATTGCATACAGGCAGTGAATGTAAATCCTATCGCATCGCCTGTCCCTTGGAACATTTCTCAAATAGCCCCAACGATAGCAGGAGGTATTGCAGTCGGTACACCTCCTAGAAAATCTGAAGTGCGAAAGGTGTTAGAAGAATCAAATGGATTTGCAAATTCAGTCACAGAAGAATCAATCAAGGAATGGCAAATTAATTTGGCTAAATATGAAGGTATTTTTTGTGAACCTACCTCAGCGGCAGCATTCGCTGGTCTCGAAAATCTTGTCAATAGAAACCGTATCGACAAAGCCAAACGGGTTCTAATTCCGGTTACAGGCTCTGGATTAAAGGATGCATTCCCTGAATAGCCGACAATTACTTATATGCCGAAATCGCTTTTTCCAACCCAGATAAAGAACCTTCAATGGTGGCATCATCCAAACAATACGATATTCTAAAGTATCCAGGCAATCCAAATCCACGGCCTGGCACCACTAACACCCTATTCCCCTTTAATTCTTCCGTAAACTGAACATCATCCTCTGTAGGAGATTTAGGAAACATGTAGAAAGCACCTTGAGGTTTTATCAAGGAATACCCCATATCCGTTAAAGCTTTATAGAGGTAATCCCTTTTCTTTTCATATACTCCAACATCTATTGTGGTACCTTGCAAATGGGCAACCAAGTACTGGATTAGAGCAGGCGCGTTCACAAATCCCAAAGTTCTGTTGCAAAAGACTAGTCCGTCCAGTATTTCCTCTACATCGGGGCAATCTGGATTGACGGCAATATATCCAATTCTTTCCCCCGGCAAAGCCAAATCTTTGGAATGAGACGTGGCTACTATACTGCGTTTGTGATAATTGAATATATGCGGGTATTCGATACCGTCAAATATAATTTTCCTATACGGTTCATCGCTTACCAAATATATTTCAATACCAAATTCATCTTCCTTCTCCTGGATAATTTTAGACATTTCCAAAAGTGTTTCATCGCCATAAAGCACACCAGAGGGATTATTTGGTGAATTTATCAACACGCCTCTAGTATTTTCGTTTATGGAAGCCCGAAAAATGTCCATGTCGGGTAAGAAATTTTCGTCTGGTGGTACTACTTTACATGAACCGCCATGATTATCGGCATAGAAATTATATTCGACAAAAAAAGGTGCAAAAATGACAAACTCATCACCAGGGTCCAAAAGAGTTTTCATAACCACATTGAGAGCCCCTCCTGCCCCACAAGTCATCACAATGTGATTTGCGGCAAACGTTAGTCCAGTTTCGGTAGATAATGAGTCAGCAACAGCAGCTCTAGTTTCCTCAAGCCCTGCATTAGGCATATATCTATGCATTCCTTTTATTGGGTTTTCAGAGATTTTCTTTAATTCTTCATAAAAGCGTTGAGGCGGGTCCATCACCGGATTCCCTAAGGACAGATCAAAAACATTTTCTTCACCATATTGCTGCTTGAGAGCAATGCCTTCTTCAAACATTTTTCGTATCCAAGAACCTTGTTCCATGAAATTACGAACCTTGTTAGAAATTGCCATCAGTTTGGCTCCTTTAAATTTCTACTAACTCTTCCACAAGATTAACTAATTCTCAATCCCCGTTTCATCCATTTCTTCTATCGCATTCAACAATTTAACTAAAGTCTCAACTCCAAGCCTACCAGGGAGTCTAAGAACTACCTCCCCCTTATCGTTAATGACAATAAAAAACGGGAATGAATTCACACCATAAGCGTTTGCAATTTCACTTGATGGGGTATCAACTATAGACGGCACCGGCCATTTTTCAAGATCTAACCAAATATGAGGCGGAAAGTTCGCTCGTTCTTCATTAATAGAAGTCAATAGAGTGACGATTCTAACTCTATCTAAAGTATCAGTCTCATTTAAAAATGGTGACAACTCTCGAACTTCATTACGACAATGAGGGCACCAATGAGCTAATACCATTATTAATGTTGTGGGGCCCCTCCCACCAACGTATATCTCTCCTCCATCTAAGTCAGTCCCTTTGATTTCAGGCGCCTGCAACCCTATAGCAGTATCCTGATACCCAGGAACCAACTCAGGCAAATATTTGCCTCGTATTTGTACTTTGGCATTTTCATAGAACCCATCCTCTTCATAAGCTTTCTGTGTGGTATTTTCTACCTCACTGTCAGACTCACCAGATGAATTGGCATCGCTCATCACCCCTTTGGAATTATCTTTCAGAGTAATACCAGAAGCGTCACTATTTCCAGATATAGATTTATCGTTAATTTTTTCTTTAGGGACCAGTATTTCAGATTGTTGCTTACTTGAATGGGAATCTACAGACAAATCAATAGAAACTTTGTCAGCTGCATCTTGGATAGATTTTGACATTGATTCTGAAGATAATGAAGCGGAAGACCCATGGGGGGCATCTTGTGATGCTTCGCTGCAACTGATTAAAAAGCTAAGTGAAGCCAAAAACAACAAAACCATAGCGGCTTTGGGGCCATTGTGGCAGAGGGGAAATTTATTGGGCAGTAATTCCACCATCTATAACCAATTCCGAGCCTGTGACATATCTAGATTCATCGCTCGCCAAATATAAAACTCCCAACGCTACATCTCGTGAAGTCGCGATCACTTTAAGTGGTGTTCGATTCAGCTGATACTCTCGGCCCTCTTGACTGCCGATCATCTCCGACACCATATCCGTCTCAATAATGCCGGGGTGTACAGAATTACATCTTATTCCTTCATGCCCATGATTCACGGCGACAGATTTTGTCAAGGTTCTTACTAACCCTTTACTAGCTCCATATGCAGTAAATTTGGACCCTATCAAACCCGCTATCGAAGATATATTAACAATAGACCCTCCACCCGATTCTCTCATTGCAGGGATGACAGTCTTGGAACCCAGGAATACACCTTTTGAATTTATGTTCTGGATATTATCCCATTCTTGCCCACTAGTCTCTTCTAGCCCTTTCATCAGCAATATTCCAGCATTATTCACCAAAATATCAAGTCTCCCATATTCACTCATAGATAAATCTACTGTCCTTGACCAATCTTCTTCCGAGGAAACATCAAGATGTACAAATTTTGCCTCGCCACCCTGCTCTGCTATTTCAGATTCAATCTGCATACCTTCCCTATCGAGTATATCCCCTATGATAACTTTGGCACCTTCTTGTGCGAAAAGACGTGCCTCTTCAGCTCCTTGACCTTTCGCCCCACCTGATATTATCGCGACTTTACCATCCAACCGACCCATTTTATTCTCCACGTTAAGTAAATTTAGCCTATGATATCAGAGCCCTTTCTTGACTACGACCTCTGGTTACAGGACAATTACAAATGCAAATTTTCCAAGCCGTATATCAATACAATATACGGCTTCCATTAGGGCCCGTAGCTCAGTGGTTAGAGCGGTCGGCTCATAACCGATTGGTCGCAGGTTCGATCCCTGCCGGGCCCACCATAATAAAAGGAACGACTCTAATTTGCCTAAATTGATGCTATTCGGTCTTGTCGCAATATTTACTGCTATTTTTATAATGCAGTGGCCGGATTCCAAGCAACTGGAAGCTCACGGAAACATGAAATATATTCATCATTCCACTGCTGGGGAATTTGATTTAAAGGTAAGTCTAATTCCTCACCAGCCGATCACAGGATCCGTTCATTTTCATGTTGAACCAACTCTGATCTCAAATCAAGAACCCGTCGAAACCGCCATCATTACAGTGGTCATTCGGCAAGGAGAAGAAGCTTTTCAGTCACGGGCTGTAAATTCTCCCTCTTCCCCAACAATATATGATGCTAACTTAACGTTTGAAACTTCTGGAGAGTGGGAAGTAGAAGTAAAAATTTCTACCAAACCAGACGTTGAAGATAAAACCAAATTTCAACTAAATGTTTTGGACGGCGGGAGTGCCACAAGTAACGCAGCAGGAATATTTTTCCTATTTGTCTTTCTAGTGCTCATAGTTGGTTCATTAACTCTGTACCTAAAGTACGGCAGAAAAGCAAAAACTTGACAATTAGGGAGTTAAATCCTTTATGTCTTCCAGCCATTTCATTCCATCATCTTCTATAAAAGATGCCTGTACCAAATCCCCTAAGGTCATATGTTGCCTCAAGTGAGATGGCGTAAATTTACCTAAATCTTTATTTACATTTAAATCGTATTCTTCCCCATCTGATGTAATTATCGTAATACGACTAACCTGGGTAAAAGATTTTGATTGAAAATCAATAATTGAACCTGAAACGTGAAAAACAAACTGGCTATCATTAAGCTCTGAGGGTTCTCCACAAGATGCTAAAAGGGCAAACAATAGAAATATTTTTAAATAAATATTTGCGGCAAATAATTTATGCATCTTGGCACACTTTGAATTTATGCGGGCAAAAACCAATCACTAAACAGGTTCGGCAAAATTGATACTCAATTTAGATTGAACCTTTTGCAAGTTCAATCTAACATAAAATCTTATAAAGTTAGAACATAATTTTTATACAAATCTGAAAAATTTTACTCTGTCGAAAGTCATTGGATATCTAAACCTGAGAAGTGCTTCATGAATACAACAAATAAATTGGTATTCAGCTCCATCATCCTAGCATCTTTTTTATTTCTAACCCTTACCAGCGTTGCGCAAGTATTTGCAGATGAGGAATTGGACAATAGAGTTGTCATTTTGGGAATAGATATAAAGTCCATAAGTTCAAACCAATATCATGCTGACCAGATAGATACAGTAATTGGTCTGATGTCGACCATTAATAAAGGCGATGACTTTTATTTCATGCCGATGGATGCACCGAACAACTATATCGGTCCTTACCGAGCAGGTAATAACGATTTCGGAGAATTCACTGAACAAATTCGCCAAACAATTTCGAATTCTGAAAGTAACACCACTCTAGGAATAGAAGTTGATCAAACTCTCGGAGAGTCTTATGGACTTCTGGATATGGAAAGTGCTCCACCCGGTTCAGGGATCTACCTTATCAGTACCAACAATTACCCAAACCAACAAGAATACATCAGCAATAGAATCGACCCAGTCTTAGACCTATTTTTTGGAAGACAATGGCATGTATCCAGTTTCTCACTATCGGGCATCCCTGGGTCGACTGCTCAAGTGTCTAAAACATTGGCAAGCTCTACTGGTGGAAACATATTTGAACTCAACAACATTTCCGGTCTCAAATTATTCACAGACCACCTGCTGTACAAAGACAACAGAGGCACATTGATTTCTTCAGGCGAAAAGAAACTCACCTTTAGCGATCTACTTATATCAGACATAGAGGTCCTGCCCGGTACTGAATACGTAATGGCTTTATTCTTTCGAGATAATAATGCTGGCTCTTTAAGGTTAAAAAACCCTGACGGGTTGGAAGCATCCACAGGGGACAGGTCCTCCTCTACAGTTGTTGAGACCCCGAATGCCGTGATCTGGATAATAAATGAACCAACCCCAGGCATATGGAATGTGGACGTAACCGGAATAAGTGGACAGGTGTCTTCCTGGTATTTGACATCAAACAAATATAATCTCAATTTCCAGGTACCCGAAGTTGTTCCTACTGACGAGGCAGCTACTATCTCAGCCTTCATAACAGAAGCCCAATCTCTCACATTGATGACTGATGGGGCCTCAATGACTGCAGAAGTTAAAACCCCATTAGACACATCTGTAATGTACAAACTCAAAGACGACGGAACTGATGGTGATCTAGCATCTGGGGATGGTTATTATTCAGCTAATATTCCGGCACCTCTTGAAGAGGGAAAGTATGGAGTATCTGTCCAACTAAGCTGGCCAAATATTAATTACAATCTTACTCGTGATTTCATATTCGAAGCCCAAGTTTTTCCATCAATTGAAATGATTCCACTCTACACGACAAATTTATTTGTAGGAGAGGAATACACTGTGGCCACTTTATACGTCAAAGTGAAGGATGCACCATACGCAGTTTTACCATCGTTGATAGCGCCCCAAGTCACGAATGATTCGCAATTTGACGGGATTTTAAAAATTAACCCTCGTACCCCGGATGCGGATGGGAAAGCTTGGATGTATGATGTGATTTTTGCTCCAACGGAGCCAGGCCAGATTTCTACTATCTTCAACATTCAATTGGATTATGCCGATAGAAGCTATTCAAGAGCAACAGATAACCTAGTCTTGGAGTCTAAGTTGATACCACAAGCACCGGCCCAACGATATTCACCTCAGCCACCTCAGGCACCAACCGCCACGCCGGCCGATTCCAACAATTCTTCCGAAACAAATATACCATTGGGGCTTATTATTCCCGTATCGATTGTAATTTTATTGATTGCTATAGTCGCCATATACAGAAATTCGTTGCCGAAGCCGTATGGCTTCATAAGTGACGAATCTGGAAATCAGGCGCTGAATTTTAACAAATTACCCAATACAAACTTGTTTAAATCAATTTTTGCCCGCCATATTGTCACAGGCCCAGAAACTGGTTTGGAAGAATTTTCAGGATGCAACTTCACTTTTGGAAAAGGCACCCTTTTGGTAACAGCCACAAGTGCTAGTCATACAATTAGAATAAATAACCACCCACTGGTCGGCTCAGCATACATATCAGATGGAACATGGATCGGAGCAACGGGAAAACTGTTTCGATTTACCCTTGACCGTACCTACCCGGATCAAATTTCCTAGTCCGATTTAATTGTAATTGTCTTTATGGCATCACCAGGCTTATTAGCAGTGCTTGGATCTCTTCGAGATATACTATTCACAACATCCATACCATTAATAACTTTTCCAAAAACTGAATGGCATGAGTCCGATGAACAATCCTTAGGTTTATCACTGGAGTCAAATCCATCCAAAAATTCGGTGGGTGTAAATGTTATGAAAAATTGGCTTCCGTTAGTTCCTTTCCCGTTGATTAATCCTTTGTTTGCCATAGAAAGAACTCCAGCTGAGTCATGCCGTGCATCTACGTGCAACTCATTATCAAAATAGTATCCAGGGCTTCCGCTACCAGTACCAGAAGGATCCCCTCCCTGTGCCATAAAATTATCAATCACTCTATGAAAGGTAGTACTATCGTAATAACCTTCTCTGGCTAAAAATACGAAATTATTTACTGTTTTTGGTGCCAGTTTTTCATATAAATCAACAGTGAATTTATCTCCACTCTCCATTTCAAAAACAGCTGAAAAATCATTCGCTGAATCGATAGAAAAAGGAGGAGGGCTATCGTATGTTTTGGATCTTGGTTCACCGGAACTATCGGTAGTAGTTTCACATGAAAGATAGATGAGAAAGAAAGCCATCAGAACCAATAATGTAATTGGTGTTGCAATCGGTATCGAAAATCTCATATCAGATATTCCTTATCCTGTGAATTAACCCGTTATATCTTTGATAGCTTTGATGGCTATGTAATATCCGTATAGGCCAAACCCCGTAATCACACCTCTGCAAGAAGGGGCTATTTGGGAGGCATTCCCTCTAGCTGCAGGATTAGAAATGTGAACTTCTATTGTGGGGTACTCAACCTGAGAAATAGCTGCCGCCAAGGCAGGGTGTCCAGCTGAATATCCAGCAGGATTTATGATCGCAGCATCATATCCATCCTCATGTGCCTGGTAAAATTTATTGATGACTTCACCTTCTATATTTGAATGGTAAATATCCACTTCAACGCCTAATTGATCAGCATATTTTTCTATTTGATTGCTGTAATCATCCATGGTGTCGCTACCAAAAATCTCCACTTGCGATTTCCCTCGCATATTTATACCAGCACCATGAACAACCAATACTTTAGTCATCAATTTATCTCCGCATGAACTTTTATTTCACAGATTCAGAATTTTAGCATAGGAATAAAATCAAATCTCAAGCGAGGACAAAGCAGCGTTTACAATGGTGGACACATCAGTACCATATTCCCTGTAAAGATCTTCCCTACTACCAGATTGGCCCCAATCATCAACCCCCAAAGATATTGTTCTACTCCCAATAGCGCCTCCCACCCAGGAAAGCGAATGAGGATGAGCATCTGCTAAGGTCAAAATCGGTGCTCCCGTAATATGACCGGGGAGAAGTGAAGCTATGTCCTCTGACAAACCATACCCTTTCTCAACTGATTCTTTCACTAAATTTCTGTAGTGACGATACAACGGTCCAGGACCCGTCACATTAATAACATTCGCTTGCACGCCTTCATTAAAAAGAATATCACTTGCTTCACAAGCTTCAGGAATCATCGCCCCGACGCTGACAATATTTATGCCAGCACCATTTTCGCTCTGAAATGAACCTGATGTACGGTCACGAAGACAATAAGCTCCTCTTAGAACCTGCAATCTTAATGATTCAAGTTGGACTGGGTCCGACGGTAACGCCAACAAATTCTGATCAACCGGTTTACTCGTCAGTCTCAGATATGTCGACTGACCTCTTTTCCTAATCTGGTGTAGAGCTGACAACATAATCCATTCTAATTCCTGACCAAAACAGGGCTCGTAGGCATCCAACTGAGGCATTTCAACTCCTATGGAAGCTGTCATCATAGATTGATGTGCTCCCCCTTCAGGGGCCAAACTTAAACCAGATGGAGTCCCTACCACGATGAACTTGGCACCTGAATATACGCTATACACGAATGCATCTAAGCCTCGTCTAATAAAAGGATCATACAAAGTACCAATGGGAAACAGCATCTCTCCATTCATTTCATAAGAAAGGCCAAGTTGACCAAGCATCATAAACAAATTGTTTTCAGAAATACCTAGTTCAATGTGTTGTCCATTTCTTGATTCTTCCCATTTCAAAGCTCGCACAATTTCTTCTTCTGGGAGGCTTTCATTTTCATTAAGTTTCCAAACGCCCACCCTGTTGATCCATCCTCCCAAATTCGTAGAGCTCGCGACATCGGGGCTGACGCTGACAATTCTCCTAGACAAATCCCCCAGGCTTCTAGACATATCGGTCAAAACTAACCCGAAAATTTGTTGGGTGGACATATAACCTGAATATCGCCTACCGAAGTCCCACGGGATCTCTTCATTTGGTGGCGGGGTGACCACTTCAGGTCTATCTAATTTTTCGGCGGTTGCCTCAAGAAATCTACTTTCATCCGACTCGTCATCAAACCCACCCCATATATTTTCTTTTTCAATAGTCAAATTTTTCCTGAGTTCCTCCATTTGACTATCAGATAATATGACTGAATGGTTTTGTGGATCCCCTACCGAGGGAAGCCTATATCCTTTCAAGGTATATGCAAATACAACGCTAGGGGCATCTGTTTTGTCGGTCTCCTGAAAAGCGTTTCGAAGAGTGGAGAAATCATGCCCTCCCATATTATGAAACAGGCGATTCAATTCATCATCACCATAATTTGATATAAACCTCTTCATATCATCGGGATAGGCAGTATAGGTGGGGAGCCATGTCCGTAATTCTTCAACGTTAACTCTTAAGAGTCGTTGATAAACTTGGTTGCTCATATTGTCTATGGCCTCTCGTAGCATTTCTCCTTTTGGTAAAAGAAAGGCCTCTTCCAGCAAAGCTCCATATTTGGCCTCAACCACATGCCATCCATTGGCTACAAACATTTCTTTCCATGCGCCAACTCTTATGCCTGGAATTACTCGATCAAGGCTCTGTCGATTCAGGTCAACAACCCATAATATCTCGGTGGCATCCTGCATAGCCGGTTCGGCAATAGCCTCCCACACTGACCCTTCATCTAATTCTGCATCCCCAACTATCGATATATATCTTCCATTCGGATGATCTCCATGGCTGTGAGAGTTATTGTAGGATCGAACAATTGAAGCAAAATTGGGAGCCACGGGCCCAAGACCTACAGATCCAGTGGAGAAATCAACAGCGTCCGGATCTTTTGTCCTACTAGGGTATGCTTGGAGACCATGGTGAGCCCTCAATTCAGTCAAATATGACGGATCTAAATTACCCAGAAGGTATTGAATAGCATGGAAAACAGGAGACCCATGCGGCTTTACAGAAATCCGGTCCTGGTTATTCATGAAATCAAAATACAAAGACGTCATCAATGTAACAATGGAGGCGCTAGAAGCTTGATGGCCACCGACTTTCGTACCATCCGGATTTTTCCGAATATTATTGGCATGATGTACCAGTTGCATCGCAACCCATAGAACACGATCTTGTATCGTCTCCAAAAGTTGAATAGAAGGTTGGGCCTCAGTTTTAACTGAACCAGTATCAATTTCCACTAATCACCACCTCGAAAATACCTCGAAAATGCTTCATCACAGAGTATAGCACTCACGATACAATATAGTACCTATGGTAATTATTTGATGTATCTGGCTATCCAATCCAAACCATCAACTGTAGAACCTGCTGGCACATATTCACATCCTATCCATCCTTGGTAGCCAAGACCGTCAATAAAATCGAATAAATATTCGTAATTTATTTCCCCTGTCCCTGGTTCATGTCTACCTGGATTATCCGCCAATTGCATATGGCTTATTAAATGCAAATTTGACTCTATCGTCCGAGCCAAATCACCTTCCATGATCTGCATGTGGTATATATCGTGTTGTAAATAGAGATTGTCTGAGCTCACCAAATTTATTAATTCTGTAGCTTGGTTTGTTCGATTTAAGAAAAATCCTGGGATATCTATTGTATTAATACTCTCTATAATGAGCTTCACTCCTGCCTCTTCCATAATTGGCGCTGCATATCGGAGGTTGGCTATGAAAGTATCTTGGGCGGTTTGTTCCGATACTGATGCTGGCTTTATGCCCGCTAGACAATTCACCTGTGGACAACCCAAAGCCGAAGCATATTCAGCCGCCAGCCCAACACCCTCTCTAAATTCATTGATTCTGTCTGGATGACAGGCAATTCCTCTTTCTCCTGCATTCCAATCACCGGCAGGAAGGTTGTGTAAGACTTGCAACAAATCATTTTCACCTAACAAGTTTACCAATTGCTCTTTAGAATAATCATAGGGAAACAAATACTCCACGGCCTTAAAGCCTGTGTCAGCAGCGGCCTTAAACCGCTCAGTAAAATCTACTTCATTGAACATCATGCTCAGGTTCGCTGCAAAATTTGGCATTTTTACTCCTTCCCCAATCTTTTTAGTTCCTAGATTGTATATCTGTTTTACAACATAAACACTATATAGCGATCCGCACTATAAACATCTTTAAAAGTATCAACCATGATAGAATTCCTACCCACATGGGGACGCGCGGATTCGACAGGGGATGTCACCGCGGGATTGCAGGTCGGGGCGCCTTCCTCCTCGTTAACAAGATGGCAAAAAAGTAACTGGCAATAAAGAGCTAGCACTAGCCGCTTAAGCGGCTACGTCCTTCACGTCCGATCCCCGAAGGTAGTGAAAGGGCGACAATAGACGGGGTGCAGTCAGTTAAATGCCGATATATCTGACTAAAGACAATCGGCTAGTCTGTTTCAAGCGCTAGCCGGTCGGGGCTTGAGCAGTCGAACTTAATGATCGGATAAGCCTGTAGTATATCCCGGTCGGGGTGTCTTCTGGACGGGGAGTTCGACCCTCCCCCGTCTCCACCATTTAAACCAAAATACAGTTATATGATCTGATCCGAGCTACAGCGGTGGCCGCTCAAGATGCCAACTCGTATTCTGCTGATATGCAAAAGCTACATTCATCACGGTAGATTCATCAAATGGTTTTCCTGCGATCTGTATTCCCAACGGTAACCTAGTATCACCTATCTTCGTAAAACCACAACCGACTGAAAGGGCCGGGCCACTAACCAAACTAAAAAACCCGCGATATGATGCTTCCGTCAATGCTTGGATGGCTGCTTCCTTACTTTTGATACCGGGTTCCAAATTCATTACAGTAGCTGGTTCCGACGCACCAGGCATTGCTAATACGTCATATTTATCAAGCGCATCCAAAGCCTGCTTACGAACCAAGGTGCGGATCTTTTGTGCCTTATAGTAAACCTGCGAAGGAATTAGCTCCCCGGTTGTAAACGCGACTCTTGTGTTGTGGTGAAAATCTTCCAAATTTTCACGCAACCATTCTGGGTGAAGACTAGATCTCTCAACCGCGCTTATTATTCGGCTTGCAACACCTGCAATAGGCGCCAATGGTATTGATATTTCTTCTACTTTAGCCCCCAAACCTTCAAGTATTTCAACTGCATCCAAAACACCTTGTCTAACCGCATCTGTAACTCCCATTACCTTTGGATCTAGAAATTCTTTTACCAACCCAACTCTAATACCTTTTACATCCCCAGTTAGAGCAGACCTATAATCTGGAACCGGCAAATCTTTCGTGTAATGATCATTCTCATCAAATCCTGCAATTGCACCAAGTGTTAGGGCGCAATCCTCTACTGTTCGTGAAATTGGACCTATTGTGTCCAAAGACCAAGATGCTCCATCAACCCCGTATCTACTCACCCTACCCCATGAAGGTCTGATTCCCACTAAACCACAATTAGCAGCAGGTCCGCGTACAGATCCCCCAGTATCTTCCCCGAGAGAAGTGGCACACATGAAAGATGCAGTAGCCGCGCCTGAACCAGTGCTGGAAGTCCCTGGATTTCTGGTCAAGTCCCACGGATTACGGGTTACGCCAAAAGCAGAAGTAATTGGGTCCCCCATAGCAAATTCCGTCATATTTAATTTACCAAGAATTATTGCCCCAGACCTTTTAAGACCTTTGACTACCGTAGCGTCGAAATCAGGAACAAAGTCTTCCCTGATTTTTGAAGCGGAAGAGGTACGGGTTCCATTTGTGTATATTTGGTCTTTAACACCAACCGGGACCCCATGCAAAGGGCCTTTAATTGACCCGGCAATAACATCAGCTTCTGATTGTCTGGCTGCGTCTAGTGCCTCGTCAGCCATCACTGTAATAAAAGCATTCACTTTGTCATCAACTACCGCAATGCGATCCAGGTAGGCTCTTATAACCTCCACCGGTGAAATTTGTTTTTCTTTTATTTTGTCTGCAAGCTCTGCTGCAGACATGTATATCAATTCATTGCTGCTCATAAACTTAGTCCCTCTTGTTCAAAATAATCGGTAGCGGTTCAACAGAATTAATCCCTTCAGGGTTAATTTGTGCTATTGCTTCCAGCATTGCATTCAAGCTATGAGCTACATCTGTAATATCAGAATTTTTAATGTCTAGGTTTACTGACTTGGCCAGTGTACGAATTTCGTCCTCATTCAATCCGGACATAACTAAACCTCCTTATAATTTTGCTGGCTTTTCGAGGATTATAGAATAAACCATATCTATTTGGTCCTTATATAATTGATTAGAACTCTCATTTGTATTTAAAGTACTACCTTCTTAGGAAGAAAAATCTTCTCATAGGGTTGAACCGTATTTGTATAAACCATGATGGTGTTTGAAAATTGCAAAAAGTATCTGATGTAGACATATTAGTAATAGGTGGCGGGCCAGCTGGCAGCACTGCTGCTTCCATGGCAGCTAAATATGGTCTTTCAGTAAAGATTTGTGAAAAATCTAAATTCCCCAGGGAACACGTTGGTGAATCTTTGCTGCCAGCAAGCATCCCAATATTAGAAGAATTAGGGTTAGGGGAGAAAATTAAAAAAGCAGGATTCCTACCCAAATATGGGGCGACCATGGTTTGGGGTAGAGATAAAACACCATGGTCCTGGAGGTTTAGCGAAACAAATAAGCAAAATACTCACTCTTATCAAGTTTCAAGACCAATATTTGATGAAATACTGCTAAGGAGATCGGAGGAACTCGGCGTTTCGGTTGAAGAAGAGGCCACCATCGACAAAGTAAATTTAGAGGAATCAAATAGAGGCGCTTTTGTAACGAGCCTGAATAAAGGTCAATATTTTCAACCTGCTAATTTTATAATTGACGCTAGCGGCCAATCTGCTCTTATAGCTCGAAGTCTGAAAATTAGAGAATGGGATGAAAGCTTCCACAACCTGGCTGTTTACGGTTATTTTTCCGGAGCAACAAAACTCGAAACACCTGATGAAAACAACATATTCATTGAGTCGTATCAAAACGGTTGGGTCTGGAGCATACCCTTGGCAGACGGTACTACCAGTGTAGGGGTAGTCGTGGATTCTAAAAACGCCAGTACACAATTGCAAAAAACAGATCCAACGGCATACTTGTTGTCAGAATTATCCTTATCTCCAAAAACATCAGATATGCTCTTAAATTCCAATCTGACAACTAATGCCAAGGTGGTAAAAGACTGGTCTTACACCACATCCAAAATGGCTGGCAATGGTTGGGCTTTAGCAGGAGATGCCGCTTGCTTTATCGATCCTTTGTTTTCTTCTGGAGTTCACTTAGCAATGATGTCGGGGGTACTCTCCTCGGCATATGCCGTTACCTATCTAAAAGATAGGATCCTAGGGGAGGAAAGTGCGTCTGTATATGAAACGACATTCAGGCAAGAATATGATCATTTCCGGGACCTGGCATTGTTATTCTATTCTAGCAATAGAACGGTTGACTCTTATTTCTGGGAAGCTCGTCGATTATTCAAGGAAGAAAACTATTTTTCCGACAGAACATCTTTCATAAGGGCAGTGTCAGGTCAATCAGTTCGAGGTTATGAAAGGGTTGCCTTGGAAAGAGGTGAATTACCAAATGAATTTATGTCAGCTATAAACTTGCATAATGAAGAATCAGAAAAAAGGAATGCCCATTTATTAAAAATTCAAAATTCAATACAAATGCAAGTTCCAACACTTTCGAATGAAGTCAAATTAGAAAAAAAACCTGTACTGTCAGAAGGGGAATTTCAATGGGGAACAGTGATTACTACCCCATTCAGGAAAGAAGGAGTACCATGCAGCAATTTAGTAGCTAATCTGTTGATGAAAATAGATGGGAAGAAATCATTAATTGATATCGTAGATGACCTATCACGGTCAGCCAGCGAATCTGCAAAAGAAAAACTTCTCAAATACAGCATAGATACGATAAGTATCCTTTATGTTGAGGGAGTTATAGATAACCTCAGTTAACATTATAAAAAATTAAGGAGAAATTCATGTTAGAAGACATTCAAGGAAAAGTGGCGTGGGTAACTGGTGCAGGAACAGGAATCGGTGAATCTGGTGCAATCAAACTAGCAGAAGCTGGATGCAAGGTAGTCCTTTCCGGTAGAAGACAAGACGTACTGGAGAATGTGGCGTCCAAAATTTCTGGGGAAGTATCTATACAACCTTTAGACGTTTCAGACAATGACGCTGTGGTATCTGTGGCGGAGGCAATTTTAAATGAGCATGGTCAGATTGACATTGGGGTATTCAGCGCAGGAATCAATGTACGGGAACGAAATTGGCCGGTAGTATCAATAGACGACTGGAATAAAGTTATCAACATAGATTTAAACGGAGCTTTTTACTGCTGCCAGGCAGTTTTGCCTTCGATGAGAAGTAATGGTGGAGGGCTCATTATTAACATTTCATCTATGGCCGCCAAAAGTGCAGGAGCCTTAACCGGGCCAGCCTACACTTCTGCCAAACATGCAATGAACGCAATGACGGCCAGTCTAATTGTTGAAGAAAGAAACAATGGAATCAGAGCAACAGCATTATGTCCAGGAGAAGTTGCAACTCCGATTTTGGAACAACGACCTGTACCTGTAAGTGCTGAAGATCAAGCTAGAATCCTTCAATCTGAAGACCTCGGTGAACTTATATTATTTTTGGCGAAGCAACCGCCACACGTAACAATAAATGAGGTTCTAATTAACCCTACATGGAATAGGTTTGGATAAAAAAAGTTAGGCTCTTCGTACGATGCCGTTCGGAGAGCCTAATAGCTTTATTTTAATCACCAGGGGCAGCAGCAATTTCATCAGACGTTTCGGGTTGTAGTTCCTCAAATTTTTTCCCTGTCTTAGGATCAACCTCAAAGGGGCTGTCTAGTCCAAGTTCATCTGCTATTTCTCTTACGGCCGGTAACACTTCCTCTCCCATTAGTCGAAGGCTTCTCATCTGATCATCATGAGTCATGGCACCATCACCATCCCAGAAAAACACTGAGCCTGGCCTGAGATATTCAAGAACATGTCGTATTTTAGGTATAACAGTTTTAGGGGTACCGGAAATAATTGTGTGATCCGACACTTGATCCTCAAATGATCTTGATAATTGTCCGCCCCTATTAGCAGTTGCAACTTGTGCAGTTGGGAGCGTTCTTCTACGCGATGTCATTCCTGGCAATTTATTTAGAGCAGGATTGGCAGTCCCCTCATTCCCTGCGTTGAATGGGTTGCTTGGGCCCTGGACAAACTTTCTGGCTACTTCCTCGGCGAGTTCTTCGGTCTCATCTACATGAACTTTCCACAAATATCCGAAATTCTGTGGCCCCGCCTCATAACCCTCTTCCCGGGCTGTCTCTTTATATACTTCAAAAGATTGTCGAGTTGGTTCTAACTGAGTGGCAAGCATTATGTAAGGTATTCGTTGTCTTGCTGCCCACATAACTGAATCTCTACTAACTACCCCGGGAAGCATGATTGGAGGATGTGGCTTCTGGTACGGTTTCACCCAAGGATTAACATATCGGTACTGGTAGTGCTTCCCTTCCCATCTGAAAGGTCCCGGCTCAGTCCATGCCTTAACGATAAATTCGTGTGCTTCCTGGAATCTTTCCCAGTTATATGCTGGGGGTGAATTATGAGAAACACTTTCTCTAGCTGTACCGCGAACCCATCCAGAAACCAATCGGCCTTTAGAAATCATGTCGATGGTTGCTAGTTGCTCAACCAACCACAGGGGGTCATCCCAAATAGGAAGGACATTACCCAAAAGTACTATCTTTGCCTTATTCGTTATCCGAGCCAGGATGGAAGCCTCTACATTTACGGTGCTTCCCATACAGAACGGGCTACTATGGTGTTCATTAAGCATCAACCCATCAAAGCCCATCTCTTCAGCGTATATTTTTTCATCTAAATATCTGTTATACAGGTCTGACCCAAGCATCGGATCGTAAATATCATTACTGACTGTTAAGTCCTTAATCGACTTTCCAGTAGCCCCAAAATATCCTGATTTCGGGTCTTGATATGGCCTCTCCGTAAAATGTCCGATGAACATATGCTCCTCCCTATCTGTTTTATTTGCAGTTAACTAAGAAATTTCGTTATTGCCTTTAGAAAATCGTCTACTTTTTCTATTTCCGGTCTATGTCCACTTTGATCAATCAGGTTAAGTGATGATCCAGGTATTGATTCGTTATAGATCCTAAATGCATCAACGGGGACAATGGAATCCTGCTTACCAGCGATTATTAAAGTCCGCAGGCCTTTTAACCTTCGTAGTAAATATGGCAATGTCTGGTTGTACATATAAGGTTTCCACGCCAATCGCGCAGATTGCTCCCTGCCAACTTCCCACAATTCCTCTTGCTCCGGCGAAGGTTCCTCTGGCCTTATCAGTGAATATTCCTCAACTGATTTAGGATTCAAAAAACTTTCTTCTAAAAAGTCAGGGGCCAAATTGAGAAAAATATCATAAATCTCCCCCTCCTCAGGTTTAACACCCATCGGGCCAACGAGAATAAGTTCTGAGAATTTTCCTGGATCCATAACAGCCATTTCCGCAGCCAACCACCCGCCCATAGAAAACCCAATTAACTTAATGTTAGAAATATTCAAATCATCAATAACTTGAAGGTAAACCGCTGCTAGATCACTCACCTTCATGGCCCATTCCAATCTATCTGACTCATCATAACCAGGATGACTGGGAGCCATTACCTTGTATTGTTCAGACAATTTCTGATGATATTTTCTCCACCCAGGAAACCCTAACTCTCCATGTAGAATCAACACCGGATCACCCGATCCTGATGTTCGCATTGTGAGTTTGCCTTCTGGTATAGCTATTTCTTCTTCTGTATATGCGGAAGAATCTCCTGACATTCCATATTCCTCAAGTTAGTATTCATTAATATTACGTCTAATTGCGCGATTATAGCGGAAATCTTGGAAAAGTCAGAGTTTTGAGAATTTGTTGTATTATCCGGCATAGTTTTATACTGCCGGTAAATCAACTCATGTTAATGCAAGTTGGCGAGGTGTCTAAATGTCTGGAATAAAATCCGGTATCTTCATTATGCCCTTCCATCCCCCAGACAAAAATTTATCGCAATGTCACGACGAAGATCTAGAGCTATTAATCGAGGCCGATGAACTTGGCATTGATGAATTTTGGGTCGGAGAACACCACACATTGTCATGGGAACCAATTGTGAGCCCTGAGATGTTTATCGCAGCCGGGTTTAGGCAAACAAAAAATATTAGGATAGGTCCAGCACCACTTCTTTTAAACTTCCATCACCCCGCACAAGTTGCAAACCGACTGTCATTTTTGGATCATTTTTCACACGGCAGGCTTAATATAGCGTTTGGCCATGGAGGCGCTCCTTCAGATTTTGAAATGTATGGGCTGGAAAGCTCAGAAATGCAAAAAATGTCCGAAGAATCAATGCGTATCATTCTAGAAATGTGGGAAAAGGAACCTCCCTATGAAATATCAGGAAACTATTGGAATGTGGTTCTGAAAAGCCACGATGAAGATATCGGATACGGCAGAATACAGAAACCTCTACAAAGCCCTCATCCTCCCATATCTGTTCCTGTAACCGGATACAATTCAAATTCTGCGAAGATAGCAGCAAAATATGGGTTTTCGCCTTTTAGTCATTCGATTACTTCTCTACCGGTGCTAAAAGACAACTGGAAAACTTATTCTGACTCCAGAAGTTCTCTTGCATTAGAAGCGAATCGTTCTGATTGGAAATTGGCACGCACTATATTCATAGCAGATACTGACGAAGAAGCCATCAAGAGAGCCAAAAGCAATAGTATATCTAAAGCATATAAGTATCTTGCATCCGCCATCCAAAAAGGGCCAGGGCTTGCCATCATGAAATCAGATCCAGACCAACCAGACAGTGAAATAACTGAAGACTATCTGATAGATAACCTAGTTATAGCGGGATCAGTTGATACGGTAATTGACCGTTTACATGAGATTACGGAATTCCTTGGTCCGTTTGGAACCTTGATAAATATGTCATTTGACTGGATTGACGAAAGTGACAAAAAAAGTTGGTTAGAAAGCATGTCTCGGTATCAAAATGAAGTAATACCCAAACTCAGTTCGCAGCTTAAATAGTTTGATGGCATAGGGAGGTTACTATGGCTAACAATTATAGGAAAAATCGCACAAAATCCGCCTTATTGAGTGGGGAAACAATCAAAGTACCAGAAATTAACAGGGTTTTTGACCCTACTGTAGTTGAAACCATTGCTTCAGTTGGGTATCAATGTGTCTGGATTGACATGGAACACAGTCACGCAGATTTCAAAGATCTTAGTACCCTTATACTTGCAGCTCGTACTTGGGAAATAGATGTATTTGTAAGAATTCCCCATGGGCCTTATAACCAAGTAATAAAAACCCTGGAACTTGGTGCCTCTGGTTTAATATGGCCACACTGCAAAAGCAAAGAAGAAGCAGAAGCTTTCGTAGAAATGGCCAAATATCATCCAGAAGGTATGCGTGGTATGGGAGGAGGAAGAGATTCCTTTTTTGGAAAAAGCGAAAAACCGGCATATTTCAACATCGCAAACGAAAACGTTTTGTTGGGTGTGATGATAGAAGACAAAGAAGGGGTAGAGGCCTCCGATGATATTGCGTCAGTGGATGGCATCGACCTACTGTTTGTTGGACCTGGTGACTTATCACAAAGTTATGGTGTCCACAGAGACCCGGGAGATCCAATCTCTAAACCAGTTATTTTAGAGGCCTTCGAAAAGGTTGGAGCATCCTGCAAAAAACACGGCAAATTTATGGGCACCGCAGTTGATCCGGGGGAGTCTATGAGCATGGCAGTATCCAGAGGCACCACTTGGCTAAACTGCTGCCACGATGTGACAGCCATCACCACTGGCTATGAATCCGCAATGCAACAAACAAATCACATTATCGAAAATACCAACCTACTTTAGGAAATATTAACTGAACCGCTATAGTCAGACTTAGCCTTATCTATCGCACGCATCCTGCCATCCATGAGAACGTCCACTCTATCTTTGGCCCATTGGTTTGAAACCTCCATACCGGCGACAGAACCCTGAAATTGCGGCATCACATATCTTGCTAGAAGTTCATAGCTGTGGAGTATACTTTCTCTAGGTGCCCAGTCAACAGTCTGAACTAGGAATCCTCCAAATCCACCGCTTTCTCTGGCCAAATTATTTATTCCCTCAATACAGTCGTCCGGCGTCCCAACTATCCAGAAACCATTATCAGACATCCAGTCAACGACCTGATCTCTGGGCCCATCAAAAACAGGTTTTCTGCCATTGGTGCCCTCGGTGTAGTCTCTCAAGAATCCTGCTGCTCCTTCCCTAGCCTGCTCACGAGCTTTCTCTCTAGTTTCAGCCAAATGCACGGGTACCACTAAACGCCAATCTTCCCTTTTTACTACTTGCCCATGTTTTTCAGCAGATTCTTCTGCTATATCCCATAATTTCCCATAGTCAGCCCGATCTGCCAGTGGATCTCTCGGCACTGTTATGGTTAAAACAGAAGCACCATGTTTACCAGCAAGCTGAACTCCAGAAGGTGACTGAATAGATGCTACAGCAATTGGCATATGAGGCTTTTGGTAAGGCCGAAGCTGCAACAAGGCCTCATTCAATTCAAACCAATCCGCCTTGTAGGTTATTGGTTCAAGTTCCGTAAAAAGTCTTAGGATAATTCCTAAGGCTTCATCCATTTTCGCTCTTTGAGTAGTAGGATCTATACCCATCATATATGCGTCTGTTGGCAAAGCACCTGGACCTACCCCAAACATGACCCTTCCCCTTGTCATATGATCCAGTTGAACCATTCTATTAGCGACCATAAACGGATGATGGTACGGCAAGCTTACAACCCCGGTTCCAAGATTTATATGCCTTGTTCTTTCTGCAGCCGCCGCTATAAACAACTCAGGAGAAGATATAGTTTCCCATCCGGCGCTATGATGTTCACCAATCCAAGCCTCGTCATATCCCAAAGTATCCAACCATTGAATCAATTCCATATCTCTTTCCAATGCCAAGGTAGGATTTTCCCCGACCTTATGGAAGGGACCCAAGAAGATACCAAATTTCATTTTTTCAGGTAGATTCATTTTTCACAGTCCTCTGAATTCAATCAATCATAACGTTCCATATTATGAGATCATATGCGAGGATCTTGATCATGACAAATAGACAATAAACTGCCATAGCAAAGTCAACATGGCTTTTAGGTAACCTCAATAAATATATCTTGAAAATTAATCTCTTTTACGGTTGGAAGATCGCCTTCACGGCTTTGGTTGTGAACGCTGTGATATCTGCTCCTGCATACGGCGCTACAGGGCTTTGGATAGACTCCCTAGAGTCCGAATTTGGATGGAGCCGAACTCAATTGTCCATAGCCTTTTCATTGGGACAATTAGAAGGGAGCATTGCCGCCCCCATTGTCGGTTATCTGATTGATAAGATTGGAGGCAAGAAAGTGGCCTGTATGGGAGCAATGGTCTCCGCAATTGGATTTCTATTGCTAAGTCAGACGGTCCCCGTCACTGAATCTAGGGAAAATTGGTTAGACCCAACCATATTTTATTTTTCCTACATAACGATAATGTTTGGGGTGACCTTAGGCGGATGGATCCCAATGACGGTCATAATAAATAATTGGTTCTCAAAAAACAGAAGCCTGGCCATGTCCATAGGGTCTGTAGGATTCTCCGTTGGGACTTTTGCGATAGTTCCTCTTCTGGCCATACTCATTTCTTCAGACGATGTGGGTTGGCAAGCAACTGCCATCGGGCTGGCTATATTCTTTCCTCTTTTACTGGTACCGATTACCAAAATTATTAAGAACACTCCAGAAGAAATAGGAGAAGTCCCGGATGGCAAGGTAAGTCTCGGGCGTGTTGAAAATAAAGTTGGTGCTTCAATTCCTACAGAAGCAAACGATTTCACATTATCTGAAGCTCTCCGGGAAAAAGTTTTTTGGTATATTGCCATTGGACACGGTGCCTCTGCAATGCTCACATCAACTATGATGGTCCACCTTATATTAGCCTTCAAACACCAAGGAATTTCCCTCCAAACTGCTGCATTTATTTGGGGTATAGCTATGGGAATTGGGGGCGTTTCTCAAATACTGGGAGGATTTTTGGGCGACAGAACTCCAAAACATATAGCAGTCTGTATATTCGGATGTGTCCAGGCAATTGGTGTATCTATCGCAGTCTTGGTGACCAATCTATGGATGGCCATACTTTTTTCTATAGTCTATGGAATCGGGTTTGGGGCCCGAGCTCCTATAACAACGTCCATGAGGGGCGATTATTTCGGTCGTAAAGCCTTTGGGAAAATTATGGGTGTGTCGGCTATGTCGATGATGTTAATGACAATGTTTGGCCCGATTTTCGCGGGTCGCTTATTTGATCTTCAGGGGGATTACAAAAGCGGGTTTTTGATACTAGCGCTGGTAGGGTTTATAGGAAGCCTTATATTTCTCTTAGCAAAAAAGCCGACATCACCTGAAAAGGTGTAGGTGACTACACAACACACCGTAAGTTGTATTTTATTACATATTTATATATACTAAATGTATCAAAATACAAATGAGGTCAATTATGTTCAATAAGATACTACTTCCTGTTGATGGATCCGAAACTTCAAAAACTATCATTCCTTACTGCGGTAACTTGGCCCAAGAAAATGATGGTCACATAACTTTATTTTTTGTAGAAACCGGAGATGTATCAAGTGAACCATTTTTGGATAGCGCCATAAACGAACTGCTTACCAGCGGGTTGAAAGCGGATAGCATTCGAGTCAGAGGAGCCGCCGCTGAACAAATCGTTTTCTACGCAGAAAACAACAACTACGACTTGATAGCCATGTCGACTCAAGGCCGAAATGGGATGAAACGAGCTGTTATAGGCAGCGTAACTGAGGAGGTGATTAGGAATACTTCTCTTCCTGTCTTGACGGTAAATGGATCCAGAAACAATTCAGGAAATGGAATGAGAATTGGCAAAATTATTGTCCCATTAGATGGCTCTACACTTTCTGAGTCTGCTCTACCTTTTGCCATTTCGTTGGCATCGGAAATACCATCTGATCTTCTAATCACCAATGTAATAAGTCCTACAAAAGTCATTGCAGGTGATCCAATACTGGATGGACTAGTAACTTTTGATGAGACTTCACATACCGTGAAAGCTAAGAAAATAGATTCGGATCAATACTTATTTGAAACTACCAACAAGCTGTCAGGCAATCCGGCTACCATCGAGTCAGAGGTATTAGAGGGTGAACCTTCGCAGGCAATAATGGCCTTAGTAGAACGGCACACAGACCCGTTGGTTATTTTGGCTTCCCATGGGAGAGCTGGCCTCAGCAGGTTAGTAATGGGTAGTGTGACTGAAACCTTGATGAGAACATCAGATTTTCCCATTTTGGTCATCCCGGAAAAATCTGAATAGGAAATCGACCTATGCAAACATTTATGCCTTACCCTGAATTCAAAAAAAGCGCAAAATGCTTAGACTTTAGGAGACTGGGAAAGCAAAGGGTGGAAGCTATGCAAGTGCACCGTATAGTGTCAGGTAAACGCACTGAGGGAGGGTGGATAAATCACCCTGCTGTCAGAATGTGGTGGGGTTACCAAGATGCATTAGCAGCCTACCATAACGCTATGTTGTATGAATGGATTTATCGCGGCTACATAAATAACATGCCCAAAATACCGCACGCAGTCGACTATGTGATGCCAGAATTTATAGGTAATAAAAAATTTCACGATTCACACAAATCCAATTTGCTTAACAAAGATTTTGATTACTACAAAAAGTTTGGCTGGTCAGTAGAGCGAGATATGCCGTATTACTGGCCAGTACAGTAAATCAGAGTAATTATTCGATTTTGACCTAACTGACAAATTCGGAAGGAGATCCATCAAAAACAACCCTACCTCCCTGAAGGGAAATAATTTTGTCCGCATAATGCAAGGCCATATCTATGTCATGGGTTACGACTAATAAAGTCCTTCCTTCCAAAGAAACTTCTTTAAGCAAACTGTAGAACTCTTCTCTTGAATTTCTATCTACCGAGGACAATGGTTCATCCATAATGATCATGTCCTTTTCCTGAGCAATAGCGAAAGCTAACCAAACACGTTGCTTTTCTCCTGCCGAAATATCGGAAAAATTGCGTTCCAACAGGCCTTCAAGGTGAAATTGTTCCGCCAATGCGTCGAGAATTTCTTGTCGAGAATCACTACCTTTATTATTTTTCTTTATGGCTACTGATATTACTTCCCCTACTGAAAGAAATGGAGGATCAGGCAAATTTTGCGGCAAATAAGAAATGTCTTTTGGGTCAACTGTGTCAACATTCCCAGAATTAACTTGCAAAATTTTCATGATTAGCTTGAGAACTGTAGTTTTACCCGACCCGTTGGGCCCAACCAGGCAATAAAAGGAATTAGGAGATATTTCAAATGAAACACCCTGCAATATCTTCAGATGCTCAATTTCAACGACCGCATTGGACAAGGTAATCACTACTTATACCTCCAGGCCAAATACATCATAAGCGGAGCTCCCAACATCGTCGTTGCGAGCCCGACTGGCAGTTCTATAGGAGCAAACAACAACCTTGCCACCTGGTCCGATAATAAGGTGAGTAGACCTCCAGTAAAAGCGGAAATAAGTATCAATGACACTGGAGAATTTCCTACAAATCGCCTACCGATATGTGGTGATATCAAGGCAACAAATCCAATAAGACCTCCCGCATATACGGAAGAGCCGGCTAAAGCAGCGGCAATGGACATTAAATAAATCCGAGTTTTTATTGGGTTTACTCCCAGTGATTTGGCAATATCATCTCCTAAAGTTATCGGCAACAACCTTGAAGAAAAAACAAGCGAGCCAGCCAAACAAGCAAATAATGAACAGGTTAGAAAATATATTAACTGCCAAGAACTGGCAGAAAAGGAACCAGCCACCAGACCAATCACCTGAGAGGGAAAAACTCTGCCATAAGAGATGACACTAGTCCCCAAAGAAACCATAAGGGCGCCTACGGCTATCCCCATGATAGCGAATTTCACAGGTGTTAAATTTCGATTAGAACTCAGTGCAGTAAGAAATAAAGCAACAATCAACGAGCTAGCCATAGCCCCAAGAAATACGCCGTATACCGGAATTGATATCAGGCCAACAGTAACAGCGGCCATAAATATCACTGCTCCCCCACCTATTCCAAAAAGATTAGGATCTCCTATTGGGCTCCTTGTCGATAGCTGGATTAAAACTCCTGATAGACCCAAAGAAGCCCCTACTAGGACACTTAATATCACACGGGGAATCCTTATCGACCACACTACCGTCGTCATTACCCCATCATCGGACCTCATCAGCCCATTGTAAGTATCCTGAAAACTTAGATCTGAGGGGCCTGCAAAAACCCCTACGATCGCGAAAACAAACGTGGCTGCAACTACAGCCACGTATGGAAAAGATTTTCTTACTAAAAGTTTACTCAGCAGACACAGCGTCCTTTAGAAATTCAACAGCCTCTACAATTCTAGGTCCTGGGGACTGTAAAAATAAAGCCACATCAGCCTCCACCACATTACCTGTTCGGATGGCAGTTAAACCTGCAAAAGGAGGGATTTGCTTAATCGATTCAGACAGTCTAGGAGCCGGTGCTGGTGCCGGTGTAATTGTTACCAACACATCTGGGTTGGCCATCAAAATAGCTTCTGTGGACATCAAAGCGAAACCAGGAAATGGCCCGGAATCTGGCAATCCAGCCGCCTTGTTATCCATGCCAAGAGTGGCAGCGATCAAACCTGTATAAGACTCTGGACGGGCTGCATACAAATTCCTATCTTGATCCGATATCAATAATAGAACAGCCCTGCTGTCGTCTGCCCCTATTGAATCAAGTCTACTTTGGATATCGTCAACTGCTTTTTCAGCGACGGATTCTTTACCAATAATTTTTCCGATCATGGAAATGTTGCCGGTAACGTCCGAAACACTTTCTGCCTTCACAGCAACAACTTTCAATCCAGATTGGGCAAATATTGCAGCAAATCTAGCTTGGGTCAAAGCTTCTATGATGACAAGGTCTGGCTGATTACCTATTATGGTTTCCATTGATGGGTCATATGCACTTCCCACATCTGGCAAACTTTGAACTTCTACAGGGAAATTAGACGCCCTATCTCTCAAAATTGCTGTCCCTCCGGCTGCATACAGCATCTCTGTAGCTGTTGGACTTATTGATGCTATTTTCTCGGGTATATTTTCGAAGGTTACTTCTTGTCCGAGAGCATCGATTACCACCACTGCCTCTGCAGCTTCAGATTCTCTAGCTGGAGGTGCAGGGTTTGATACAGGACTGGCTGACATTGCTGACACCGGTGGAGCTGTAGGCTCAGGTGCAACAGTTGCAACTGCTGGCTTTGTAGGTTCAGGGGCTGCGGCTGGTGCGGGTGCTTTTGCAGGTTCAGATGACACCGCCGGTGCGGGTGCTTCTTCTACCTTACTATCAGATTCCGAGCATGCTACAAAAATAAATAAAGATAAAGCAATCAAAGCAAGAGAGAAACGTGTGTAATTAAGCAAAAGGTGATATCTCCTATTCAAATGTCAATTTCATTATAGTATTACATTTTCAAATACTATTTCTTTGATTGTGAAGTGTTTGGGCAATCAATTTTTCAATAAACATTATTTGCCTGTTGAATAAATAGCCCCCCCACACACACAAAAAGGCGTCTCCTGGCCTTAGTCCCGCCAATTACTAAGTCCTAAATGCCCTGAAGTGGGGTGGGCCGGCTAGTCTGAGCGGAAGGAGACCAGGAGACTAAAAGCTGCCAGACTCAAGGATTTCTTGATGATTAACTAAGGTTTGGTTTCAGCCGAGGAAAAGACTGTTGAGAAGCGGTTATAAGCTCCCAGGTTCCAATTTACCCTCAGAGTCTGGCAAGTTTTTTATCTAATCTAGCATTCCCAAATCCCTGAATATGACTTGGGTACCTGTCAAATCAGACAGGTCTTCCATAGATAAAGCTGGCTTATTTAGCTCTTCCAGCGCAGGTAGCAACATGTGGGTTTTTACACCGTGGTCCCCTGCCAAAACTGGGTATTCATAAATTTGGCCTGTGAAATATTGCTGCGCAACCTTCGAGGTCATAAATCTAAGGAACTTCTCAGCATTTTCACGGTTTTTACCCGTGTTAACAATTCCTGCTCCAGAGACCATCACCAAGCTGCAGGGACCACCATCACTTAGGAATAAGTTTCTTGCATTAAATGTATCACCTGACTCAGAAATAAATCTGTGCAGATAATAGTGGTTTACTAGACCAATACTGATCTCTTCAGCTGCAGCAGCAGCTACCTGAGGTGTGTTCTTTGGGTATACTCCAACTTCATTGGCCATCATGTCTGTAAGCCACTGCAAAGTTTTCTCCTCACCCCACATAGATCTCATTCCTGTAACCATTGTCTGGAACGAGCTGTTTGATGGGGCCCAACCTAGCTTTCCTTTCCATTTTGGATCGGTCAATTCTTCACATGAACTTGGCAAATCGCTCAAAGTAGCGGTATGAACCAATACTCTAGCCCTACCTGATATTCCTACCCATGTAGCATCAGAAGGCTTTGCCCAGCCAGCAACAGATTCGGTTATGTCACCAGGCAGCGTGACCAACCTGCCTTCTGCTGATAGAAACCCAAGACCCCCTGGATCTTGAGCGTAATAGATATCAGCCGGGCTGTTATCACCCTCTTCCAAAATCATGGTAGCGATCGGAAATGTTTTACCATATTTGGCATCTACATCAATTCCGGTAAGATCTTCAAACTCTTCGATAATAGATCCTATAAGACTCTCTTTTCGTCCTGAGTAAATTACCAACTTACCAGGATCAGCTTCCCGTTCTATGACAACTTCTTCAATAATAGTCTGGCCAGGAACCTCAACAGTCTTTACGACTTCTTTCTCAACCACGACTTCTACAGGCACCTCTTTCACCACCTCTGTAGTAATAGTCTGTCCGGGAACCTCAACAGTCTTTACGACTTCCTTCTCAACCACGACTTCTACAGGCACCTCTTTCACTACCTCTGTAGTACAAGCAGCAAAAATCCCTGCAAGAGCAAATATGGCTATTGCCATTAAAACAACTCGATTCATGACCAGTTTTTACCTACCTTATCATTTTACAAAGAGCGCTAATAAAAGTTTGTATGTGCATAATGTTTAATTTACTAAGCATACCCTTTGTGTAATTATTAGTATGCACAAGAAAATATATTAAGCACCTAGATTAGGTGGTGTCAAGGGGTAATTAAATATTGCTTGTTGAACTTGAGATTTCCAATTGATCAACTAGAAACCTCAAATCCTATTGAACTTTAATTAATCAAATATGGGCTAGAATGGCCTTATAATCTGGAATAATTCCAGGATGCTCACCCATCCAGCTATAAACCAGTATCCCGTCCTGACCTGCAATAAAGACCGCACGATTAGAGCTCCTGTAGTTGGGAAGACCAGCAAGGCCTGTAAAAGAAACTCCAAAAGCATCAATACAATCGAGATTGTAATCGCTAATCAAGTCATAACTTATACCGTTCTGATTTGCCCAGGCATTCAATGCAAATGGGGAGTCAGCAGAAATCCCGACCACTTTAACGTTGGAATGATTAAATTTATCCAACATATCGCCAATCTGACATAACTCATCAGTACAAACATCTGTAAAAGCACCAGGGAAAAAGGCAAATAGTGTTTTTGTTCCAATAAATTCTTTCGAATTTCTTTCCTTATGATGACTGTCAAAAAAAGAGAATTCTGGAATCTTATTTCCTACTTGCAACGGCATGCTAGATGACCTACCTCAGATATTTTTTCAAGTAATTTAATTATAAAACGTTGTAATACCAAAGAATATATATATTAACTGCAGTACACAGGACACCGACCAAAACGGACAATCCAATAGGCACCAAGCTATGGAAACCCCATTTGTTTGACATAGATGCCGATTGACAAACAAACAGAAATGTCGCGATCACCCCAAGACCCCACATTGACATTGCTACCCACAGTAGAATTTGCGTATTGGAGTGGAACCAAGAATGACCTTCTATAAGGTTATCTCTGTAATAAAAACTTGCGTGCAAAAAAATGGAAGACGCAATAAAAGGAAAACAACCAATAAGACCTTTTGTAATTGATTTGTCTTTTACCACTTCTGCAGGAATATTTATCGCAGCACCTACTATTTTCTGTAAGTTTTTCTATTGTGAAGCCTACAAATTTCTGTCGTTTCTTTGGCTGTGTGTTACCTTTTACTGAGAAGACCCTATTTTCCCAGAAGAGTTATAAAAGTTTGAACTATCTCATCATATCAGCCATTTGGGCGATCACATCTTATTTCATTGGAACCGTATCAATTGGAGATTGCATAGCTAAATTTAAAAAAGTAGATATTCGCTCACGCGGCACAGGTAATCCCGGGGCTTCGAATATATATGCGGAAATCGGACCTGTATATGGAGTATCTGTCTTCTTTATTGATATCGCGAAAGGCTTAATCATCACCCTCCCCGTTGTTTTGCTGGAATACCCAATCTGGATTGCAACTATTGGGATTATATTTTTCCTTCTCGGACATATGGTCATAAATCCATGGGGTAAACCTGGTGGTATTGGTATGGCTACTACCATGGGGGCAGGTATAGTTCTTCTTCCTATGGGAGCTTTAATAGCTGTTATCCCCGCCTTCCTGATACTAGTTATCACTAGGAGGCCATCCTATACAGGAGTTTTCGCATTTATTGCTACGATAATTGCTGGCTGGTTAGTCCATTTAGACCTTTTAGCAACCACCTCTGTACTCATATTAGCTGGAGCAGTATTGGTTAAATTTCAATTCCAATATCGAGACCTAGAAACCCACAAATGACACCAAAACCCAAATACTTATCACAAGCTTGGAAGTCCACAGAATAGTCCTAATCCAGTTAGTATTTACCAATTTTTCGGTATACATGATTTGATTTTCAGGAAATTCCAGCCGTTGGTGATAGGGGATTTGAAGAAATGCTGTGGAAACCCAAATCACACACACCAAAGTGGTATTGATTACCAAGAGCCCAACTGCAACATCCGGGATAAATACTAATAAGATCAAAGCAATACCTGCTTCAAGGGTCATAGCCAAGGCAACTAATGGTGTGATTTTTTTTACATGGCCGGAGTGGTATTTTTGAAAATCACCAGCATCTACATAGGAAAATAAAGGATAGGAAACTAACTGAATTAGCCATATTAGCCCAACCATAAAAGAAGAAACCACCAAATTAAGAATCACGGCGAATAAAAAAATTTGCTCTGGCACATTCCTTCCTAAAACAATTGCAAAATAATTTCAAACGTCGATTTAATTTCGCTTAGGCACGTCTTTGATTTTCGATTCATTTTGAAAATGACATTAAACTATTAACTGATGTCCCGAGCGCTTCAGCCAGTTTAAATAGTGCAGCCATAGTTAAATTTTGCTTACCGTTCTCTACCAAGCTTATATATGCTCTATCCACTCCTGCGAGGGTAGCTAATTCACCTTGATTTAGTCCCTTTGACCTTCGTATTTCTAAAACTTTCCCTCCAATTCCAGAAAGCATCTCCTGCAAGGATAGATTTCCGGACCCAATCCCCATTGCCTCGTGTAAAACAGTTAGCCCTGTCGCAGAGTTATCAACGATTGCAGCGCCACCAACTTGATCATTAAACCCCTTAAAGGCCGGTCCTCCCAAGATAATGTACGGAGGGTTTTCTATGGACTCTATGATATTCACCGAGGACTCTACGCTAGGAATGTTAGTAGGAAGAACTACTGACAAAGCAACTACATCCACCTCTATTTCTGATAGATATTTAGCAAGGTCTTCTCCCGGAGTATCAACCCCAATATATTCAACATCCCACCCGTCTAGAAAAAGCAGATTTGCAAACATTTTTGCGCCCATCCAGTGGTTTTCTCCCGAAGGAGAGGTCACAAGAGCACGGAGACCGTTATTAGATAGTCTCATGGAATTTTCAACGACCATATTTATCAAGCTGTCAACGATTTGGCTGGCATGATGCTCATGAGCGATAGTAATCCTCCCTTCATGCCATAATTCCCCTATCTCTACCATCGCTGGAGTGATTACTGAATTATAAATAGCCACTGGAGTGCAGTTGTATCTCAAAGCCTCATCTATGACAGCAACACTCCCCGTCCGATCCACAGCGGTCAAATTATTTAACAATCTACCCTTGAAACGATTTAGCAGAACGAAATCATCACTCTTACGACTCGTCATATTCACTACCCCCAAAACGCATTTGAATAACTTTTCTTCTGTAGGAAAATATCCTTATCAACATATTTTTGATCAAATATTTGTGAACAACTCTTCCTATAACCCAACCAGGCACCCTGTAAAAAACTTTGTCTTCCATCCGACAATTTGAATCCCCGTCAGCCACGATGCGATGCTGATGCCACCAAAGACTATATGGTCCTTTTTTTTGGAAATCTATAAATACTTCATCCGGTGACCACTTCACTATCTCCGTTCTCCACTTCATCGGAAGAATTCCAAGTTTGATTTTGTATTCAAATTCAGAGCCTTCAATTATCTCAGGTGGAGACTCTGTTATATGAAATCCCATCCATTTCGGAGTTGCCAATCCCAAATTAAGAGGAGAGGAAAAGAAGTTAAATGCAGCCTCAGAATTAACCGCAAGCCTCACGGAAGTTTCAATTCTATAGTCGGCCTGAGAAAGCTTCTTTGAATATTTCAGAGAAGTATCAAAGGTCTCTTTATTTGAATCGACTTTAACAACACTTACTTTTTCTGGTGTACATTCTTCAGTGAGAGCATTTTCCAGTTCGTCATACTTGAACTTGAAGTTCCTTTGTAGCAAAGCTTCTGGTAGAGCGTTCTGACTGTTGGTTAGCACCTTCTCTCCCTCTGCAAAAACCAATTTCAAGCAGATGGAAGGTAATCCAATAACAATTTTTGCTCCCAATATCTTAGCCAAACAGTTAGAAAAAGGCTTACTCCTGACTGGATTGGGAGCAGTACAATTTAAGGGCCCTGATATACCATCATCGTTGATTGCGAGATCGATAATCCTCAAAAGATCAAAATAATGAATCCAAGGGACCCATTGGCGCCCATCTCCCACATAACTACCAATTCCCATCTCAAAAGGAAAAGACAACTGATTTAAAAATCCACTTTCTCTTCCAAGGACTACCCCAAGCCGCAACGTACAGACCCTAGTACCAAAATTTTGAGCCTCCAAAGCTGCCTTTTCCCAAGAATCACACAACTCGGAAAGGTAACCTTGGCCAATTCCGGACTCTTCAGTGATTTTTTCATCGCCTCTATCGCCATAGTAGCCAACAGCACTGGCTGAAATTAGAACAGCTGGTGGAAGTTCACAGTTTTCCATAATCGAGACAAGTCGCTCTGTCACACCCACCCTACTGTCGTAAAATTCTCTCTTTTTTGAATCCGACCACCTCACTGGCGCCAAAGGGCGTCCAGTCAAATTAACAATGACATCTGCATCCTCAAAAGCACTTGCCAAGTCATCATCAGATTGTCCAAACGCGAGAATGCTGACACCTGCACCCAGTTGCTCTGCAGCCTTTTCAGGATTCCTCACGATAGCCGTCACAGCATGACCTTTACCTCGTAGAAATGAAACTAACTCACTTCCAATAAATCCCGTAGCACCCGCGATAATTACATTCATCAGTGATAGGTTCCCTGAGCATCTCAATACACAAAACGTAAGAGTTACTTAATGCACTTTTTAAACTATTTCTTGTACTATAACACAATAATGTGTATTATGGAACATGTGGTCTCAAAAAATTTAGGAGTCTCTTGAGTATGACAAATGTCTTAGTATTTTTCCTCGTCAACCTAGTAGGGGGGATTGCTGTTTTAGGTTCATACGTTGTCGGGCTTTACATTTATCCTGACTTCAGAAATGCCTTGTGGGGGGGAGTTGCCGGGAGTTGGAAATCCCTTTTCACTGTTTCTATGTTTTTCGCCGCAGCAGGATACCTAATATTCTGTTATTCAATGACAATTTCTGGCGCAGCGGATAAATCATCGTTTTTGGGTGGGCACACTTTTTCCATACTTGCTGCATTTTTCTTGTTTTCGGCTTCAATCTGGATGCCAGCAACGCTGAAATATCTTGCGACCGACGATAATTTATGGTGGATATTATCAGTGATTTCTCTATGGATCACTGCTGCTTCCTTGTGTTTGCTAACAGTGTCTTTTGGCCTATCTAACTACGATGGTATTGGAACATTACAATTTTCATTAACATTAGTGGGAATTATTTGGATAACATTCCATTGCCTTGTATTTGACGCCATTATCTGGGTGACCAAATTCCATTAGAGGTAAAAAAACCAAAGGGGAATCAGGTGTAAATATGGATCCAACGTATAAGTCAAAGATGACAACCTATGTAAACGAGCAGATACCAAAATTAAAAACAGTAAATAATGACGACCTGGAGTCAATGTTTGAAAATTTCTCCCCTGACCAGATAGTTGAAACAAGTGGCCTTACCGCAGAAGAAGTCGTGGATTCATTTAGGCTGTCACTAATAACAGAATCACTTACCGAGCAATATTCAGAAACTTACAAATTGGGAGCCAAAATGTTTGGTGCCGAATGGCTCAATGATTATGTAGTTGGTTTTTGGGAACCAGATGAAAATGGGCATGCAGACCCATTTAAAAACATACTCTTGGATTTCGGAGTGGATCAGAAAGTGATCACCGATGAAATAAATGAAGCGAAGCACACTACAGATTATAAAATACATCATGAGGCGGGGTTCTCACCGATAGCTTTAACCACATATGGGATGATACAGGAGTGCATTACCGACTACTGGTATGAATTGCAAAGAGATTTTTTCCCAAAGTCCAGTAACACAAACAAAGTAATCAGCAAAGTCAAAGGCAGAGAAGCCCTCCACACGGTGCAGTTTAGAGATCTAACGGCATTTCAACTAGAGGCGGACCCTTCCTTGCTGCCCGAAATCATCCATTCCACAATAAATTTTTCGATGCCCTCAAACCACATACCAGTTGTGCAGGACATAGAGGCCAAAACTCAAGAATGGTTACCTAAAATGGACGGAGATGTAACTGAATTATTGAGGCGCATAATATTTCATATAAACGGTTCTCTAAATGACAAAACCCGTCTAGGACAACTTCTTACAGAATACGCATCTGCCAGTGAGAGTAGATTTTTGTCTCTAGTTCCTAACCATGTTCTCTCTGGTGCGATATCACACGTCAAAGGTGGTTATGGGCTAGTTGGTGAAATAATTCTCGAACAACTTGGACTCACTGCTAGTGAGCCAGATATGCCTAAAGATTTTAATGAATCAATCCAATTCAAAATTAAGTCAATACTGAAGCGATGGGCCATTAAACGAATGGACTTGGAAGGATTACTGCATTCAAACAATCTAATAGCTTCCACACAACAAAATGACTGAATTGACAGAAAGTCTAGGCAAAAGATTGTCTCCTCTAATTCTACCTAGATTTAGAGGAATTGGCGTTTTAGTTGAAACCCCCGACGGTGCAGTGCACCGATTGGACAATCATGACCCAGAAAATGTTCACGCTATCACCATAAAAAAATGGAGTTTCTTCTATGACCTGCTAGTAGGATATGACCTCGGGTTTGCAGAGTCCTACATAAATGAAAAATGGGAATGCACTAACCTACCATATCTTTTCAAGCATCTATCAAAATCAGCACCTGACAACGCTATATCTAGATTATCAAAATATTTCCCTAAAAAAATTAAATCTAGAATCTGGCAACGAGTCAGGTCATCAAATACTATTAAATGGGCAAAAAGAAACATAGAAGAACATTACGATCTAAGCAATGAGTTTTTTAGCTCCTTTTTAGACCCGTCTATGACATATTCATCTGGAATATATGACTCCCCTGATGAAGACCTATCAGTAGCTCAAAACAGAAAATTAGAAACCTTACTTGAAAATAGCGCAATCAATGAGGGTGACCAGATATTAGATATCGGATGTGGTTGGGGAAGTTTAGTGTTTAAAGCAGCCTCTGAATACAACTGCGGGGTTGCAGGGGTTACCTTATCCAGAAACCAATATAAATACACTTCAAGCCTTTTGAAGAACCACAAGCTTTCCAATAAGACAAAAATAATGTTGATGGATTACAGGGAAATAGAAAATAAGTTTGACCATATTTTTTCTATTGAAATGCTTGAAGCCGTTGGGCACAAAGGAATAAATGAATTCTTCAAAAAATGTGCTCAGATTTTAAACAAAAATGGCACCATACAGGTGCAAGTAATTACTATTCCTGACGAACATTACGATTCATACAGAAAAAACTGTGACTTCATACAAAAATACATATTCCCCGGCGGTATGCTCCCTTCATTAGGAATAATCCAAAAATCTGCTCAAGAAAATGGTTTTGAAATATCAAAAAAGAGGTCTCTGGGAAGCGATTATGTCAAAACCTTAAGAGCGTGGAGAAATAACTTATATTCGAATCGCCAAAATTGGAAGGACATTGGTTTTGACAATTCCGACTACAGAAAATTTGAATACTACTTCAGCTATTGTGAAGGTGGATTTGACTCAGGACATATAGACAACTACCAAATATCATTTAAGCGTCTTTAGTTATGTGGTACGAATCATTAGCTTACAGCGGATTAATACCAGACATTTTAATAAGAGCTCTCATCCGATACAAATTGGATAAATATGAAGAATACGTAGGAAATCTTTCTCCAAATTCAATACGCCAAATCAAAGATGAATTCATCACTATAGCCTCCCAGGGGCCGATAGCAATCGAAACACAAGCAGCCAATTCTCAACATTACGAATTCCCCACTACATTTTATTCTTCTATTCTTGGTCCCACACTAAAGTACAGTGGGTCTATGTGGAATTCAGATGCAAATAATCTGGAAACAGCAGACTTAGAAACCTTGAAAATCTACACTTCACGGGCGCAAATACAAAACGGACAATCAGTGCTCGATATCGGGTGCGGATGGGGATCATTGTCGTTGTATATTGGCAAAACATTCAATGACTGCAAGGTGACAGCCTTAACAAACTCAACGACACAACAAGAATATTTAAACGCTCAGATACAAAAGCACAACCTGGTCAACGTAAGTGTTACCAAAATTAACATTAACGACTTTCAACCAGTCGATAAATACGACCGGGCTTTATCTATAGAAATGTTTGAACACACAAGAAACACAAAACTACTCATGGAAAAGATTAATGGTTGGTTGAACCATGAAGGAAAATTGTTTATACAAGTTTTCTCCCATTCCACGTACCCGCAGTTCTTTGACGACTATTCAGACTCTTGGATGTCACGCAATTTTTTCAGTGGGGGGATGATGCCATATTCTGGATTCCATCACGAAATTTCCAAGTGTTTAAACCTAGCAGAAATATGGGAAGAATCTGGTATTAACTACCATAGGACTTTGGAAGCATGGCTTAATAATTTGGATTCCTCAAAAAAAGAATTGGTTGGGTCATTGGAAATACCAGATCAATCCACCTCACCCAAATTAGCAATAAACAAGTTTCGCATATTTCTTCTGTTTTGCTCAGAATTATTCAACCATAATCAGGGTATGTCCTGGAAAATAATGAATTATCTTTTTACCAAACAGGAGACTCGCTAAAGTTGGAAATCGGCATTGTTGGCAGCGGTATTTCAGGTATATCTGCAGCTTACCACCTTCAAAACCAACATAAAATCACTCTTTTTGAAAGAGAAGACAGTTTAGGAGGCCATACTAACAGCATCGCTGTCTCCGATGATGAGGGCCAATCCTTCAACATAGATACAGGATTCATAGTATTCAATGACAGAAACTATAAACATTTTTCAAAATTCATAGAAGAATTAGAGGTACCTACAGTGGAGACAGACATGTCTTTCTCTTATACAGATTCTTCTAAATCCATTGGATACGCTGGAACTTCGAATGGCTTGTTTCCTACTGTTAAATCTTTCTTAAATCCGAGACATACATGGCGCCTGTGGAACATCTATAAATACTCCAAATTATTAGACGCTAACTCCGATAAATTTAGTGACCGCAGTATCTCTATATATGATGCTTTGAAAGGATTCCAATGTCCTGATGATGTGATTGACTCATACTTTACACCGATAGCATCCGCTATTTGGTCTTGCAATCAAAAAGATTCCCGAAAAATACCTGCCAACGCGTACGTAAATTTCTTTCAGAATCACGGTTTATTATCCATATCAGAAAGACCTGCTTGGTTCACAATAAAAGGCGGTAGCAAACAATACCTGAAAAAATTTGAAGAAACCTTTAAGGGAAATATTAAAAAAAGGAACAAAGTAGTTTCTATTATTGAAAATTCCTCAAAAGTGGAGGTTCGTTGCCTAAACGAACCAGCTATTTCATTTGACGCAGTTATCTTAGCCACTCATGCAGATATCTCGGCGAAAATACATACCAATACTCCTGACTCCAAAATGGAGGTGCTGAATCAATATAAATATTCAGATAATTTTGCAGTTCTTCATAAGGATGTCACTTATATGCCCTCAAATGAAAAAGTGTGGGCTTCCTGGAACGTGAAGAGGCAAAATCAAGCAAACCAAATATCATCTTTTGAAGTCACTTACAATATGAATCGGCTGCAACGGCTTACATCAAAAACAAACTTTCTTGTCACACTAAACCCGACTCAGCCTCCAGACCCTAGCATGACTTTATACTCTACGAAGTACACGCATCCAATTCTTTCTTTTGACTGTTCTGACAACGAAAAACATTTCGACATATTGAATTCAACAGGTAGGGTTTTCTTTTGTGGGGCATATTTAGGTTATGGCTTTCATGAAGATGGGTTCGTATCTGGCATGAAAGCAGCTCAATCAATCAACAAATTACCAGGGTAATAAATTGAGATCCTATATTGTGTCTGGAATTTTAGATCATCAAAGGTACGGTCCGTCTTCACATTCATTCAGATTTAAACACACCATGTTGATGTTAAACACTGACCACCTAGAATCCCCAAAAAAGCTATGTTCACTTATTTCTATTGAGAAAACAGGTGTGTTATCGATCAATTTTAAAAATATGATCGATGCAACAAACAAACCTATCGGAGAAAAAATTCAACGTCTCTTTAAGCTACAAGGCAATCAATCCAAATCTTCTAACTCTTTCGCAGTCACTACCCCTTCAGTTCTCGGATACAGCTTCAACCCAGCATCCTTCTACTTTGTAATAAATGATGAAGATAAGATAGAAAATTGTGCGGTAGAAGTTCATAACACTTTCAATGAATCACACCTTTATATATTAAATTCACCTACAGCAGGTTCATCTAAATCAAGTAAATATACCCATGAAAAACAATTCCATGTGTCACCTTTTATAGGAAGGGAAGGCAATTATGAATTCGAATTTGAATTAACAGCAACTTATCTGAAGATTAACATAACCCTTTTCCACAACAATCAGCCAATAATATCTACAAGATACCTCGGTGAATTGATACCTTTGACCAGGAAAAATTTATTCTTGAACATTAGGCAATTGATATTTACTGTCCTACTAACAGAGTCCAGAATATTGAAACAAGCATATAAATTGCATTTTCGGAAAAAACTTCCTCTTTTCAATAAACCAATCCCCTTAGCTATGACAAAAATTGCTCTTTCTAGGGGTTTTATATCCAAACTGAAGATACCTTTCGTATGAAAGTGAATCCAATTAAGTTAACTACTAAATACATTTTCGTATTTCTGATAGTTATTGGTTTAAGTTCCATATTTATCAAAACTGCATCGGCGCACATACCTTTCATATCGAACGATAACCACAACAGTGCTCAAAGTCCCTTAGTTGTTTATGACATAGCTGTATCAAAGGTTATCTATCAAAAATTGACCGATGATTCACCAGAATCATGGATATCTTTCAAAGCCGATCAAGGCGAAGTTCTGTATTTCAATTTAGGAGTACCTCTTTTGGAAGAACTAAAAGATTTCAGACCCTCCATAGGACTTATAACCCCATCATCTCAAACGCTTTCTGTAAATTCCTTAAAAGAATCCGAGGTATTTCCGACACTTGATATTACCGACCCAAAAACCTTTTATGAACCCTTCACAAAGACGAATTCTTGGACCTTTACGGAACACAAATTCGATATTCCAACAACTGGCAACTATTCCCTAGTCACCTACTCTCCCAAAAAACAAGTGGGAAAAGTCTGGGTTTCTATTGGTAAAGAAGAAAAATTTGGCCCTAGTGACTGGATCACTATCCCAGCCAAGATACCGGAAATCCGTAAATTCCATTCCTCAAACATAAAACCGTCAATAGATGAATCCCAAAATAGCAACGGCACAAGCTATTGGGTGTTCTTAACTGGTGGAATAGGCATATTTTGCCTAATGCTATTTTTAATAAGAAGGTTTTTCATCAAGACTTTTCGTACCTTAAAGAAAAGTTAACTTTCACAGAATTTTTCTGAGCTACAGACCTCCCCTTACTTGGCAAGCTTTTTCTATGAAAGCAGGCGAATATAAATTTCCCGATATTGTCCTTTAATACATGTATTGCCCGATTTTATTTGCTTTAGTACATTTTTTTGTTGACAAACGTAAACATAGGCTGATAATATGTGTTACGACACAAATAAAACAAAGGGATGTGCTTTATGAAACACTTAACAGATTGTAATCGCTGCGGTGGAAATTTGGTTCTTCTTCAAGATTATGAAGGGTTCTATATCCAATGCATTCTGTGCGGAAGAATAGCAAAAAAAAGAAGCACTTCTTACAAGAGCAAAGGGGGCGTACGAGCTGCATAATTTTTTATTTCGATCAATTTATCAATTTTACAAAAGGACAAGATATGAACAACAAAAACGAATCTAATTTAGGTGCATGGATAGATATGGCAGAAGGCTTGTACGACTTTCTTAACCGCCGGAAAACAACTATCAACTACGACTTTAAGCAACTTTCCGTTTCTGTACCTCAAGGCACCGGCCCAGGATCTGAAAAAGCGGAGTGGATGGTCTCCGGCATGATAAGTGTAAGCACAACAGAGAATGACGAAAATCAGACAGAATAGGCGGTATTTAAAGTCATGTGGTTTGATCTCAAAGGAAACTTAGAAGTCAGTGCTGGAGAATATATATTTGAAATTACCTGCGACCGTAGAGAAATTTATTTTAGGCTACCAAGTGAATTCAAACCGAATTCAGTCGCGAATTTAAGTTGGGCCTCTTACAAGAATTTCATCAGGGAGGCAGCTGCCAATTTCGCCAAACATAAACTCACTATCTATGTGTACCAAGATGAAGACCTTCTAGTTGTTATTGGAGATAAAGCAAAATCATCATTCCTGCAGTCAATATTCGCAGGCACTAACGTGGAAATTAAAGAGAAGAGAAAAATAATTAAATTAATGAAGGATATGTAAATGAAATTCGAGTGGGGAATATTACAAAACGAAATAGATGATGGCCATGGAGGCGTGGCCTCTTTACTTAAGCGAATGGATTCCTCACTCAAGGGAGAAGGACTTCCACTCGAAGGGTTTGAGTTTCTCAATTCAGCCCAGGAAATGCTGCGTATCACTAGAGAAATTGAAGATGCGGCCCTTATGGCGGGCCCAGACTCCACGGTTTTCGTAGGTTTTCAAAATATAGATAAACTTCAGAATGAGTACGATAGATATCGAGATCTGATTTCCAATGGAGTTACTATTCACGCATTTGGTACAGGGGATTCAGATTCATGGGCTATGGATGCCTGTACGTCCTGGAATCCTTTGTCCAAATCAACCTCCAAGGTGGAAAACCAGTGGATGCTGGTTGCAAAAGACCCAACCCCAATAGCGTTTATAGGATGGGAAGTTTCAAGGGGAATATTTGGGGAAGGTAAATTATCAGACCCGGGCAAGCTATTTGAAGGCTTTGCCTCCTCTGATTCAAGAATAGTAGATAGTTTAATTCAGCATTTAGAAGCAACAAGAATCGAAAATTCCCAAAAAAATGACTCATCCTCAAAAGACCTCAAAGAGAAGGTATCTCCCTACAGCAAAATAATGCTGGTTACTGAGGATAAATCAAATACAAGCGATGGAGGGAAAATACTCGGCTATGAAGACTCTCTGGTCAACTTTTGCCAGGAAAATGGAGCTGAAGCAATACTCTATGATATTTCAGCATGCTCTTACTTCGTTAAACCCGTTCCCGCTGAATCGGATAATTTATTGAAAAATGTAATTGACACGGAAACAGTAGAGAACCTAGGCCGGCTTAACCTCGCTGCACAAGGGAGAGTTTTTGAAAATGCCGGTTTGAAAACTTCTTATTTGTTACCGGAAAAAAATGGGTTTAAACATTTGATTGAAAGAGCTACCCAAGAAAAAATAGATCTTATAATCCTTGACGACTACTATAGTTCACCTAGACTGATGGATCGAATAGCGGGTAATTCCCTATCCAATATAGATCAGAGCGCTACTGTTGAGGTTATGCTTTATAAGGAATTGCAATCGCAGTCAATATCAGTAGCATGAAAATATAGACACGTCTTCCTATGAATATATTAATCGCAGGTGCCAGCGGATATGTAGGCACACTACTAATAAAAAAGCTGTCAAATGAAAATCACAACATCTCATGTGTTTCTAGAAATCCTGAGATGATTGAGAGCAGGTTTCCTCAGTTGAACTTGAAAACTCACAAAGGAGACCTGCTTTCTCTGAAAGAAAATCATAAAGCTTTCGATAACATCGATGTCGCCTACTATCTTGTACATTCTCTTAGTGCCGGTAAGGACTTCCCTCTCCAGGAACTTAAATGTGCAGAAAACTTCATCAAAGCAGCAAAAGCGGCCGGAATACCCAAAGTCATCTATCTAGGCGGATTGGCTAACGAGCAATCTGAACTTTCCAAGCATTTAAAGAGCAGGCTTGAAGTGGGAGCAATGCTTAGATCCACAGAAGTAGTGTGTGTTGAACTTCAAGCTTCGGTGATAATAGGTTCTGGCAGTCTCTCATACGAAATAATGAAAAATTTAGTAGAAAGACTTCCAATTATGCTAACTCCTAAATGGGTCTCATCTCTGTCTCAGCCCATTTGGATCGAAGATGCCCTTGAATATCTCACACAGTCAGCCACAGTGGAATTCAAAAGGAGTGCTGTAATTCAAATAGGAGGACCAAACCAGGTTACTTACAAACAATTAATGCAGATATATGCAAATCTGAGAAACCTAAAAAGAATCATGATATCCGTACCTGTGTTAACTCCAAACCTATCAAGCAAATGGCTAGGTTTAGTTACTCCAGTCTATGCAAGGGTCGGTAAAAAACTAATCGAAAGCTTGAAGAATGACAGCATAGTCACTAAACCAGTCGACAGAGATTTATTTAGCATAATTCCTTCTAGCATTGAGACTGCCATCGCAAACACTATGAAAGTCGAACAAGATGGCCCCAGTGAATCACGTTGGTACAATTCAGTTTCATCCTCCACTAAAGTAATAGATAAAGAAGATGACACGTCATATAGATACTTGTTAAGAGATGTAAGGGAAATTATAGTGGCCGTAGGACCCATGGAGGCCTTTAAACCAATAAACCAAATCGGTGGCTCCAATGGATGGTACTATGCGAATTTTTTATGGAAAATAAGAGGGTGGATTGATTTACTAGCAGGGGGGGTTGGTATACGTCGAACAAGAGGAAATCAACACACCTATGTTATTGGCGATACCCTCGACTGGTGGAGAATTTCTGACCACATACCAAATGAACTCGTAATTCTAGATGCAGAAATGAAACTTCCTGGAAAAGCATGGCTCAAATTCGAAATCGTTCCATCCCAAAAAGGGAGCTTGATAAGGCAGACTGCGGGAATGGAAACAAATAACTTAATGGGCCTTTTATACTGGTACGGACTATTCCCACTGCATTCCATCATATTCAGAGGAATGCTCAACGCAATCGGGAAAAGAGCCTCAGCTTAGGAAAAATTATTCATGAAGGATTTTGATTATTTCGAAGATATAAACGACCTTCACAATAATGGGTTCCTATAAATCTGATGATGTCTTAGCTCAGTACGTCCTCTAAATCCCGCAACCTCAAACCTGTTGCTCGATAGAAACCTTTCTTCAAGTTTTCTCTGGCATGAGCAGAAGTGAGTGTTCTAATAGGGCCCGAAATTCTGACACAGGATGCGTACGGTTGAACAGTCCCAGATCCTTTCTCAGGAACACTGGATAGCAGGGCCCTGTTCTTGATTCTGTACTTTACTTTAAATAGAGTCTTATCAAGGGACCTAACCACTTCTTCCCTGTATTCTGGCCTAGGAATGGTAGCCAATGTCTTAATGGGCAAATAATGGGTCTTACCACACATTAGACATATAATTTCTTCCGAACGAGGTATCATCCGACCGCCACAATGAGCACAGTCAGAAGGATGTGAATTCGATTCAATATTTTCTTCTATCAAGGCAACTTCTCTATTATTATGATCTTTTAAATTTCGGTCAGATATAAATATATGTCAAATATGTTGTATTAAAATACAATTCAACTAATTTAGACACGTATTGAAAAACTGTCTCAACTCATAATTAGGAGAGGTTGAAGATAATTAACCAATTGCCTTTTTTACGGCTGAGAGTATTTCCTTAGGAACACGCTCAATGTAAGAGCTACTGCCTGAATCTGGTGTGGGAGGATTAGGGATGGGCTGTAACACGACATATTCAAAATCGATCTTTAATTCGTGGCATCCCTTTAATATTGAAACTATTTGATCGGTGATCTGAGATGCATTTCCTCTCAGACAAAAGTTATCAGCATGCTTTTCATCTAGAAAATCAACAACTTCCCCACTTTGGGTCAAGTCTGGGGCATGATGAAAATCGGGCCAAACTTTACCTTGTTTTTTAAGTAGTTCCGGATCTGGCCCATTCCATTCAAACCCAATATTGTTAAACAACATAGGGGAGTATTCATAATAACCCGCTGCCATAGATTTTCCCATCAAAAGTGACGCTTTATCATCTTCAAAAAATACGGTGTGAAATACTGCCCCAATCTTCACAGATTCCTCTCCCCTACCAGCCTTTATGGCTCCAGATCTTATCTTTTGCACCGACAATTCAATGTTTTTTAGGTTAGTCCCAACCCGTATAAAAACTCCATCAGCACAAGAACCTGCCATTTCCAAAGTCTTTGGGCCACCTGCAGCAAGCCATATTGGAACTTTTTGAGGGAATGGCAAAACTGCTGGTTGAATTGCTCCTACATCTACAGGCATACCACTCAACAAACCTTTCATCATGTGTACGCTGGATTCCAGCTCCTTTATTCGGGCTGGACGCAATCCGGCCAGCCTAACTGCAGTATCTCCAATTCCCATAGATAGGATAGTCCTGTACGGAGCCAGTTCAGCAACTGTCGCAATACTGGAAGCAGTTACCGAAGGATGCCGAGTCATTGGATTAGCCAGCAACGTACCTATCGTTATTTCAGATGTCATTTGCGCTGCCGCCGCTAACAGTACATAGGTATCGCGCCGGCGCAATTGGGAATCTGGAAGAAAAGCGCAGTCCCAACCTACATCCTCTGCCCTCATAACATCCTTGGCAAAAGCAGATACGGAGCTTGTGTCATTTCTATTTAAACCAAATTTAGGAATGTGTATCCCCATTATTTCCCCCTCGGAATTTAAGCCTTACTCAGATTATAATGTCTGAAAATTAAATTACGTAAAATTCAGCATATGTCAGCAAAATTACGATACCTGACATTATCATGAGGGGTTGATTAAAAAACGTGGCAAATTCTGATTTAGCCTTAACCGGTATAAAAGTTTTAGATATCAGCAGAGGGTTTTCGGGAGGGTATTGCACCAAGATATTGAGGGATCTAGGCGCAGAAGTTATCAAAGTAGAGATACCAAATTCTGGAGATACCTGTAGAACATTTGGACCTTTTCTTAATGATATACCTGACATAGAAACGAGTGCGCCCTACCTATACCTTAATGCTGGGAAAAAAAGCATCACCCTTGACGTCACAAACCCTCAGGCTCGGGATACATTTCTGGCTTTGTGCAAAGGGTCAGATATTATCGTGGAAAATTTCAAGCCAGGATTTATGTCTCAAATTAATCTGGGATATGATGTTATCTCAGCCATTAATTCAAAAATAATACTGTGCTCACTGACTTATTTCGGGCAATTTGGACCTTACAGTCAATTCGAGGGTTCAGATATAGTCTCTTACGCAATGAGCGGGTATATGCATTTAACTGGTGACGAAGATAAAGAGCCCTTAAAGGCAGGAGGCCGGCAAGCAGAATATCAGTGTGGCCTCGCTGGTGCCATGTCCGTGCTGGCTGCGATTTTGACCAGAGCTTTGACCGGACTTGGTGATCACATTGACGTTTCAGCAACTGAGGCATTAACCAGCACTTTTGACGGAGTTGCGTACTTCCAAACATACGACCAAACGGGCTCTAACCCAATGAGGGCTGGAACCAGGCTCATAGCACGAGAACCGACGGGCGCTTACCCCTCGACACTCCTACCGTGTAAAGACGGGTGGGTGCATGTTCACTATTCACCAAGCAATCCTGAAGGCATAGGTTTTCTTACAGGGAACGACCGACTCGCTGATGACGATGTGATGGCTCGAATGAGAGAACACGCCGACGAAATTGATGAACTCCTAATCGAATGGCTCCGCGGTCACACAAGAGAAGAAGTCCAAACATTAGCACAGGAAGTACGAGTACCTTTCACCATGGTGCAATCGGTGGAAGAAACTCTATCAGATGAACAAAACCAACATCGAAACTTTTTCGTACCTATCGAACACGAAATAGCAGGTCAAATGACCTATCCCACATCTCCTTTCAGACTAAAGACTGCCGAATGGCAAGCTTTACCTGCGCCAATTCTCGGTCAAAACAATCACGAAATTTACGTTGAACAACTTCAATTGGATCCTGAAGAAATCTCCAGAATGAAAAAAGGGGGGATTGTATAAATGAGCACATCGACTCCTCTAACGAACATCAGAATAGCCGATCTTACCAACGTAATTGCCGGCCCTGTCGCCACCCGCGTATTAGGTCATTTGGGAGCAGAAATCATTAAAGTAGAACTACCTTGGGGAAGAGCCATAGGTAATATTGCAATGCATGGAGATAATGGAGACTCCAGAGCTTACAACAAAGTAAAAACATTTAATGAGGTAAACCGAGCCAAAAAAAGCATAGCCATAGATCTTACTCATGAGACAGGCAAAAACCTGTTCAAAGAAATAGTAAGTGTGAGCGACATAGTAATCCAAAATTACAGCCCTCGAGTAATGGGGAATCTTGGACTTGCATATGAAAACCTCAGAAAAGTGAAACCAGATATCATTATGGTGTCCATGCCAGCATTGGGATTGGAAGGTCCTTGGAGCAATTACATTTCATTTGGACCTGGTACTGATGCTTTGGGAGGCCTTTCATCGGTTACTGGCTATAAGAATGGGAGACCCCATAAACCCGGAAATTTTTACGCTGACCACAATTCAGGATTTCATGTCGCCACTGGGATCATGGCATCACTTTTTCGCAAGTACCAAACCGGTGAAGGACAGCATTTAGAGATTGTGTTAAGAGAAGCCACAATGTCAGTGATCGGGGAGTATTTCATAGAATATCAATTTCGGGGAAAAGAACCTGAAAGGCTAGGCAATGACCATCCAGTTTTTTTCCCTCATGGAATATTTGCATGTAAAGGGTCTGACAGTTGGATTGCGATATCAATTGAATCAGAAAAGGAATGGCATTCGCTGTGCGAATTAATCGGAGCTACCGATTTAAAAAACGACTCGAGCCTAGTAAAAGTTGATTCAAGAAGGCTGATCAGTCAGAAAATAGAAGCCCAGATTACTAAATGGACAATGCAAAGAGACAATAAACAAGTGATGCACCTTATGCAAAACCAGGGTATACGCGCTGGAATAGTAGCAAAAGCTTCCGATCTTCTTTCAGATGAACATGTTGCTGAAAGGGAATATTTGGATACAGTGGAACATCCTGATGCTGGAACTTACACAAGTCCCGGTTTGCCTTTCAAATTCTCGAGAGCCTCCACTAATCTTGGTGTAACGGCACCTATGTTTTCAGAGCACAGCCTGCATTTATTATCTGAATTACTTGCAAAGGACACAGAAACCATAAAATCACTAATAGACCTTGGAACAACTCCACTTGAACCGATTGATAGGGTTTACACCTAGATTCGTAGGAATACCGACCGAGAAGCAGCCAAAATAGATACAATCGTTCATACTAGCTAAATCTCATCCAAAAAAGGGTCACACACTATGTCTTTGATATTCGAGAAAAAAAACAAAATTGCCTATTTGACTATTAACAGACCAGAAGTCATGAATGCCATGGACCCAGAAACATATAGCCAACTCTCTGAAGCATGGATTGAAATCAGGGATGATCCAAACATATGGTGCGCCATAATTACTGGTGCTGGAGATAAAGCATTCTCAGCTGGAGCTGATTTAAAAAAAACTATCCCAAGGGAACCTGAAAAATGGGAATTATGGCAGACTCAAGACGAGCTGATACTCAATAGAGGTTTAGAAGTCTGGAAACCGGTTATAGCTGCTGTAAACGGATACTGCCTTGCAGGAGGCATGACACTTTTGATGGCCACTGACATAAGAATCGCAACGGAAAATGCTTCATTTGGTCTCTCTGAGGTAAAAAGGGGAATTCTTCCGGGCAATGGAGGCACTCAAAGGACTGTAAGGCAACTTCCTTACCCGGTAGCAATGTGGCTCTTGTTAAGCGGAGAGCGATTGTCAGCACAAGAAGCCCTAGAATATGGGTTGATTAACGAAATAGTGCCCTCATCCGAGCTCATGAGTGAAGCTGAAAAAAGAGCATCTGTAATATGCGAGAATGGGCCTTTGGCAGTCAGAGCAATAAAGGAACTCGCTGTTAAAAGCCAATATATGCAGCTGGAACAAGGGCTCCGCATGGAGGTCATGATGCAATCTCTTTTGAAAACCACGGAAGATGCTAAAGAAGGGCCAAAGGCTTTCGCAGAAAAAAGGAAGCCGTTATTTAAAGGGAAATAAAAATACGTGAGGTAATAACCCAAACATGACAGAGCGATATGAATTACCAGAGGAATTAAGACTTACAAAAAACTTAGTGAGAGATTTCAACAGAAATGAAATTATCCCTTTGGAACAGGAGATACCTCATGATTCCATCACCATTCCAGAAGAGAATTTTACTGAGCTTTCACAGAAAACCAAAGAAATGGGTCTTTGGTGCCTTGGGGTACCTGAAGAGCATGGTGGAGCAGGTCTATCATTGTTCGCAAATGCGGTCATCACAGAAGAAATGGTACAGCATGCCGCAGGCCTTTACTGTCCTGCATACGGAACAATGGGTGACGCCCCACCAGAAATAATATGGGCCGGCGACGAATACCAGATAAAAAAATACGGGATTCCCACCGTGGAGCACAAGTTAAAAGGCTGGTTCGCAATAACAGAACCCAGTGGAGGTTCAGATCCTGCCAGAGCTATACAAACCCACGCTAAAAGAGATGGTGATGATTGGATCATAAATGGAAGCAAAATCTACATTAGTGGGTCACCGTGGGGAGATTGGGGGATAGTATTTGCCCGGACAGACCCTGACAGCCGAAGAGGAATAACAGCTTTTATAGTTGAAAATGATTGGCCCGGACTCACAGTGGAACCTGTCCCGGTAATGAGGGCTTACTACCCTGGACAACTGTTTTTTGATGACCTAAGAGTCCCGAGTGAAAATGTTCTCGGTGAAGTAGATGGCGGCTGGGATCTACTTGCCAACAAATTGCTGGCCAGAGCACGAATCCCATACTCAGCATCTAATCTTGGAGTCGCGGTTGCAGCCCATAACATGGCAGTGGAATATTCCAAAACAAGAGAAACATTTGGAGCCCCATTGGCCTCGCGGCAGGCAATACAGTGGATGTTAGTTGATAGTGAAATCGAGATAAGAGCATGCAGATGGCTGGTCTGGGAGGCTGCTTGGCAATTCGATAATGGTGATGATTTTAGACAGGCCGCATCGGTAGCCAAAATACATTCAGCTGAAACTCTTGGCAATGTCGTTGACAGAGCGATTCAGGTCCATGGTGGTATGGGTGTAACAGAATGGCTCCCTCTTGAAAGGTGGTACAGAGAGGCACGAATACGCAAGATTGGGGAAGGACCTACTGAGGTGCAAAAAATGGTTATCGCGAGGGAGCTTCTAAATCCCGGTGGTGTCCACGCGTAATATAGCCATTGAACATCTTTTTTGACACTGACTACACAATACTTGGAGTTGACGGTTCCCTAAGACCTCACGTCGAGCAGTTATTTCAATACATAATCGATCGAAACCATAGGATCTACGTTTGGTCCGGGAATGGTATTCGCACCAAAGATATGGAAAAGCATAACCTCACTGATTTCATCACCAACTTTTATGAAAAGCCCGTTCATGACTATTGGAACAATACCTCCAAATTACCAGAGAAAGATCGACCCAATATGGTGATCGATGATAATTTGGAAATTGTGGCTATCTTAGGAGGTATCTGGGTAAACCAATACTATTTCCCAAACAAAAACGATGCGGAAATGCTAAAAGTGCAGGAAATAATAGTAGAAGTGGAATCATCGGGAAGTTCTGATGATCCTCGTTTCCGAAAACTGAAATTTATCTAAATATTATCCCGACAAAGACACGAGTGTCTTACGATACTATTTCGATTAATTTAAACATTATCCAACCAGCTAAGGACATCAGACTAATAAGGAACAAAGACAACCCGATCATATAGATGTATTTTTTCAATTTATAAAGCCAGCTTCCTTCTTAGAATCTACGAAGTTCAAATATGGAACCCAAAATTAAATCAGTTCCCTTATCTAAAAGAAGACATCACTTCTTCAGATAACCAATCCATTTTCTCCAAAGAGGAATTTAAATCAGAGGATCTGGTATCTAAAACGATATGGCTAACCCCCAAATTCTCATACTCTTCTATATCTGAGATGATTTGCTCTGGATTACCTGAAAACCGTCGTCTTCTACCTCCAAATGAATTTTCCTTGTCGTACACAGGGGCCTTCAACACGATAGAAATTTCAGACCTATCCCGGCCAATTTGTTCACAATATGTCTCCATGTACGAGATTTCGGTACTCATCTCAGCAGGTTCCAAAGGTGAAGCTGGATTGGCACCTACAGGATGCCAAGCGTCAGCCATTTTAACTACGCGTCGAATAGCTGCCCTACTCTGCCCTCCAACCCAAATAGGAGGACCCGGAGTCTGTATTGGCTTTGGGGCAAATTGAAGAGGTTTAAAAGAATAGAATTCCCCATTGTAGGAGGGTTCTTCTTTCGTCCATAGTTCTTTGAAGATAGCTATGTATTCGTCAGTAACTTTTCCTCGTCGATTAAATGGAGCTGTATCCAAAGATTCAAATTCCTCTGACAGCCAACCCACCCCAACTCCTACCACCAATCTACCTCCTGAGAGAACGTCAATGGTAGCAAGCATTTTTGCCGTCAAAACAGGGTTCCTGTGAGGAACAATCATCACGCTCGTTACAAGTTTGGCAGTATTTGTAACTCCGGCCAAAAATGCTAGCTCTGTAATCATTTCAAGATGTTCACCAGAACTATCCCACGGAACTTCAGTTCCGACAGAATATGGATACTGCGATTCAGGGTTTATAGGAGCTATAACATGATCACCAGCCACCATTGAATCGAAACCAATATCTTCAGCATGGGAAGCTATTTTTAATATTGGCTCGCGTTGAGCAAGGGGACCATGAGTCGGTAAATAAAATCCAAATTCCATTTTAGTTCCTTTCAAAATATCTTATTCAGGTAAGTTTGTTTTCAAAAAACCGTGAACCAATTCATTGAAAAATTCTGGTTGCTCATAATAAATAGAATGCCCGGATCGTTCCACCATCACGAACTCTGAATGCGGAATTAGCGATGAAGCTATCTCGATAGTCTTCGGATGCACTAATTTATCTTCTTGCCCAACCATAAATAGCGTTGGTATACCTAGTTCACTAAATCTTTCATCCGTAGAACCATTGTGGTTCGGTCTCGGAGCTAGAAAATCAGGACCGTGTCTTGGATTCATTCTCATAATCTGTCTATACAACAAAGACCTTTCAGGAAATCTTTCTGAAAAATCGGGTGATAGTGCCTTAATCGCACCCTCTGGTAAAAATGGAGGAGATGCTTTGTGTTTTTTTCGCACTTCCCTCGATTCTTCATTATCAGACCCACCATTTGTGCCAGAAAAAACCAAAGCTGTCACCCGTTTTGGGTTTCTTAAAGAAAATACTGCTGCAGTTCGGCCACCCATTGAATGAGCCACAATCGCTGCCTTATCTATAGCAAGATGATCGAGAAGCCCTTCCAAATCATCTGCAAAAGCTGTTCTTCCTTTGGGTACCGCTTCATCCGGCGTCCTTCCGAAGGTCCTATGGTCAAAAATCACACATTTATAGAACTCCGAAAAATATGGTATCTGCTGCCACCATGATATGTGGTTTCCGCCAGAACCATGCGCAAATACGACAGGGGTCCCTTCCCCATGAACCTCGTAATACATGGACACACCGTTTACGTCTGCGAATGCCATTATTCTCCTTTACATGTACCAGACAACTATTCCCTCACCCCTGTCACTCCGCCATCAATAACTAATTCTATTCCTGTAACAAATGAGGATTCGTCGGAAGCAAGATATAAAACGCCGTAGGCAACGTCAATCGATTGTCCAATGCGACCAAGAGGTATAGAGCCAACTCTAGATTCCGGGTCAGTTGAGTGAGTCACAGATCTAATCATGTCAGTGTTTATGGGACCAGGATGAACAGAATTACATCTTATGTTGTCGGATGCAAAACGCCCTGCTGTCGATTTTGTGAGGACCCTAACTGCTCCTTTGGATGCTGCATATGCAGGAGAAGACAAAGGTCTGCCTACTATGCCAGCTATGGAGGAGATATTAACTATAGAGCCTCCCCCAGCCCTTTGCATTGCTGGGATGACATATCTAGTGCCCAAGAAAACGCCCTTGGAATTAATCTCCATAGTTCTATCCCAATCCTCGGAAGACACTTCCAAGTAGTCTTGAGGTAAGGCAATTCCTGCGTTATTCACAAGTATGTCTAATTTGCCATATTCAGATTCGGCAAATTCTATAGCTTTTTCCCAATCTGAATCATTTGTCACATCCAGATGGACATATCTAACATTGCCACCGGATTCTGTAACTTCCTTCTCAACTTCCGAGCCCAATTGATCCAATACATCCCCAAATATTACCTGTGCACCTTCGGATGCAAAAAGGCTAACTTCTTCTGCTCCTTGACCTTTAGCACCTCCGGAAATAAGAGCTACTTTCCCTTCAAGTCTTTTCATTGTTAACCTCCCCAAAAGCCCTTTATAAGGCTTTCCATTTCATAACGTTATTATCTATGTGAACTCTTCCAAAATGTTCATCTGGATGAAAGTGCCCCGCTGCAATAATCATGTCCTGGGAGATTGACCTATCGATTAAATCTAATCGACTTTTTTCGCTGGCTGTTTTATCAACATCCACTCCAGCAGACCAAGATGGTTCACTAATTTGGACTTTACTATGAATCGCATCTCCCACAATAGCTGCTTTCTCCCCCCCAGAACTCAATATGAAAGACATATGACCTGGAGTATGTCCTGGGGTCAAAAGCGAAGTGATTTCATCAGTAACGTTAAACCCATCACCAAAAAGATCCATCAATGACAGAGATTCCAATGGAATCACATTTTCACTAACCCACGGAGCATTAATCAGATTCTCAGGCCGAGTGAAATAGTCCCAATCCAACGAAGGAACCAAGTACCTTGCATTCGGAAAGTAAGGAATCGGTGGGTCTGAGGATAGGTCCAAATTCCAGCCCACATGATCGATATGCAGATGACTATGAACCACTATATCTATATCTCCGGGCATAATACCCGTCCTAATGAGATCGTTTAATAAATCTCCTTTTTGGTTCCCTCGAGTTGGATGGGGTCCCGGACCAATTCCCGTGTCCACCAAAACTATCTTTCCATTAGATCTCACTATGAAACTGCCATAGTAAAGTTGGACTAATCCCTTATCCAACACCTCGTCTTTATATGGATCCCACAGGGCAATGTCCACATCAGGGAAAAAATCATCAGGAGATCTTGGTGGAGGTACCATGTCCATAAGAGATATAACCTCTAAATTGCCGATCTGTAATTTTTCTTGCATTTACTTCCCCCATGATTAATTTGCCAAAAATCATTATCAGGTTTCAGCCTGTTACACTCACTTCGACATTGTATTCCTTTTTTACAAGGTTTTATTTGAAACAATAAAAGAGAGAGGTAACAGAAATGGAAAAAATTAAAATTGGATTCATCGGCCTAGGGAACATGGGAGGAGGAATGTCATTAAATATAGCCAGAGCAGGCTATGAAATGGTAGTTCATGATATTGACCGAGAAGCAGCCACACCCCTTCTCGAATTGGGTGCAGAATGGGCAGAGACACCAAAGCAGCTGGCTGAATCTGTTGATGTGATTTTTACCTCGCTTCCAGGACCACCAGAAGTAACCTCAGTATCTACTGGAGTCGATGGATTGATAGAAGGCGTGTCCAAAGACTCAATTTGGATTGATCTCAGTACAAGTTCGCCTACATTAATTAGAGAATTATCAAAAAAATTTGAAGACCACGGGGCCACTGTTTTAGACGCCCCCGTTAGTGGTGGAGTTAAAGGAGCTCAAACAGGTAAATTGGCAATAATGGTCGGTGGAAACGAAAGCATATTTAATCAGGTAAAACCAATTCTAGATTCTTTTGGCGACAAGGTGAGTTATACGGGTTCCATAGGGTCCGGCAGCATATGCAAGCTTATGCACAATACGATCGGATATGGCATGCAAATGATCATATCTGAATGTTTGACTCTCGGAGTTAAAGCAGGAGTAAAACCAGAAGAACTCGTGGAATGTATAAAAAACGGAAGTGTAGGGAGAGGTAACTTACTTAATGTCACATTACCAGACACATATCTGCAAGGTAAATTCGACCCCCCTAATTTTGCCCTCAAATTAGCGAGAAAAGATGTCTCTTTGGCCCTTGAACTTGGTCGCGAATATGATGTTCCGATGGAGGCGGCAAGTCATGCTTACAATGAACTGACTGCTGCGATGAACAGAGGATGGGAAAACAAAGATTCTAGGATCAGCCTGCTCCTCCAAGAAGAAAGAGCAGGTAATATTGAGGTTAGAGTGGACAACTCATAGTCTACTCAAGGAGTAATCCTTAATCTCCCGGCACCATTTCAGCAACAGATCCTTTAAAGGCTGGCATAACTTCTTCTGAAAATCGTTCTAGCTGTTCAACTATTACAGATTTTGGTGTGCCAACTGGATGGCTAACGCTAACTCTATTCAACCCGGGATATTTTTTCTCTAATGCTTTCAATTGCTCAATAATTAAATCTGGAGGTCCAGCCAATACGCCGCCTGCCTCCACAGCATCCGCTATTGTTGGTAATCCAGCCTTGAGTGCTGTTTCAGGGTCGCCCATAGCAGTAATCTGATCATCACTTAAAGCTTTCACTAGTCGGAGAGGGCCAAACATTTTTAGATTTTCTTCGTAAAAATTACCGACTTCTTTCATGGCTTGCTCTTTTGTATCCGCAATATGAAAATGAAATCCTATTGCCAAATTCTCTCCAAGTTCCGTATCCACCCCTATCCTGGAATAAGCATCCCTAAATCCTTCTACAGCTTTATCCATAGCCCCTCCTTCAGAACTTCCTCCTCCTATAATTCCACTCATGCCATGCTTTGCCATGAAATCTAATCCACGGGGTGTGGCACTTTGAATAGGTTGCCAGCATTCAACAGGTCGATTTACCGGCCTCGGCACCAATGTGATTTCTTTTAACTCATACCCTCTGTAAGGAACCTCGGGCGGTATGGTGTAGTAGGAACCTTTGTGGGAAAAGGAATCTTTATTAAAGGCTTCAAATATTATATCGACCTGCTCTTCAAACAAGTCTCTGTTGGCCGGTTGATCTAGAAGGGGAGAACCAAAGGTTTCAACTTCTCTAGTGTGGTATCCCCTACCAACACCAAACACTACCCTGCCCCCAGTCAGCACGTCAGCAGTGGCATAATCTTCCGCGAGTCTCAGAGGATGCCACATAGGGGCAATATTGAACCCGCAACCCAATCTAACATTCTTCGTTAAATGTGCCAGATGTAAGGCCATCATGAGAACATTTGGTAGACACTCGTAGCCTTCAGGTTGAAAATGATGTTCAGCCATCCAAAAGGTGTCATACCCACACCGATCCATAGTTTGAGCTATCTCTGTAGCCTTATCAAAGGCTGACACAAGATATTCGTTGCCAAAGATCCGATCGTTCACTGGGGTACCGGCATACCCAACATTCTCCAAATCTACATGGCCGGCATAAAGACTATCGAAATTAGTAATCATTTTGCCCCTCCTTGATGCTTTAAAAAATCAACTTAGATTTTGGCGAATAATAACAGAGAACCAGTTGTACTATTTCAATCATAAAAAAAGTCCCAAAAAGCCTTTTATGAGATCCAAAACCAAAAAAAAAGAGAAACTGAAGTAAAATGTCGCCCATTACCAAAAAATAAGGTACTCATATGACGCTAAAAAAAATACTTATAGCTAATCGCGGGGAAATTGCAATCCGAATTGCAAGAGCCGCCTCAGACATGAATATTACGACTGTCTCTATCTATTCCGAAGATGATGCTTCATCGCTTCACGTTCAATCAACGGATGAATCTTTTGGATTAAATGGGGAAGGGGTAGCCGCATATCTAGATATAGAACAGGTAGTGGGAATAGCTAAAAAATCTGGTGCAGACTCAATCCATCCTGGATACGGATTTCTTGCAGAGAACCCCGGATTTGCAAAAAGATGCCAAGAAGAAGGAATCGTTTTCATAGGGCCAAGTGTGGCAATACTGGAGCTCTTTGGAGATAAAGGAAAAGCTAGATTAGCTGCAGCAAAGTCAAACGTACCAACACCAGCCGGACTCGAAGGTCCGATCACGCTTGAATCTGCAAAAGATTTTTTTGGAAACCTTGAAGAAGGTAGCGGTATGATGCTTAAAGCCATAGCAGGCGGAGGAGGAAGAGGAACTAGAGCGATTAAGAATCCATCTGAAGTAGAAAGATTATTTAAGCGATGCCAATCTGAAGCAAAAAGAAGTTTTGGAAATGGTGACTTATATGCCGAACAACTTATAGAAAATGCTAGGCATATCGAAGTTCAGATAATTGGTGATAATTTTGGCAATGTGACGCATCTCTGGGAAAGAGAGTGCAGCATACAACGCCGCTATCAAAAGTTGGTGGAAATTGCCCCTGCACCTTTTATCACGCAAAGTCTTCGTGACCAAATTATCGAGTCAGCTATCACCCTTGCCGTTGACGTCGGATATTGTAATTTAGGCACCTTCGAATTTTTGGCTTACCAAAGTCGTGGATCTGAATACGACTCGTTTGTGTTCATTGAAGGAAATGCCAGGTTGCAAGTCGAACACACGGTTACCGAAGAAATAACAGGAATAGATATCGTGCAGTCTCAAATCCGATTGGCCGATGGATCTACCTTAAGTGATATAGGACTTGATCCCGACAATCCTCCCTCAGTGAGAGGATACGCGATACAAAACAGAATTAACTGCGAAACGATATCTAACACAGGTCAAATAAAACCCTCCACGGGAAAAATTACTAAATATGGTGCACCCGGTGGGCTAGGGATAAGAACTGACGGATTTGGCTATACAGGCTATGAAACCACAATGGCTTTTGATTCTCTTATTGCGAAACTCATATGCCATTCAAATTCCGACAATTTCCTTGATGCTGTAAATCGATCAAAAAGAGCACTATCAGAGTTCGACATAGAAGGAGTTGAAACCAATATCGAATTTCATTTGAACCTTCTGTCTCACCCTGAATTTATATCCGGAAATATAAATACCCTTTTCCTTGATGATAACTTGGCTGAACTAATGCCAGACGAATCATCGTCTAATGGAGAAGCCAACAACAGTCAACCACTCAAAACAGATGAGGGATTTGCAGGAGCCAATCTAAAAACGAAGGATCCGTTAGCTCTGTTTGATTACGATCAACAAGTAAAATCTACTCAACAAGAATCAGAAACTGAACTAACAGCACCACAAGGGCCAGATGGCACAGTAAATGTGGTCGCACCTATACAAGGAACCGTCATAAGCATAGATGTTGATCTGGGACAAGAAGTAACAAAAGGTCAACAATTACTAGTCATGGAAGCCATGAAGATGGAACACATGGTCACTAGTAACATCAGCGGAATAATTAGAGGTATAACAATTAGTGAGGGCGATACAATTCGGGAAAATTACCCTCTTTTCCATATAGAAGAATCTGACGTATCTGTATCTTCCAAGGACCTCAACCAAGAATTGGACCCAGATTATATTAGGTCTGATTTGCAAGAACTAAATGAAAGACGATCCCACATATTTGATGAAAATAGGCCCAGTGCTGTTGACAGACGTCGAAGCAAAGGGCAGCGAACGGCTAGAGAAAACATAGCCGACCTTTGTGATCCCGATAGTTTTGTAGAATTCGGCTCCCTTGCGGTGGCAGCTCAACGACTAAGAAGGGATGAAGATTGGCTCCGAATAAACACCCCTGCAGACGGGCTAATATGCGGGGTAGGGACAGTTAACGGCCAAATGTTTACAGAAAAAGATTCTAGGTGTCTGGCAGTATCCTATGACTACACCGTCTTCGCAGGAACGCAAGGTAACAGAAACCACTATAAACAAGATAGGGTGTATGAGCTCGCACACAGATTTAGATTACCAGTGGTGCTGTTCGGAGAAGGTGGAGGAGGTCGTCCGGGGGATACCGATAAAATGGGAGGTATTGGAATGGATACCACCACTTTCACGACTTGGTCCAGATTAAGCGGACTTGTTCCAATGGTAGGAGTCGTCTCCGGGCGCTGCTTTGCAGGAAATACCGCCCTAGTCGCATGCTGTGACGTTATTATCGCTGCGGAAGACACCACCATAGCTATGGGCGGGCCTGCGATGATAGAAGGCGGAGGCCTAGGTGTTTATACACCTGAAGAAATAGGACCTTTGTCCTTTCAGGTGCCGAACGGGGTTGTTGATATTCTCGTTAAAGATGAAGCCGAAGGGGTAGAAGTAGCAAAAAAATATATCTCTTATTTTCAAGGTGCTACTGAAGAATGGGAAGAAAATGATCAACGAGTTCTTAGGCACTCAGTTCCCGAAAATAGAAAAAGAATCTATGACATGAGATCCATTATAGAAACCATCGCAGACAAAGATTCAGTTTTAGA